>Ga0066256_1003827_pt2 | contig 10320 bp, 8 predicted proteins | sample ThiBio_1000_biof_FD_87107 | JGI IMG/M metagenome (GOLD analysis project Ga0066256, IMG submission 87107) | Wastewater bioreactor microbial communities from Cape Town, South Africa - Thiocy_expt_1000_biof (version 2) | ecosystem: Engineered > Bioreactor > Thiocyanate-remediating >... | reverse complement strand
CACGACCGCCAGCATCAGCTCGAACTGCACGTCGGCGACCGAGCTGCGGATGGTCTCGGTGCGGGCGGTCAGGGTGCGGATGTCCACCGAGGCGGGCAGCCCCGCCTTGATCGACGGCAGCAGCTCCTTGATGGAATCCACCACCGCGATCACATTGGCGCCGGGCTGGCGCTGCACATTGATCAGCACCGCCGGGGTATTGTCGGCCCAGCTTGCCAGTTTGTCGTTCTGCGCCCCGTCCACCACATTGGCGACGTCGCGCAGATAGACCGGCGCGCCGTTGCGGAAGGCCACCACGATGTCGCTGTAATCCTCGACGCTCTGAAGCTGGTCGTTGGAGTTGATGGTGTAGGACTGGAAGGCGCCGTCGAAGCTGCCCTTGGGCGAGTTGGAATTGTTGTTGGAGATGGTGGTGCGCAGATCGTCGATGTTCAGGCCCAGCGCCGCCAGTTTCTGCAGGTTGGCCTGCACCCGCACCGCGGGCCGCTGGCCGCCCGAAATGCTCACCAGGCCGACGCCGGAAAGCTGCGAAATCTTCTGGGCGATGCGGGTTTCCGACAGGTCCACGATCTGGGTGATGGGCAGGCTGCGCGACGACACCGCCAGGGTGATGACCGGCGCGTCGGCCGGATTGACCTTGGCGTAGATGGGCGGCGCGGGCAGCGAGGCGGGCAACAGGTTCGAGGCGGCGTTGATCGCCGCCTGGACCTGCTGTTCGGCGATGTCGAGACTGAGCGACAGGTCGAACTGCAGCGTCACCACCGAGGAACCGGCGGAGGACACCGACGACATTTCCTTCAGGCCCGGCATCTGGCCGAACTGGCGCTCCAGGGGCGCGGTGACCGAGGTGGTCATCACCTCCGGGCTGCCGCCCGGCAGGAAGGTCTGAACCTGGATGGTGGGGTAATCCACCTGCGGCAGCGCCGACAGCGGCAGGAATTTGTAGCCCGTCAGACCCACCAGCAGGATGGCGATCATGAACAGGGTGGTGGCGACGGGCCGCTGGATGAACGGCGCGGAGGGATTGGCGGCCGCAGTATTGGCGCCTGGGCCTTCGGGCGTGTGCCCGGTCACGGCATCACTCACCGGCCCGGCCCGCCGCCGCCGGGGCCACGGCGGCCGCCGCCCGCCTGGCGCATCTGCGACAGGGCGCGGCCGCAATCGGCGCTGAGCTGGTCGCGGCCACGGAACAGGCACATCCGCATCTCGCGGCCGGTGGCCCCGGCGCAGAGCTTGGCGACGTCACTCTTGCACGAGGTGTTCAGCGCCTCTTCCAGCTGGGCGCGGCGCGCGGCGCGCACCGCCTCCTCCTGGCCGCCGCCCGACGGCGCGGCGATCTTGGCGTCGGGATTGGCGGGAATTTCCACATCGGCGCCGTCGCGCAGGCGGTCGGCGCCGTCCACCACCACCGTGTCGCCCGGCGCCAGGCCGGACAGAACCTGCATCTTGTCGCCGTCCTGGATGCCGACCTGCACCGTGCGCTGGACCACGGTCTTGTCCGGGCGCACCACGAAGACATAGGTGCCGTCGGCGCCGCGCTGCACGGCGGGCACCGGCACGGTGGTCTGGTCGTGCAGGGTATTGACCAGCAGGCGCACATTGACGAACTGGGCCGGGAACAGCTTGAGATCGGTATTCTCGAACATCGCCCGCAGCTTCACCGAGCCGGTGGCGGGGTCCACCACATTGTCCACCGTCGCCAGCGTACCGCTGGTGATCTTGGTGGTCTGGCTGCGGTCATACACATCCACCGGCAGCACCGCCCCGGCCTGCACGCGCGCGGTGACGGCGCGGACATTGTCCTCGGGAATGGTGAACAGCACCGACATGGGCTGAAGCTGCGTCACCACCACGATGCCGGTCGCCTGGCCCGCCGAGACGATATTGCCGATATCCACCTGGCGCAGGCCGACGCGGCCGTCCACCGGCGACACGACGCTGGTATAGCCCAGATTGATGCGGGCGGTTTCCACCGCCGCCTGGTCGGAGACGATGACGCCTTGGCTGGATTTGACGGTGGCTTCCTGGGTGGAGACCTGCTGCGCGGCAATGGCGTTCTGCGCCTGCAGATCCCGGTAGCGCTTCAGGTCCAGTTGCGCATTGGCCAGGGTGGCGGTGTCGCGGGCGAGCTGGCCGCGCGCCTGGTCGAGCGCCGCCTGATAGGGGCGCGGATCGATCTGGGCCAGCACGTCGCCCGCCTTGACCATCTGGCCTTCGGTGAAATTAAGTTTGATTAACATGCCGCCCACCTGCGGCCGCACCGTGGCGGTGGCCAGCGGCGTCACCGTGCCCAGGGCGTTGAGGACGATATTGACGTCGCCTTTCTGGACGGTGGCGACGCCCACCGGCTGGGCGCCCTGGTTCATCAGGCCGCGGCGCTGGCCGGTGCTGGAGGGATAGATCGCCCAGATCAGCAGCGCCAGCAGGCCCAGGCCCACCGCGAACCACACCACCCGCGACAGGCGGGGATTGGCCGCGCTCCAGCGCTTGACGCCCGTCCAGGCGCGCGCCATCCGTCCAATGGGCTGCCCAGTGGGTCGCCCAGCATCGGGCGCCGGCTCGCGATGCTCGAAGTCGCCGGGGGCACGATCAATATTCATCCGGATATCCGTGTCACAAAAGCGCCGAAATGGCGGGCAAAGCTGGTTGGAACTGAATAAGGCACCGCCCAGATGAACGGTGCATGAATGTATAGCTGCAACGCTTGGCCGCTTATATAGCCGCTGCGTCGCGGCGGGAATTTGTCAAAACTGTCCTGGCCCGGCATCGCCCGGCCGGGGCGTCGTTCGGACCGGAGCCGGGGTGGCGCTCTGGTGCGGGAGCGGCAATCACGCTATGTCGCCCTCCCCAGCGGGCGCGGCCCGGCAAGCAGGACAGGCGCACGTGTTTCCCGATTTCGTTCAATGGTTGATCCACGATGCGCGAATCTGGGTCGTCGATACGGCGCGGGCCCATCCCTACTGGATATTTCCCCTGGCCTTTGTGATCGCCTTTTCGGAGTCCTTCATCGGCCTGTCCATCATCGTGCCGGGCACGATCCTGCTGATCGCCCTGGGCGGGGTGATCGGGGTCAGCCACCTGGCCCTGCTGCCCGGCTGGGCGGGCACCCTGATGGGGTCGATGGTGGGCGACTGGATCTCCTGGTGGCTGGGCTTCCATTACCATCACAAGATCGTGCATTTCCGGCTGTTCCGGCAGTTCGAAGCCCATATCGAAAAAACCCTGCAACTGTTCCGCCGCTGGGGCACCTGGGGGATCATCATCGGCCGCTTCATGGGGCCGCTGCGTGGCGTGGTGCCCCTGGTGTCGGGCATGTCCGAGATGTCCTTCTGGCGCTTCACTCTGATCAATACCGTCGCCGCCGGGCTCTGGGCGTATGTCCTGCTGGCCCCGGGCGCCGAGATCCTGCGCCGGATCGTTCCATAAGTATCTGATATAAAACGGTTTTACTTTCGGCCCCAAATCGGGACCGATCCGGGCAGGCCGGGCCGTGACAAGCCCATAACGGGCCATTCCGGCCCGGTTCCGTGCCAGAACGGCGCGGAATCCGCCGCTTTTTGCTGGCCCGGCTCCTGCAACACGCCGCCCTGGCCCTGATCGTGCTGCTGTGCCCGCTGCTGGCGCTGGTGACCCTGGCCATCATGGCCGAGAGCCGGGGCCCGGTGATTTTCTGTCAGCGCCGCACCGGGCTGAACGGCAAAACCTTCGGCATCTTCAAATTCCGCTCCATGCGGGTGCTGGAAGACGGCGCCGAGGTCGTGCAGGCCCGCCAGGGCGACGCCCGCATCACCCGCGTGGGCCGCCTGATCCGCAAGCTGTCCATCGACGAGCTGCCCCAGCTTTTCAACGTCCTGTCCGGCGACATGGCGCTGGTCGGCCCGCGTCCCCATGCCGTGGCGCATGACGAACAGTACGGCGCGGCCATCGCCAACTATGCCACCCGCTTCCAGGTCAAGCCGGGCATCACCGGCTGGGCGCAGGTGAACGGCGCGCGCGGCGCCACCCCCACCCTGGACATCATGCAGGCCCGCATCGACCTGGACGCCTGGTATGTCGCCAACCACAGCCTGGCGCTGGACCTGAAAATCCTGGCCCGCACGCCGCTGGCGGTCCTCAACATGCGGAACGCCCTTTGATGCACGCCGCCGTCGCCCTGCCCCACACCCATCAGGCGCCTGCCGCGCCCGTGCTGTCCGCCGCCAATGATTCCTGGGGCGAAGTGACGGTGGGCGGCCTTCGGACCGCCTGCGTCAGCCGCGACGGCCTGGCCCAGCAGATGCTGCTGGACTGCCTGGACGCGCGCGACAATCCCGCCGCCAGGCCCAAGCTGGTCTTCGCCTCCAACGGCCATGCCATCGCCCTGGCGGCGCAGGACGAAGCCTTCCGCTTCACCTTCGAGCAGGCCGACATCATCCATGCCGACGGCCAGGCCGCCGTCTTCGCCGCGCGCCTTCTCACCCGTACCCCGATCCCCGAACGCAGCGCCACCACCGACTTCATCCATGACGCGGCAAGGATCGCCGCGCAGCATGGCTTGCGCTTTTTCCTGCTGGGCGCCACCGAGGAGGCCAATGCCGAAACCGCCCGCGTGCTGCGCGAAACCTATCCCGGCCTGCAGATCGTGGGCCGCCGCCACGGCTATTTCGGCCGGGACGAGGAAGACGAGTTGTGCGACGAGATCAACCTGACCCTGCCGGACGTGATCTGGGTCGGTCTGTCGGTGCCGCTGGAATATGAATTCGCCGTCCGCAACAAGACGCGCCTGCGCGCCGGCTGGCTGGTGACCTGCGGCGGCTGCTTCAACTTCGTCACCGGCGCCTACAAACGGGCCCCGCACTGGATGCAGGCCGCCGGGCTGGAATGGCTGTTCCGCCTAGTCCGCGAGCCCAAAAGGCTGTTCTGGCGCTATGCCGTGACCAACCCACTGGCGATTTTTTTACTTTTGACCCGTACCAATGCAGGCCGCCCCGAGGCGCGCCCGGCCGGCGGAGCGTTCCGCGCCGCTTGAAGGATCACCCATGTCCCTGCCCATGGACAGCAGCATTGCCGTGGCGCCCGCCGGACGCCTGGACCGCCTGCTGGCCACGGTAGGGCGCTATGTCCTGTCCGCCTCCGGCCCGGTGGCCACCTCCGGCGCGCATTTCCTGATCTCGCTGGTCTTCGTCCGCGACATGGTCGCGGACCAGTTCGGCCTGTTCTCCTTTGTCATGGTGATCGTGCCTTTCTGCATGAGCATGATCGCCGCCGGCCTGTCGCTGCCCATCACCCGCAGCCTGGACAGCGACGGGGTGCCCGACATGCGCATCGTGGCGACCTCACTGAAGATGAATCTGCTGATCTCCGGCCTGGCGGCGCTGGCGGTCTTTGCCGCGCTGATGATGCTGGAGGCGCCCGGCCGCGCCGCCGCCATGCTGGGCCTGTATGGCGGGGTGATGAGCTGCCGCTGGTTCCTGCGCTGCCTGGCCAATGCGCGCGGCAAGGTCAAGCAGGCGGTGGCCTCCGACCTGGTCTATGCCGCCGGCCTGCTGGCCGCGCTGGCGGCGATGCTGCTGACCGACCATATCAGCCTGGCGACGGGCGGCAGCCTGATGCTGGCGGCGGCGATTGCCGGATTGATTCCCTTCGGCGCCCAGACGGTGCGCGACCATATCACGGCGTTGCGCGTGGGACGGCTGGGCGATTATGGCGCCATCTTCCGCGACCTGACCCGCTGGTCGCTGCTGGGCGTGCTGCTGACCGAGGTGACCGTCAACGCCCATGCCTATCTGGTCACCTTTCTGTCCGGTCCCGGCCCCTTCGCGCTGCTGGCGCTGGGCCAGCTTCTGATGCGCCCGATTTCGCTGGTGCAGGGCACCCTGCCCGATATCGAGCGGCCGGTGATGACACGCCATCTCAAGGCCGAGGCGCCCGAACGCGCCGCCCGCGTGGTGCGCGAGTTCCGCGCCGCGCTGATGACAGTATGGCTGGGCACCATCATCCTGGTGGCGGGGCTGCTGCTGTGGGCGCCCGATGTCCTGCTGCGGGGCCATTATGTGGCCCAGGATGTGATCCTGGTGGCGGCCATCACCGCGGCGATCGCGCTGGTGCGGAATTTCCGCGCGCCGCTGGCGACGTTCCTGCAGGCGGCGGGCGAATTCAAGGCGCTGGCGCAGATCAGCACCTCCACCAGCATCATCTCCATCCTGGGAACGCTGGCGCTGCTGGTGACGCTGGGGCCGATCGCCTCGCTGGGCGGCATCATGGCGGGCGGAAGGGGGGCGCGCTATCCCTGCCCCCCCCCCCCCGCCGCCCGGGAGCGGGGCCGCCCGTGACCCGGTGGGTGAATCGGCCGGCGTCTGCATGCCTCCCTTCAAGCGCCCCGGGATGCGGACCCGCCTGCTGGACGCCATCGCGGCGCTGGACGCCCAGGCCGATGGCCGCGTGCTGGTGGCCGACAATGATGCCGAAACCCATGCCGGGCTGGCCCTGGCGCGGGCGCGGCAGGCCGCCTATCGCTGGCCGCTGACGGCGGTGATCGCGCCAAAGCGCGGCATCGCCCAGGTCCGCAACACCCTGATCGAACAGGCGCTGAAAACCGATGCGGCTTTCATCGCCATGATCGACGATGACGAATGGTGCGACCGCGACTGGATCACCGCCTTCCTGGCGGCGGCGCGGACAAGCGGCGCAGACGTGCTGCAAGGCTCCATCCTGTTCGGCAACGATGTGGCGCTGGAAGGGCATGGCGATATCCGCCATGCCAGCGGCCCGGTCGGAATGCTGCAAGGGGCGGGCAATCTGCTGATCCGCCGCGCCGTGCTGGACGGAATGACCGCGCCCTGGTTCGATCCCGCCTTCGCACTGTCGGGCGGCGAGGATCGCGAGTTCTTCGTGCGCCTGGCCCATGCGGGCAAACGCTTCGCCTGGTGCGACGAGGCCCGCGCCCATGGCGACATTCCCGACAGCCGCGCCGGACTGGGCTGGCTGCTGCGCCGCGCCTATTCGGTGGGCAATTCCGACATGCGCGTGCTGCTGAAACACCGTCCCGGCCTGCCGCGCCTGATGGCGGAAAGCGCCAAAATCCTAGCCGCGCTCTTGTTGTCGCCGCCCGCCGCCGTCATCCTCGCGGGCAGCCCGAATCGCCGTGCCGTGCCGTTGCAGAAGCTGTTCCGCGCCGCCGGCAAGCTCACCGCGATGTTCGGGGCGCGCTACAACGAGTATGCCGTGGTCCATGGCGAATGAGTACGCTCTAGGCTACATGCCCCCCCGCGCCGTCGAACGCACCCTGCTGGCGGTGGCGGTCTATGTCGCACTGCTGCTGATGATCTTCGTGCGGCTGGACGCCTTTTCGCCGCCGCCCGCCGTCGCACATTTCGGCGGCGTGCCCGAAGTATCGCGCGGCGACCTGATGCGGCAGGTTCTGTATCTGGGCATCGCCGCCATGACCGGCCTGGTCGCGTTGCAGCGTTACGGCCTGCAGATGGCGCGCGCCGTTCCCCCCAGCATCGCCCTGCTGCTGATCTGGTGCCTGGCCAGCGCGCTGTGGGCGCCGCAGCCCGGCGTGGTGATCCGCCGCGCGGTACTGGAGATCATCATCGTGGTGTCGCTGCTGCTGAGTGTGCAGACGCTGGGGGCGCACCGCGCCTTCCAGGTCTGGCGCGTCCTGCTGGGCCTGATCCTTCTGGTGAACATCGCCTCCATTCCGCTGGTGGCCAACGCCCGGCATGGCGGCGACGAGATAGACACCGCCCTGATCGGCAACTGGCGCGGGCTTTACGGCCACAAGAACATCGCCGGTTCGGTCAGCGCCATGACGGTGATCGTCTATCTGTTCGCCCGTATCGGCCGCCACAACTGGATCGGCATCGGCGTGGCGGCGGCGGCCTTCGGCTTCCTGCTGATGACCCATTCCAAATCCAGCCTGGGCTTCCTGCTGATCGCGCTGATGGCGGGCCTGGCCTATCGCCTGAGCTGGCGCGACGGCCTCAGCCGGGCGATGCTGGTAACGGCGGTGGCGCTGCTGCTGGTGCTGCTGGGCGGGGCCGCCCTGCTGAGTTCGGACTCCCTGATGCGGCTGCTGTCCGATCCGGCCGAATTCACCGGCCGCTCCGCCATCTGGGCGGCGGAGCTGGCCTATATCGCCGATCATCCCCTGTTCGGCCACGGCTTCGGCACCTTTGCCGACAGCGGCAGCCTGTCGCCGCTCAACGGCTATGTCAGCGGCTGGGTCAACCAGGTCAGCCACGGCCATAACGGCTATCTGCAGGTGCTGGTCACCATCGGCGGCATCGGCTTCATCCTGGCCATGACCGGGCTGGTCATCACGCCGCTGCGCCGCTTCTGGGCGCTGGACCAGGACGGCGACGGCTTCAAGGCCATGCTGTTCGCCCTGTTCACCTTCCAGATCCTGCACAATGTGATGGAATCGGACTTCCTGGAAGGCGATGGCGTCACCTGGTCCAGCCTGGTGCTGGTGATCGGCGCCCTCAACAACCTTCACCGGGAGCGGTCATTAACGTCCCGGTAAGCCTCTCGTTAACCGCGCGCGGCCTAGACTGGCGGGATGACGGCCCCGGCCCCCTTCTTCAGCGTCATCATCCCGGTCTTCAACCGGGCCGAGGGCTTGCGCACCGCCATCGCCTCGGTGCTGGAACAGAGCTGCCGGGATTTGGAGATCGTGGTGGTCGATGACGGCTCCGCCGACGATCCCCGCGCCGTGGCGGACAGCTTTGCCGATCCGCGCATCCGTTTCTTCCGGCAGGACAATGCGGGAGGCGGCGCGGCGCGCAACACCGCCCTGGAAAAAGCGCGAGGCCGCTTCATCGCGCCCCTGGATTCCGACGACGTCTTCCTGCCGGGCCATCTGGAACGGATGCGCGCGCTGCTGGAGGGCACCACCGCCACCGTGGGCTATGCCCGCATCCTGGTGGACCGGGGGCAGGACCGCATCATCGTCAAGCCGCCCCGCGCCATCGCGCCGGACGAAGACATGGCGACCTATCTTCTGTGCGACCGGGGCTTCGTGCCCACCATCACCACCGTCGCGCCGCGCGACGCGGCCTGCCGCGTGCGCTATCACACCGATCTGCGCGCCGCCGAGGATACGGACTTCGCCATCCGCCTGGCCCTGGACGGCTGCCGCTTCCGCATGATCGCCGAGCCCGGCGCGGTGTGGAAAGACCTGGCCGATCCGAACCGCGCCTCGTCCGACCGCAACCGCGCCGCCTTCGGCGCCTGGCTGGAGGCGATGAAACCGCGCATTCCCGCCATCGCCTGGCATGGCGCGCGCGGCTGGGCCCTGGCCAAGATGGTGGCGCGCGACCAGCCCTTGCGGGCGCTGTATCTGTATTGCAACGCCGTGCTGCGCGGCTGCTATCGCCCGTCGCTGGCGGTGGTGGTGTTCCTGCAGATTTTCCTGGGGCGCGGCGGCTATCGCCTGGTGGCGGACCGCGCCATCTCCTGGCTGCAGCTCGGTCTGAAGGACCGCGACCGCAAGTCCGCCGCCACGCTGGAACGGGCGTGAAGCGGCGCACCTTCCTGGCCGCGTCGGCCGGCGCCGTCACAAGCGCGTTGACGGGCGCGCTGGGGCTTCCCGCGCGCGCCCAGCCGGACCGCAGCCTGCGCGACCTAGCCGAGGCCCGCGGCCTGGTGTTCGGTGCCGCCGCCGCCACCTACATGCTGGACCAGCCCGATTTCGTGCCGGTGCTGCGGCGTCAGGTGCGCCAGCTGGTGCCGGAATATGAAATGAAGCGGCAGTTTTTGGAGCCGCGGCGGGGCCGTTACGATTTTGCCGCGCTCGACAGACTGTTCGCCTTTGCCGCCGCCAGCCGCATGTCCATGCGCGGTCACCCGCTGGTCTGGTATGCCTCCAATCCCGACTGGCTGGAGCCGGCGCTGACGGCGCGGCGCGATGAAACGCTGCTGACCGGCCATATCCAGGCGGTGCTGGGGCGCTATCGCGGCCGCATGGCCTCGGTGGATGTGGTCAACGAGGCCATCGCGCCGGACGGCCGGGGCTTGCGGCCTTCGCCCTGGCTGTCCGCTTTTGGCCCCGGCTATCTGGACACCGCCTTCCATGCCGCCCGCGCCGCCGATCCGGCGGTGAAGCTGGTCTATAACGACTGGGGCTGCGAGCAGGGCGGCCCGGAAAATGACCGCTTCCGCGCCACGACGTTGAAACTGCTGGACGGCCTCTTGGCGCGGCGCGTGCCGGTGGATGCCCTGGGGCTTCAGGGTCATCTCAACGCCTTCCAGAACCGGGTGGATCAGCGCAAGCTGCGCCTGTTCCTGGATGAAGTGCGGGCACGGGGGCTGGCCATCCTGATCACCGAGCTGGATGTT
>Ga0066256_1004611_pt2 | contig 10321 bp, 9 predicted proteins | sample ThiBio_1000_biof_FD_87107 | JGI IMG/M metagenome (GOLD analysis project Ga0066256, IMG submission 87107) | Wastewater bioreactor microbial communities from Cape Town, South Africa - Thiocy_expt_1000_biof (version 2) | ecosystem: Engineered > Bioreactor > Thiocyanate-remediating >... | reverse complement strand
ATCAGCGTCGGGATGCGGTCTTCGCCTGTTATCAGCAGGAAGTGACCGACCGGCCCCTTTCCGTCCTGCTCGCCGATGCGAAGCCGTTCACGATCGAGTTGGCCGAAGGGGTCGAAGCCCATCGCGACGAGCTCGACGAAGTGATCGCCGAGTATGCGCAGGGCTGGGACCTGAAGCGGATTGCGCCGCTGGAAAAGAACATCATGCGGGTCGCGCTCTACGAGATGAACTATCGCGACGACGTGCCCTTTGAAGTCGCGATCGACGAAGCGGTCGAAACCGCCAAGAAGTTCTGTGGGGCCGAAGCGCCCGGCTTCGTCAACGGCATCCTCGGGGCGGCCGCGCGGGCGATGAAGGAAGACCAGGAATCGAATGGGGAGGCGGCGTGAGCAGGCTCGAGGAGATCCGCGACAGGCTGGACGAAATCACGGCGGCGCTGCGCGACGAGAACGTGTCCGACACCGATGCCTCCGGGCTGGCGGACGAAGCGGCAAAGCTCACCGCGGAAGCTGCTCGGGAGGCTGCCGCGGCGGTCGAGCGGGCCGACCGGCAGGGCTGACCTGATGAGCCACGCGTGCCGGGGCGGGGGACCGACTTGAGCTACCCGGAAGACCTCCGACGCCTAGTCGACGAACATCTCGAAACGATCCGTTTCAGCCACGGTGCCGGCCCGGACGGTGCCGACACGACCGGGCTTGACGGAGCGATGCGTTACTCGCTGCTGGCCGGCGGCAAGCGTATCCGGCCGGTGCTCTGCCTGGCGACGGCCAAGGCAATCGGTCTCAGGCCGGAAGACTTGCTCGGGGCTGCTGCGGCCCTGGAGATGGTCCACACCTACTCGCTGGTCCACGACGACTTGCCGGCCATGGACGACGACGACCTGCGACGCGGCCAGCCGACCTCCCACGTGAAATACGGCGAGGCGATCGCGATCCTGGCCGGGGACGGACTCTTCGCGGAGGCGATCGGGGCGCTCTCGGCGGTCCCGGCGTCGCCCGACCGGGTGCTGGAAGCAGTCGCCCTGCTGAGTGCGGCGACCGGAGTGGAAGGAATGGTCGGCGGCCAGTACATCGACGTCTCGGCCCAGAAGCTCGACGCCGAGGGGCTCCGCCACCTCCACTCACTCAAGACGGGTCGCCTGATCCGGGCGAGCGTCGAGGTCCCCTTGGCCCTGGGCGGGCTCGACCAGGAAGGACGTGAGCCGTACTGGCGCTTCGCCTCGCTGGTCGGCTTGCTGTTCCAGATCGTCGACGACATCCTCGATGTGACCGGCAGCGACGAAGAACTCGGCAAGCCACACGGCAGCGACGAGCGCCACGGAAAGGTCACTTATGTCAGCCTGTATGGATTGGATCAGGCCCGGTCGCTGGCCGCGGAAACATACGACCAGGCCCTCGCCGCCCTCGCCGGGGCCGGCGGGCAAACCGAAGACTTGAAGCGAATCGCCGACTACATTTACTTGAGACAACAGTGAGCGAACGCAACGACGACAAGACGCCGCTGCTGCCGGGGATCGATTCGCCGGCTGACCTCAAAGGCCTGAGCGACGAACAGCTCCAGCAGGTCGCGAGCGAGACCCGCGCCTACATCATCGACGTGATCGGTGAGATCGGCGGCCATTTCGGGGCCAACCTCGGCACCTGCGAGATCGCGGTCGCCCTGCACAGCCTGCTCGAGTCACCGCGCGACAAGGTGCTCTGGGACGTCGGCCACCAGGCCTATCCGCACAAGGTGCTGACCGGCCGGCGTGAGCAGCTCCCGACCATCCGCCAGTACGACGGCCTCGCGCCGTTCTGCTCGATCCCCGAGTCGGAGCACGACATCATGGGGGCCGGCCACGCCTCGACCTCGATCTCCTACGCGGTCGGGCTGAAGGAGGCGATGCGCAAGGGAATCGGCGAGGACGGCAAGGTCGTCGCCGTGATCGGTGACGGTGCCCTGACCGGCGGCGTGGCCTATGAGGCGATGCATGCGGCCGGCGGCCTGCAGACACCGATGGTGATCCTGCTCAACGACAACGGAATGTCGATCTCGCCCAACGTCGGGGCGCTCTCCAGCTATTTCCAGCGGGCCCGCCTGAAGCCCGGCCTGTTCCACGCCAGGGAAGAAGTCGAAGACCGGCTGACCAGGCTCCCGCTCGGGCTCGGCAAACGAATCGAGCGGCTCGGCCCAGAACTGAAATCGGCGATCAAGGCCTACTGGGCGCCCGGACTGCTCTTCGAGGAACTCGACCTCGCCTACATGGGCGTGATCGACGGCCATGACGTGGGTGCCATGCGACGAGCACTGAACGAAGCCTTCGCGGCCGACCGCCCGGTCGTCGTCCACGTTCACACGGTCAAGGGCCGCGGGTTCGCTCCGGCCGAGGAAGGCGGCCAGGCCGGCCAGGAGAAATGGCATGCCGCCAAGCCCGGCTCGATCGTCGACGGTGCCCCGGCCGACTCTAAGCCGAAGCTGGTCCCGGTCCAGGAATCCGACGCGCCGGCCTCGATCGCCCCCGAGATCCTCGAGAAGCCAGAACCGAAGACGGCGCCGCCGCAGTACACGGCGGTCTTCGCCGACGCCCTGGTTTCCGAGGCAGAACGCGACCCGAGGGTGATCGGCATCACCGCCGCGATGGCCGGCGGGGCGGGCCTCCAGAAACTCGCCGACGAACGGCCGGGCCAGTACTACGACGTCGGCATCGCCGAGCAGAACGCGGTCCTGATGGCCAGTGGCATCGCCCTCCAGGGCGGCAAACCGGTCTGCGGGATCTACTCGACCTTCCTCCAGCGGGCCTACGACCAGATCGTCCATGATGTCTGCCTGCAGCACCTTGACGTGACCTTCGCCATGGACCGGGCCGGTCTGGTCGGGGACGACGGCCCGACCCATCACGGCGCCTTCGACATCGCCTACTTCCGGTCACTGCCGAACGTGGTGGCGATGGCGCCACGCGATGAGGAGATGTTGGTCCACATGCTCCACACAGCGATCGAACACGACGGCCCGGCGGCGCTCCGCTACCCGCGTGGCGCGGCGGTCGGTGTCGACCTGCCGGCGCGGCCCGAACTGCTGCCGATCGGCACCGGCGAGACGCTCCGCAATGGGGAAGGGATCGCTCTGCTGGGTTACGGCTCCGGAGTCGGGGTCGCGCTTGGTGCCGCCGACATACTCGAAGGGTCAGGGGTCCGGCCGACCGTGGCCGATGCCCGTTTCGTGAAGCCCCTCGACACCGAGCTGGTCGAGCGCCTGGCGGTCAGCCACGACCTGATCGTGACGATCGAGGAAGGCGTGCTCCAGGGCGGCTTCGGCTCGGCGGTGATCGAGCATCTCGAGGACAACTTCGCCAACCCGGGCGAGCGGGCCCGGGTTCTGAGGGTCGGCCTGCCGGACCGCTTCGTCACGCACGGCAAGCCGGACCTGCTGCACAAGGAAGTCGGATTTACTCCCGAGGCGGTCGCCGAGAAGGTGCTCGCCGCGGTCGAGTCCGGCGTCGCCCCCCGGCACTGAAGTTCTTCATCCTCGCGTGACGCGGGGAGTAACCGATCGGTTGCCGGCGAGTACTGAGACTTATCGTCGCTCTACGAAATCGGGAGACTTGCAATGGATGAGCAGGTGCTGCACGCGTTGAACGGTCTGATGATGCGCCACGATGACCTACGCTCGTTCGTCGTCGCCTACGTGGTCGCGGCGCCGTATTTCATCTGCGGCCTGGTCGCGGTTACATTCCTCTTGGGCAAGCGGCCGTCTCGCCGTGGCGCGGTGACCGCCGGCCTCGGCGCCGTCGCGGCCGTCTCGGTGGCGCAGATCGTGACCGCGCTCGTCGATCGAGCCCGGCCCTTCGTTGCCGACCCGCTCGTCCACGTGTTCATCCACCATGGCCCGGATCGCAGTTTCCCGTCCGACAGCGCCTCGGCGGCTTTTGCGATCGCCACCGCGCTGCTGATCTACAAGCCGCGCCTGGGCTGGGTCATGCTGGCCCTGGCGGTGGCCCTTGGCGTAGGGCGCATCGCCGTCGGTATGCACTACCCGACCGACATCTTGGCGGGCGTCCTGCTCGGCGCCGGGGTATCCACCCTGTTGCGGACGCGGCCGCCGCGTCTTGCGATCGAACGGTTGGCGGAGCTGCTGGGTCGCGCCGTCCCCTGGCCGAGCCTTCGGCGGTAGCAGCGCGCCGGCCGGCCCTTACTCGGTCAGGTCGAGTTAGAAACGATCCGTAGGACCGCTGATCCGTACTTCTCCATGAAGGACGGTCCGACCCCCGATATCCCCAGTAGCGAGTCCTCATCCAGCGGTTTCGCGGTGGCGATCGCGGTCAGGGTGCGGTTCGAAGCGACGTGGTAGGCGGGCCGGTCGCCGGCCGCTTCGAGGCGCCAGCGCCGCAGCTCCTCGTAGAGCGCTTCGTCGCCCGGGACCAGCTCGGGCGGCGGCCCGGCCGCCTTGCGTGACGAGGACCTAGACTTGCGTATCTCGATCGAGTCCGGGTCCGGCAGCCACTCGATCGGGTCGCAGACGTCGCAGCAGCGTCCGGTGGGCGCGCCCGGCGTATCGTCGCCGAAATGGTCCAGCAACTGCCGGCGTCGGCAGCTGGCGGAAAAGCTGAACGATTCGACTGCCCGGTAGGCAACCCAGCCCCGGTCCTCGGCGACCCGGCAGGCGCTTCGCACCGGTCCCTGGCCGGTCTCCGGGCCGGGTGTGATCAGCAGACGGCCGCCGGGCGCCGGGTCGACCCTGAGCGCTCCCGCACGTTCCGCCACCGCAAGCCGGATTCGCTCCTCGTCGGTTCGCGGCGCCCCGATCGTCACCGAGCCGGGATTGCCGTCCTCGTCCCGACCGGCGGCGCGGCGGGCGTCGTCGACGTAGGCCAGAACCTCGGCCGGGTCGACCTTGCGCTGCTCGTTGAAGCGGACCAGGCGGCCGAGGTCGGCCCGCATTGCCAGCAGCACGGCCCGGGCGGGTTCGCCGTCGCGGCCGGCCCTGCCGGCCTCCTGATAGTAAGCCTCGACGCTGGAGGGGATCGCCCAGTGCCAGACCGAGCGGACGTTGGCCTTGTCGATCCCCATGCCGAAGGCGTTGGTGGCGACCACGACCTCGGCGTCGCCCTCCATGAAGCGGTGCTGGGCCGAGGCCCGCTCGTCCGGTGGCATGCCGGCGTGATAGCCGACCGCCGAGAGGCCGGCGGCGCGAAGGTCCTCGGCCACTTCCTCGGTGCTCTTGCGGGTGCCGCAGTAGACGATCGCCGGCCGGTTGTCCGGATCGGAGAGGCCGAGTTCGAGCAGCGCCTGCTTGCGGGCCTTCGACCCCTTGCCTTCGAGGGCGATCGTGTCGAAGCTCAGGTTCGGACGGTCGAAGCCGGAGTGGATCTCAGCGGGGTCGTCCATGCCCATCCGTTCCGCGATCTCGGCCACGACCTGTGGCGTCGCGGTCGCGGTGCAGGCCATCACCGGCGGCCGTCCCAGCCGTTCGGCGACCCGCGGCAGTCGCAGGTAGTCGGGCCTGAAGTCATGGCCCCACTCGGAGAGGCAATGTGCTTCGTCGATCGCCATCAGGTCGATCTCCCGCGAACCGATCAGGTTGAGGAAGGCGGAGGAGCCGAAGCGCTCGGGCGAGCAGTAGGCGATACGGGCGGAACCGTCTTGGATCGCCTGCCAGGAAGCGGTCGAATCCTCCTCGGAGAGGCCGGAAGCGAACATCACGGCGGGGTGGCCCTCGGAGCGCAGCCGCTTGACCTGATCGGCCATCAGGGCGATCAACGGGCTGACCACCAGGGTCAGCGACGGGGAGGCCAGCCCCGGCAACTGGTAGCAGAGGCTCTTGCCGCCGCCGGTCGGCATCACGATCAGGCTGTCATGGCCTTCGAGCGCCGCCTGGACCGCGTCCCGTTGACCGGGCCGGAACTGGTCGTAGCCCATGTGGGCGAGCAGGGCGTCCGGGTCTGGCGGACCCTCGTAGGTGCGGGTCGGAACCGTGTCGACGAGCTCGATTCCTTCCAGCCCCTGGAGCGCGAGCGCCGCTTCCTCCTGCTCGTCGGCGATCAGCACGGTCTGACCGGCGGATTCGGCCGGGGTCGGCTTGCGTCCGCCGGCCCGGGACGATCCGGGGCCGGGGTCGGCAGAGGCCGCCGAGTCATCGCCTACGGAGCCTCCACCGGGTGCGGGGGGCCTCGCTCCGACCAGGGCGGCGATCCGCGCGGTCAGGGTCCGCGACTCGTCCTGGGCGGCCTGATCTAGCTGGCGCCACGATTCGCGAAGGGCGTCGAGCCGCCGGTCGACCGCTTCGTCGCGGACGCCTGATTCGGCCTCGCGCTCGAGGTCGGCGATCAAGCCGGAGGCCTCGGCCTCGAAATCAGCGGATGTCAGGGCGGTCGGAGTCACTGGTCCAGACTAAAGACAGCATCTGACGCCGAAAACTCGCCCCACCCGGCGGTGGGTCGGATTTCCGGCGCCGGGACCGGTTATCCGACCCACCGCCACGCGGCGTTGCAAGGAAAGAGCCCCGCTGGGAAGGCGGGGCTCTTGGTGTTGCTTAGGGAGGAGAGAGATTCAATGATCTCTATATGTGTTTTTGATCGATGGGAGGTAGGTGGGCTCTCTATGCGCCGCGGGCGCTATACCGCGTTGAAGCGGTAAGTGCCAAGTGAGCGGCCCCGAACCCAACCAGGAAGATTGTCGTCAGGGTGTCCTGTCCGGTGATTCCGGCGAGGACGCCGATGGAAAAGATTGCGATGCCGATCGCCCAGTCGAGCCCGGCGTGGGCCGAGAGCGAAAGCGGACGCTTCGGGCTCGCGCCGGCGAGTGAAACGCCCATCAGGGAGGCACCGAGGAAGAAGGTCAGATAGCCGATCCCGACGTTGAAGGTCAGCAGGTAGGGGGCGATCATCAGCAGCGGGGCCGTGGCCAGCACCAGTGCGTCGTGAACGCTGATTCCTATAGGTCGCGCGGTCATCGTCATCGGTCTCCTGAGAGCAAAGTAGTCAGCTACTTACTTTTCGTGTGTGAGTCGGGTCACAGTTGACATGAATTCATGTCGAAAAGGCCGGTTTCGGGTCGCGGAGTCGGGATCGGCGGCCTTGGCGGTACGGTTCATGCCCGATGGCCAAGCGCTCCCGACTTGACCTGCTCCTGGCCGAGCGGGGCACATTCACCTCCCGCACCGCCGCCGCGAAGGCGATCCGGGCCGGCCAGGTCAAACTCGGCAAGGACGGGCCGATCGCGCTCCGGCCGAGTCAGGAAGTCACCCCGGACCAGGAGATCGAAGTCCTGGGCGGGCAGAAATACGTTTCGCGCGGTGGGATCAAGCTGGAAAACGGGCTCGACACGCTCGGCGTCGATCCCGCCGGGAAACTGTGCCTCGACGTCGGCGCCTCGACCGGCGGCTTCACCGACTGCCTGCTCCAGCGAGGCGCCAAACACGTGATCGCCCTCGACGTCGCCTACGGGCAGATCGACGCGGGGATGCGCTCGAGGTCCGACGTGACCGTGATCGAACGCTTGAACGCCCGCGACCTCTTGCCGATGGATCTCGAATACCGGCCCGAGCTGGCGGTCATCGACGTCTCGTTCATCTCGCTGGTCAAGGTGCTCCCGGCGGTCGTCAACGTGATGGCCGACGAGGCGGTGATCCTGGCCATGGTCAAGCCCCAATTCGAGCTAGGACGCGCCCGGGTCGGGAGGGGAGGCGTGGTCCGTGGCCAGGAAGACCGTCGGGAAGCGGTCGCCGGCGTGGCCGACTTCGCCCTGGAACTGGGACTCAGCCTGGACGGGATCGCCCCGACCGGGCTGCCGGGGCCGAAGGGCAACCTGGAGACCTTCATCCAGCTGGGCCGGCATTCCGGCGGGGGCGAGGGGGAAGGACCGCCCGGACCCAGGCGTGGGGCTGACAGCGGCGCCGCTCTCTGCGAAGGTGTCAACCTGTGAGTCGTCCTACCGCACTGCTCTTCACCCACTCGCACGCGGCCGGCATGGACCGGGCGGTCGAGGTCGCCCGGGCGGCGGCCGAGCGCCACGGCTGGGATCTGGTTCCCAGCAAGGAGGCCGATGGGATCGAAGCCTCGCTTTACGTCGTGCTGGGCGGCGACGGCACCATCCTGCACGCGCTGCGGTCCTCGCTGGGCAGCCGGACCCCGGTCTTCGGCATCAACTTCGGCCGGGTCGGGTTTCTGGCCGGGGTCGAAGCGGACCAGATCGAACTCGGCCTCGACCGCGCCTTCGCCGGCGAGTACGAGGTGCTCGAGCTGCCCGGACTGGCGGTCACGGCCAACGGCGAAACTCAGATCGCCCTCAACGACGTGGGCTTCAGCCGTCGGCCCCGGGGCGGGGTGGCGGAGCTGAGCTACCGGATCGCCGGCGAGGAAGTCGGCCACGTGCGTTGTGACGGGCTGGTCGCTTCGACCGCGACCGGGTCGACCGGCTACAACCTCGCCAACCACGGCCCGATCCTCGCCTGGGGCGTAGATGGCTACGTGGTGAGCTACATCGCGCCCCACACCTTGACCGCCCGGGCCTTGGTGGTGGCTCCCGGCGACGTGCTCCACGTGATGAACCACCGCAGCCGGGACGCGGTGGACATCGCCGTCGACGGGGTGCAGATAGGTGAGCTGAACCCGTCGGCGGAGGCCGAGGTCAGCTACCGGCCGAACCTGGCCAAGCTGGCCCAACTCCCCGGCTCGAACTTCTACCACCGCATACGAGAGAAGTTCGGCCACCTCGCGGTTTAGGCCACTACGAACATTTGTTCGTCCGATGGGCTCGTTAGAAGTTCTGGCAATGCTGCGAGAACTTCGAATCGAGAACCTGCTGCTGATCGAGCGAGCCGAGCTGAGGCCGGGGCCGGGACTGAACGTGCTCACCGGTGAGACCGGGGCCGGCAAGACCGTGCTGGCCCACTCGCTGGACCTGCTGATGGGCGGCAAGGCGAAGAAGGGCATCGTCAGGGCCGGAGCGCCCGAGGCCTGGGTCGAAGGGGTATTCGACCTGCCGCCGGAGTGGAACCAGGACGAGGAACTGGCCGAGTTGCTCGACCGGATCCCGGCCGGCAGCGAGGACGTGGTGCTCGGGCGCCGGGTTTCCGAATCGGGTCGCACCTCGGCCTTCCTCGGGGGGCGGAGCGCCTCGGCGGCGGACCTCCAATTGCTGGCGACCCGGCTGATCGCCTTCTACGGACAGCACGAACACCGGCGGCTGACGATCGGCTCGGCCCAGCTGGCGATGGTCGACGGGTCGGCGGGGGTGGGGCAGCAGCAGCGACTGGGCGAGTACCGCGAGGTTTGGCGGCGGCACCGTGGGCTCGAGCGGGAGCTGGAAGAGCTGCGCGGCCGGGACATGGCCCGAGAGAGGGATCTCGACCTCCATCGATTCGAGCTCGACGAGATCGAAGCGGCCGCTCTGGTCGAAGGCGAGAAGGAAACCCTGGCCGAGGAGCGGGATCGCCTGCGTCACGCCGAGGGGCTGAGGGAAGCGGCGGCCGGGGCCGGGATCCGATTGCGGGGTGACGAAGACGCGGACGGCGCGGTCGGGCTGCTGGCCGGCGCGAGGGACTCGCTGAATGGCCTGCGCGGCGTCGATGCCGGTCTGGACGAACTGGCGGGCCGGGTGGAAAGCCTCGCCTTGGAGGTCGAGGACGTGGGGCAGGAGCTGGGCCGGTACTTGGAATCGGTCGAGGCCGACCCGGAACGGCTGGCCGGGCTGGAAGAACGGCTCGACCTGATCGACCGCCTGGAGCGCAAACACGGCGGGTCGGTCGAGTCGGTGCTGGCCCATGCGGACTGGTGCCGGGAAGAGATCGCGCGGCTCGAGGGCGGTGAGACCCGCGAGGCGGAACTCCGCGACCAGATCGCTGCTGCCGCCGCCGAACTGGAGAAATCCTCCGCGGCGTTGAGCGAGGCGCGAAGGAAGGCGGCCGGTGAACTGGCGGCATCGGTGACGGCGGACCTCGAAGACCTGGCCATGCCAGGGGCCGAACTGACGATCGACTTGCCACCGACGACCGATGGCCCGGGGCCATCCGGGGCGGAGTCGGCCGAGTTCATGCTCGCGCCGAACCCGGGCATCCCGGCGCAGCCGTTGCGGGATACCGCCTCGGGAGGCGAGCTTTCCCGGGTCATGCTCGCCCTGGCGGCCAGCGGGGCCGGGGACCGGCGGACGCTCGTCTTCGACGAGATCGACGCCGGGATCGGCGGCAACACGGCGGCCGCGGGCGGCGGGCGGCCGCGCGGCGGGGCCGCTGGCCGGCAGGGGGTCGCGATCACCCCCCCCCCACAGGGGGCCCGCCCGGCCGCGGCCCATTTTCGCGGCGGGGAGGCGGCGGGCGAGGGGCCCGGCGCGGCCCCCGGGGCGGGGCC
>Ga0066256_1005584_pt1 | contig 10323 bp, 1 predicted proteins | sample ThiBio_1000_biof_FD_87107 | JGI IMG/M metagenome (GOLD analysis project Ga0066256, IMG submission 87107) | Wastewater bioreactor microbial communities from Cape Town, South Africa - Thiocy_expt_1000_biof (version 2) | ecosystem: Engineered > Bioreactor > Thiocyanate-remediating >... | reverse complement strand
CTCCCGCGCTGCGCCCCACCCCGCCCCGCACCCCTCCCCACCCCCAAACGCAGTGGTGACGATTGAAACCAGCGTGGAGGGCATCCGGAAGCACAAAAAGTTTAAGCAGCTGGTGTCGTACCAGGTGCAGGTGCTGGAGAAGCCGTTGAGCCGGGTGCACAACCGGTACGGGTGGGAGGCGGCGGCGCGCAGCGCGTTTGAGCTGGGCGCGGTGACGGAGATCGCAGACACGTGCGCGCGGCACGGCGCGGATGCCGACTTTTTCCGCATGTGCATCTCCTGCCTCAACTCCATCTCTAATGTGCCCAAGGCCCTGCCCACCCTGGCGTCCGACGCGCCCACCGCCACGCTGGTGGTGTCTGCCGTGGCGGCGTACGGCACGGCGCTGGACCTGACGGGCGCCGGCGCGTCCGACAACCTGGCCACCCTCATGCCCGCCTTCACGCTGCTGGCGGGCATGGCGCGGCAGGACGGCGTGACGTTCGACCGCGCGGGCGGCATGAAGCTGCTGCTGGACCTCGTGACGCGCACCGCGCGGCCCAAGCCCGGCAGCACACCCACCGCGGTGCGCGCCGCTGACGCCTTTGCGTCCTTCATCCTCACGGTGGCCAACACGCTGGACCGCGCCACCCGCACCAAGGGCGGCGTGGAGGCGCTGGCCAACCGCGGCTCGCAGGAGGCGCTGCTGGCGCTGGCGGTCATGAACCTCGCGCCGCCGCCGCCTCCGCCGTCGTCCGCGTCGGGGTCGTCGTCGTCTGCTGCTGCCGCCGCCGCTGCGTCCGCCGGCGACGCCGCCGCCACGGCCAACGCGCACCTGGTGCCCGCGTTCCGCGTGCTGGACCGCGTGGCGCGCACGGACGGCGGGCGGGAGGCGCTGCTGGCGGCAGGCGCCACGACGGCGCTGTCGCCCATCATTGGCGTCGTGCTGCGCACGCCCGCCACCGCCACCCTCGCCATGCGCGTGCTGGCGCGCCTGCTGGGCTCCAATGTGCCTGCCTTGGTGGACCGCATCGTGGGCGCCGGCCGCCCCGTGGAGCTGAAGGAGCGCATCCTGTCTGCCCGCCTGCTCGCCTTCATGCTGCGCGACGACGAGTACGTGCCGGCACTGGTGGCGGGTGACGGCGCGCTGGTGCGCCGCCTCGTCGGCGCCATGACGACGGCGCCACTGGCGGGCACGGACGCCGTGGCCGCGCTGGTGCAGGTGCTGCGCCGCCTGGCGGAGCACTCGGGTGACCACATCCCCATGCTGGAGGAGGTGGGCGCCGTGACGGCGTGCGCCGCCCTGCTGCGTGCCGACGGCGGCAGCAGCGCGGAGCTGGTGGCGGAGGCGGTGGGCGCGCTGGCGGCGTTCATTGACTGCCCCGAGATGGTGGCGCTGCAGGACGCCGCGCCTGCCGCCGGCGGCCTGTCGCCGCTGGCCACCGCGCTGGCACGCGCGCAGACGGCGGTGGGTGACCGCGCCGTCGCGGTCGCGGCGCTGGCGCTGGTGGAGCGCGCCCTGTTCCATGACGCCACCCCGGAGCGGCTGGTGGCGCTGGGCGCCATCAACCTGGCCGTCGCTGCCATGCGCGCGCTGCCGCACGACGTGGAGGTGCAGCTGGCCGCCACCGACGACCTCACCTACCTCGCCTCCTGCGCGCCGCACGTGGACGCCATGGTGGCGGCGGGCGTCATTGACCGCGTCACCCACAACCTGGCGCTGGCGGGCGGCGCAGGTAAGGAGGAGGAGGGCGGCGCCGGCGGCGCCGGCGGTGGTGCTGGTGGTGCCGCCGGTACTGGTGGCGGCGGCGGCGACGATGATGATGATGCCGGTGCAGGCGGCGGCGCGGGTACGGGGGCAACGTCGTCCAAGGCGCAGCGCGCGGCGGCGGCGGCGCTGGTGGCGTCGTCGTTGGGCCTCATGACGTCGCTGTGCATGGTGGAGGCGCACATCGCCGCCGCCAAGGCGTCGGGCATCATCAAGGCGGTGCTGAAGGGCTTCAGCCACCACATCCACGACACCAACGTGTACCGCAACTTCCGTGACGTCGTGTCGGCGCTGGACATCCAGGAGAACGAGGTGGTGGACGCCATCCAGGCGGTGTCGGCGTGGACGGACGTGCTGGTGGCGGGGTACGACGAGGCGGAGGCGTTCAAGGGCGTGGACGACTACGTGTCGCGCGCCACGGCGGCGGGCGTGGAGGTGTTCAAGGTGGCAAAGCCCATCGCGGCGGCCGCCGTGCCGCGCAACGCCAAGGGCGGCGTGGACCTGAGCGCCGCCGCGGAGGCGGCGCTGGAGCACATTGCGCTGCTGGAGGCGGTCACCGTGTCGCCCGTCTTTGTGTGCGTGGTGGCCAGCCACGAGGGCGTGCCGGCGCTGCTGCGCGCGCTGGGCACGGTGGCTGCCATCCGGCCTGCGGTGCGCGAGGCGCGCAGCGGCCCTGCAAGCGGCGGCGCTGGTGCCGGCGCCAAGGCTGCCCCCGTGTCGCGCGCCGCCAGCTTTGGCGCGCAGCAGCCCGGCATCTACACCAGCGTGGCGGACGACGTGCTGGCGCGCGCGTGCAACACGCTGGCGCACGTGGCGCGCGTGGCGTACGAGGTGGCGGGCGGCGCGGTGGAGCAGGACCCGGAGTACAACCCGGTGGACTTTGACGACTACGACATTGACGGCCAGCTGCACGACCGCGACGGCCTTGCCTTCCTGGCGCGCTCCATGGCCGCCTGCGCGCGCCCCGCCCTGCGCCAGTTTGCGTCCGCCTCCATCACGCTGCTGGCGTGGCTGGCGTCCGGCCACTCCATGGACGACATCCGGGAGCACGTGGACGGCGTGATCGCGGTGCAGGGCATTGAGGCCATCGTGTCCATGCTGCGCGCGCACCAGGCGGCGGTGGACATCTGCTCCGCCTCTGCCGGCGGCCTCACCCGTGTCGCCGTCACGCCCAAGGGCGCCACTGCCGTCGCCACGCGCGGCGGCTCGCGCCAGATCGTGCGCATGCTGCACGCCACCGCCTCCCTGCGCTCCAACGCCGGCGACGAGCTGCTGCTCGCCTACCTGCGCCTGCTGGACGCCATCGCGGCGGGCGGCGCCGAGTCCGCCGACATCCTGCGGCGGCAGGGCACGGTGGACGCCGTGGTGGCGTGCGTGGACGCCGGCACGGGGCGCGACTTCCGCGCTGACGGAGGGGTGGACGCGGCGGCAGCGGGGCGGGTGGCGGCGGTGGTAGCGGGAGCGGGCGGGGCGGCGCCGGTGGTGATGGTGGTGGTACCAACAGCGATGAGGGCGCGTATGTGCCCGATGCCGCCGTGCGCGCCGACATTGACGACACCATCCGCTCCCTGCTGTCGCGCCTCACCACACCCGAGCTGGTGAAGGAGACGGCGGACTACCTGGTGGCGGCCGCTGAGGAGCTGGTGCCGCAGGTGGCGGACGGCCGGTACAACCCGCGCAAGCCGCTGGTGATGGGTGAGTACGCGCGCGCGGCGCTGGTGCGCGCCACCGTGCGGCTGGGCCTGCTGGCCACCACGGAGGCAGGCACGGCGGCGGGTGTGGAGGTGCTGGAGGCGGGCGCGGTGGCGTGCGCGCAGCTGGCAGACGTGGGCCTGCGCACGTCACGCGCGGCGGCGGACGCCGGTCTGCAACAGACGGCGGCGCTGGAGCTGGAGCTGGACGTGGCGGTGCCCGCCGCCTTCCGCTCCGTGCGCCAGGTGGCGTCTGCTATCACGGCGCTCGGCGTGGGCGGCAGCGACGCGGCTGCGACGGCGGCGGCGGCGGAGGCGGCGGCGGCGGCAATTGGCAACGTGGCGGCCGCCGCCACCCTGCCCCTCTTCCGCGCGCTGGAGGACAAGCCTGGCGTGGCAAGCGAGCTGGTGGGCGCCACCGCCGTGCTGGCCGCCAACGGCGCCGCGGCGGGCCTGTTTGTGGCAGCGGCGGAGGGCCGCGGCCTGGCGCTGTTGGTGGACGTGCTGCGCACGGCGGCGGACCACGGCGATGAGAGCGTGGTGCGGGACGTGCTGCGCACGCTGGCGGGCGTGGCGTCCACGCCCGACGGCTTGGCGGCGCTGACGGCGGCGGGCGCGCCGGCGGTGACCGCCAGCTACCTGTCGGACGCCGTGTCGGACGCCGGCTCCGACACGCTGGCGGCCGCCCTCCTCCTCCTTGCGCGCGCCGCCGCTGCCAGCCCGGCGCTGGCCAGCGAGCTGGTGACGGGCTCCAGCGTGCTGGAGCTGGTGCGTACCTCCATCGGCCGGTTTGGCATGGACCCCTACCACCCCGCCGAGCCGCTGGTGTACGGCGTGGCGGAGCTGCTGGGCGCGGTGGCAACGTCGGAGGCGGTGGTGGGTGGTGACGGGTCGCAAGGCGAGGCGTTCCGCAACGCGCTGAAGCGCCTTGTGCGCGCCGGCGCGTGCTCCACCGGCTACATTGACGCGCCGCGCTGCTCCGCCGCCATCCTGAGCGTGGTGGCGACGGCGTGCACGCCCAGCGCCGCGGTGCCGGACGCGGAGGCGCGCGCGAACCGGGAGGCGGCGGTGGGCGTGGGCACGGAGGACTTTGTGGTGCAGTGCATGGCGTCGTACGCGGCGACGCAGGCGGTGCTGGACGCCGGCTACCGCGCGCTGCGCGCGGTGGGCTCCAGCGAGCGCGCCGCGTCGCTGGTGGAGCAGATCGACTCGTACGCCGCCACCATCCCCGAGTGGCTGACGCAGGGCTACTCGGCGCACGAGCCGCAGGTGATTGACATGGTGGTCGCCATGGCGGACCTCATGAAGTCGCTGGCCAGTCAGATCGTGGTGTCGGGCGGCGCGGCGCCCGACCTGGGCACGCCGTACGCCGACGTGCTGGCGTGCGTGTGGCGCGCGGTGGCGGTGGTGTGCCGCGACGACGTGACGTCGACGCGCGCCGCGCCGGGCGCCGCGGTGGGCACCGGCGGCAAGGACCTGCACCAGGCGCGCGCCGACACGCTGGCGCTGGGCGCGCAGATTGCCAGCCGTCTGCAGAGCGCGTCGCGCGCGGGCCTGGAGGCGGGCGGGGCGGCGGACGGGGTGCACTCGCTGCCGCTGGGCGACCTGGTGGCGGTGCTGTACACCATCCTGGCGGCGGCGCACACCGTGCTGGAGGTGCGCGTGGTGGAGTCGCTGGCGCGCGCGGCGGAGGGCGTGGCGGAGGACCGCGGCGAGGCGGGCCTGCACGAGCTGTGCACCGGCAAGGTGATCGCCGGCACCATCACGCTGCTGCAGGTGGTGCACGCAGACACCAGCAAGGCGCGGCTGGCGGCGGCGGCGGGCACGCCCAGCGACGCCACGCTGTCGCTGGCGGACCTGGGCCAGTGCGAGACCGCCATCACCACCGCGGTGCGCAACATTGCGGGCAAGGCGCGCGGCGTGCTGCGGACGGCGTCGGCGGCGTCGCCGCTGCTGGCGGACGCCGAGTCGGTGGCTGACCTGCTGGGCGCGGTGGCCATGGCGTCCGCATCGGTGGGTGGCGGCGGCGGCGGTGCCGGTGGCGCTGGTGCCGGCGGCGTGGCGGCGGGCAGCGAGGAGGGCGGCGACGAGGGCGGCGCGGGCGGCGGTGCAGCTGCAGGCGGCGCTACGGGTGCGGCAGCGGCGGCAGCAGCAGCGGCGGCGGCGGACGCCGCGCCCACCACCGACCTCAACAAGACGGCGGGCGCGCTGGGGTCGGCAGCGCGTGCCGCGGACGGCGTGGGCGGCGCGGCGTACGGCGTGCTGGCATACGTGGCGCGCGGCGTGCGGGAGGCGATGGCGGGGTCGGCGGCGGGTGCGCCGGGCGGCAACGCACCGCTGTACGCCGTCACGGCGCTGCAGTCAAACGTGCGCGTGCAGGGCGCGGTGCTGCGTGCGCTGGCCGCGTCGTCAGTGCACGCCAGCGACCCGGGCACGGATGCCGTGCTGGCGCTGCGCGGCGACAGCGTGGCGGCGCTGGCGGCGGCGGTGGATGCGGCGTGCGACGTGACGTGGGACGCAGGTGGCAAGGGGCGCGCCAAGGCGCGCGGCGCGGCAGAGCCGGCTGACCCACCCGCGCCCGACGCCAAGCCCGCCGAGTCGGAGGCGGAGGCGGCGAAGGTGGCGTTTGCAACGGCGGCTGCGGTGGCAGCGCCTGCCGCACGTACCGCGCTGGAGCTGCTGGCGCGCGCGGGCGCGGGGCCGCGCGCGGCAGCCGATGTGTCGGCGGTGGCGGCGGGCAGCGACCTGATGGGCCTGTGGGCTTGGGCGCTGGGCAGCAAGGAGGCAGTGGCGGGCGGCGCGGGCGTGGCGGCGGTGCACGCGGTGTCGCGCGCCGCGGGCTTGTACGGCGGCGAGGGCGCGGGCGGTGGGGACGCTGTTGTGGCGCGCGTGGGCGCGCTGGGCACCGCGGGCGTGTTTAAGGCGGCGGCGGGTGGGCTGGGCGTGGCTGCCATTGCGGAGCACGAGGACTACGTGACGGCGGTGGTCACCATGCTGGCGGCGGTGCTGACGCTGCCGGGCGTGGACGTGCGCGGCATGGGCCTTGACAAGCAGTCGCTGGTGGCGTTGAACGCCGCTGCGCGCCGGTTTGCGGATGTGCCTGCGATCACGGCGCCCGTCAGCCGGCTGGTGGTGAAGCTGGAGTCCATCTACCAGGAGCAGTCAGGCGCCGCGTTTGAGGCCACCATCCTGCGCGCGGGCGCGGCGCTGGCGGCGGCGGGCAACACGGTGCGGCATGCGGCGGCGGACGGGCGGCTGTACTACACGGAGAAGGGGGCGGCGGGGGCGGCGCCGTCATGGGTGGCGCCCGCGCCGCTGGCGGCGCTGCTGGACGAGCTGCTGACGGTGGACACCATGGCGCGGTGCCTGGAGGAGGACGCCGTGACGGCGGTGACGCCCGCCGCCATCGCCGCCTTGGTGGCCATCCTCAAGATGCACGCGCACGACCCCGGCGTGGCGGGCGTAGTGCTGAATGCGCCGGGCAAGGGGGGCGCCCACGGCGACAACCCTGAGGAGCTGGGGCGTGCGGGGGCGGGGGGCTGGGGGGGGCGGTGGTTCGGGGAGAGGAAGTGTGATGCGGGCCGGCGGGTGTGGGAGGGCCGGGCGGCGCCGGTGCGGCCGCTGTCGTTTGAGCAGCGCTTTGTGCGCACCGTGCTGACGGACGCCGCCATCATCCCGCCGCTCATTGGCATCACGCGGCGGTACGCGCGGCACGCCACCACGTTTGTGGGCAGCCCCATGGCGTGGGTGCCGTCCAGCCAGCCGGACTACAACGACCGGCTGGCGGCGCGCGTGGCGGACGGCGCGGACGCGGAGGAGCGGAACAAGACGGCGCCGCGGCTGGCGCAGATGTGCGTGCAGAGCATCGCCAACCTGGCGTGCGACAACGAGGCGGACGAGTTGGGCCAGTCGTCGGTGACGCGCATCGTGGCGAACGCGGGCGTGGAGGCGCTGGGCGAGCTGATGAGCCTGCACCTGGACAACCCGCGCCTGCTGGAGGACTCCATCTGCGCGCTGTCCAACATGGCGTTCGTGTCCGACACCATCCAGCTGGCCATCGGGCGGCACTGCATGGACACGGTGTGCGGCGCCGCCACCGCCTTCAACGGCGACTCGTACCTCTTCCAGATGACGCTGCGCGCCATCGGCAACCTGACGCGGTGCGACGAGAACATCATGCGCGCGGTGGGCTACGGTGTGATCCGCGGCATGGTGGAGGGCATGACGAAGCACGGCGACGACCCCGCCGTGCTGCAGCTGTGCGCCGACGTGATCGGCAACATGGCGTCGGTGGACGACAAGAAGGTGAGCCGGGAGGAGGGCATCAGCATCCTGTCCGAGGGCTCCGCCAAGCGCCGCCCGTTGCCGACGCCGCCGGCCGGCGCCAAGCCGCCGCCGGGTGGCCCGCCGGGCGGCCCGCCGCCAGGCCCGCCCAAGCCGCCGGGTGCGCCGCTGCCGCCAGGGCCGCTGGGGCCACCCAAGCCGCCGGGCGCACCTGGCGCGCCGAGCGCGCCGGCTGACCCGCTGGCGCGCACGGTGGAGAAGGCCAAGTCGCTGAAGGAGGCGGTGTGCATGGTGCTGTACGAGGACGGCGCGCCGCGCGCGCTGGTGGGCGCCATGGAGCGCCACTACCGCAACGCCGACCTGGCGGGCTCGTGCCTGCGCGCGCTGCACTACATTGGCGCGTCGTCGGAGCTGGTGGGGCGTATGGTGGAGGAGCTGGAGCTGGTGGAGAAGGTGGTGTTCATCATGCGCTCCATCGACTACCGGCCCGACGTGCTGCGCCGCGGCGCGCGCGTGCTGGGCCTCGTGGTGGGCACCGACAACCTGAAGGAGCGCGTGCTGCGCGCCGGCGCCGCCGTCATGATGCTGCAGGCCATCGAGACGCACCGCAACGAGCGCGAGCTCGCCATCTCTTGTTACTCCGTGCTCGCCATGGCGCGCTCGCCCGCCGTGGTGGCGGCGGTGACGGAGATGCAGGCGGTGGACACGGCGGTCGCCATCCTGCGGCAGCACGCGGACGACGACCCCGAGTTCACGGGCGTGCTGCTGGAGCTGCTGTGGGGCTGGGCGGCGGAGGCGGACCTGGCGTCCACCATCGCGGCGCGCGCCGGCCCCACGCTGACCGGCCTGCTGGGCGCGTACGCGCGCAATGAGAAGCCGGCGACGACGGAGCGGCAGCAGCACATGACGTACATCCTGAACCTGTTCATCGCGCTGGTGCGCCAGCGCGTGACGCCGCGCGTCCTCACCGCCGCCAGCCTGGTGCCGGCGCTGGAGGCGGTGGTGGCTGGCGTGCTGGGCGGCGATGGCAGCCTCATGCTGCCCAACCGCATGTTTGTCATGCAGTCGGTCACCATCTTCATGGAGATGGCCAAACCGTCCAGCAAGGACAAGGATGTGGCGGCGGTGGTGAACCCGGCGGGCGTGACGGCGCTGATGGAGGCGGGCGCCGGCCCGCTGCTGGAGCGCGTGCTGACGGCGTACAAGAACGTGCCCGACCCGCGCACGCCTGGCCAGCTGCTGTACGACCAGACCATGTGCGAGCGCACGTTTAATGTGCTGCAGGATCTCATCGGCGGCGGGTACAAGCCGGCGGAGCCGGTGCTGCTGGAGGCGGAGGAGGAGGTGGTGGAGGGCGGCGCGTCTGCCACCGCCGGCGCCCCGCCGCCAGCTGGCGCCGCTGCACCAGCGGCGCCGCCGCGTGCCGGTGCCGCAGCTGTTGCCGCCGCCCCTGCCGTATCGCCTGCTATTGCTGCCCTGCCGCCTGACGCCGCCGCCGAGCTGGCGGCGCTGCGCACGCCCGGCGGCCGGCCGGTGGAGGTGTGGGTGGAGCCCAAGGTGGTGCGCCGCGGCCGCATCGCGGTGGCGCCCGGCGACGCCAGCGTGACGGTGTACATGGACGAGGGCAAGGCCGAGTCGGCGACGATGGCGACGAGCAGCATGCGCGGCGTGCTGCTCAACGTGCCCGGCCGCAAGAAGGCCAGCTCCGGCATGTTTGGCAAGCGCGTGGCGCGGCCGCAGGGGTCCATCGTCATTGAGGACGGCGCGGGCGCCGTCATCTTCCACCTGGAGGTGGACGACGGCGCGCGCCTGCCGCTGGCATTCGCGCTGGCGGCGGTCATGGGCGTGGCGCCGCACGATTAATTTGTTGGCCACTGACGCGACGCGACGCGGTGGTTGTGTGGTCAACCGCTGTTTCCTGACGCTCTCCCACTCTCTCCCCCTCCATGTTCGCTGGGTCTGTGAGTGACCCTGGCTCCCTGCCCAGCCTCGTGTGCAACACCTAATCATATTATTTCCCTGCGAATTTGTGCCGTGCTGGCAATTTATGCATTTTTGAATGCTGCTGCGCGCAATATCCTCCAATGATGTGAACGCAGCCGCCAGCCTGACAACGTGGTGCCAACACGTTGTAAGTAAACAATGAACGTGTGTATCCAACACGCCGACAGTGCGCCACACTGCGTACACGCCAGTTTTGTAAGCAGAAAATGATACATCTTGCCGTCAGTAACACGCGCCATCCAAATTTACTGGCGGCAAGCGTGTGCGTGTGCATGTATTTTGTTTGATACGTTTGCTGCACAGGCGGTCTGGCCGCGCACCCCTCGCCTGCACAGAACCGGTACAACAACACTGCCAGGAAACCGGACACGCGCAGCGCAAGTGACCACAACCAACCAAACTAACCCTGCGCCATGTGGCGTGGCCGTGTATTGCGGCTGGGGCGGGTCACCAGCGCAACAATGGCAGCGTCGCCCGCGGGTGCTCTGGCTGCCATCGTTGCCGCCCGCGGTGCCGCCACCGCTGGTGGACCGCACGCCGCAGCCGCGGGCCCGCCCCGGGGGTGGGACAGGGGGCGCCCCTGAGCGGGAAAGGGGG
>Ga0066256_1005583_pt1 | contig 10325 bp, 3 predicted proteins | sample ThiBio_1000_biof_FD_87107 | JGI IMG/M metagenome (GOLD analysis project Ga0066256, IMG submission 87107) | Wastewater bioreactor microbial communities from Cape Town, South Africa - Thiocy_expt_1000_biof (version 2) | ecosystem: Engineered > Bioreactor > Thiocyanate-remediating >... | reverse complement strand
CAAGCCGCAGCCCCGGCATTCACCCGCCGGGCGTGGGGCCTGCGCCTTCTTTCCTGGGCGCCACCGGTGACAGCGGCCTGGGCGGCGAGAGTGCGGGGCGGGATGCCGCCGGCCACCCCATCGACGCCGATGGCGAGCCGGCGCCTGGCCACCCCCATTTCTTCAATGTGATTGCCTTTGACCCCGGGCGCATGGATTTTATCCTGCGCCGCCTCGCGCCCGCCAGCGCCGCTGCCGCTGCCGCCGCCGCTGCTGCCGCCGCCGGCGCCTATGGCCTGCCGCCCACATAGTGGCGCGCCTTCCTCCCCCTGCTGCCTCGCTGCCCCTGTGTATTCCTTTGTTGTCCCACCTCCCACCCCACCCCACCGCGTGCTCGCGCATGCCACGCGCGCCAGCGTTGAATTTATTTCGTTTGTAACGTTATTAACGTATCAAGATCGGTGGCGGCACAGCGAAGCGTTGATGGACCGAGGTCATTCACACACACAAGGGGGGCACACTCACACAAGAGGGCACAAATCGGGGCCACTCGGCCAGGGCTACTCCACATAGAACCGCAGGCCGGCGCGCAGGCGGGGGCCCAGGTTCATCACCAGGCTGTCACCGCCCTCCGCCGCCGCCATGCTGGAACGTGGTGGCTGCAACACCCCTGACCGCGTCTCCACGTCACCGATGGCCTGCAGCAGCACCAGCAGGTTCTCCTTCTCGCGCGGCGTGGCGTGCAGGCGCAGGAAGTCGCCCACGCTAGTGGACACAGGCGCGGAGGTGCGCGGCGGGCCAAGCGCGGTGCCGCCGTAGGGCGGCAGGGTAGCGGCCGCCGTCAAAGCCGACCCGCCGCCAAACACGCCCGGGCTGGCGGCGCCAAACGCGGCGCTCATGGTCATCATGGCGCCCGGCACGCCCGGCCGCATCGGCGTGCCCATCACGCCGGGCGTCAGCGTGTGCGCGCCCCAAGGCATCGTGCCCAGGGTGGCCGTCAGCGGGCCACCGCCGTACCCGGGCGTCATGCCCGGCGGCACGCCGTCTGCCAGTAGGGTGGGCGGCCGCGGCCGGCCAGACCGCTGCTGCGCAAACTCGTCCAGCCGCAGCAGCATGTTGAACGCTACCGTGTCCTCCGACGCCAGGTACGTCGCCAGCGGGTGCACCAGCACGGCGGCGTGGTCCTTGGCGCCGGCGGCAGGCGGCGGGGCGGAGCGCGCGGCGGCGCTGACAAGGCGCGACAGGTCGGCGCCGGACAGCGACGCAAACGGCGCGTCGCGCACGTACTCGGGGCGCAGGCGGAAGGCGGAGCGCAGTACCGCCAGCGCGTCGCGCGTCACCGCAAACCCCGCCTCTACCAACCCGTCGCGCAGCGCAATGGTGCCCACCAGCTCCGCGTCGGCGGCAAACACGGGGTCGCGGCTCGCCGTGGCGGCATGCGTGAGGCACGCCACCAGCCACCGCTCCACGTCGGCGGGCGCTGGCACGATGGCGGCGCCAAAGAAGGCGTCAGCGGCGGCGGCGCGCGCGCGCGCCTGCGCGGTGTAGGTGTCGAACAGGGCGGGGCGCGCACGTGCGCGCACGCCAGCCAGCTCGCGACACAGCCGGCCCAGGGACGGGATGGCCACCGAGGTGGCTGACAGGCCCATGGCAGTCCGCGCCGACACGTCCATCCCGCCCGCCATGGGCGTTGCGGGCGCCAGTGGCAGCACGGCAATGGGCGGCTTGGCAGTGGGCGCCTCTGCCTCTGCCGCCGTGGCGCTGGCTGGGCGCGCCGATGCCGGGCGGCGTGGTGCAACGGCTGGCGGGTTGGCGGCGGGCGCGGGCGCAGGCGCAGGTGCTGGTGCCATTGAGCCGTCCACAAACTGCAGGTTGTCGCCAACCACCCCCTCCTCCACATCGCCGTCGTAGTCCACCACAAATGACACGCCGCCCGTCGTTGGCTGCCGGTCAATGCGCGTGATCGTACCAGGCAGCATCTTCTTGCCGCCACGATACCGGCCCATCACCGAGTCACCCACCCGCAGCGCGTTGCCCTCCATGTCCATCGCCGGCTGCCTGCTGCTGGCGGCCGCTGCACCGCTGCGCGCCGCCGCTGGTGCTGGTGCCGGCGCCGGTGCAGGTGCCGGTGCCGGCGCGGGCTCAGGCGCGCTGGACGCACCAAGGCGGCGCACGTAGTCACTGCGCGCCGCACCGTCTTCGTCGCCGTCGTCAAAGTCAATGGCCATGACCACCGCGCCATCCACCTCCTTGATGCCCACCACCTTGCCAGGGTAGAATTTGGTCCCCTTACCCTTGTACTTGGCCTCCACGCGGTCACCCACCGCCACCACCTTACCATCCAGGTCCTTGGCGCGCAGCGCGCTGGACGCAGCAGCAGCGGGTGCCGGGGCAGGTGCTGGCGCAGGTGCTGGGGCAGGTGCTGGCGCGGGTGTTGGTGCAGGTGCGGCAGCTGCAGGCTCATCTGCCGCGCTGGATGCACCAATGCGGCGCACGTAGTCACTCCGCGCAGCGCTGTCCTTGTCCCCATCATCGAAGTTGATGGACATCACAACCGACCCGTCCACCTCCTTCACCTCCACAACCTTGCCGGGGTAGAACTTGATGCCCTTGCCCTTGTACTTGGCCTCGACACGGTCGCCCACCACCACCACCTTGCCGTCCAGGTCCTTCGCGCGCAGCTCGCTCGCTGCCGGTGCCGGTGCCGGCGCCTGAGCTGGTGCAGGTGCCGGTGCTGGCGCCGGTGCAGATGCGGGTGCCGGCGCAGCTGCTGCAGGCTCGTCCGCTGCGCTTGACTGACCGATACGGCGCACGTAGTCGCTGCGTGCCGCCCCATCCTTGTCGCCGTCATCGAAGTTGATGGACATCACCATTGCGCCGTCCACCTCCTTGACCTCCACCACCTTGCCCGGGTAGAATCGCGTGCCCTTGCCCTTGTATTTGGCCTCCACACGATCACCAGCCACCACCACCTTGCCGTCCAGGTCCTTTGCGCGCAGCTCCCCGACGGCATGTGCTGGTGCTGGTGTTGGTGCCGGGGCGGATGCCGGGGCAGGTGCAGGTGTGGCAGCCGGCGCTGGCGCAGCAGCTGCGGGCTCATCCGCTGCGCTTGACTGACCGATGCGGCGCACGTAGTCGCTGCGCGCCGCGCCGTCCTTGTCGCCGTCGTCGAAGTTAATGGACATCACAACAGCACCGTCCACCTCCTTCACCTCCGCCACCTTGCCGGGGTAAAACCGCGTGCCCTTGCCCTTGTACTTGGCCTCAACCCGGTCACCGGCCACCACTACCTTGCCGTCCAGGTCCTTGGCGCGCAGTGTGCTGGGTGTGGCGGCGGGTGCTGACGCGGGTGCAGGGGCGGGCGCCGGTGCCGGAGCCGGTGCATCCGCGGGTGCTGGTGCGGGCGCTGGGGTCGGCGCTGGTGCCGCTGCTGCAGGCTCGTCTGACCCGCTGGAGCCCCCGACGCGGCGCACGTGGTCGTCGCGCGCCCCCCCGTCCTTGTCGCCGTCATCAAAGTTGATGGACATGACCACCGACCCGTCTACCTCCTTCACCTCCACCACTTTGCCCGGGTAAAACCGAGTACCCTTACCCTTGTACTTGGCCTCCACGCGGTCGCCGACAACCACCACTTTGCCGTCCAAGTCCTTAGCGCGCAGCTGCTCGCTTGGCGCCGGTGCTGGCGTGGAGGCAGGCGCCGGCGCAGGTGCTGGTGCGGGCGTAGGAGCTGGTGCCGGGGCAGGTGCAGCAGCTGCGGGCTCATCCGATGCGCTTGACTCGCCGATACGCCGTACGTAGTCGCAGCGCGCGGCGCCGTCCTTGTCGCCGTCGTCAAACACAATCGACATCACCACCGCCCCGTCCACCTCCTTCAGCTCCACCACCTTGCCGGGGTAGAACCGCGTGCCCTTGCCCTTGTACTTGGCCTCGACACGGTCACCCACCACCACCACCTTGCCATCTAGGTCCTTGGCGCGTAGCGTACTTGCAGCAGCAGCTGCCGGCGCAGGTGCTGGTGCGGGTGTTGGTGCGGGCGCTGGCGCGGGTGCCGCCGCCGCGCCTGCGCCTGAACCAGCACCGCCGCCCGTTCGTCTCATGTTCTCACCGCGTGCAGCATCGTCACGGTCGCCGTCATCAAATGCCACCGCCGCGACAGCCACGCCATCCACGCTCGTGATGGACGTCACCTTGCCGGCGTAGAACCGCGTGCCCTTGCCCTTGTACTTGGCCTCCACGCGATCGCCAACAGCCACCACCGCGCCGTTTGCGTCCCGAAGCACCACCGCCGCCGTCGCCGCCGCACTGGCCGGCTTTGCAACCACGGTAGGGTCCTCATCGTCACCGCTGCTGGCAGCCGGCGCCGGTGCCGGCGCCGGTGCGGGGGCTTGGGCAGGGGCAGGAGCAGGGGCGGGTGCAGAGGCCGGCTGCTGCTGCGACCCGCTGCTGCCCGCCGCCTTGATGTGCGTGCCCAGCAGGTCTGTGTCCCCGCCCCCGGCCCCGTTGCGGAAGGCGGGCGCGCCGTCGGCCCGCCGCCGCCCGGCTGCCCCCTCCCCGGGGTGGTCCCGCGGGCCACGGCCGCGGTCCCGCGCCGTCCCGCTGTCCCCCACCGCCAGCGGCTGGCCATTGGCATCCACCGCTGGCAGTTGCTGCGAGCTGCTGCCGCCGCCGCCGCCTGTCACATCAAACTCGTCGTCATCACCCACCGACGACGTTGACGCCATGGACGGCAGTGGTACCTTTGTGAGGTCCTCCCCCGCGATGCGCTCCTCCTTGTCGGTGGCGGCATTGCGGACGGTGTACATGCCTGCGCGTGTGAATAGTGTAAATGTGTGTGGGTGTGCGGGGCACAACAACGACGGTGGCAACCGTGGACACCAGCCGTCGCCCACGTACCATCATCGTGGCAGTCAACCACCTTGCCAATGTACAACAACTTGGCGCCGTCGCGCACCTCTACGCGGTCGCCCTCCTGCAGCGCGCCGGTCGGTTGTTGAGTGTGGTGGTGGGTGTGTGTGTGTGTGTAGGTGTCGGTGGCGCGCCCCCAGAGGCTTGCTGCACGTACCTCAAACTCCACGATGGTCGGCATGGTGGCGGGCGGCTGTATACAAGGGCACCACCTCAGTCGTCACCAATGTCCACCCCCTGTCAGTCACCAACTCAATACTGCTGCCAATTATGCTGGTAAGGTTGCCTGCGCCTCTCCGAGTCTGTCTGCCGTCCCTCACGCCGTCGTCGCATGCGCAATCTGTCACACCACGGCACCCCACTCAAAAACAACACGTCCAATCCCAATAACTACATGTGTTACTCCAATGCCACCACCGCATGCTTTCATTTCTTGCGTGGTTTGCACTTACGTGCCATCGTAACGTTGCCACCGACATCGCGACCAACGGCAAATTCCTGTCGCTCTCCTCTCCTCTCGCCCTCTCGCCTCTCGCGTCCGTTACGACTGCGACTCGGGCGCGCTGCAACTGCGACACCCGCCACGCATAGTATTTGGATGCAAGGAGTGGGAATTGCTGGCGGGGAGGGGAGGTGGTGGTAGTTGTGTATGGGAAAAGCAGCGAAGGAGGGCATGCTTGCGAAATGTGTGCGAATTGATGGCGCTTTGTTGGGCAGCTCAATGCCAAATTGTATGATACGTTTTCGACGCTGGCGTGGCACTGCTATACAGCACCGGTTCAGTAGCAGCCATGGGGCGCTCGATTGCAATGATGCGGGCGGCCGCAGTCGTGGTGGGAGCAGCGGTGGCATCAGCGGCAGTAAGTGTCAATGCTGCTGCCACGCGCATGCGCCATAACCCCAACAATGGAAAGATTGAGGACGTACCGACGCCGAAGTGCGACGTGCTGGTGGCGGGTGGGTCGCTGGCGTCTCTGGCGGCAGCGATCGCAGCAGCCAACGCCAGCGCGACGCTGGCAGTGTGCTACACTGACATTACGGATTGGCCGGGCGGCCAGCTGACGGCATCTGGCGTGCCGGCGGTTGATTTTGGCAACGCCAATGCGGCGCCGTCACCCAACCTGGTTGCCAGCTTCAGTGACCTGATGGCGACGTTTAGCGGCAACCCTGGCAACTGCTGGGTGTCGGTCAAGTGTTTCCGGCCAGACGTGGCGCTGGGCGGCTGGATCATGCCAATGCTGGCGTCACTGCCCAACCTGGCGGTATACCTTAACACCGCGGTTGTGGGCGCCACCACAGGTGCCGACGGATCTGTGACGAGCGTGTCGGCAGTGCAACGCACGCCTGTAGGCGGCACTTCGCCGTGGGATGTGCCCACCTCCGCGCAGCTGGCAGACTGGTACAGCGCGGCGCCGTCGCCGATGTTTACAAAGACGGTGCTGAACTTCACGGGGATGGCCGTGGTGGTGGATGCCACCGAGTTTGGGGACGTGCTGGTGACGGCGGGCGCCGCCGTGACGCAGGGCGTGGAGACGCCCACCGAGTACGCCACGACCACGCTGGACAGCTGCGGGCAGGGCACTGTCATGCCGTTTTACATGCAGTACGGCGCGACGCCCGCGCCGACGCCAGACCCGACGCCGGGTGGTGGTGGGGAGGGCGCGCCGTTCTCGATGGGGAATTTCACGTGGAACGCGGTGTGGACGTACCGCCGCGTGACGGCGGCAGCGGGCAGCAGCGCCACCACGCCGGCGCCCGGCGACATCTCCAATCAAAACTGGGGCGGCGGCAACGACTACGACACCGGCTACCTGCTCACGCCCATCCCGTCTTCGCCGCCGGCACCCGGCGGCTGGGCCGGCGGTATCAACACCAGCCAGCTGGCGGCCGCAGAGGCGCGCGCATACGGCTGGTACCACGCATTCAAGAATGCGAGCGCCGCGGCGGTGATGCCGTTCCTGTCGCTCAATACCACCGTGGCAGGCACCGGTACGGGGCTGGCAAAGATGCCGTACCTGCGTGACACCCGCCGCTCCGGCGCCGGCATCTACGGCTTCCGCCTGTTTTACACCGCCCTGTCCAACTGCACCTACCCGGGCCCCGTGCCGCCCGCGCCCAGCCCCGACGCCTCCCGCCACCGCGTCCGCGCGCCCGCCACCACCGGCCCCTGCACCACGGCGTACGACTTTGAGGACACGGTCGCCATTGGCGACTACTTTTATGCCGACACGCACGAGGAGGTGCCGGCCGCCTGCGCGTACCCGCCCTACCTGGTTGCCGGCGCGCCCGTCCTGCCTTACTACATCCCGTTCCGCGCGCTCACCAATGCCGCCGCCCCCAACCTGCTGGTGGCGGGTAAGACGATGGCGCAGTCCTTCTTTGCCAACTCTGGCACGCGGCTGCACCCTGAGGAGTGGGCCACCGGCACCGCCGCCGGCGTCGCCGCCGCTCTCATGGCGCCCCGCGGCTGGAACACGTCGGTCATGTACGCCAACGTGGGCTTGCTGCAAGACGCCCTCACCGCCATCGGCGCGCCGCTCACCTGGCACCTGCCGCCGCTGGCGCTTCGCCCGCGCCGCTGACCCTGCCAGTGCGCTGGCTGCTTGTGTACTTGCGCTGAATGCGCACATGGTCGTCGCGCTGCCGCAGAGGCCCGCAGTCAATACCGGCCGGGCCGACGGCCGATGCAATGGCATTAGCCGAGAAAGCGGCCCGCCATGGCCGCCAATTGACCATGGCATGATGTCCCTGCTTTGGCCGCGCCCCGGCGGGTTGAGGCCGGCTGCCAATCTCGATTCTCAACATTTGAAGGTTGCTGCCGGTATTGTGTTGGTGCCAACTTGGTGGCCACGTGGCCACGTGACGCGATGACGGCGCCACGACGCACTTCTGCGGCCACGATGCCACGAAACCACTCGTGCGGGAGCGGCCATCCACGTTACATATCATGCAACATGGAAAGTAGCGAGCCGGGCGCCGCAATTAATACAAGTGCGAGGGAGACCGTGCCACCCACCATTTCACGTTGTCTGCGCGTGGCCTCGTCCCCATTTGCAGTGTGCGTGTATTTATGTTTGCATCCGGCACGGCAGCAGCCAGTGGCAGCCACCACATCCAACTCCAGACAACACCTGCAGCCACCACTTCTTGTCCCTTGCTCTGTGGACAACTTCTGCCGGAGCCACGTACCACCGCCACCCGTAGTGCAGCCTGCCGCTGGGCACAACGTCACCTGAGTGGGTTGCCGCGTGAAGGCGTGCGCAGCTCCACCCTCCTCCCCAACCTAACCCCGCACCCACCACGCACACAATGATGACGACGGCGCGATGGGCACTGGTGCCGCGCGGGGGCGGGGTGGTGTTGGGGAACAGCAGTGGAGGGTGGGATGACGCATGTGACCCCGGTCCCGACGACGGCAAGCTGATATTCTTTTCGCGCGCGGGGGACTGGCTGTCCATCACGCTGTTTGTCATGTTCTTTGCACTGACGCTCGTGTCGGTAGCCGCCTGCTGCAGCGCGTGTGGTGGCTTTGGGCCTACGGTGCGGTTTATGCTGCGCTGCGGCACCCGCCGCTGTTGCGATGCAGTGTTCTCTTGTGGTGGGAGCGGCAGCGGCGGGGGAAGCGGGAAGTCCGCATCCGCGGCGGCGGGTGGCACCGCCGCCGTGGGGCCGCCGCGTGGGCACCGGTACCCACGCATGGACCCCTCCGCGCCGCGCCCGCTGCTGCGCGTGCTGGCGCTGGCGGCGGGCGGCATGGCAGCTTTCCGGGCGGCGCAGTCGGCGGTGAACATTGACGTCATCTGTGAGGCGCCGCTGGCGGACAACCCGCAGTGGCTGCAGGCGGCCGCCATCATGGTGTTCCCGCGCATTGCCACCGCCTGCCTGCTCGTGTTTTACACCGCGGTCATCTACATGTGGCAGGAGGCGGTCATCATCCTGGAGGTGGACACCAACGCGCGCTTCCACAAGCGCGTGCTGCAGCTCATGCTGGTCACGGAGCTAATGTTTGTGGTGGCGCTGTGCGTGGCGATGGCGTGGGCCGACCCGCTGATGGTGACAGATGTGGACGAGGTGAAGGACGTGGTGCTGTATGTCGGCTACGTCACCCTGCTTGCCTACTACGCCTTCGTGCTGGTGCGCACACTTGCCAACATCAGCCGCGCCAACGGCGGCACGTGCACCATGGTGGGCTCCACTTGCGGCCGCTGCCTCTCCTTCTCCTGGCGCCGCATGTCGGTGCGTGCCGCGCCGGTAGACGCGCTGACGCAGATCATTGGCGAGGCGGCGGACAGCAAGCTGTGGTCCATCGCGCTCGTGTCCGTCATCGTCGCGTTTGGCGTGCTGGTGCGGTTTGTGAAGGCGCTGCTGACGGCGCTGCAGATCGCGCGCCTGCACACCATCCTGCCGTCGCACAACGGCGAGACATGGATGGGCGTCGCGTGGGTGCTGTACTACCTGTTTGGCGAGATCATGCCCATCGTCGTTGTGCTCGCCCTCACCATGCGCGCCTCCCTCGCCTGCTGCACGCCGGCAAACCGGCGGTGGTGGTGCTCGCTGTGCTGCTCCCGCTCGCGCCGCGCCGGCAGCCGCACCCGCCCCTCTGACGCCACCGGTGACGCCGCCACCACGATTGCCGACGCGCTGCTCACGCGCGCCTCCGTGGGCGACTCCTTCGCCTCTGGCGGCACCGGCGCCTCGTACGCCAACACGGGCGACGTGTACGGCATGTACCGCGACGCCAGCCGCGAGCTGGTGCTGGGCTACGACGTCATGGCCGAGGTGCCGTAGCACTCCTATGTTTACTCGCCTGCGTCGTGTGCCTGTTTTCTTTGCGCCTGTGCCCCCTATTGCGCGCCGCCGCGCCCGCCGACCGCGCGCATGAGCGTGTGTGAACATGTTTGTTGGCTCGCTACGGTTGTGTGTGTGTGTTTGTGCGTGGTGCATGTTTGTGCCTGGGTTGCGAGTACGTGGGGGTCATATATCGATAGGCCACCCCCTCTTGGGTACGACCGTTCCACCTCCGTCACCACGCGGCATGCACCGACTTCGATGCGTGCCCCCACCACACCTTATTACTCCTGCTGCTGCGTACACTTGCCGTATTTTCAATGCCCATAGTCAGGTTTGTTCATTACCCTATGTCAGCGCGTCGGGCACGTTGGTGCGGAAGCCGGCCGCCAGGTAGCGCACCAGGTCTTCCAGGGTGGTGGCGTCACTGCGGGCCGCTGGCAGCGGCCGCGGCGGTGGCGGAGCGGCGGCGGTCGCGCCGGCAGCTGCGGCACCCGGGTTGCGACCGGCGCGTGCCGCACTGGCGGGCGACCCGCGCCCCCGCGGCGCACCTTACCGCGCCCCCCCACCGCCGGCGGCGGCACCCCCCCCACCGCCCCTCGACCCCGCCGGGGGCGGCGGCAGGGCAAAAAGATGGATGGCGGGGGGCGGCA
>Ga0066256_1005582_pt1 | contig 10329 bp, 8 predicted proteins | sample ThiBio_1000_biof_FD_87107 | JGI IMG/M metagenome (GOLD analysis project Ga0066256, IMG submission 87107) | Wastewater bioreactor microbial communities from Cape Town, South Africa - Thiocy_expt_1000_biof (version 2) | ecosystem: Engineered > Bioreactor > Thiocyanate-remediating >... | reverse complement strand
CCCGGCCATCGCGTTGTCCCGCGCGGTCTTTCACGCAATGCTGCTGGAAGCCGCCGCCGCGCGCGGCATCGCCGTTCATTACGGCAAACGCCTCGCCGCGATCGACGACGACGGCACGCGCGTAAACGCCACGTTCGAAGATGGAAGCGAGGCGCAAGGCGACATTCTGATTGGCGCCGACGGCATCCGCTCACGCGTGCGCCGCTGCATTCTGCCCGACGCGCCGGAGCCTGCCTTTACCGGCCTCGTCGGCGCCGGCGGTTTTCTACCCAACAGCGCCGTGCCGAATGTCGAGCCCAACGGCGAACATGTGATGCATCTCATCTATGGCACCAAGGCCTTCATCGGCTATGCCTTCGGCGACCGCGGCACCGCCGACGGCGCCTTCTGGTGGTATGCGCTTGCCCGCGACAAGCCGCTCGATGCCGCAAGCCGCGCCGCGTTGATGGGTGATGCGGGCAAGCAAGCATTGCTGGCGGCAGGCAACGATTGGTCGCCGGAAATCCGCGCCATGCTCACCAAGACCACCCGGGTAATCCCGCCGCTCGATATTTTCGACATGCCCTCGCTGCCGGCCTGGTCATCGGGCCGGGTTGCCTTGATCGGCGATGCCGCCCATGCGGTTAGCCCGCATTCGGGCCAAGGTGTCTCGATGGCGCTGGAAGATGCCCTCGTCATGGCGCGCGAGCTGCGCGATGCGCCGACCGCAGAGATGGCCTTCGCGACATTTGTCGAAAAGCGCCGCGAGCGCACCGAAAAGGTGATCGCCTTCGGCCGCCACAGCGGCAACAGCAAACGGCATGGCCCGGTGATCAGCTTCATCCAGAGTTTGCTGATGCCGCTCTTCCTGCGTTTCGCGCCGAGCTTTGCCTGGGTCTATGACCATCGCGAAGAATGGGAACGGCCCGAGGAAGAGAAACGCGCCGCGTAATGCTCATAAAAAAGCCCGGTCAAACCGGGCTTTCTTGCTTCGAAAACCGCGCGCTCACTTGGTCAGCGGGCACCCGCTTTCCGCCGCGCTCGGATAGGCCTGATTGCCCGGCACCGTGGCGAGCAGCTTGTAATAATCCCACGGCCGCTTCGACTCGGACGGCTTCTTGACCTCGAACAGATAGACGTCATGCACCATGCGGCCGTTCGCCAGCACCTTGCCGCCGTTAAACACGTCATCGTCGACAGGCATTTCGCGCAGCTTCTTGGCCACCGTATCGCTGTCCTTGCTGTTGGCCGCCTTGACCGCCTTCAAATATTGCAGGGTCGCCGAATAGGTGCCGGCCTGGATCATGCTGGGCATCCGGCCAGTGCGCTTGAAATAGCGTTCGGCGAAGGCGCGTGATCTGTCGTCGCGATCCCAATAATAGGATTCGGTCAGCACCAGGCCTTGCGCCGCCTGCAAGCCGAGGCCATGCACTTCCGCCAGGGTCATCAGCAAGCCTGCCATTTTCTGGCCGCCGGCGACGATGCCGAATTCCGACGCCTGCTTGATCGAATTGATCGTATCAAGACCAGCATTGGCGAGCCCGATGACCTTCGCCTTCGAACTTTGCGCCTGCAACAGGAAGGACGAGAAATCGGACGAATTCAACGGATGGCGCACCGCGCCCAACACCTTGCCGCCCTTGGCCTTGACGATCGCCGACGTGTCTTCTTCCAGCGAATAACCGAAGGCATAGTCGGCGGTCAGGAAATACCAGGTATTGCCGCCCTGCTCGGTCAAAGCACCGCCAGTGCCTACCGCCAATGAGCGGGTGTCGAACGACCAGTGAAACCCATAGGGAGAACAGGCATCGCCACTGATGCGCGAGGTCGCCGCACCGATCACGATGTCGATCTTCTTCATCTGCTTGGTCAAATCCTGAACCGCCAAAGCCACCGAGGACGTGGTCAATTCAGTGATCATGTCGACGCCATCGACGTCATACCACTTGCGGGCGATGCTGACGGCCAGGTCCGGCTTGTTCTGATGGTCGGCGGTGACGAGTTCCACCTTCTGCCCCAGAACCGAGCCGCCGAAATCCTCGATCGCCATGCGAGCGGCTTCCACCGACCATTTGCCACCATAATCGGCATAGACGCCGGACTGGTCGTTCAGGATGCCTATTTTGACGCCTTGCGCCCAGGCGGAACCGCCCAGCAACAGGCTACAGGCGGCGACAGCCGATAAAAATTTTCCGGTCATAGTGCCCTCCTCAATTCCTCAGAGCCGCCGACAGCCCGATGGGAACCAACGAACGATCCGACCGAAAAGCACTGTCAGGTTCAATGAGACTATTTGCCAATTCGCAGGCTGTGAAAGACCGTCCTACCAAGTCAGGCATGTCGTTGTGCCGGCTGGGTCGGGAACTCGGAGGGAACCACGGAGGTGTCTTGCACTGAATAGTTTCGTCATCCACACTGTCGCGGTTTTCCAACTGGGGCAGGAGCGAAGCCCGGAGCGCCGATGGCGCAGGCATCGGTCTCACGGGCAGACCATTCAAATAGAACGACTATTGCCAGATGGTGTTGCGGCCGAATGGGACCTGAAGGGCAGCGTTAGCAGCAACCGACATCGAGCGTGCTGGGGAAGCACAAGCGATGCCGCGATGACGTTGCCTCTCCGTTACCAACGGTGGTTGGGAGAGATGTGATTGGCACAAGACTACATTCTTGAAACCCAGGGGCTGACCAAAGAGTGTGCTGGTTTCTTCGGCGTTAAGGCCGGACCCCGGCGTCTAGAGCGGGCACCCGCTCCCCCCGGAGCGGCCCCCGGGGGCCGCGACAACCCCGCTTCCTACACCCTACCACCCATTCCCCCCCCCCCGGCGCGGGACCAGCTTCTCTACAGGGCCCGGCCCACCCCCGCGATGAACCCCGCCGATGTCGCCCGCCTCGGCCTCGTTCGTTCCTTCCAGATCTCAGCCGTCTTCCCTCACCTCACCGCGCTCGAGAACGTGCGTGTCGCATTGCAGCGCCAGCACGGCAGCTCGTTCGACTTCTGGCGCTCGAAGAGCGTGCTGAACCGCTTCAACGATCGCGCCAAGGAACTGCTCAACGACGTCGGCTTGAGCGCCTTCGCCGAGACGCAGGCGGTGGAAATGTCCTACGGCCGCAAACGCGCGTTGGAGATCGCCACGACGCTGGCGCTCGATCCCGAGATGATGTTGCTCGACGAACCCATGGCCGGCATGGGCCATGAGGACATCGACAAAATAGCCGCGCTCATCAAACGCATCTCCGCCAAATATACGATCGTCATGGTCGAACATAATCTCAGCGTCGTCGCCAATCTTTCCGACCGGATCACCGTTCTGGCGCGCGGCCGCGTGCTAGCGGAAGGCAATTATGCCGAATTGACCAAGGACGAACGCGTCAAGGAAGCCTATCTGGGAGCCGGCCATGCTTGAGACCGCGACACCCATTTCCACGCCGGATGCGACCGACAGCGCCAATCTCGTTTTGTCCGTGCGCAATCTCGAAGCCTGGTATGGCGAATCCCATGTGCTGCACGGCATCGATTTCGACGTGCGCGAGGGCGAGGTGGTGACCCTGCTCGGGCGCAACGGTGCCGGCAAGACCACGACCTTGAAGTCGATCATGGGGATCATCGGCAAGCGCACGGGCTCCGTCCTCTTCCGTGGCAAGGATATCGTTCGCACCTCTTCCGACAAGATCGCCCGGCAGGGCATTGCGATCTGCCCGGAGGAACGCGGCATTTTCGCCAGCCTCGACGTGCGCGAAAACCTCATGCTGCCGCCGATGGTGCAACCGGGCGGACTCTCGCTCGATCAGATTTTCGAACTCTTCCCTAATTTGAAAGAACGGCTGAATAGCCAGGGCACGAAACTGTCCGGCGGCGAACAGCAAATGCTGGCGATCGCGCGCATCCTGCGCACCGGCGCGCGCTTCTTGATGCTCGATGAGCTGACCGAAGGTCTGGCACCGGTCATCATCCAGCAGATCGGCAACACCATCGCGCGGCTCAAGTCGCAGGGTTTCACCATCCTGCTGGTCGAACAGAATTTCCGCTGGGCCTCGACCGTCGTCGATCGCTTCTATGTCGTCGAGCACGGCAAGGTGATCGACCATTTCAGCAACGCCAAGCTGCAAGACAATATGGAGAAATTGCACGTCTATCTCGGCGTCTAAAAGACGGAGAGCGGACGGGCTTCTGGGAGTGGTTGAAGGAGTAGACCATGATCAAAGCATTTTCAGCCTTGCTTTTCACGACCGCCCTCGCCTGCGCCGGCAGCGCCGCGCTGGCTCAGGACAAGACCGTCAAGATCGGCGCGCTCAGCGACCAATCCGGCCTCTATGCCGATCTCGGCGGCCCCGGCTCGACACTCGCCGCTCAGATGGCGGTTGAGGATTCCGGCCTGACGCAGAAGGGCTGGAAGATCGACATCATCTCGGCCGATCATCAGAACAAGCCCGACATCGGCAGCAACATCGCGCGCCAATGGTTCGACGTCGAGAAGGTCGACATCATCGTCGACGTGCCCAATTCCGGCGTAGCGCTGGCCGTCAACAATATCGTGCGCGAGAAGAACGGCGTTTACATCAACTCCGGCGCCGCCGCGTCCGATCTGACCAATTCGCAGTGCTCGCCCAATACGGTGCACTGGACCTACGACACCTATATGCTGGCGCACGGCACCGGCGGCGCGCTGGTGAAAGCCGGCGGCGATAGCTGGTTCTTTATCACCGCCGACTATGCCTTCGGCGCGGCATTGGAACGCGACACCACCGCCGTGGTGAAAGCCGGTGGCGGCAAGGTGGTTGGTAGCGTCAAGCACCCGCTGAATTCGTCGGACTTCTCTTCCTTCCTGCTTCAGGCCCAGGCCTCCAAGGCCAAAATCATTGGCCTCGCCAATGCCGGCGGCGATACCACCAATACGATCAAGCAAGCGGCCGAATTCGGCATCGTCAGCGGCGGCCAGAAACTCGCCGCGCTCCTGCTCTTTCTCAGCGACGTTCATTCGCTCGGCCTGAACGTGGCGCAAGGTCTGAACTTCACCGAATCCTTCTACTGGGACACCAACGATCAGACCCGCGCCTTCGCCAAGAAATTCCAGGAGCGCATGCGCAACAAGCAAATGCCTACCATGGTTCATGCCGGCGTCTATGCGGGCGTGCTGCACTATCTCAAGGCCCTGGAAGCCATGGGCGGCAACAGCCATGACGGCGCCAAGATCGTCGCCAAGATGAAGGAAATGCCGACCGACGATCCGCTGTTCGGCAAGGGCAAGATCGAAGCGAATGGCCGCAAGATCCATCCCGCTTATCTCTTCGAAGTGAAGAAGCCGTCGGAATCAAAGGGCCCGTGGGACTATTACAAACTCGTCTCCACCATTCCGGCCGAACAGGCGTTCACGCCGCTGTCGGAAAGCACCTGCGCTCTCCTGAAGAAATAATATCGGCGGCCCGGCGGCCCCCACCGTCGGGCCTCCTCGCACTCCGATTCATTGAGAGCCCGAGAGATCGATCGCGATGCAAGCCCTATACGCCCAACTTTTGGTGGGTCTGATCAACGGCTCCTTCTATGCGCTTTTGAGCCTGGGGCTGGCCGTCATCTTCGGCATGCTCAACATCATCAATTTCGCTCACGGCGCGCTCTATATGATGGGCGCTTTCGTCGCCTATTTCTTCCTCGAATATGCGGGGCTGGGCTATTGGTGGTCGCTATTGCTCGCGCCCATCGTCATCGGCCTGTTCGGCATCGTGCTCGAACGCACCATGTTGCATCGCCTGCAAGGGCTCGATCATCTCTATGGGCTGCTGCTGACCTTCGGCCTCGCGCTCATTATCCAAGGCCTGTTCCAGAATTACTTCGGTTCCTCCGGCCTGCCCTATGCCATCCCCGAACAGTTGCGTGGCGGCATCAATCTCGGCTTCATGTTCCTGCCCATCTATCGCGGCTGGGTGGTGATCTTCTCCATCATCGTCTGTTTCGCCACCTGGTTTCTGATCGAGCGGACAAGGCTCGGCGCCTATCTGCGCGCAGCGACGGAAAATCCCACTCTGGTGCAGGCCTTCGGCATCAACGTGCCGCGGATGATCACCCTCACCTACGGCCTCGGCGTCGGCCTCGCCGCGCTGGCCGGCGTACTCTCCGCCCCGATCAATCAGGTGCGGCCGCTGATGGGCGCCGATCTGATCATCGTCGTCTTCGCCGTGGTGGTGATCGGCGGCATGGGCTCGATCATGGGATCGATCATCACCGGCTTCGCGCTGGGCGTGATCGAAGGACTGACCAAATATTTCTACCCCGAAGCCTCCAACACCGTCGTCTTCGTTTTGATGGTGCTGGTGCTGCTGGTGAAGCCGACGGGACTGACGGGACGGGCCAACTGACATGACATCGATCACCGCAAGCACCAATCCGGCCAACAACACCCGCGACGAAAGCATCGTCTTCATCATCATGGCCGTCGTCTTGGCCATCGTGCCCTTCACCGGGCTTTATCCCTATTTCGTCATGCAGGCCCTGTGCTTTGCCTTATTCGCCTGCGCCTTCAATCTGCTGATCGGCTATGGCGGCCTTTTGTCGTTCGGCCATGCCATGTTCCTGGGCACGGCCGGTTATGTCACCGCTCATGCCTTGAAGGTCTGGGGTTTTGAGCCGGCGCTGGGCATTCTCCTGGGCGTCGCCGCCTCCGCCGCACTCGCGGTGCTGACCGGCCTCATCGCCATTCGCCGACAGGGCATCTATTTCGCCATGATCACCTTGGCGCTGTCGCAGCTCCTCTATTTCATTTATCTGCAAACACCGTTCACCCATGGCGAAGACGGCATCCAGGGCGTGCCGCAGGGCCGGCTGTTCGGCTTCATCGATCTCTCCCGCCCGCTCACGCTCTATTATTTCGTCCTGATCGTTTTCCTGCTCGCCTTCCTGCTCATCTTCCGCATCATCAATTCGCCATTCGGCGAGATCTTGAAATCGATCCGCGAGAACGAACAGCGGGCGATCTCGCTGGGCTACCGCGCCGATCAATACAAGCTCATGGCCTACATTCTGTCCGGCGCGCTCGCCGGCCTCGCCGGGTCCATGAAAGTGCTGGTCGCGCAGAACGCGGGCCTAACCGACGTGCACTGGTCGATGTCGGGCGAAGTGGTCTTGATGACTTTGCTCGGCGGCCTCGGCACCATCTTCGGTCCGATCGTCGGCGCCTTCATCATCATCACCATGCAGCAATATCTCGCCCAATTCGGCCAATGGGTGATCGTGATGCAGGGCGCCATCTTCGTGATCTGCGTGCTCACCTTCCGCCGCGGCATCGTCGGCGAAATCGCGCACTATTTTAAGCGCTCGCTGTAGCCGGCGCTCCGCGAGACACAGGCAAGAGACGCAACAGCGACGTCAGTACCGTCACGGTGACGATCAGCAGCGCACCGTCCAGCCGCCACGGCAGGCCAAGGCCCATGGTGAGCCACTCGCCCACGACACAGACGACCAGTTGCAGCAAGGCCAGAAGCGACCAAGGAACCGCGCCTTGCCCGTTCGTCTGGCGCGCATAGGCGAGAACGAAGAGAACGATCAAAGGAATGAAAAGGATCAGTCGCGTCAAAAGAAGCGCCGGCGTCGACCACGCAAAAACCACGTAGAACAAGGCCGCGATATAGCCCGCGGCCACATTCGCCAGAAGCGGCGACCAGATCAGCGCGCGCATCGCAATGCCTTTCGGGCCGCCCAATTCGGACGTTGAGTCTTGTCCGGATTCGCCACGCGCGATGATGATATTGACCACAACCACGGCAGCACTGGCGATGAGCAGGTAAGCGGCACTGATAAGAACAGCCGAGCCAGTCACCGCGCCCGTCTGCATAGCCGCGATCGCAATCGCGATCTGCGTCGCGAGCCCCGCAAGAAACGGTGCGATCCAGAGCAGCCAGAATCCATTGCCAACGCCAGGCAACACGATCCGATCGGCAAGCCAGATCAACACCAGCGTACCGCCGACCAAGGCGGCGACATCCGCAAGAATGGTGGCATTATCCGCCTCCACGACCCCGATGCGCGTCAAGGCCGCGACAACGCCAAAGCCCTGAAGTGCGGCAAGAACGATGGCGCAAATAGTGACGATACGGCCGACCCAGACGGCGTTGGCGAACGAAGCCGATTGCCATTGCCGAAATTGCGGGATCAACAGCCTGGCGAACTCGATAAAAACCAGAACCGTCAAAAGCGGCGTCAGGCCAAGCGCCATGACCGAGAAACGGGCGGCCGGTCCCTGGCTCGCTCCAGCGGCTACAAGCCTCTCGGCGTCAAGACCCGGCAACGGAATTTTGCTGCCCAGCGCATAAACGATCAACACGCCGGCGATGACCGCCAAGGGTCGCCAGGATCGTTCAGCCGTTCGCCCCTGTTCCGTCATTCACCGTTCCCCGATTCCGCGTCGAGGGATCGTAGTCGCGGCACCAGGTGAAGGCTACAGCTAAGCTGCGTTCACCCGGCGGCCCCGGTTCCACAGGGCGAAGGGAGCGCCCGACAGCAGCACTTCGAGAAAGGTCCGGTCCTGCCAATGACCGTTGACGGAAAGGCGCGGCAATGCGGTCAGATGCTGCGCATGTTCGGGAAACACCATGCCAGGCCGCGTCGTCACCGCGCTGGCAAAGCCCAGTTCCCTCGCCAGCGCGAACTCGCGCGGTCCCGCCGAGGTCGGATCGCCGACGGGAAACGCCAGATGTCGCGCCGGCTGGCCGATCTCGCGTTCGATGATCGCGCGGCTCTCCGCCAATTCGCGCCGCGCGAAAGCCTCGTCGTGCTTGGCGAGCATCGGATGGGTCAGCGTATGCACGCCGATGGTGCACAGCGGGTCGCGCGCGATCTGGCGCAGGCCATCCCAATCCAGGCACAACCGCTCGACGAGTTTCGCCGGTTCGACACCAGCCTGTCGCGCAAGAGCGGCAATGCGATCAAGCAAATCCTGTTCGGAACCGGCGCGCAACGGCCAATAGAGCGCGCGGAAAGCTTCGGCCTTTTCCGCGTCGTTGCGACAGTCGAGCGCAAGCCGCGTGCCGCCGATCTCGACGTCGATCCTCTCGAGGGCACGGATCGCCTCTTCCAGCTCCACCCACCAGAGCCGTGCCGTGCGGTCGGCGAAGCCAGTCGTCACATAGAGGGCGAACGGCGCCTGATGGCGGCGCAGGATCGGCAGGGCATATTCAAGATTGTCCTTATAGCCGTCGTCGAAGGTCAGCACGGCGAAGGGCTTCTCCCCGCCCTGCCCCAACCGTTCGACCGCCTGATCGAGGCTGACGATCTCGAACCCCTCGCCCCGCAATGTGTCGATCACCGTTTCGAGAAAGTCCGGCGTAATCTCCAAAAGCCGGTTCGGCGCGAAGCCTGTTCCCGCCCACGGCCGCACGTGGTGGAACATCAGGATTACGCCGGCGCCACGGGCAAAGCGCGCCGCCCGGTGCAGTCCCGTGGCCCGGAATACCGCGAAACCGGCCGCGATGGCCTTTTCCTTGACGCTCGCGCGCATGGCAGATTCACAACCTCGGATAAGTCCGCATTGACAATTGCAGGCTATTTTAACAGTCCATCATAGACGGCAGTTACGAACAAATCGTCGCGACGCCCTTGTCGCGCAACCATGGCCGAGAGCGTGAGCATACTTCCTCGTATCGAGATTCACGACGATCCGGCCGGCGTCATCGACGCCTGGGCCGAACTGGAGGCGATCGCGCCGGCTTCCGTGTATCAGACACGGCGCTGGTTGCTGCCGTGGATCGAGACCGTCTGCCCGGCCGCCGGCATCCGCCCGCTGTTGATCCTCACCCGCGACCCGAGCAGCGGCGCGCCGCAGATGCTGCTGCCCTTCGGCATCCAGACGGCGGGCGGGCTGCGGCTGGCGCAATTCCTCGGCGGTCGCGATTCCAACGCCAATCTCGGCCTGTATCGGCCGGGCAGCGAACCGCCGCGCAATATCCTTGTGGCCATTCTGATGCAGGTGGCCCAGGCCAGCGCCTTCAAGCCGGACGCCTATGTGCTGGCCAACCAGCCGCTCTCCTGGGAAGGCCGTCCCAATCCCTTTGCCGCGCTCAGCCGCCAGGACAGTCCGAGCTTTTGCTATTCGACCGCCCTCACCGCCGATTTCGAAGCGCTCGCCAAGGAGCGGCTATCGGCCGATGCGCGCAAGAAGCTGCGCGGCAAGGCGCGCAAACTCGAAGAACAAGGCCCCGTCGCCTATCACAAGGCCACGACCGCCGAAGAGATCGAGACGACGATCGACGCCTATCTGGCGCAGAAGCGTGAACGCTTCGCGCAGATGAACATCACCTCCGACATGCGCAACGATGTCGCCCTCGCTTATTTTCGACGCTCCTGCCTTCCGCGCGACGGAGAAA
>Ga0066256_1005581_pt1 | contig 10329 bp, 7 predicted proteins | sample ThiBio_1000_biof_FD_87107 | JGI IMG/M metagenome (GOLD analysis project Ga0066256, IMG submission 87107) | Wastewater bioreactor microbial communities from Cape Town, South Africa - Thiocy_expt_1000_biof (version 2) | ecosystem: Engineered > Bioreactor > Thiocyanate-remediating >... | reverse complement strand
CCCCACTCCCCACTACACGCGCAGGCGGCGGCGACGGCACGGTGGTGTCGTGGGACTACAAGAACCGCAAGCGGTTGACGACGGTGCGCGGCGAGGCGGAGACGTCCATCTCGTACCTCTCGTTCAACTGGGACGGCACCAAGCTGGCGACGGCGGTGTCGTACACGTGGGAGCAGGGCGAGCGGGAGCACCCGGCGGACGCGCTGTACGTGCGCAAGGTGACAGACGACATTGTGAAGCTGAAGTAGTGTGCCGCCACCCTGCCTGCCTGCGTCTGCGTGTCGCATGCCGCACGTGTACTTTGATACCATATGATAACTTAAAGACTACCAGTGTGCCCCACCACCGCGGACAAACGACGCCCAGCCACGTATGCGGCGCCGGTCGTGTGCGCGCAGGCAACAAGCCTGGCAATCAAAATAAAATTAACTTAAGCATCCGCGTCGCCGCCGCCGGCCTTGCGGTGCTTGGCCAGCTCCTTGGCGCGCTCCTCCGCCGCCTCCTTCTCAAAGTCGCGGCCCGACACGTCGGACCAGTTGGTGGACAGCACCGTGCCGCCCGACATCTGGAACGACTTGTTCATCGCCATGCGCAGGTTGTCGTCGCCCGTCGCCCAGATCTGGCGGAATGTGCGCTGCAGCGACGCGTCGTTGCTCAGCGGCTCCTCCTCCTCCTCCTTCTTCGACGCGCGCTCCAGCGCGCTCCAGTCCTTCTTGGTGGCGTACGGCGACGGCAGCACGGCGGCCGGTGCGCCACCACCGCCACCGCCCGCCGCAGCCACCGCTGCCGCGGCACCATCACCCTCCACGGGCACCGCGGCGGCGGCAGCGGCCACGGCGGCAGCGGCAGCGGTGGCGGCAGCGGCGGCAGCGGCGGCGGCAGCGGCCCCCGTGGGCACCACCACCATCTTGCGCGCCAGCGTGGGCCACATGTAGCAGGAGCTAGCCGCCTTCTGCATCTTCACCTCCACGTACGCCTTGCGGTACGACGCCGTCACGATGCCCGGCTGCACCGCATCGTGCAGCTCGATGACCTCCACAAACTCGGTGGCACCCGGCAGCACCAGCTTCACCGACAGCTTCTTCTCGCCCACCGACACCTTGGACTTCTCGTCGTCCGCGCTGCGCACCAGCAGCTTCACCGTGATGGACGCCGTCGTCTGGAACCACTCGTACCGCGGCGGCTCGGTGGGCACGGGCGCCAGGGGCGCGGGTGCAGGCGCAGGTGCAGGCGCAGGCGCCGCCGCGGCCGCGGCAGGCGCAGCCACAGCATCGGTAGCAGGTGCAGGCGCAGCAGCCGCAGGAGCTGCGGCAGGCGCAGGCGCGGCAGGCGCGGCAGGTGCAGCAGCCACAGGTGGCGTAAGGTGCGCCACCAGCGCCGCCGCCTGCGCGTGCAGGTACGTGCCGACGCGGCCGTCCCGCGCCAGCAGCGCTGCCGCCTGTGCCGCATGCGTCGCCGCACGCACCTTGTCGCCCTCCTTCACCGCCTCCGCCAGCAGGAAATGCGCCAGCGCGTTGTCGCCGTCCGCCGCCACCGCCGCCGCGGCGTCACCCTCCGCGGCACCCACCTTGTGCAGCTTCAGCGCGCACGACGCGCGGCCCAGCAGCGCGGCAACCGACGCCGGCTCGCCGCCAATGACGCCCGCATACGCCTCGGTCGCCTCCTCGTACCGCTGCTCCACGCACAGCGCGTGTGCCGCCGCCAGCGCCGCCATGGTGTTTGGTGTGCAATGAGAGGGGGAGATGAGGGGGAGCGGGATAATTACGCAATAAGTTACCAGCAGGCGTGCGGAAAATGGGCGCAGCAATGCCGCGAATACCCCCAACTGTCTTGATTATTCCACGGATTTGCGGCCTGCGCCCAGGTGCCTAATTTCTGTTTTGGGGTCGCCCCACGAGATGAGAAGGGGAGCGAGAGGGGAGTGAGAGAGCGAGGTGACGTGGCTTTCTTGAACCACCCTTCTTCCCTTTCTTTCCAACTCGCTGTGACCGTTGGCCATCTGCCTCTCTCCCCCTTCTCTCCTCTCGTCTCCCCTGCCGACTTGAGGTGTCAGTGCGCTGTGTACGTAAACAGGGTGTGTAGAATTACGTGCACTGGGTGGGACAGGAAGTGACGAGCGTGGCATACCCTGCAGTGTTTTATTGTGACAGTTTGTTGTTGCATTTTGTCCTCCCCTCCTCCCCTCTCCTCTCCTAGCAGCTAGCTGCTGATTGTAACAATCAAAGGGGAATGGGCCACGCACCGGGCGGTGACGCCCGCCACGCGGGGCACGAGGGAGCAGGATGCAAAGGCCATGGTGACTGGTGTGCGCGCCGCCCGACTTCTCGCCGCCACTTCTGCGCGCGTCAAATACCGCCCCTCTCTCGCCCTCTAGTGAAGAGGAGCAGTAGAGAGAGAGAGAGACTTGTCACTAGAGAGGAGAAGAGTAGAGAGTAGTAGAGAGAGGAGAGGAGGTTCAAGTTTTCTCTACCCTCACAAGAATGAGTCTTTCTTTGCGCCTTCTTTCGCTTCTTTTTACACAGCGTATTTCGGCAACAATGGGTGGGGTTTGGCGCATGATATTGGGTCGAGCACAGTGACACATATGTCGGGCGTCGTGTGCGCGTAGTAAAATGTGCGGTGCCAACATATAATGTTGTAATCCTGCCGCGGTAAGAATCTCTCTTGTTGCCTACTGCCGCCAACGGTCAAACGCACACCACCGCATCTGACAACATTTCGTGACACACCACCCCGCGCGTTCAAATCTCACACCCCCACCCGCTTGCCACGCCTGGCTTGACCGCGTCCGCGATTGATTTCCTTGCCTAGATTGTACCGTGCGCAATTTCGTGCATTGCAACTGGCGTATCTCTGCCCCATTACCATGGCCGCCGTCGCTGCTGCTGCTGCTGCTCTGCGTACTGCCGCTGCCGCTGCTGGTCGCCGTGCCGCCGTGACGCCAGCTCCGTTGACTCGCACCGCCGCTGCTGCTGCTGCCGCTGCTGCCTCTGGCGGCGCGTCCTTTGCAGCCGCCATGTCGTCCGCCACGGCTGCCGCTGCAGCTGCAGCGGCGGCACCGGCTAAACACACCGCCGGCGCCGCCACATCGTCGTCGTCCCCCACACCCACGTCCGCCCACCCGCTGCCAACCTTCGAGACGCTCGCGCTGAGCTGGGTGGGCGAGGGCGTGGTGCAGGTGGCGCTGGCGCGGGCGGACAAGAGCAACGCGATGAACCGCGCCATGTGGCGCGAGCTGACCGCCGCGTTTGCCGCCGTGGCGGACATTGACTTCCCGGCGCGCGCGGTGCTGCTGGTGGGGTCGGGGCGCAACTTCACGGCGGGGCGGGGGCCGGGCGCCAACGTGCCGGCGTTGCGGCCCCCCCCCCACGGCGGCGGGGGGGCCGGGGGCCGGCGCGCGCCGGCGGCGCGCCGCCCCCGCCCGGGGCACCGCGGGACGCGGACCGCCCCCGCGGCGTGCCCCAAGCCCGTCATTGCCGCCATCCACGGCGCGTGCGTGGGCGCGGGCGTGGACATGGTGTGCGCCGCCGACATTCGGTACGCCACCGTGGACGCCTGGTTCTGCGTGAAGGAGGCGGAGATCGGGCTGGCGGCGGACGTGGGCACGCTGCAGCGCCTGCCGCGCATCCTGGGCAACGACTCGCTGGTGCGCGACCTGTGCTTCACGGCGCGCCGCATGGCGGCCGACGAGGCGCGCGCCGCCGGCTTGCTCAGCGCCGTGTTCACGAGCGAGGAGGAGATGCGGCGCACGGCGCTGGCGACGGCGACGCGCATCGCGTCGCTCAGCCCCGTGGCGGTGCAGGGCACCAAGGTGAACCTGAACCAGGCGCGCGGCCGCAGCGTGGAGGAGGGCCTGGCGTTTGCGGTAAGTTTCTGTGCCGTCGCGGCGACGTGCTGCTTTTCACATTGCACGCACCATTGCCTCCCCACACTACTGGTACATCCTTGCGCAGGCAACGTGGAACATGGCGATGCTGCAAACCACGGACCTGCCGCGCGCGGCGTCGGCGTTCATGACCAAGACGCCGGCCGTGTTCCCCAAGCTGTAAGTAGCTGTGTTACTGTGATTATTGGAGCTTCAAGGTATGCATTTGAAGCGCGTTCAGCAGCGTGCAGAGTTCGGCGGCGGGCGGCGCCACGTGCTTACGGGGCTGGATTCGCGCAATTGTAGCGGCTGTATCCGTCATACTCGCGCGTCAATAGGTGCGAAGGGCGCGAGTAGACAAAGCCGCACGGCCGGTAACCAAGCAGAACCTGCGTGTGGCCCCTCGCGATCAGTTCATGGTAGGACTTCACTGGGTAGCCGCCTGTACCCGCGTCCGCGTCGTCCTGTACTTCTGGATCAGACCAGCAACACCGTGTCGGCTCCTCACCGTTCTTGTCCGACCACTGCTGCTTGCGGCCAGCCTGTATGTTGCGGCGATGGAAGTGGTAGTCGTTGGCTGCAATGGAAAGGGGGCACGGTACTGGTAACACAGCGACACACACGCGCGCAAAACACAAGTTCGGGTAATACCGGTATATTGCACGATACGCACGGGTAATGGGATTGTCGTTCTCGAACCAAACCACAACCGGTATGTCGGTAGCTTCGACAGTGCGATAGCTGGTGCGGATGCGCAGCATGTGGGTCCTCGTGTCCCACACGTTCACCGGATTGCCGTTGCGCACCAACCTCTTATGCGCCTCATCCCGCGGGTTGTACGCATACACAATTGCAAACCTGTGGAAGGTGACATACACGGGGTGGTAGTTGGCCCGTGACGCGGCAGCGAGATCGGGGCTGAGCAGCGCGTCGCCGGCATACCCATCGTCGCCTCGAACGCCCGCCTGCAGGTAGCTCAGTAGCGTAGCACACCCGCCGGCCGCACCGGCGCCGCCCATGGGTCCCACCAGCACGCCGCCCTGCGACGCAGGCAAATACCTGGAGATGTCGTAGTCGTTGCGAAACCACTCAATCTCCGGCCGCCCCGGCAGTTCCACCGCAGCGCGCTGCACCGGCGGTAGCGCCCACCCGGCGCCCCAGCCGCGGGGCAGGCCATTGTAGGGGCCGTTGGATGCGCGGCCAGGGTGGCAGAAACGAAGGTTTGGGCGCCCCACACCTGAGTAGGAGAAGGTGGCGTACGCAAGGCAGTTGGCGCGATTAACCGCCCTGAACCTGTCAAAGAACGGGTCCTTACTCGAAAAGTACACCCACGGCAAGTGAAATTTGCCCGCCACCGTACCTGCGCTCGCCGCCGTCTCCAGCAGCGCTGCCACCGCCGCCGCGTCGTCGTCCGCCGTGATGCCCTCCTCCCCCGCCGCCGCCAGCACCGGCGCCGGGTGGCGCGCCGACCGCAGGCGGTGCCGCTCATGCGCGCGCGCGATGGCCGCCTCCGCCACCGTTGCAATATTGATGCCATGGTCCAGCGCTGCCGCCGTGTCGCTGTGGCTCAGGTTGCGTGCCCGGAAGGTGACGGCCTGCATACCGGTATTCAGCAGCGGCTGGGGGTGCACCATCTTCAGCGGTTTGGGCGCCGACCCGCTGCTGCTGCTGCTGCTGCTGCTGCTGCTGCTGTCGGCCTTGTCGGCCCACGAAATGCCCGCCTCCTTGGCGGACACATACAGCGGCGGCAGCTTGATGTGTGGCGCCACTTTGGCCATCAGCGGTTCCTCTAGCTCCCGGAACTTGGCGGGCGTCACCTTGTACACCACCGCCGGCGCCTCAAGGCGCTCATCCATTTGCATGCCCTCCGTCGGCGTCTTGAACTCGTCGTCCGACGTGCCCACCGACTTGATCGCCTCTGCGCTCCACTTGGTGTGCACCAGGAACCGGCCGCCACACAGTTGCACCTGCTCCACTGCCTCCTCTTCCAGGAAGCTGACGTACTTGCCGTGCGTGTACGTGTCTGCCATTGGCAGCTTCACGTGCTTGCGGATTGACACCGTGCCAAGGCCGCACAGGTAGTCACCCTGCATTGGGTGGTGTGGGGTGGAGGAGGGTGTCAGGCAGGGCGATGTGACAGCATAACATTGTGCGCAGCAGTGGCGGCCACAGCAACATGCGCACCTCCTCCATCAACTTGGACATGTCCGACACGTGCGTGATGGTGGCCACCGGCGTGCCGTGCGCCGCCTCAAAGCTCTCCATGAACGACGTCCAGTACGCGCCATCCTCTGAGACCGCTGGATCGGGTTTGCCAGAGTCCCTCATCACCGAGATCTACGCGGCGGGCGGGCGGGCAAAGGGATACCGGTATTGTTGCCATCACCAGCACCTACATTACTAGGACAGCGTTACTTGGCGTACGTACCACGCTGTGCACCGTCGCCTTGTTCCAGCCCTCCTCAAAGGTGTCAATCGCGGCCACTGACCTTGCCACCAGCAGGGCGACGCCCATCACCGCGCACCACGTGCAGCCGCGCGCCATGTTGATGGTTGCACGCAAACCGTGTGTCTGGACTGAAAATTATAAACTATGGTTCCCTGCACCGTGATGTGCGTGTGTGTGCGCGCGTGCACGCGGTTGTTATCTTGCATTTGTGTGCGCAGGCGCGCGAGTGTGCGCGTGACGCGGTGGACACAGGAGAGCCAGTCGCAGGCTGTATACCGGTAGTCGATGTGTGCGGTGCCGGGGTGCCCCACGCATCAGTCGCAGCCGCAACGACCACAACACCCCGCAACACTCGTAGTATGGTACCGCCGATAGTGGCCACTGCCCAGCGCGAGTCAGCCGCGTGTGGAGTGCCAGCGGCATGAAAGCAGTAGCAGGTCGAGGGAGGTGCGACTCACCGTGTGAGCTACCGGTACGCAAGATCAAGACGCCACCTGGCGGCTGTCGCAAACGCACCTTGCTGACACGCCCTCAGGTATTGGACGCGCTGAGTTATGCCACTGACGCCACACGGCGCTGTGTGGGCGCGCGCGAATTGTGCCGCCGAATTTTAGTTAGAGTCACGAACTGCGAAAGAAAGTTGCTCGGGGTGACTAACCGGTATGCTGCATCGCAGCTGCTGTATCCACCCGCGATTCCAGCGAGAAAACCCCACAACACCGCCACCGCTTTGCAAACGTATTGCCCTATCTGCTGCAACATGTCGCTACGTGTATCGCTGGTCTCCCAACTGCGCCTCAGCACTGCCCGGTCACAGCTGCCAGCTTGTGCGTTTTCCCGCCGTGGCGCGTCATCACCCCAGGGCAAGCAGCTGCAAGATCGCGCATCACAGGGGCGAGGCGCCGGCTTTTTCGCATGGTGCATTTTTGCAAACGTGGCGTTAACCAAAAGCACACAGTGATGGAATCAATGAAAATATATGTGGACATTTGAATAGTGTGCTTGGTATTTGTGTTTGCTTTGGGGTATCTTACTTTTCTGCTGCAGTTACCCAGGGGGCCACACCCACAAGCTGCTACCCAACATGGCCGGCGCGAGATCAGTGCCGCTGGTGGGCTGCAGCCTGCCACCCGATGTGGCGAGCGCAGGTGAGGTGCGCGTGACGCAGTATAACTCCAAGTCCAGTCGCACGGATTGCAAATCGTTTGTAGTGCCCGCCACTCCACGCTACGCGCACGCCCTCAACTCGGTGCTGACCAAGGTACACGCATTGACAACCGCGCGGGGTGGCGCGAGGTCTGCGTTTGTTCCTGCGTGGCTGAAGTCGTCGCGCGGCGTGCTGGCGCCGTTAACGTACCGGCTGGAGTTTGGCGCGCCGGCCGGCGCGCCTGACGTCTTCATCGGTTCCACATTGCCCACCGTGGTGTTTGCAGGGTCGGCCGGGACGGTGGGCAAGGCGTACGAGGACATCGAGCCAGACGCCGCCGTAGTGATGTGGACGCTGTCTGCCGATGAAAGCGCCCGTCTGCAGCGCTCCATGGGCCGCCTGTGGCGCCGGTGCGAGTTTGGCGGCCCAGAGGCGAAGGAGGGCGAGATAGATTACTACGACCCGCTGGGCTCCGACTATGAGGCGCACCTGGAGACGGAGCTCCGCAAGATAAACGTGTGGAACATGACGGACGAGGCCACGGAGGCCGCCACGGCAGCCATCCGAGCCGCATACATTGCAGCGCATGGGCGTGGAGTTGGAGGTGGCGGCGGCGGTGGAGGAGGCAGTGGCGGTGGCGGTGGCGGTGGCAGTGGCGGCGGTGGTAGCGGTAAAGAAGGCGATGGAGGTGGCGGTGGTAGCGGTAACGAAGGTGATGGAGGTGGCAGCGGCGGCGGCGGCGGCGGCAGCGGCGGTGGCGGTGGTGGTGGTGGTGGCGGCGGTGGTGGCGGTGGAATCGGATGACCCAACCAAGACGCACCCTGGTGCGATGTGGTGGCAACGAGTGCAGCGCGGCTGTTGCGTTGGATGGCATGTCGCTTGTGCGTTGTGCAACGTTGTTGTACCGGTATTTTTCGTTTTGAATATTGGGCGCGCGCCCGTCCATACCATGCGAACACGCGGCCGCACTCGCACGCAAGGTCCGTAGCGCAACGGAGATCCGTGCCGCGCCGCGTTGTTGAACTAAACTGCCAGTAGTACGTACTACTGGCCTACTTCTTGCGGCCCAGGTTGCGCTGCTTCTCCGCGTCCTTCACCACCTGCTTCTCCACCGGCATGCCCTTGCGCGTGCGCACGGCGTCCATGTACTTGCGCGCAATGTTGTTCACCTGGCCCTCGTGCACCGTGTCGCCGTACTCCTCGCGCTCTTTGTCGGTGGTGGGCGTGAAGAAGGGGTCCTGGGGCATGACGACCCAGTGGCTGAACAGCAGCTGCGCGGAGGTGGCGGCGCCGGAGGTACGCTTGCGCAGGTCGTCCGCAAAGCCAAACGACTCCACCACCGGCAGCAGGGCGTGGATTAGGAACGTTTGCGTGCCCTCCGTCATGTCCTCGCTCACCACCTCGCCACGCCGCCGCGCCAGCACGCCGTACAGCTTGCCCAGCTGCTCACCCGACACGCCGCCGCCGCGCCCACCCGAGCACGCCAGCTCGCAAGCAAACATCGCCTCCACCAGGCGCGGCGTGGCGGCCTGGAACGCGGTGCGGCAGGCGTCGCGCACGATGGGGATGAGGGCGCCGGCAGGTAGGGGCGGCAGCCTGGTGGTGGTGGCGGCGGCGGTGGCGGCACTTGATTCGCCGTCAGCACCGCTGGGTGGCGGGGCTGCCGCGTCTCGCACACGCACTTCGTCCAGCAGGAACGCCACGCCCCACAGCGGCTCGCCACACAGCGGCCCGGTGCCAGTTGCCAGCTGAAAGCCTTGCACCACGGCGGCACGCAGCGCGGCCAGCCACGATGCCGTTGCCACGCTCTCCACCTCGCCGTCGCCGCCGCTGCCCGACGGCGCTGACGCCGCTGCCGCCTGCCACAGGGACGGCAGGCGCAGCGTGCGCGCCGGGCCGCCGCGTGACACTAATGACACAGGCGTCGGCGACGTGGCCACCAGGATATTGGGGCCGCAGCCCTTCGGTCCCGCCGCCAGGATTGCATCCGCCAGCGGCGGCCAGATGCCGCCTGCATCTGTAAACGCGGCCGCCAGCTGCGCATGCGTGCGCGCCGCTGCCGCGCTGGCTGCCGCCGCGGCTTCAGCACTGCCAGCGCCGCTGCCGGCACCACTGCCGCCGCCCGCGCCGGCCGCCGTCGCGCTGGCTGCCGTCGCCGCGCGCAAGCCCTCACTGGCGCCCTCCAGTGCACGTGTGATGCCGTCCGGCAGCGCCGCCGCCCGCACACGCAGCGTGACGGACCGCTCCGGCGTCGTGCCTAGCACGCTGCCCAGCGGCACATAGAAACACACGCCCGCCTCTGGCACCACGGTGGCGCTCGACGGGTAATATGCAATGCTGGCTGCACTGCCCGCCACACCCACCGCCGCCGGGGTCGGCACCGCCGCTGTCGCTGCCGCCGCAGCGGCTGCTGCGCCGCCGCCACTCACGACCGACGCCGCGTCACCCACGCTGCCGTCGCCATCGGCCCCAACAGGGGTGCCGCCCATGACCGCCGCCGCGGCGGCATCCACCACCGCCAGCGCTGCCGCCACGGGCGCAGCAGGCGGCGGTGGGCTGCCGGGTGACAGCACCGTCTCCATAAAGTTCAGGATGGGCGGCGACACCTTGATGTCCACCCGCGCAAACCGCGTGCGCAGGTCCTTGACGCACCGGTCAAGGTGCAGCTCGCCCAGCGCGCTCCGCTCCAGCGCGCCCGTGCCGCGGTCGGCCACCACCACGCAGGGGGCCGCCTGCAGGGGGGGCGTCGGTGGGGCGGCGGGACGGGGGGGGATGGTCGGCGCAGGGCTCGCCAGTCGGCGAGCGTGCCACGCCCGTGCGCCAGCCCACTCGGGGCGGCGCGCCTCCAGTTCCTAGCCCAGCCACCCC
>Ga0066256_1005579_pt1 | contig 10333 bp, 9 predicted proteins | sample ThiBio_1000_biof_FD_87107 | JGI IMG/M metagenome (GOLD analysis project Ga0066256, IMG submission 87107) | Wastewater bioreactor microbial communities from Cape Town, South Africa - Thiocy_expt_1000_biof (version 2) | ecosystem: Engineered > Bioreactor > Thiocyanate-remediating >... | reverse complement strand
CGTTCACAGCGCGTTGAGGAGCGCCGGTGTCGCCCAGCCGTCGGCGGCCATGCCGAGGCGTTGCTGTTCCTTCTGGATGGCGACGCGTGTGCCCGATCCGAGGATGCCGTCGATTTCACCGACATCATGGCCGCGCTGCTGCAGCTTGGTCTGTAGGCCCTTCATGTCGTCGGCGCTAAGGCCCTGCTCCGGGCTTCCCTTGAGATAGGGCTCGGCGCCCATCAGGCGCGTGGCGAAATAGGCCGCGGAGGTCGTGTAGATGAACGACTTGTTCCATTCCAGATAGATGTTGAAGTTCGGATAGGCGATGAAGGCCGGGCCGTTGCGGCCTTGCGGCAGCACCAGCGAGGCGGCCAGAGACGAGAAACGGGTATTGCCTTCGCGCGGCTTGACGCCGAGCGCGAACCATTCGCCTGCGGTCATCGTGCCGCCGAGGCCGGATTTCTCGAAGGGCAATTCCTTCGGCAGCGTCACTTCCTGGATCCACGGCTCGCCGCGCTTGAAGCCGAGATGCTGGATGAACTTGGCGGCGGTCATGATCGCGTCCGGCGCGCTGGTCTTCAGGCTCTCGTGGCCGTCACCGTCACCATCGACGCCGAAGGCGATGATGTCCTTGGGCAGCATCTGCACCTGGCCGATCTCGCCGGCCCAGGCGCCGGTATTGGTCTGCGGGTCGAGGTCGCCGCGCTGCACCATCTCGATCAGGGCGATGAGCTGCGGCCGGAACAGTTCCGGGCGGCGGCAATCATGCGAAAGGGTCACCAGCGCGTTGCGGGTGTTGAAATCGCCCTGCACGGCGCCGAAATCGGTTTCCATCGCCCAGAAGGCGGTGATGACGCCGGCGGGTACGCCGAATTCGTCCTCGGCGCGCTTGAAGACCGAGGCATATTCCTTGATCTTCTTGGCGCCGAGATCAAGGCGCGCCTTGGAGACTGTGCGCTGGGAGAATTCGGTGAAGGTCTGGCGGAAGACGCCCTGGGCGCGGTCGCGCGACAAGACCTTCTGGTCGATCTGTGCGCCGGCCAGCGCCTTGTCGGCGGCTTCGGCGGACAGGCCCTTGGCGATGGCTTCCGTCTTGACACCGGCCAGGAAGGCGGAGAGATCGCCGCCGCATTGTTCGGCCGAGGCTGTCGAGGCCAGAAGCGTTCCGAGAGCGAGCGCGAGACCGAAACGGCGGACGAGACGAGAATTCATGCGACAATCCTTTTGTTGTTTTCGTGTGCCGGCTTTTCAGAACATTGTGACGGAAGCAAGAAACCGGCCGGCGATGGCGGTGTTTTAACGTGGTGCCGACGGAAAACCGGTCAGGAGGCGGTGACCGAGGCCAGCCACTTCTTCCAGTTCTTCACCGAGCCGACGAAGACGTTGATGTCGGTATTGCCCTTGATTCCGGGCACCTCCGCCGTCGAGGTATATTGCCAGAAGGCCCAGCGGCGATCGGCATAGGTTTTTTCCGGGTGGGCTGCGACGGAACGAACCCAGAAGTAATAATCGCTGAAATAACCGACGAGATTGTCGCGGTGGAAGTCGACCGAGGTGTAGATGATCGGCCGCTTGCCGTAATAGGCCTCCAGCCGGTCCATGAAGCGCTTGATTTCGCTGCGCACCGTCGAAGGGTCGGGACGGGTGGTGCAGGTCTTGGACTCGCCGTTCCATTCGACGTCCAGCACCGGCGGCAGGCGCGTCGCCGCCTTGGGAACGTTGCGGATGAACCAGTCGGCCTGCTCGTCGGCAGTGGAACAGAAATAATAGAAGTGATAGGGCGCATAAGGAATGCCGACAGCGCCGGCGCGCTGCCAGTACTCATGAAACTTCGGGTCGAGTCGGTCCTTGCCTTCGGTCGCCTTGATGAAGGCGAAGGAGACGCCCGATGCCTTCACCTTTTCCCATTCGATATCGCCCTGCCATTTGGAGACATCGATACCGTGTATGGGGTGCTTGTGAGGATGCTTCGGGCCGAAATCCTGCGGATCCTTGTCCTGGAATTTCGGCGAGATCGCCGCTGTTTCGATGAGGTCGTAGCTCGACGACGTGCAGCCGGCAAGCAGGAGGGCGAGGGGGAAAAACGCTAGAACAAGCCGTCGCATGAGCATCCCACAGAGCATGGCATGATGGTTGGCGCCCACTGAACGGTTCCGTGATTCGATGTCCCCAGAGGCGTGAACCTCTTCTTCACCATAACAACGTAAAAATTCGGTTAGTTGCAAGGCCCATAAGCCGCCGGAAGGCGAATTATGGCCCGCCAGGCGTAACCGCCGCCGATGCTTTCGATTTCCAGCCGGCCGTTCCAGCAGCGGGCGCGCTCGGCCAGCACGGCGTTGAGGTCGGCCCGCGGCGTGACATGGAAGCGCCTGAGCCACGCCTTGAGGCCGGCGCCAAACCAGCCAGGCAGGCCTTCCTGCTGGCCGAAATCGACCACATGCAGCGAGCCGCCGGGTTTCAGCGCAGCCAGCGCGCAGTCGATCGCCGCCGGCCAGTCGGGGATCATCGACAGGGCATAGGAGATCAGCACCCGGTCGAAACCGTCTTGCTCGAAATCTGTGGCGCGGAAGGCGCAGGCATCCGCGACACGCAGGTCCGGCGTCGTTACGCTGCCGGAAAAATTGCGCCGTGCGGTCGCCAGCATCTGTGCGGAAATATCGAGGCCGAACAGCCGCGCCTGCGGGAAGGCACGGGCGGCCAGAAGCAGGTTGCGGCCAGTGCCGCAGCCGACTTCCAGCACCGTACCCCCGGCCGGCGGCGCCAGGCGGCGGATCGTGCCGTCGCGGCCGAGCAGGTAATATTTGCGGGTCAGGTCGTAGATGTGGCGCTGGTAGCGATACATCCGGTCCATGCTCAGCGCATGGGCGTCCGTGTGCGTCATCAGGCGGTCTTCTCGTAGATATGGAAGCCGCCATAGATGGCGGAGCGGTCGCGCAGGTTCAGCTCGGCCGAACGCTCGGCGAGATAGGTCCAGCGCTCGCGTAGCGCCTGCGACAGGCGGCCTTCGATGACGCTCTTTTCGGCGGCGGTGCGGAAAATGACGCGCGCGCCGGGAGCGGCCGTGCGGCTGATCTCGCTCCACAGGGCGTTGATCTGCCCGTCCGTCATCCAGTCCTGGGCGTCGAGCAGTACGAAACGGTCGACGCTCTCGGCAGGCTTTTGCGCCAGAAGCTCGGTGAAGCCGGCATGGTGCACCTCGACGCGCTCGGCATTGGCGCGGATGGCGTCGTAATGCTCGAGCTTGAGATAGGTCGGCAGAGCGCCTTCCGCGCCGGTCGGGTAGCGCCGGGCATAGGCCTGCCAGGCGAAGTAATTGTCGCGCAGCGGAAAATGGCAGCTCAGCTTCTCAAGCCGGGCCTTCAGCACCGGGGCAAGGGATTTGCCATCCGAGAGCGAGGCGAGCTCGTCGAACTGCTGCGGCGGAATACCAAGACCGAACAGCGAGCTCTTGCGGCTGGTGAGCCAGCGGATCGCCGGCTTGTCGAACAGCGGCGCGACGCGGGTCTCGAAGAAATGGCGCTGCTCGCGCAGCGAGCGCGTCTCGATCATCTCCGAGAGGCGCACGCCGTACAGGCGGGCGACGAGATGGCCGGCGCCGATGAAGCGGCCGAGCAGGCCGGTCTTGTAGATGTTGCGGTTGAAGACGTCGATGCGGCGGCGGCCGAAAGCATTGGTGCGGCCGTTCCAGTAGCGTCGGGTGGCGACGTCGAGCTTCGGCGCGATGAAGGTATCGTAGGCGCGGCTGTTGCTGGCGATGTTTTCCATGCCGAACTGACGCACGACATCGCCGTGGGTCGGGAGGAAACGGAAGGCGGCAAGCTTTAGCCGGTTGAGCGCGACGTGATGCGGATTGAGGTCGACGACATCGATGCGGGCCGGATGGCGGCTGAGATAGGCGAGCATATTGCAGCCGCCGGACGCGATGGTGACCATGCGGTGGCCGGCACCGAGTTCCATCGCCGCCATGTCCACGTCGGGATCCTCCCAGATCTGCGGGTAGACGAGGCCGGAGAACAGCACTCCGAACAACCGTTCCGACAGGCCTTCCCTGGAAAGCGTGCGATGTTGCAGCAGGGCATCCTTCAGGCGGTGATTGGTGTTGAAACCGGCATCGTGGGCGAATTCGCTCATGGGGATCGGGCCTCCGTATAGGTCAGCCTGCCTGTAAACTGCTTCTGCTACAGAGCGATGACGCCGGCGGGGGATGACGGGAAAGCCAAGGAAACAGGGGGTCCGGCGTCGTTCGCGCCGGCTTCGTGACAGCCTGCACGACAGCCCACGAAAAAGGCCGGCGCTTGCGGCCGGCCTGGAGACGTGCTGCGTATGGAATTGCGCGTTTTTACTGAACCTGGTTCAGCAGACCCTTGCGCTTGGCGGTGTAATAATAACCGCTGGCATAGAGGCGCACGGCATTGTCGTGATTGTTGTCGGCGGTGATCCAGGCGCCGCGCAGGTACTTGACCGCGTATTTCAGGTTGGTCTCGGCGTCGAACAGGCCGGAGGCCGGGCCGCTGTAGCCCATCGACTTTGCGGTGTTGTAGCGGATCTGCATCAGGCCGTAATTGCCATGGGCATAGGCGCGGGGATTGTAGGTGCTTTCGCGGCGCACGACGCGGTGAACCAGCGCTTCCGGCACCTGGTAGAGGGAAGCGTATTTGGAAATCAGCTTCTTCATCATGCTGTCGTTGACGCGCGGGCCGCCCTTGGGGGCTTCCGCTTCGTCATCGGTCGGCGCCATGCGGCTTTCGATCTCGCTCATCGGCCGGGTGTCGAAATCCATCATCGCCAGCGATGTGGCGGCGCGTGCCTGCGTGCGCGACGGCATGGCGGCATAGGCGAGCTGCGGACCGGCATCGGCGCCAAAGGGGCGATCCGGGCGCTTGGTCGGGACGACCGACTGAATGGCGGTGACTTCGTCGGTCAGCGGCATTTCCGCATAGGCGACGGACATCGCCTGGGCGCCGCTCTGCGGCGCGACAGCGGCAATGGCCGCACTTGCCGCCGGGGCGGCGTTCGTGGTCGGGGCAAGCGCCGTCTGGCCTTCGGCGGTCTGCATCATGCGGGCCTGGGCCGTCTCCGCCTGCGGCACGACGCGAGAGGTCTTAGCCGCCACCGTCGTCGGCATGGGCTGCGCGGCGGTGCCGGAGGCGGCCTGGGCGGTCGCTACCGTACCGGCGGCCTGGGTATGGGATGCAGCGTAACCGACCTGCGTTGCCTGCGGCTTGGCGGCCGGAACGGCACCATGCGCGGCGGTCAGTTGATGCTGCGGAGTGTATTCGACGCTGGTGCATCCGGCGAGTGCGACCGTCATGACGACGCCGAAGGCCGAATTGCGTTTCAGGGTGGAATATCCGATCGCTACCATAGAGTCACTCTCGTGAGTTCTGGCGCCCGCCACGCAAAAAATCAGGGGACACTGTTAACGCCTTTTTGCACCCATTAACGTATTCGTGAGCGAGCCGCAAGTTTGGAGCAAGCCACTCAGGCTGCCAGCCGGCGATAGCCGACGGTGACGATGCCGGTGCTAACGCGCAGACAACCCCGCGCGCGGCCTTTGATTTTCCGCGATTCCAGACGGCGTAGCCGCATCAGCATCCAGTTTGGCGCCAAAACGTACAAGAACGACGAAGCGAGCGAGATCGCAAAAAAAGTCATAGTTAAAACAAGGGCTTGAGAAAAAATCGTTCCATTGGACGATACAAACTGGCTGGCAAGCGCTGCCGAAAGCAGGGCCTGCCAACGGTCGGTTGCGTTGTCGAACGCGATTTTTCCGAATGTTTGCAATGGCTTGGTTTCGGAGAGGTTGTCGTTGTCGGCGATCAGCCCGGTCATGCCCTTGACGCGCCATGCGATCATCGCGCCGACGAGCAGAACGGAAAGACCGAAGCCGCCGATGACGGCGGCCAGCAGCGCTGAGGACGACATGACGAAACCGATGACGACCAGCATTACGCCCATGACCGCCGTCGCCGACAACGTGACGGCAATGGCAGCGGCGAGCGTGCGCAGCGGCTGGCCGCTGCGGGCATAGGAGAGCAGGCAACGTTTTCCCGCCCCCGGCAGAAGCTGGAGAATGGCGGCGCCCAAGGCGAACATCACCCAGAATTCAATCGGCATCGATTCCTCCCGGTGGTCCTTTAAGAGTGTATCCGATTTCCGAATGGAAAAAACCGGTTTCAACCCTTTCCGGACATGCTTTCAAGGAAGCCACGGCCGCCGCGCTTCGTCAATCAGGCGGCCTGATATTTCTGGCCGATTCCATCCATCAGCGCGCCGAACCATTCCGCTGAGAGATCGAAGTGCTTGCCGCCCTTGATGCGCGGGAATTCGATGCAGCGCAGCTTGCCGCCCTGTCCCTCGTCATGGCCGGCCACGCCGGAAACGCCTGCGAGCGCGATTTCGACGGCGAGATCGTCCATGCTGTGGATCAGGCGCAGGTCGTCGGCATTGGCCGGGGCGGAGCGGGCGTAATAGCCGGATTTCTGCACCATGGCGCGCTCGGCGCCGAGGAGGGCGGCGAACTGCTTGGAGAACCAGTTGCCGACATTGATCGTGTCGATCTTCACATGGCCGAAAGCATCGCGCTTGACGGTTTCGCCGGCCGCTTCCCGCTCGGAAACGATGGCGTCGAGGCAGGCGCCTTCCGAAACGAAGATCGAGACGAAGCCGTTGCGGTCCATCTTCTCCTTCAGTCGCGCGGCTTCGGCCTGCAGGTCGAAGGCCATTTCCGGCAGGTAGACGCCCTGGATGGTCTTCAGCGTGCGGTCCATCAGCATGCCGTCGACGTATTCGTTGTGGCTGATACGATCGACATAGGCCTTGGCGGTCGCCGCCGTCAGCCAGCCGGAATGGCGGCCCATGACTTCATGCACGACGAGGGTGCGGGGTGCAGCACTCTGCTCGTTGGAAACATTGTCGAAAAAGGCGGCGCCGTATTCGGCGGCAGTCCAGGCGCCGAGCGACTGGCGGATCGGCACGACGTCGTTGTCGACCGTCTTCGGCAGGCCGACAACCGTCAGCTCGTAGCCGTTGGCGCCGAGATAGGCGGCGAGATCGGCGGCGGTGGTGTTGGTGTCGTCGCCGCCGATGGTGTGGAGAATGGTGACGCCGTCGGCGGCCAGCCGCTCGGCGGCCACCTTCAGCGGGTTTTCGCCGTCCTTGACGAGGCCACGCTTGGCGCAGTCGGCGGCATTGGTCAGCTTGACGCGGCTGTTTCCGATCGGCGAGCCGCCGTAACGATGCAACAATGGCGCCTTTTCGCGCATCTGCCGGGTGATGGCGATGCTGTCGCCGAGCAGCACGCCCTGGTAGCCGGAGCGATAGGCGATCAGGTCGATTTCGGGGGCGATGTCGCTGTAGCGCTCGATCAGTCCGCCGACCGCCGAGGACAGGCAGGGGGCGAGACCGCCGGCGGTCAGCATTGCAACTTTGTGTTTCACCATCGGTTCCTCCTTCGGCGCCTGTCGCGCCGTCATTCCGTCAAGGCATGGATGCGACAGCCGGACCTCGGTGTAAAGTGAAGTTTTGTGGAAATCCTCGACCTTTTCACGTGGTTTGCGCGCCGTCCGGCTGCTAACCGGGTCAGGTGCGCCGGCCGGCAAAAACGGCATGGGGGAAAACCTGCGGCACGGACTGCGACTTGGCCGTGTTTCGGTCGAAATTTTCGTCTACAGAGGATGATCGAAACTGCGGATGGAAGGCGCGGGATCCCGTCGCCGATCGGGATGCTATGATCTGTGACACGGTCTGCGTCCATAGGCTGACTTGCTTTTCCGCGTGGTTTTTGGTGAGCTTGCACTTCTGTTGTATCCGCGGACTCAAGATGTCATTTTGGGAAAAACTGCTGGGCGCGGTCGCTGACACCGCCAGCAATGCCTTGTCAGCCGTTATCGAAGCAATCCGTACGGTGTTCGAGGGCGATCCGGAAACGCGCCGCAAGGTGGCGTTCTCGGTTGCCGTCATCGCGCTCTCGGCCAAGATGGCCAAGGCGGACGGCGTGGTGTCCGAAGCGGAGGTCGATGCTTTCCGCGAGATCTTCGACTATCCGCCCGACCAGGCCAAGAACGTCGCCCGACTCTATAACCTCGCCCGCCAGGATGTGGCGGGATACGAGGCCTATGCCGAAAAACTCGCCGGCCTGTGCAGCACCTGCGCGGCCAATTGCCCCGTACTGGAAGACGTAGTCGACGGACTGTTCCACATTGCCAAGGCAGATGGTGCGATCCACGAGAAGGAACTGGCCTTCATCTGGCGCGTCGCTGAAATCTTTGGCATCAGCGAAAGCCATTTCGAGACGATAACGGCGCGGCATGTACATCGCGACGGTATCGATCCCTATGTGGTGCTCGGCGTCAATCGTTCCGACGATTTTGCCACCATCCGCAAGCGATACCGCGTGCTGGTCACCGAGCACCATCCCGACATGCTGACGGCGCGCGGCATGCCGGAGGAATTCCACGCCATCGCCAACAATCGCATGGCGACGCTGAATGCGGCCTATGAGGCTATCGAGAAAGAGCGCCGCGCCGCATGACATCCGCATTCCTGCCCGATTATGCGGCGGCCATGGTGCAGCCGTCCCCCAATCATGGCGAGCGGGCGGATGGCCGCCTGCCGGACATGATCCTTCTCCATTATACCGGCATGGGCACGGCGGATGGCGCGCTCGACTGGCTGTGTCGCGACGAAAGCCAGGTCTCCAGCCATTATTTCGTACATGAGGACGGGCGCGTGCTGCAGCTCGTGCCGGAGGCGCGCCGCGCCTGGCATGCCGGCAAGAGTTTCTGGGCAGGCGAAGTGGATATCAATTCGCTCTCCATCGGCATCGAGATCGCCAATGCCGGGCATCCCGGCGGCCTGCCGGATTTTCCGGAGGCAGAGATTCCGGCGGTCATCGCGCTCTGCCGCGATATCGCGGTGCGGCGGGGGATCGCACCGGAGCGCATCCTTGGCCATTCCGACGTCGCGCCGGTGCGAAAGGTCGATCCGGGCGAGAAATTTCCGTGGGATCGGCTGGCGGCCGGCGGCGTCGGCCATTGGGTCGAGCCGGCTGCGCTCGGCGGCGGGCGCTTCTTCCAGCAGGGCGATAGCGGCAAGCCGGTCGAGGCGCTGCAATCCATGCTGTCGCTTTATGGCTACGGCGTCGAAATTTCAGGCGAATACGATGCGAAGACGGCGGGTTGCGTCGAAGCCTTCCAACGCCACTTCCGCGCCGCGCGCGTGGATGGCATCGCCGATGTCTCGACCATCGACACGCTGCACCGGCTGCTCACCGCCTTGCCGCGCTTCGGGGTGTGAAAGGAGGTCAGGATGACGGATTTCAAGGTTCTGGTGATCGGCCGCGGCATGATGGGGGCCGCGGCGGCGAAATATCTGGCGCGCGAGATCGATGGCGTCGGCGTCATCGGTCCGGATGAGCCGGCGGACAAGCGTTCGCATGACGGCGTTTTCGCCAGCCATTACGACGAGGGCCGCATTACCCGCACCATCGATCCGAACCCGGTCTGGGCGCGGCTGGCCAACCGTTCCATCGCCCGGTATCGCGATATCGAGGCGGAGAGCGGCATCGGTTTCTTTTCCGAGGTCGGTTGCCTTGTCGCCGGTGCGGCGCGGGCGAGCGGCGATGACTATATAGCCAATGTGCTGTCCGCCGCCGGGTCTCTGGATGTCGAGACCATGCTGCTGGACGACGGGGGATTGAAGGAGCGGTTTCCGTTCTTCTCGGTCGAAGCCGGCAGCGAAGGCGTATTCGAGCCGGCAGGCGCCGGGCATATCAGCCCGCGTCGCCTGGTGGCGGCGCAGTCGCGGCTGGCGGAGAAGGCGGGCGCGCGGCTGATCCGCGAGACGGCGGTGCGTCTTCTTCCCGGCGCCGACGGCATCGAGGTGATGACCGCCGAGGGCGAGCGCTACACAGCCGAAAAGGTTCTGGCGGCGGCGGGCGGATTCACGATTGCCGACAGCCTCTTGCCGCAGCCGGTCGATCTGACGGTTTATGCCCGCACCATCGTCTTCATGGAGGTGGATGCCGCGGAAGCGGCCCGGCTGGCGGCGATGCCGTCACTGATTACCGCGCCGCATGATCCGCAAGACGCCATCTACATGCTGCCGCCGATCCGCTATCCGGACGGGCGGTTCTATCTCAAGATCGGCGGCGATCCCCATGATCTCCAGCTGAAGAGCGAAGCTGAACTGCGCGACTGGTTTCGCGGCGAGGGACGCGAAAGCGCCAGGACACACCTGCTGCGGGTGGCGAAGGAGCTTTTGAACGGCGTTTCCATCCGTTCGGTTTCCACCGGCTCCTGCGTCACGAGCTTCACGCCGACCGGGCTGCCGGCCATCGGCTTTTCGGCTT
>Ga0066256_1005578_pt1 | contig 10333 bp, 6 predicted proteins | sample ThiBio_1000_biof_FD_87107 | JGI IMG/M metagenome (GOLD analysis project Ga0066256, IMG submission 87107) | Wastewater bioreactor microbial communities from Cape Town, South Africa - Thiocy_expt_1000_biof (version 2) | ecosystem: Engineered > Bioreactor > Thiocyanate-remediating >... | reverse complement strand
GGGGGCGGCGGGCACAAAGTCGTCCGCCGCACCCGTGGGGGCGGCGGCGGGGGCTGCAGCGGTGGCTGCGGCCGCGGGTGGCGCCAGCGGCATGTCATGCGGCGGCGGCAAGAAGGCGGCACCCGGAGCTGCACCCGCACCTGCGGCTGTACCAGCATCCGCACCCGCGCCTGCGTCCGCATCCGCCAGCAAGTCTGGCGGTGTGGTGGGCGCGCCGGGCGTGGACCGCGAGGCAGCGGACACCGCCGAATCGGCTGCCGGTACCAAGTCGTCCGCGGCACCCGTGGCGGCCGCCGCAGCCGCTGCACCTGCGGCTGCAGCCGGTGGCGCCAGCTGCCGGTCGTGTGGTGGCGGCAAGAAGGCGAATGCTGCACAGGCCAAGTCGCCGTCCAACGCTCATGGGGCACATCCAGCGGCAGCACCGTCTGCCTCAGATTCATCGTCTGCCTCGTCATCCGCATCTGCGCCTGCGGCGGTTGCCGGAGCCCCGGTAACCGCCTCCGGCGGCGGCTGTCTGTCACGTCGTAAGGCGACACCGGCACACAAGACGAAGGCAGCGGCAGCACCAGCAACGGCGACTGCCGCGGGTGGCAGCGCACCTACTGCCGACTCCACCAGCAGCGGTGGCTGCCTGCCCAGCAGCAAGCCGGCACCCGCAGCCAAGGCAGCTCCTGTGGCCGCCGCACCTGCTGTAGCGGCAGCAGCGGCACCAGCGGCTACGGCGACTGCCGCGGGCGGCAGTGCGCCAACTGCTGACTCCACCAGCAGCGGCGGCTGCCTGCCCAGCAGCAAGCCGGCGCCCGCAGCCAAGGCAGCAGCTGCAACCGCAGCACCTGCTGCAGCGGCGGGGACCGCAGCATCGGCGTCGGCTGCACCGGCAAGTGCACCGGTCGCTGATGACAGCGGGTGCCTGCCTGCGGCACCAGCAAGTTCTGCGTCCCGCAAGCCTGCCAAGTCGTCGGGCAAGAAGGCGGCGGCGGGCGTGGCTGTGGCTGCGGGGGTGGTGGCAGCGGGGGCGGTGGTGGCGGCAGCAGCAGCGCCCGCCGCAGCTCCCGCCGCAGCGCCCGCCGCAGTGCCTGCAGCATCGGGCGCAGTGGAGGAAGAGGCTGCGCCTGCGCCGGCTGTCAAGAAGCAGAGCGCTGCGCCTCACGACACTGCGCTTGCGGCGGCACCTGCGCCGGTGCACGAGGATGCTCCTGTGCCTCGTGAGATCACAGCGGCTGAAACCGAGGCGGCAGCACGCGCTGCAGCCGCGCGTGCAGCAGCGGAGGCGGCAGCGCGCGCAGCAGCCGAGGCAGCGGCGGCAGCACGCGCTGCGGCGGAGGCAGAGAAGGCGGCCCGCGAAGCAGCAGAGGCGGAGGAGGCATCCAAGGCGGCAGCTGACGCGGAGGCTGCTGCGCGTGCAGCGGCAGAGGCGGAGGACGCAGCCAAGTCAGCGGCCAAGACGGAAGCTGCATCAAAGGCAGCTGCTGATGCCGAGGAGGCGGCACGCGCTGCTGCGGTAGCAGAGGCAGTGGCACGGGCAGCAGACAAGGCAAAGGCAGCGTCAAAGGCAGCTGCTGACGCTGAGGCGGCAGCACGTGCTGCGGCGGAGGCAGAGAAGGCGGCAAAGGAGGCCGCTGACGCAGAGGCGGCAGCCAAGGCAGCTGCTGATGCCGAGGCAGCACGCCGCGCGGCGGAGGCCAAGGCGGCGGCTGACGCCAAGGCGGCGGCTGACGCAGCTGAGGCGGCACGACTGGCCAAGGAGGCGGCTGACGCCAAGGCGGCGGCAGACGCAGCTGAGGCGGCACGCCTGGCCAAGGAGGCAGCCGATGCCAAGGCGGCGGCAGACGCAGCTGAGGCGGCACGCCTGGCCAAGGAGGCAGCCGACGCCAAGGCGGCGGCAGACGCAGCTGAGGCGGCACGCCTGGCCAAGGAGGCAGCCGATGCCAAGGCGGCGGCAGACGCACGCCTGGCCAAGGCAGCGGCAGCCGCGGCGGCTGAGGCGGCACGCCTGGCCAAGGAGGCGGCTGCCGCGAAGGCGGCGGCAGACGCAGCTGAGGCGGCACGCCTGGCCAAGGAGGCAGCCGATGCCAAGGCGGCGGCAGACGCAGCTGAGGCGGCACGCCTGGCCAAGGAGGCGGCTGACGCCAAGGCGGCGGCAGACGCAGCTGAGGCGGCACGCCTGGCCAAGGAGGCGGCTGACGCCAAGGCGGCGGCAGACGCAGCTGAGGCGGCACGCCTGGCCAAGGAGGCAGCCGACGCCAAGGCAGCGGCAGACGCAGCTGAGGCGGCGCGCCTGGCCAAGGAGGCGGCTGACGCCAAGGCGGCGGATGAGGCCAAAGCGGCGGCAGCTGCAACACCAGCATCGAAGCTGTCTCGCTCCACGCGGAGGAAGAAGCAGAAGCGCGCAGCAGCAAAGGCCGCGCGTGCAGGTGCCGCTGCACTTGCCGGTGGCAGTGCAGAGGCGCCTGACTCGTCGTCGGAGGACGAGGCGGCAGGTGCACCAGAGCCTGTGGCGGAGGTGGAGGAGGCGTCCACCAAGGCGCCAAGCGTCAAGAAGAGCAGTGCACCGGAGCCGGCGGCAGCGGCAGCGGCAGCAGCACCCGAGCCGGCGGCCACCGCGGCGGCACCCGCACCTGCAAGCGCCCTGCCACCTGTTGGCCCGTGGAGCGCGGGCGACCGGCGCGGCGAAGTTGACCTGTCTAAGATGGGTGCTGTCAAGCGCGCCCCACCGCCGCTGGCGCGCTTTGCCAACAGCAGCAACAACACCCCGTCAGCGGCTGCCGCCACGCCGGCCGGCATCGTGATGGCAGCGGTGGCTGCCCCTGCACCCGCACCTGCCCACACGGCTGCGTCCGCCCCTGCACCTGCGCCTGCGCCGACACCGGCGCCTGCGCCGGCAGTTGCAGACATTGCCGTGCAGAAGGCGCTGGGCTTGGTGGACAACGAGGACGAGGGCGCCGTGGGCGACAGCGTGCTGGCGGCGGCACCCAAGGCCATGTCATCCGCGGCCACACGCGAGCCTGCGCCAGTGATCACCATTCCCACGCTGCCGGCGGACCCCCATGCCGGCGCCACGGAGATTGGCATGGTGCCGCTGTCCGACCACGAGGAGCCGCCGCTGGTGGCTGCCCCCGCGCCGGCGCCTTCCAACACGGTGGCGCCGCTGCTGAACGCGCCCGGCACACCGCTCGCGCTGCGCGAGCCGCGCGCTCTTGAGCCGCCTGTCACAGCCGCCGTCGCCGACGACGACGACGACGTGCCCGCTGCGCGCCATGCACGCATGTCGACGCCATCGGCACGTTTCTATGCGCCTGGTGTGGCGGCACTGACGCCGCAGGTGCTGGACAGCGACGACGCGCCACCGCGCAAGGCGTCCCTGCGTCTGGCGCCTGTAGAGGATGGCGGCCGTCGCAACAGCGTGGCTGGCGGGGCTGGGACGCCCTCACTGTCGCGCCCGTCTGCCAATTACCGCCACCCGGCGGGGCTGGAAGACGACGGCGTGGTGCTGACAACCAGCGGCAACGACGGCGGCGCGGGAGGCGGCCCACGCAAGGGCATTGAGCTGGCGCCGCGGCCGTCGCGCAAGTCCATTGACCCAGCGGCAGCTGCGCCGGCGACGGCGGCGGCGGCACCATCCCCCAGTGAGTCGGTACCCCCGCCGGCGCCCACGTCCATGCCCGAGACGGCGGAGGAGTCGCCCGAGCCCGAGGTGGCGGCAGCGCCTGCTCCCAAGTCGTCGGTGCCCGTTGCGCCTGCTGCGGCGGCTGCGGCGGCGCCCGAGCACAAGCCCGAGCCCGAGGCTGCGGTGGCACCTGCTCCCAAGTCGTCGGCACCCCCGCCCCCGCCCGCTGCGGCGGCCGCGGCGGCACCCGAGCCCAAGCCCGAGCCCGCGGCGGCTGTGGCACCTGTCCCCAAGTCGTCGGTACCCCCGCCCCCGCCCGCTGCGGCGGCCGCGGCGGCGCCCGCGCCCAAGCCCGAGCCAGAGGCAGCTGCGGCACCTGCCCCCAAGTCGTCGGCACCCCCGCCCCCGCCCACTGCGGCGGCCGCGGCGGCGCCAGCGCCAGTGGAGGAGCCCATCACATACAACGGTGGTGGCGTGCTGATGGCGGGCGGCAGCGGCGAGAAGGCGCCGACGACTACGTTGGAGCCATCCGCGGCGTCAAAGCCGGAGCACGCGGCGGCGCTGGAGGCGCTGTCACGCGCAGAGCCCGTGCCGCTGCCCGTCCCTGCCGACGCGGCGCCCGGCGTGCGCGTGGTGCCGCCGACGGAGATGGCGCAGCCCGAGGAGCCGCCCGCTGCGGGTGGCGCTGGCAAGCGCCTGCCGGCGGTGCCGCCGCCGCCCGCGCCGCCGCCGGGCTTCCGCGCTTTCTACGTGCCGGCATTCTACGTGCTGGTGCCGGACGACACGGAAGCCACCTCCAAGCCGCCTTCCAGCGTGGTCGTCAACCTGGCGCCTGGCGCCACGCCCACCACCCTCGCGGCTACGCCATCAACGATTCGGCGCTAACATGTTACCCCCTACCGATGAATCCGGAGGAACGGCGGAGGATGTGCCGCCTTCATGCATGGTCGCTGCGCGCATTTTCAACCTGCAACCAGCGCGGCGCGCGGCGCGCACACAGCACCGGTACCGGTAGTGACAGTACAACTGATTGTGTACTGCAATCCTTTGCAATTATCGTTCCTTCTTTGAACTCTCTTCAATGAGCACACTACCACCACTACACTGTCTACACACGGCCGCAGCACAGGGGCGGCAGCAGCCTCCAATGACTCAAACAGCACTGCTATAGCAGCACTGCTGCTGCCTGCCCGCTCAGGGCGTATCCAACTCGGAGCTGCAGAGAGATACCATCGAGCGGGGTCCAAAAACCAAAATCCACACACACGCAGGATTCACATAATTTCATCAACACACCGCACGGCACGCCACCGAACTATTGTATTTCTATCTGCAGCGCTGTGATCGGCATCGTCGTCCACAAGATATTACGGATTGAAGCGTCTGTACCACCGTGGTAGCCACCAACGGCTAAATCCAGCCCAGAGTTTTCCTCTTGTCGCCTACTCTCCGACAGCTTTCCTGCTGCTCTTACCTCCTCAAACCCCACTTTGGGACACCCTCCCACAACAGCCAGCCAGTGTACCACCGCAACGACGCGACGGGGGTGCGCCAACGAGCTTGTATTTTCAGCAGCGACGTTGATTGTGTGCCATACCTGAAGTATTTTTGCCTGTATCTCTCGTTTTATCACCATCTTGCTACCTACTCTCTCTCTCTCTACTCTCCTACTCACTCCCACCCCCCCTCCCCCACCATGGCTGCGGCGGCGGCAGCGGCTGCGGCTGCACCGGCAGCGGCAGCAGCAGCGGCACCGGCGGGCGGCACCCGGCTCATGATCCTGAAGATGGTGCTGGAGAACTTCAAGAGCTACGGCGGCGTGAAGGAGATCGGCCCCTTCCACAAGTCCTTCTCCAGCGTGGTGGGCCCCAATGGCTCCGGCAAGTCCAACGTCATTGACGCCATGCTCTTCGTGTTTGGCAAGCGCGCCACCAAGATGCGGCTGAACAAGGTGCGTGTGCGATGGCGCTGGTGCCGATGACGGCGGCAGCGGCGGCGGCGATGGTGGTACCGGTGGGTGGCCAACGGCTGCCAACGGCTGCTTTGGTTGCTGCTTGCTGCTGCTGATATGGTGGGGCTGGTTGTGGTACTAGGGAGCGAGCGTGGCAATGGTGTTGCTCCAGCACCGCTGGTGGCGGGCGCAATGCGTGTCGACTGCAGGGGGTCCAACACACACCCACACATACACACATACACACCAACCGACACATCACACCATCCCAACGCCACCATCCCAACCCACGCCCCACCACACCAACCCCCAACAGGTGTCGGAGCTGATCCACAAGTCGGCGGAGTACCCGGACCTGGAGTACGCGCGCGTGTCGGTGTACTTCCAGGACATTGTGGACGACCCGGCCAGCGAGGACGGGTACACGCCGGTAGCGGGCAGCCAGTTCGTGGTGACGCGCACTGCGCACCGCAACGACTCCAGCCGCTACTACGTGGACGGCGACAAGAGCAGCTACACGGACGTGACGGCGCTGCTGAAGGGCCGCGGCATCGACCTGGACAACAACCGCTTCCTCATCCTGCAGGGCGAGGTGGAGCAGATCAGCATGATGAAGCCCAAGGCGGTGGCGCCCGGCGACGAGGGCCTGCTGGAGTACCTGGAGGACATCATCGGCTCCAACGTGTACCTGGCGCAGATCGCAGAGGCAGACAAGGTGGTGGAGTCGCTCTCCACCGAGCGCGCCGAGCGCCTGAACCGCGTCAAGGCGGCGGAGAAGGAGGTGGCGACGCTGGAGAGCGGCAAGATGGAGGCCGAGGCGCTGCTGCGTACGTAGTGCCCTGCCGATGGAACTCGGGCGCATTTCCATCACACCCATCCACCCACCCACCCACCCCTCCCTCACCTGCAGGCAAGGAGCGCGAGTTGCAGCGGCAGCAGAGCGTGCTGTGCCAGAAGGTGCTGGCTGACACGGGTGCAGCGGCGGCGGGCGCGGAGGCCAAGGCGACCGAGGCGGCGGCGCGGCTGGCGGAGGTGCGCACCGCCAAGGCGACGTTTGAGGCGAGCGTGACGGAGCTGGCAGAGGCGCTGACGGCCGCCAACAAGCGCGCGGAGGAAGCGGTGAAGCGGCACACGGCGGCGACGGAGGCGCGCGCCGCCACGGAGCGCGACGACGTGCGGCTGCGCGAGAACCTGGCGCACGCGGTGCGCACGGGAAAGAAGGCGGAGGAGGCGATCCAGCGCGAGGTGGTGGCGTTCAGCGAGGCGCGCGCGGCGGGCGAGCGCGCGGCGGCGGCGCTGCCGGCGGCGGAGGCGGCGGTTGCGCGGCTGGAGGCGGAGAAGGCGACAGAGGCGGCGGCGTACGAGGCAGTGATGTCCAGCCTGCGTGGCGAGACGGAGGGCCTGCGCGTGGCCATGGAGGCAAAGCAGGCGGAGCTGGCGCCGTGTGCAGAGGCGGCCGCCAAGGCGGCAGCAGCGCTCGCCACCACGCGCACCGAGCTGCGCCTGCTGCAGGAGCGGCTGGAGTCGGCGGGCAAGGCGCTGGAGGCGCTGCACGCGCAGGCGGCTGCCCTGGAGCGCGACCTGGCGGCCAAGCGCTCCGAGGTGGCGGTGGCGGCGGGCGAGGCATCCCCGGCGGAGGGGCGGCGCGCGGCAGGCGAGGCGGAGATGGCGCGCCTGGTGCCGGCAGAGGCGGCGGCGGCAGAGGCGGCGCGCGTGGCGCGCGGCAAGCTGGAGGAGGGGAAGGCGGCGACGGCGGCGGGCGGCGGCGGCGGCGGCGTGGTGGACGCGCAGCTGAAGCTGGCGTCCAAGGCGGGCGGCGCGCTGGCGGGCGTGAAGTACTTTGGGCGGCTGGGTGACCTGGGCACCATCAGCGCGGAGTACGACGTGGCCATCTCCACTGCATGTGGCTCCCTCAACTGGCTGGTGGTGGGCACCACCACGGACGGCCAGGCGTGCGTGGAGTACCTGCGCGCCAAGAACCTGGGCCGCGCCAAGTTCATCTGCCTGGACAAGGTGTCGGAGTGGGCGGCGGCGCACCCTGCCGCCGGGTTTGAGGCACCCGCCGGCGGCCAGCGCCTGTACGACCTCGTCACCGTCAAGTCCAAGGACGACCGCATCGCCGCCGCCTTCTACTTCTCGCTGCGCGACACCCTCGTGGCCGCCGACATTGACACCGCCGTGCGCATTGCGTACCGCGGCGCGGTCAAGTACCGCGTCGTGACGCTGGCCGGCGAGCTGATGGACATCAGCGGCACGATGGCGGGCGGCGGCGGCGCGGCACGCAAGGGCGGCATGGCGGCCACCGCTGGCATGGTACGTTGTTGCGGTTGTTGCTGTTGTTATGTGGGCGGCCCGCAACGACCACACCCACCCACACCCACCCACCCCCTCAAACTGCAGACGGCGGAGGAGCTGGCGGCCGCGGAGCGGGACGCGGCGGCGGCGGCGGCGGCGCTGACGGAGGTGCGCGGGCGCAAGACGGCGCTGGCGGCGGAGCTGCGCGAGCTGGAGCGCGCGGCACCCAAGCTGGCCACGCGCGTGTCCAAGCTGACGATGGAGCTGGCGGCGCTGGAGAAGCTGCGCGAGGACGTGGCGGGGCGCATTGCGGCAGCGACGGCGGCAGCAGCGTCCGGCGCGGGCGCAGGCGGCGTCAGCGCGGAGGACACCGCGGAGCTGGCGCGGCTGACGACGCGCGTGGCGGGCCTGGAGAAGGTGCACGGCGTGGCGGCGGCGGCGGCGGCGGCACTGGAGGCGGCGGTGGCGGGCCTGCAGCGCGACATCCTGGAGACGGGTGGCGAGCGCGTGCGGCGCGCTAAGGCGCGGCTGGACCGTGCGTCGGAGGCGGTGGAGGAGGCTAGCCGCGTCGTCACCAAGGCAACGGCGGACGGCAAGGCGGCGGAGAAGGCGGGCGAGCGCGCCAAGAAGGTGGTGGAGAAGGCAAAGAGTGAGCTGCTGGAGGCCAAGGCCGCGCACGAGAAGGTGACGGCGGAGCTGGCGGCCGTGGCGGAGGCGGCGACGGCGGCAGAGGCGGAGAAGGTGGCGGCGGGCGAGGCGCGCACGGCGGCGGAGGGCGTGCTGAGCGGCCTGAAGAGCCGTGTGACGGTGGCGGAGCGCGAGCTGAAGGCGCACCGCGACGGCGAGCGCGAGGCGGCCGCGGCGTGGGAGGAGGCAGACGGCGCGCTGCGCGGCCTGCGCAAGAAGCTGGAGTCGTGGAGCGCGCGGTTTGAGGCGCTGAAGGCGGACTACGTGGCCAAGGTGACGGAGGCGGTGGCAGAACGGGAGGCGGACGCGATTGCCGCCGGCGAGCTGCCCGCGGGTGGTAGCGGCGGCGGTGGTGGCGGTGGTGCAGCTGGCTCGTCTGCGTCGGCGACGGCGGGCGGCGGGATGCCGGCGGCAGAGGCGGCACCCGCGACGCGCGCTGCCACGGTGGCGTTTGACGAGCCGCTGGCGCTGCCGGCGGTGGCGGCCGGCGCGCTGGCGGGCCTGTCCATGGAGGACCTGCAGTACGGCATCAGCGTGGCAGAGGCGGAGCGTGAGGCGCTGGCCAAGAAGGTGAACATGGGCGCCATGGCGGAGTACCGTACCAAGAACCGGGAGTACCTGCGGCGGGTGGCGGACCTGGATGCCATCACGAAGGCGCGCGACGCGGCGCGCGCGACGTGGGAGGAGCGGCGGAAGGCGCGGCTGGACGCCTTCATGGCAGGGTTCTCCGTCATCTCGCTGAAGCTGAAGGAGATGTACCAGATGATCACGCTGGGCGGCGACGCGGAGCTGGAGCTGGTGGACACGTGCGACCCGTTTGCGGAGGGCATCCTGTTCCAGGTGCGCCCGCCCAAGAAGTCGTGGAAGAACATCTGCAACCTGTCGGGCGGCGAGAAGACGCTCTCCTCCCTCGCCCTCGTGTTTGCGCTGCACCACTACAAGCCCACGCCGCTGTACGTGATGGACGAGATCGACGCGGCGCTGGACTTTAAGAACGTGTCCATCGTGGCCAACTACATCAAGGAGCGCACCAAGGACGCGCAGTTCATCATCATCTCGCTGCGCAACAACATGTTTGAGCTGGCGGACCGCCTGGTCGGCATCTACAAGACGCACGACGTCACCAAGAGCGTCACCATCAACCCCAAGAAGATTGCCGCCGAGTGCGGCCTGCCGCCGCCGTCCACCGCCGGCACCCTCCCCCCAGCGGCTTCGGGGGCCGCGGGGGCGGGTGAGGAGGGGGCGCGGCCGGCCGCCGCCAAGCCTGCCGCTGCCGCCGCTACAGCTGCAGCGGGTGCGACCGGCAAGGTGCTGGCAGACGCCTCCAACCGCCGCCGCGCGTAGACGCCGCGGTCCTCTCGCCACAGTGTGTGCACCCCTCCTCCTTGTTCCTCCCATCATCGTTGAACCTCTTGCTTCATTCTTGTGCCCTACCGTCGCACCACCAGTAGGCAACAAGAGAGAGTTGCGGGTTCGAACCCACCGCCAGGTACTCGATTCTTTTTGCCCGTGCGGCTGACACGCCCCCGCTCCACGCACAACCGCGTCACCGCCGCCGACACACGCGTCAAAAGTGTCGGCGACGCGTACTACCAAGTGCATTGGTTTCCCCCGTGCGCGTGTTTTAGGCTGAACACCGCGTTTTGTATTATTTTCGTGTCGTCGAAGCCGCCGAATCTGGTCCAGTAGGCGTGGAGAGAGAGGGCGAGGAGAGAGAGGGCGAGGAGAGAGAGGGGGCGAGGAGAGGAGGAGGGGAGTGGTGTAGTTTGGGAGAGTAGTGTGGCTACGAGTAG
>Ga0066256_1005577_pt1 | contig 10337 bp, 6 predicted proteins | sample ThiBio_1000_biof_FD_87107 | JGI IMG/M metagenome (GOLD analysis project Ga0066256, IMG submission 87107) | Wastewater bioreactor microbial communities from Cape Town, South Africa - Thiocy_expt_1000_biof (version 2) | ecosystem: Engineered > Bioreactor > Thiocyanate-remediating >... | reverse complement strand
GTTTGGGGGTGGGGGTGGGGAGGGGATTTGGCAAGTGCGATGTTACCATGCCAACGTACCTCCCACACGCCGCGCGTGGACTCCACGTCCCCGGGCGTGCCAAGCGCTGTCAGTAGCGCCTCCCACCCTGCGGCTGCCACCACCTTCACTGGCGGCGCCGGCGCTGCTGCCTCGGCGGCAGCACCGTCGGCAGCGTCGTCATCAGCCGCTGCTGGTGGTGTTGGCAGCGTCTGCGCAAAGGCGCCGAACACTGCCTCCATGATGCCCTGCCCGTCCGGCCGCAGCAGCTTGACATTAGTCACGCCGCCCACTGGCGCTGCTGCAGCACCGGCGGCGACGGCAGCGGGTGTGCTGGCACCGCTGGGCGTGGCGCCAGCGGCGGCGTCCGTGGCAGCCATGGCGGTGGTGACCGGATGATGGTGATGGTATGAAGGCGGCAAGGCGGCAGCGACACTGATGCAGTGCCGCAGAAGCTGCCGAGCTGGCAGCAAGGTGCTGTCACGACCACGTCGCAGCAGCTAGGCAGCGGTACAACAGCAGTGTGTTGTGGCTTGACCAGTTAGCAGGTGCAGCAGCAGCAACAGTAATGCAACAGCAGCACCAGCCAGTACTAGTCACCACCAACGCTAGTCACCACCAGCACTGGTTTGTAGCAGCAGCAAGTCAGCAGCAGCGGTACAACGGCCTGGTCACCAGCAGCCGACAGTCGTAGCAATCAGCACCAGCGCAGCAGCAGCAGCAAACACCAGCAGTAGTACAACACCAGTACAACCGCAGTACGGCACCACTTCAGCAGCAGCAAGTCAGCAGCAGCAGCAGCAGCAGCAGCGGCAGCAGGCGTTGTGACCACTTGGCAGCAGCCGACAACCGTGGCAACAAGAACCAATAAACACTGCAACCAGCGGCAGCACCAGTACAACAGCCAGTAGTAGGCAGCAACAGTAGAGCACCGGCACCAGCACAGCACCAGCACTAGTCGCAATACAGCACCAATTCAGCAGCAAGTAGTGCGTACTAGCGGTAGCCCCAGTAGGCGGCAAGAGAAAAGTACCGTTACTCCAAAAATATCACTTATCCCAACACACCCACAAAAACAAAGCACACCATACAACCCCACGCCACAATTGCGACTGAGGGAGCGTGGTTTTATAACGGGAGTGCGTGGCGGCGGCATTATTGCACGTGGCATTTCAACCGTTTCCCCTGACTCGTGACCCCATTTATCGCGCCATTATTGCCACTCTTGGTGCACAAATCTGCGTTATACACACATCTGTGTATATACGCTGGCGGGTGGTGATGTTTGATAACAAGAAACATGGAGGCGTTGTGGTGAAATATGCCAGAGTTGTGTGCCTGATTATGATTAATGCGGGCGCCGCATTACGTTAATGAGGGCACTGGGTGTGAGTTAACGCACCTACAGCCTGAGCAACGCGCCCAACGCACACACAAGTGACACAACAAGACGCAGGTTTGTAACTCGCGGTGTGCAACAACTACACCGCGTGCAGCCGTCGCCGTCTCGTCGCAGCTTTATCCCAGCAAGATGATTGCCGACCGACGTCGTCGGCGATGAACACGGTGCCATGGCTGTCGATAAATTACCGACATTGCGATCACTACCAGGTGGTGGACACCACCACGTCCACCAACAGCACCCACAGCAACAGCAGCGATCATCAAAGGTGGCTGCTCATCGCTCCTGCCTGACACTCCCACTGCTGCACCTCTCTCTTGCGCTCCTACTACTGCTACTGGCGACGCTGCCGGCCGTGGCCGCCACAAGCGGCACACAACAACAGCAGCAAGTGGTGGATGCATGCGGCACGCTGAGCGCGGCGGCGGTGGGCGCTGAGGCGGCGTGCATGGTGTGCGCGGCGCACCCGTCGGGGCAGTGCGGCTGGTGCGAGGACGGCAGCTACAGCGCGGCAGAGCGCGAGGAGGACGGCAGCGCCGCGGCGGGCGCGCGCATCGGCGGCTGGATTTTCAAGCAGCACGGGCTGGATGCGGGCGCGGACGATGGTCTGCTTGTTGGAGGTGGCAGCGGCGGCGCAACTGGGAATGGCGCGCAGACGGCAGGCGCACACGCAGCACGGCACCACGCGGCCGCACCGGCTGTTGCGCCAGTGGCGTTGGTGGAACTGGCGCCGCGCGTCTCGGCACCGCACAGCGGCGTCGGCGTGTGCCTCAATGTTACCGCGGCCACCACGTCGCCACGCCATCAAACCTGCCGCGACCTGCGCACGGCGGTGTGCGACTGCGACGGCGCGGTGGCGGCGGGCGTGCCGCAGTGCACCGCTGTCGTGGCGCGCGTGCGCACACCGCTTGTTGTCATTGGCGCCGCGCTGCTGGCGGCCGTGTCCATCGTCGCCACCGCCGTCACCTTCCACCTGCACATCGCCGGCTGCACCAAGCGCTAATTGATGCGCCTGTCTACATTGTTGTCCCCTCCACCTTGAATGACCCTACAACTGTAATAATAGAAACGCGCTGACTTCAACAACGGCACACGGCACGCGGCGGCGGGGCGCGCGCCAGGTGGTGCGCCACACCTATCACGCACCCCGTACGTGGGCGGGCAGGCAGGCGGCGCGTGGGACGGACGCGCACGTGGAAGGAGGGCGGGAACAGCAGCAGTAGCGCACGCGCGCGACGGCATGACGCCGCCGCCGCTGCCCACCACCACTATCTCCCCCACCCACCCACACACGCGCCCGCCCCCTCACGCCGCCCGCCCACCCACCCCCGCACCGTCGACCCCAACACACCAACCTTACGCCTCCTCCTTGCCGCCCTCCGGCTTGGCAGGTGCCTCGGCCGCCTTCTTGGCGCGGCGGCCGTGCAGCTTGGCGTTGATGCGCTCCTGGCGCAGCGTGCGGAACGCCTTGCGGCCCTTCAGCTCCTCCGTGAGTGCAATAAAGGCCGGCGCGGGCGCCGCCGTGTTGATGGGCAGCACGTCGCCCGTCAGCTGCGTCGCCGCCTTGCGCGTCGCCGCGTCCGCCTCGCCGGCGTGCAGGTGCTTGGCGCCGCCCTTGCGCGGGAACAGCACCAGCTTCTCCAGGTACGTCTTCAGGCGTGCCACGTTCTCCTGGAACGCGCCCTCCGACTTGTTGCGCCGGCGGTGGTCCACCGACACGCCGATCGTCGGCGCCAGCTTCACGCCCACGCCCGCCGCGCGCAGCTCCGCCAGCGTGAAGCCGCGGCCCGCCCGCACGCGCGTGTTGTAACGCACGGTGGCGCAGCGCACCGCCGGGCGCACCGCGCCCGCCGCCGGCCGCGGCGCAACCTTCGCCGCCTTGGCCGCGCGCGCCACGCGCCGGCTCTTCTTGCGGCCCGCCTGGTCCAGCCACGTCTTCACGCGCTCCGCCCACGCCTTGCGGAAGTGCTGGTTGGGCAGCACGTTGTTGTGCTTCACTGCAGATTATTTGGGGGGAGGGGGTGGGGGCGATGGTGGGTGGTGGTGGGAGCGACAGACCGGCAGAAATGGGGCAGCCAACGGTTGTATTCTGCTATTTGACTGAGTGCCCACTCCCCGCGCCGCACCACACCAGCAACAGCGCATCAGTATCAACAGCTGCAGCAGCAGCGGTGCATCGGGGCCAGGAGCAGCACGGCAGCAGCTCGTTGGTTGGTGTGCTTAGTCGCTCGTCACCTAGCTGTCTATCCACCAGTCGCAGGCAAGAGACCAGCAACACAAGAGCTGCCACACAGCACCAGCAGCAGCAAACGCACAGCAGCTGCCACTAGCTCATGCAATGCAGCTGCCGCTCCTGCCAGCCACCATTGCCGCTGTCAAATACTGCATTCAATGCTGCTCCTCCTGCTCCTCTCTGCTCTCGCTCCAGTCAGTACAACCAGCGCAACGCCAACAGTTTGGCACGCCTGCCGCAATCACCAGCACTGCCACCAGCTAATCAATCATATAGCGTTGCAGCTGCCGATGTCAGCACCGCCGTGTTGCATCCACATCGGCGTCGCACAGCAATCAAAGTCAGCGTCGTTAACAGTAGGAGACGAGAGAGAAGAAGGCGCCCAGTAGGCGGCAAGAGAGTTTTACACGCCAGGCCAGTGAGGAGCGAGAGAGGCGCCACTGCGAATAACAACGGCGCGCCAGCAACAGCAGTCAGCGTCATGACAACGTACCCATCTTGCTAGTTCGGTGGTGCTGCAGGTGCGGGGTCTACGCCACAACAACTGCGGCGGTGCCGGCGCCACATTTTTGGTTTGGTTTGAGGGGTGGGAGGGGGTAGTAGAGAGGAGAGAGGAGGAGAGGAGAGAGTAGAGGAGAGAGTAGAGGAGTAGAGAGAAGAGAGGGGGAAAGATAGAGAATAGATAGGAAAGAAGCAGTGACCAGCTTTTTTCAATATGTATCTAAATCTAACGCAGGCAACAACGCCAACGCATGCCTACCATCATGTAGCGATGTGTCAGTGTGTTTATGGCTGCTATATCATTCACAATAGCGAGAAAGTGGCGTTTGTCCCAAAGCCGACGGTTTCATTTCCATCACTACGCACATCATCGAGCGGTGAACGGTGAAATAGGCGCGGCGTGCGCGCCGTCGGGCGCAAAAGATAGCGGCGTGGGCGTGTGCAGCGTGAGCGGTTACTGTGCATCGCGCGGTTATTTTGATCGACGCCTGTGTGTGCCGTGCGCTGCGGGGTAGCAAATTCGGTAGTGGAGAGAGAGAGAGAGCGGAGTGAGAGGGCAGAAGAGGAGGTGTGAGGGAGTGAAGGAGCGGTGAGCAGGAGCAGAGGAGGAGTGAAGGAACGACGAGGAGCGTGCCGGGACGAGGAGGCAGCGCAGTGGGAACGAACAGTGTCGCGAGGGCAACCAGAAGCTGCTACCTTACAACTGCCTTCCATCAGGTTCTTCCTACACCAACTCACCAAAACACCAACAAACAAGGATGGCGGGCACGGGGGCGCGCATGCTGGTGCAGATGATGATGGTGGGGTTCAACATCGTGACCAAGGCCGCCATGCAGGCGTACCAGCAGGCCAAGGCGGGCGGCGGCGGCGCGGCGGCGGGCGCCATGCGCAGCGCGGCGGCCATGGGCGGGTCGCGCATGGCGGCCGACGAGGCGCGCGCCATCCTGGCGCTGGAGAGCGCCGGCAAGGTGGACGCCGCCGCCCTGACGGCGCAGTTCAACAAGTACTACACCGCCAACGACCCCGCCAACGGCGGCTCCTTCTACATCCAGTCCAAGATCTGGAACGCCAAGGAGGTGCTGACGGAGGAGGCGCGCCGCGCCGCTGCGTCCGCCGCGTCAGCGGCGGGTGCTGCTGGTGGGGCAGGTCGTACCGGTGGTGGCGGCGGCCGCATGGCGTAGGCGCAGTCTAGTATATGCTGCCTATGTGCTTACCTGTTGTCGTCCCTGTGCCGCTTCGATGTGCCACCTTGTGCACCTGCGCCGGCCGGCCCGCTGGTGTTGGGCGCGCCGCCTGTCTGCCTCTTTAGTGACAGGCGGCGTCGCCCCTGCCGCGCCGGCGCACTTCAACTAACCTAACGCGCCATGCTGTGTGCACTTGATGGAACCACCGCGCCTTGGCTGCCAGAGGGACAGGCGAAAGCAGGTGGGGTAAGTGGTGGCAGTCGAAACCGTGACCAAGTAGTGGTGACCCATGGAGTAATAGCGATATTGACAACGCGTCGCGCAATTGTAATACAGGCAACGGAATCCACCATACCAACTCCTTCTGAGGTGTACCTGGGTGGAATTATTGTCTGCTACGCTGTGTGTCCAATAAAAGAATGTCACAATCAACCGACCCCTCGCTGCCGTCGTCGTCGGCACCAGTACCGTCGTCACCAACATCATCAACAACACCACCACCAAGTAGTAACAGCTGGCTGGACCGGCTGACGCGCGCGGCGGGCGCGGTGACGACGTGCGACGCGACGGCAGCGGCGGCGTCGTTGGTGGCAGGGGCGGCGTCGCTGCGGTACTTCCGCCAACCTGGCGTGCCGCGCTCTGGCACGCCGCTGGCCACCGCGGTGGGCGTTGCCGTGTTTATTACTGGCCGCGCACTGTGTGCGCTGGATGCTGCGGAGCGTGACCGCGCCACGCTGAAGTGGTACACGCGGGCGGCGGTGGAGCAGCGGCAGTGCAGCGAGGACGACATGAACACGGGCGTGCTGTACCGGCGCGTGCTGGCGGCGGAGCGTGTGGCGCACCCGGGCGCGACGCAGGCGACCCTGCCGACTGACCCCGCCTTTGCAGCGGCATGGCGTGCTGACATTGTAGCGCTGGCGACGTACCGCTTTTCACGCATTGAGCGCGCCGGCGAGTGGACGCCGCCACAACCGGAACCGCCGGTTAGTACGACCGCCATGGACCGCACCGCTGCGGCTGTGCGTGAGGTATTGCAGTTAATGGCGTCGAATGCCTCCTCATCATTACCACCACCTGAGCCACTGGCCACCCCGCCAGGGCCGCCGCTGTCGTAATGATGGCACAATGAATACAATTGAACAACGTGCTAATACGTACGCCGCGCTTATTACTTGCCGCCGCGCTTGCGCTTGCTGCCTGCGCCGCCAGCGTCAGCAGCGGGAGCAGGTGGCGCAGCCTTGGCCGCTGCCTTGGGCGCAGCCTTCGCAGGGGGTGCCGCGGCAGCTGCCTTTGCAGCAGGTGCAGGAGCCGGTGCAGCCTTGCCCTTGCCGCCAGCCTTGACAGCAGCAGGTGCAGGGGCAGGCGCCGCTGCTGCCTTGCCACCCTTGCAGCTTGCTGCGGACAGGCGCGCCAGCTCAGCGTACAGCGCCTTCTCCTCCGCAGATGCCTCCTCTGTGCGCCGGCGCTTTGCACCCGCCGCCGCAGCGGCAGCGGCAGCGGCAGCGCCCTTGCCCTTCCCCTTGGCGGGCGCCTCGTCGCCGTCGTCCCCAAACTCGTGCGCGCTAATGTCGCCGTCGTCATCACTCTCCTCCTCTTCATCGTCCTCTTCATCGTCCTCCTCATCGTCATCGTCCTCCTCATCATCGTCCTCCTCATCGTCGTCCTCGTCCTCGTCCTCGTCCTCGTCACTCTCGTCGTCGTCGCCGTGCAGGTCAACGTCAACCTCGTCGTCAAACTCCAGGTCGTCGCCCAGGTCGCCGGTGCTGACGCTCAGCTCGCTGCCGCCGTCGCTGCCCTCCTCGTCATCGCTGTCCTCGTCGCTGTCGTCGGCCAGCATGGGGACGCCGGCGGTGCCGCCGCGCGAGTACTCGGCGGTGACCGGCGGCACGTAGTCAATGCCAGCGGCGGCGAGGCGCTTGGCGGTGGATGCGTCGCCCGCCACCAGGCGCTGCGTGGAGGTGATGTACGACTCCAGCGTGCGCGGCGCCGACTGCTTGCTGTACGCCACGGCGCGCGCGTTGGGCACGCGTGGCTTGCGGTCTGCACCGGCAAAGGTGGACTCGTGCACCTCCTCCGGCGGCACCACGTGCGCCACCAGCAGGCGGCCCATGAGCGGGTACTTGTTCATGCTCTCTGCCGCCACCTCCGCCACGGTGGGATCAGCAAACTCCACAAACGCGTAGCCGCGCGACTTGCCCGTGCGCCGGGAGCGCGACAGGCGCACACGCGTCACCTCCCCAAACTGCCCAAAGTAGCCGCGGATGCCGTCCTCCACAAACCCGTGCGGCACGTGGCCCAGGTACATGACGCCGGGCTCCCCGGCGGTGGCCTTTCCCGCGCCACCGGCTGCCGCCTTCTTGCCGCCTGCACCACCATGCTTCTTGCCTGCGCCTGCCGCCGCGGCTGCTGCCTCTGCCGCCTCCGCCGCCTTTGCCTTTGCCGCGGCACGCAGCTTGGCAGACGCAGCAGCGGGCAGCGGCGCCGGGATCTTGGTGGCCGCCGGCTCCACCTTCTTGGCAGCCTTGGCAGGCTTGTCCGCCTTGGCCTCCACCTTGGCAACCTTGGCAGGCTTGCCACTGGCGGCGGCGGCAGCTGGGGCGGCAGCGGCGGGTGCCTTTGCGGCCTTGGCGGCAGCAGGTGCAGCAGCGGCCTCCTTGGCAGCGGGGGCAGCAGGTGCCTTTGGCGCCTTGGCATCAGCGGCTGCCACAACCTTGGCGTCAACCTTTGCCTCAGCCTTGGGCGCAACCGCCGCCGGCACTGCCTTGGCGTCAGCCTTGGCACCCTTCTTACCACCAGGAGCAGCCGCAGCAGCAGCCGCAGGAGCAGGAGCAGCAGCACCACCGACCTTCTTACCACCAGGAGCAGCAGCAGCAGCAGGAGCAGGCGCAGCACCAGCACCACCACCACCACCACCACCTGCAGCAGCAGCACCTGCACCTGCACCACCACCTGCACCGACGGTCTTACCGCTGCCACCACGAGTGCGGTCGCCGCCACTGCTATTACGCGGGGCCATGTCTCCGAGCAAAATAAGGGCAGGAGGGCAATGATAAGGGCAATACCCAACAATTGACGGTGCGAGGGGCTGCGGTAATGGAGTGGGGGTGGTATTTACTTGTGTGGATAACGCGGTGTTTGGTAGTGGGGAGGCTCTCTCCACGCCCACTCAACTTTGACGCCATTTCTCGCACCCTCGCGCACACGTTCCCGATTACTAACAACTGGTTTCTAAACATACACGTTACGGGGAGTATGGTGCTGGAGTGGGGTGCGCCAAAGGTTGGTGGGCTTGGTCGAAATATCGCGCCAAAGTTGACAAAAAAGTGGTGGAAAAAATCTGTCACGAGAGGTAATAAGAGGCACTATTGCAGTATACACAAAATGTGTACTACACGCCAGCTGCAATAACAGGTACAGAATTCGTGCGGCCGATCGTGTGGGTACCCGTACCATCCCGGTGTGGCGCACCAATTCCACCGCTGTGGCCTGAAATTCGCGTGGAAGTGGTGCCAGTAGAGAGCGAGAGAGAACCTTCCGATACAACAGCTGTTTATCGTCTGTGGTGACGGCCACTGTGAGCGTGTCTGTGCAACAGCGTGACGACGGCGAGGGGGGCCAACACGGTGGGCATCGACACTGACCTGCTCCAGCACGGTGAGCGTGACGGGTGCGCTGGGCGGCATTAGAGAGCAAGAGAGAGTCGCCCGATACAACACTACTTATGACCACTATTCCCTGTCGAGACTACGATTACTTCCACACTGCCATCTGGCACCTCTTCCTGGCTGACAGGTCCTTTCCCGCCTGTCACGAGTGCAGCGCTGCCTGCCTTTAGCGGCTGTGGCAAGTGACGCCAGCAACTGGCAAAGTCGGCAACGGTGACCGGCGACGACGCTGTCTGTGCAGGGCTGGTACCGCGCCGCTGCTGGTACCACTCGATAGTTTAGTGACTCCAGCTCAACCGCAGTAGCAGTTGCAACTGAGCTCATAGTGAGCTGGGTAGCGCAGTTGCAGGCTGTGCCCACACCGCTGCAGCTGTCACTTCCGCAGCCACCCAAACAGCAACAACAACCCAGACAACCAAAATGGCAGCGGCGGCAGCGGCGGCGGCGGGAGGCGGGGGTGGCGGCGCGCCGCTGGTGGCGCGCACGCCGCGCGTGGCGATCGACAGTTTGACGACGGCGCCGCCCAAGGTGGCGTTCACGGTGACGGGCACCGACATCTCGGTGGCGAACGCGCTGCGGCGCGTCATCATGGCGGAGGTGCCGGTGATCGCGTTTGACACGCTGGACATTGCGGTGAACACGGGCGTGATGCACGACGAGATGGTGGCGCACCGCACGGGCCTGATCCCCATCCGGTGGAAGCGCGCCGACCTGCTGCCGCAGGACCGGCTCCCCTTTCCCGACGCGTGCGAGTGCGACCTGACAGAGTCGGACGTGTGCCCGCGCTGCTCCCTGGTGTGGGAGTGCAACATGTTCAACGACTGCGACCCGGACGGCGACGCCATCATGGTGACGTCCATGGACCTGCACCTGCGGCCCATCGGCAGCGGCGTGGAGGACTGCGTGGAGCTGGCGCACTTTAGCAGCGACGCGGAGGCGGCGACGTGCGAGTCGGACCACGGCATCATCATCACCAAGCTGGGGCCGGGCCAGCACCTGGCGTTCCGCGCGGTGGCCAAGCTGGGCGTGGGCAAGATGCACGCCAAGTACAACCCCACCGCCACCGTGTCCATGCGCTACGAGCCGTTCATCAGCCTGAACGACGAGCTGCTGGACACCATCCCCGCCGCCGAGAAGCGCACCTTCGTGGCGCGCTGCCAGCCCGGCGTGCTGGCGTACGATGACGCGTCGGGGCGCGTGGTGGTGGCGGACGCGCGGCGCGCCAACAACATTGACGAGATCCGCAAGCTGGGCATGGCGGTGGCGCGCGCGCACGACTCGAGCGAAAACATTGTGGCGGTGGGCTTCACGCCCGAGAAGTACATCTTTACTCT
>Ga0066256_1005576_pt1 | contig 10337 bp, 2 predicted proteins | sample ThiBio_1000_biof_FD_87107 | JGI IMG/M metagenome (GOLD analysis project Ga0066256, IMG submission 87107) | Wastewater bioreactor microbial communities from Cape Town, South Africa - Thiocy_expt_1000_biof (version 2) | ecosystem: Engineered > Bioreactor > Thiocyanate-remediating >... | reverse complement strand
GTGCGCGCGCTGCTGCGGAATGTGCACGAGGACGTGATTGCGCGGTTCTACGGCTGCGGCAGCCCGGTGCCGCCGGCGGTGGGCGGCATGACGACGCTGGACCTGGGGTGCGGCACGGGGCGGGACACGTACGTGCTGGCGCAGCTGGTGGGGCCGACCGGCACCGCCATTGGGCTGGACATGACGCCGGAGCAGCTGGCGGTGGCGCGCCGGACGGAGGCCTGGCACGCGGCGCGGTTTGGGTTCAGCGCGCCCAACACGCGGTTCCTGGACGGCGCCATTGAGGACCTGCGCGCCGCGGGCGTGGCGGACGGCAGCGTAGACGTGGCGGTGTCCAACTGCGTGCTCAACCTGCTGGCAGACAAGGCGGCGGGGTTCCGTGAGATTGCGCGCGTGCTGAAGCCGGGCGGCGAGCTGTACTTCTCGGATGTGTACGCCGACCGCCGCATGCCGCCCGCCCTGCGCGCCGACCGCGTGCTGTGGGGCGAGTGCCTGAGCGGCGCGCTGTACACCGGCGACGCGGCGCGCCTGCTGCGCGACGCTGGGTTTGGCGCGGTGTGGACGGTGACGCGCCGCGTCATGGACGTGTCCGACGCCGCTATCGCCGCCGCCACGCGCGGCATCACGTTCACCAGCGTCACGCTGCGCGCCATCAAGGTGGCGCCCGTGGACGACGCGCCGGAGGACTACGGCCAGACCGCCACGTACAACGGCAGCATCGACGGCGCGCCGCACGCCTTTGTGGCGGGCGCCGGCGCCGTGTTCATCACTGACGTGCCAACGCCCGTGGACGGCAACACCGCCGTCGCCCTCGCCGCCTCGCGCTACGCGCCCGCCTTCCGCATCACGCCCCGCGGCGACCACCGCGGTGCCTTTGCCGCAGCACCTGCGCCGTACTTCATTGGCAGTAACGGTGGTGGCAGTGCTGCCGGCGGCGGCGGCTGTTGCTAAGCTTGCTGTCTGGTTGTCATGTATGTTGCAGCACTGTTGCTAGCCTGTGTGCCGTTTGCTGTCTGTCACTATGCCACATGTTTCCCTGCCACAATCCACAACTGTTGAACCGCGCTAGCTAATACCTATCGTTCACCCCACCTCCTCATGACTCACCGTGCTCAGCAGTGGCGGCGGCAGCACGCATGGGGCGCGCAATGTGCAACACCGCCTCTTTGCCGACGCCAACTGCGGCGAGGGTGGCAGTGTCGTCCGTCAGCTCCACACCGTTTGCTACCAGCCGCACCACCGCCGCCGGCAGGTGGGTTACCTCCATCACTGCCTCCCGCAGCGCCTTCACGGTGGCGTCTGCCGCCACCCGCACCGTCACCGTCTTGCCCGTCAGCACCACCACAAACACGTCCATCTGTTGGGTGGGTGTTGACGTGTGCGGGAGGAGCGCCGGACCGGACCGTATCTTGTAAACAAATAACAGCAAGCACTTGCATCCCGGCGGCTTCACCGCCACCAGTGCAATTTACCAATACTGCACCACCGCGTCCATTGCAGTTGCGTGTGTATTTGCGCGCCGTTAGCGTCTCCCACCCCGTGTATCTTGTGGCTCTGAAGTGGCGGGCGCGAAGATACGACCCATCATCTGGCCGCTGCGGCAATACCTCATGATCCCCATCCCCGGCCACCAGCTCACCAGCTCAAGGTGGTGCCAATTATCGGCCGCGTGATCGTAGTGACCCTCCTGCTCTCCCCATCCACCCCCCAACACACACACCATGGCAGCCGGCGGTGCTGGTGACGCGCCGTTCGCGTGGGCGTCCGCGCTGCTGGGCCCCACCCTGCTGACCAAGAAGGGGGAGGAGGAGGGCGGCGGTGTGGTGGCGCGGCCGACGGGTGAGGCGCTGGCAGGCGTCAAGTATGTGGCGCTCTACTTCTCCGCCTCCTGGTGCGGCCCCTGCCAGAAGCTCACGCCCGTCCTCTCCGTGTGCTACGAGGACCAGCCCACCAAGGAGGTGGAGGTACGTATGGGGTGGCTGGGTGGGTGGGGTGTACCGGTAGTGGCGTTCGACCACATACATGCATGGCAAACGTGGCAACTCTGGACCAACCCCCTCCCCCCTACCCTAATGCAGGTGGTGTTTGTGAGCGACGACAGCGACATTGACAGCTTCAACGAGTACTTTGGCGAGATGCCGTGGTACGTGGCGTGGTGTGTTGTGGTGTTGTGGCACGCAACACAGCATGACGATCCATCCGCCCCCCCCCCCCCCCCCCCCCCCCCCCGACCGGGGGGGCGTCGCGGCTGCCCGGCGGCACGCCGCGCGCCCGGGGGCGCGGGCGTGGGGTCGGGGGCGTGCGGCCGGCGCTGTGGGCCGGTTTGAGGCGGATCAGCGGCCGGCGCTGGGCGAGAAGTTTGGTGTGGCAGGCATCCCGCGCCTCATTGTGCTGAACGCCGCGGACGGCAAGATCGTGGACGCGGACGCGCGCGCCAAGGTGACCGCCAAGAAGAACTTTGCGGGCGTGTATTGAGCTTGCCACAACGGCGCTGCCGCTGCTGCTGCCGCCTTGGCTGCTGCGCCGCCGGCGCGCCCATGTGGGTGCGCCGCGCCGCGCCGTGGCTGGCGCATGTGTGACATTGCCGCAGTCGCCTTCAAACAATTAATTACCATACCAATCAATACCACGACTCGCGGATGACGCGGTCCGCCGTGTTGCGGGCGCGTGACACCTCCCGCCCGATGCCGTTCCGGACCACCAGGTCTGCCAGCGCGGCGTAGCGGCGGCGGTTGAGGAACAGCGGCTTGCCGCGCTTCAGGCCAATGTCCTGCTCGCCGTGTGCGTCAACGTACGGCGACGCGTAGTAGGCGGCGTACGCGCCGCGCAGCAGCACCACCTGCGAGGTGTCCAGCAGCAGGATCATACCCACGCCGCCGCCGCACACGCGCGCGTGCCGCGTCGCCTCCCCCACGCCAGCCAGCTTGCAGCACGCCGAGCCGCCGCACAGGTAGGTACCGCACAGCAGGCACAGCGCCGGCTCGTCTGCCGACTTGTCGCAGATGGCGCACGTGCCCGCCTTCAGCCGGTTGTACAGCGTGTCGTACTCCTCTGGCAGCGGCATCAGCGACACACTGCTGCCGGCTGCCGCCAGCCGCGCCGCCGCCGCCGCCGCCGCGCTGCCGCCGCCACGCGCCTGCAGCGCCGCATGCAACCGTGCGCCGCCGGCAATGGCGGCCGCGCCGCCGTCGCACCCAGCGCCCGCTGCGCGCATCACCACCTCCGCGTCGTTGCCACTCCCAGCCGCCGCCGCGGCGGCTGCTGCTGCAGCAGCGGCGGCGACGGCGTCGCTGGCCAGCCAGGCATCAAAGGCAGGCACCAGGGTGCCTGCCGCATCTGCCGGCGCGGAGCCCGTCGGCGATGCGGCACCCACATCCAGCAGCCACAGCATCCCGCGCGCCATGTGCGTGTACGTGCCCAGCACGTCACCCAGCCCCGCCGCATCATCACCGCCCCCCGCCGCCGCCGCCGCTGCCGCTGCCGCCGCCGCTGCCGCTGCCGCACCCGCCTGCACCACTGCCACGCAGTACACTACCGCCGCAAAGTGCAGCGCGTGGCCGCGGGTGGGTGCACATGCCAGCGCCGCCAGCAGCAGATGCACCGGGTTCACGGCAGCCAGCGACAGTTCGCCGCCGGGGGCGCCGCGCACCGCCCGCAGCGCCGCCGCCACGTCACCCAGCGGCTCGTCAGACGACACGCCGGGCAGGTTTGACACCACACCCTCCTCTGGCACAGCAGACACGGGTACAGTGCCCGCCACCAGGAAAGCGGCAATCACATCCGGAATGCGCGCCCCGCCCTCGCCGCCGCCACCGCCGCCCGCCCACTCGGCTGCTGGCACCACCCGCGCCCGCCCTGTGAGCAGCAGCGCCGCCAGCGGCGCACGAACCGGGTGGTGCGCTAGCGGGTCGTACTCCCACGACGGCACCTGCACAATGCCTCGCAGATCGACGGGCGCCGGCGCGGGCGCCGGTGCGGCAGCTGCAGGTGGCGGTGTCGATTGTCGGTGTGCGGCCACGCGCCGCAGGTGGGCAACCGCCTGCGCGAACGGGTGATCGGCCACCATATTGGCTAGCAGCATCTGCGCCACCTCTGGCGTTACCCCAAACGTCGATGCAAGCAACGCCGCCAGCTCCTCGTCCGTGGCAGCCGCGTCACCCGGCACACCCGCGCCGTCACCGCCCTCGCCGCCGCCCCCGCCGCCGCCACCGCCGCCGCCGCCACCACCGTCGCCGCCAGGTGCAGCAAATGCCATGCCGCCACCAATGCTGACGCTGGTGCCAGGGATGCCATCATCGTCCTCACCGTCCTCCTCGTCGTCGTCGTCCTCCCCCTCGTCGTCCTCCTCGTCGTCGTCGTCCTCCTCCTCGCCGTCCTCCTCGCCCTCCGCCTCCTCACCGCCCTCCTCAACGCCATGTTCCTCCCCCGCCGCATCGTGGCTGGGTGCAGGTGCCGACGCCGCAGTTGACGCAGTCCCATCGGTGTGCGCGTGCGCGTGCGCGTGCGCGTGCGCATGAGCGTGCGGTGCCACCGCCGCCAGCGCATCAGTCAGCGCGGAGCGCAATGCGGCGCGGTCATCCGTTGCGGCGCCAAACACCTCCGCCGCCGTACTTTGTGCTAGGTTCACCCGACCGACGGCAGACGTCAGAGCGGAGATGCACTTCGCCAGCTGCGCCTGCGAGCCGGCCGCAAACAGCGGTGCGGATGACGGGGTGGCTACCGCCATAGCGGCGCGCGCCAGCGACAGCAGGGATGCCAGCGCGCTGGGGTTACGCAGCGTGCCCCACTCGCCGCCTCCAAGTGGCGGCGGCGCGTCACCTGATGCCGCGGACGCCAGGTGCGGGGACGGCGGTGGCGCAGCCCCCGCACCGCCTGCAGCAGCGCCGCCGCCCGACGCGGCGAGCGGTGGCGACGGCGCCGCAAGCGCAGCTGCCACCCCACCCAGCGCCGAGCTCAGCGTGTACGCCACAGTGGACAGCACGGCACCCACGCGGTGAACTGCGCTGGCCTGCACTGCACGGTCACCCGCCGCATCTGTCTTCCGCAGCCGCGGCCCCGTCACCTCCATGCCCGCGCCCAGCAGCTGCGCTGCCACGCTGGCAATGCCGCGCTGCCGCCCGCTGGCCACCTCGCCGCCCTCGCCCGCCGGCGTCGACACGCAGTTGCCCAGCGGGTCGTACCCCAGCGCACCCATCACGTCACCCGCACGCACGCACTCACGCAGCAGCGTCGCCACCTGGCGTGCCAGCGGCGCACCGGCCGGCGGTGCAGGCTCGCGTAGCAAGACGGCGGCATCGGTGGCAAGCCCCCACCGTGCCGCGGTGGCTGCGGCGCCGGCGCCACCCAGTGCACCCGCGCCAGCCGGCCCGCTGCTGCCAATCCGCGCTGCTACCGCAGCGCTCACCAGCGCCGACACCGCTGGTCCGCGGCTGGTTGGCGGCGGGTGCGCCAGGGTGGGGCTGGCGGCAGCCGCCAGCACGGCTCCCACGCCGCTTGTCAGCAGCGGCCGCACCTCGCCGCGCACCAGCGGCTCCAGCGGCCACAGGCTGGCAGGCGAGGCGTGCGGCACCAGCGTGTTGCACAGGGTGCGGCACAGCGGGCACATGAACTCGCCCGCCGTGTACCGCAGGTGGTACTGCCCCTCCACCTGCTGCCCCCGCCGCGCGCGCTCCGCGGCAGCCACCAGGTAGGCGTGGATGCAGTCGGCGTGCGCGGTGTGGCCACAAAACGCCACGTGCACGCCAGCGTCGGTGGTGGCAGGGAAGTACGCGGCAGCGCCGTCGGGACCCGCCGGCACCATGTTGACACGCGCAAAGTCCTTGTCCGCCTCGCTGCCGTCACCGCCACCTGCAGCTGCAGCCAACTCGTGCCCCGACGCCGCCAGGTCGCGGCGGAACTGCACAAACAGCGCCTCGGACACCGCCGCCGTCTCGCCGCCAGCTGGTGGCGCCACCAGCTCCAAGCGCGCCGCCCGCGCCGCGCGCAGTTCCGCAGCGCCACTCGACGCCGCATACCGCGCCCAGCTGCCCTCCGCGAATGCCAGGTGCACCGACGCGGCGCTCGCCTTTGCCTCACCGCACAGGATGCACTGTGGCGCTGCCGCATCACTACCCACCGCCGCCGCCGCTGCCGCAGCAGCAGCAGCCGCAGGCGCACGCACACCGTGCATCTGGTGGTGATGAAGCACGCCAGCAGTGACTGCCAGCAGCAGCGGCAGCGGCGCAGCGCGCAACTCCGCCAGCTGCGCCTCACACTCTGCGCGCCGCGCTGCCGGCACTCCCTCCCAGTCGCCCTCCGCCATGCCCTCGCCTGCATCACCGTCGCTGCCGGGCTCGCCGTCACCGCCGCTGGCACCGCCATCGCCGCCGTCCTCCTCCTCTTCGCCGCCGCCGCCGCCGCCGCCGGTGTTCAGTGCAGCCATGATGGATGCCTGCTGGCGTGCCATCGACGCCATGGCGCGCGCCTGCGCCGCCTTCTTGCGTGCATCCAGCTCCGCCTTGCGCGCCGAGTCCGCCGCAGCGCGCTCCGCCGCTGCTGCGGCATCCAGCTCAGGGCCCAACACGGCGGTGGTGGCGGCAGCGGTGGCGGGGTGCACGTGCCGCAGCGCCTGCAGGCACCACGCAATGCCCTCCCGCACCTCGCCCGCCAGCGTGGCGCTGCGGAACAGGGCATACAGGGAGGCAACCACAGACGGCGTGGGCGGCGGGGCAGCAGCGGCAGCCCGCAGCGCGGCGTCAGCCTCCAACCACGCGCCCGCCGTCTGCGTGGCGCTGGTGGTGGCGTCGGCGGCGCCACTGCCACTGCCGCCACCGGCACCCGCGGCCATGCTGCCCACCACAGACGCCACGCCCGCCGCCAGGGAGGCGGACAGGCTGCGCATGCGGCCAACCGCAGAGGTAGGCGACGTGGTGGGCGGCAACGGTGGCGACATTACTACCGGCGGCGGGGCGGCAGCAGATGTTGCCGCAGCATCAGTGGTTGTTGCAGCGGCAGCAGCAACCGTGGAGGAGCCGTACGGCAAGCACAGCGACGTTGACGCCAGCGCCTCCGCAAAGGCAGTGGCGGCCGAGTCGTCGGGCTCCGCGGCGCCGCCGAGCGTGTTGTGCGGCAGCGTGTGCAGCGCGATGGTGAGCGCGTGCACCGCCGCGGTGGTTGCCGCGTCGGTGGCACGGGCAGCGTCGCCCGCCGCCGCCTCTGCCAGCACGGTCTGCAGCATGTGCGCAAACGCGACGGTGTGCAGCACGCGGCGCACGGGCAGGAGCAGCGGGTGCGCCGGCGGTGGGACGGGTGCCAGTGGCCGGGCGGCACCCAGGATGGCCGGCAGGGGCAGGGTCGACGACGCGGGCGCAGCGGCACCGCTGCCACCAGCGGCGGCGCCACCGCCGGCGGCGCGCCCGCCGTCTGCCGCCTTGCGTTTGGACAGCCACAGCTCCCGCGCCTTCAGGTGCGCCGCCGCGAGCAGGTGGGGGTAGAACTCGTCGTACTCCTCATACACCGCGTCATGCAGCACGTACACGCCGCTGTCCAGCCCCGTCGGCTCGCGGAAGGTGGCGATGGCGGCCAGCACGCTGCTCACCGCCTCCTCATCCACCTTGCGCTTCTTGGCGTACACCAGGGACGCCGCCTTTACCAGCGCGGAGCGCGGCTTGGGCCCGGACGCCAGCTGGTGCACCAACGCGCGACGGAGCACGGCCGCCTCTGTGGCGGCCCGCAGCGCCGCCGCATCAGCTACCACCGCCACCGCCACGCCATCGCGCACGCCCGCCCCGCCCCCGCGTGCTGGCGTCATGGCGTCGTCGTCGGTGCGCAGAAGCACGTCGGGGCTGGGGCCGTCACGGGCGCGCTTGGCCACACTCTCAGACCCGGCACGCCCCTCTGCTGATGGCGCCCGCCGGGCGGGCGTGAGCGTCAACGCAGGCAGCGTCGCGGCAGCGGCGGCGGCGGCGGCGGAGGTAGCGGGCGGCGGCGGCGGCGGCGCATACACCTGCCACCCCGCCGCCAGCACCGCTGCCTCCGCCACGGCGGTGAGCGCCGGCCCAGCGGCCCGCAGCGCGGCGGCGGCGGGGCCCTCTACTGCACTAAACGGCGCGCTGGGCGGCGCAATGCCACCGCCTGCGCTATCGGCGGGTGGCAGCTCCACCGCCAGGTGCGTCAGCAGGCGGAACAGCTCCGGTAGCAGCGCCAGCATCTCGCCAGGCGCCAGTGGCGGAGGCAGGGACTGACACACGGCGCGGTTGGACACGTCGCCTGTCGCGCCGGCGGCGGCACGCTCGGCAGCAGCCGCCACCTGGCGCGAGGCGCCACTGATCAGCGGACCCGCCATTACAGCGGTCGCCTCCAGCGCGCCGGCAGACGGCAGGCGCCAGGTGGCGGACGGGAAGAACCACGGCCGCATGCCGAGCTTGTGTACCACCATGTCGACCACCGCCTGCGGCGGCAGGCAGGCCGCCGCCAGCTGCAACGCGCGCAGGTCGGCGTCGTACAGGTGGAGGGACTGCGGCACGTTGCTGTAGTTGTTGGCCTGGTCCGCCCAGCTTTCGCCATTGCGCACCCACATGCCCGCCCGCGTGGCAGCTGCGGTGGCAAGCGCACGCAGCGGCAGCTCCGCCAGTAGCACGGCGGCTGTGGTGGGCGACAGCGTGCGCGGGTGCGGCACCACCTCCGCCGCTACTGCATTCCCCGCCAGCGCACGTGCCAGCCCCGTCAGCCGCTCCTCCTCCGCACCCGTCACCTCGCCCTCCCGCCAGCACGTCACGGGGTCCACCGCCACTCGGAAGCGGTGGCTCACCGCATCACCGGCGGCTGCTGGACAGGCGGTGATAGCACGCGCCAGCGAGGCACGCGACGCCGCCACCGGCAGCCACAGCGCCACCCCTCGCGTGCCGCCCACCTCCGGCGCAGGCACCGGGAAGCCGCGCGCAAGGGCGGCGGCGGCAGTGGTACAGCTGCCACTCGGTGCCGCTCGCCCAGCGCTGCTGGCATCCACGCCCACCACCGTCGCGGCACCGACGGCAGCGGCGGCGCGTGCCAGCGTGGCATAAAATACGGCAGTCTGCCGGTGGTGCAGCGACGAGGCGTCGCCACCGGCACCACCAACATCCGCATCACCGGCGCGGATAGGCACAACCCCCTCCACCTCCGCGCCGCCGCTCGCCAGCGCGGTGTCCGCCAGAGAGGCAATGAACCGCGGCAGCGGCGCATTCCACGACGTGGGCCCCACTGCAGGGTTGAAAGTTGCCACCTGCGGGTGGCAGCCGTAGCTGCCCAACTGGCTGGTATGATGCAGGCTGGCGGCGGCTGGCTTGCCGCCTGCCAGCGTGCGCGCTGCCATCTGCACGGCGGCGGTCATCGCGCCCGCCATGGTAGCCCGCAGCGACGGGCTGCCACTGCTGCCACCGCCGCCGGTCGCCTCACTGCTGCCGCCTTCAGCTGCTGCTGGCGCCGGCAGGGCGACGGCAGGGAAGGGCGCGCCGGGCGGTGACAGGTCACGCAGCAGGCCGGGCGCCACGCGCAGACCAGGCACGCCATGCAGCGCGGCACGCAGGGTAGGCGGCGGCGGCGCGCCCTCGCCCGACGCTGTGAACAGCAGGGCCCATTCTGCTAGCGCTGCCTGCAGGCACCCCATTGCGCCGCGCAGCTCGCCTGGCGCCAGTGGCGCCAGGGCGGGGAGGCACGGCGGGGACGGCGCGTATGGTAGGGGGGCAAAGGTGAGGGTGGATGCCAGCGTGGTGGTCATGCCTGACACATGCAGCACGGACTCGAACGCTGCCAGCCAGTCCCGGCTCTCAAACTCCACATGCGCGCCTGCCTTGCGCGTGGTCGGGTCCATGTAGTGCTGCAGGCGCAGCACGGCGGCAAGCAGCGGCAGGGAGGCGCCGTCCAGCGTGGGCGGCGAGGTGGCAGCGTTCGCAGGCGCATCGCGCACCACCGCGTTGGCCACGCCGCCCGCGCGCATCACGTAGTCCATGTTGCGCTGGATGAGCGCGGTGCGCTGGTGCGCCAACAGGTGGCTGCGTACGTCCAGCACGGGGGCGGGCGGCAAGGGGCGGCCGTCAGGGCGGCGCAGCGGTGGGATGCCGGCCGCAGTGGCAGCGGCGGCGCCAGCCGACAGCGCGTCGGCGGGCGCGGCGGGCGGGCCGGCGGGGGGCAGGCCCCCCCCCCGCCCCCCCCGCAGCCCGGCGGGCCGCCCCCCCCCCCCCCCCCCCCCCCCCCCCCAGGGCGGCCCCGGGGGGCCCCGCCCCCCCCCCCCCCCCACACCCCCCCCCCCCCCGCCCGCGCCCCCCGCCCAAGCGGGGGGGGGGGCGCGCGCCCCCCCCCCCCCCGCGCGCGCCCCCGCC
>Ga0066256_1005572_pt1 | contig 10341 bp, 10 predicted proteins | sample ThiBio_1000_biof_FD_87107 | JGI IMG/M metagenome (GOLD analysis project Ga0066256, IMG submission 87107) | Wastewater bioreactor microbial communities from Cape Town, South Africa - Thiocy_expt_1000_biof (version 2) | ecosystem: Engineered > Bioreactor > Thiocyanate-remediating >... | reverse complement strand
TTTCGACGGCTACAGCGCCCGCCTGGTCGAGGCGGCCGGTTTCAAGAGCGCCTGCACCAGCGGCGCGGCCATTGCCAACGCCATCCTCGGTGTCGAAGATCTCGGCATGATGGGCTTGAGCGAAAACGTCAACCATTGCCGGCATCTGGCGCGTGCCATCTCCATCCCGCTCACCTGCGACGCCGACAACGGCTACGGCAATCCGATGAACGTGCATTACACCGTGCAGATGTTCGAGGAGGCCGGCGTCGCCGGCGTCAATCTGGAGGACCAGGTCAGTCCCAAGCGCTGCGGCCACATGCCGGGCAAGGAGGTGGTCTCGCGCGATGAGATGGTGAAGAAGATCGAGGCCGTCTGCATGGCGCGCCGCGACGATGCCTTCGTCATCAGCGCGCGCACCGATGCCATCGCCCTGGAAGGCATCGAAGGTGCCTGCGGGCGCGCCCGCGCCTATGCCGAGGCGGGCGCCGACATGATCTTCGCCGATGCGGTGCGTTCCGAAGCCGACGTGGCGGCGATCGTCGAGGCGGCGCGTGTGCCAGTCACCGTCAACATGGGTTTCGGCATTCGTTCGCGGCCGACCACGCCGCTGATTCCGATCCCTCGTCTGAAGGCGCTCGGCGTGCGCCGCGTCAGCCTGCCGCGCATGCTGCCCGCCGCCGCGATCAAAGCGATGCGCGAGGCGCTCGCGGTCATGCGCGAGGTCATGGAGACCGGCGTGCCGGCCGATCGCCCCGATCTGCTGGTGGGCATCGACGACATCTGGACTCTGATGGGTTTCCCCGCCATGCAGGCGCTGGAGAAGCAGTTGCTGACGGTCAATCAATATGCCGTCAAATACAACACCGCGTACACGGCCTGAGATCGCCGCATAGCGCGCCCAGCGCTTCCTGCCATACTGCTCCCGAAGGAAGCCGGACGATCCCGGCGTGCCGATCTGTAAACGGCAACGATACAGATTAGTGTCAGCACTTTTGCGGTTTTTTGCTGTATAAACCGGAAATCCGACAGAAATTAAGTAATTAGCGCAATTTTTCAGAAAAGTGTTGACAGATTTTTCGGATCGCGATTAGCTGGCGTCATTCCGGTTCTGCGTCACCAGGCCGGGCCTGGGAGCGGCCTCCGCTTTACGAGATGTCCAAACAGCTGCATTTTTCACCGGAGTTTCGCCATGACGACCATGCCTGACCGCCCGCAACCGGGCTTCTTTGCGGATGAGATGACGGAGCGTGTCTTTGCCAGCGTGGTGGCGCTGGCCGCCGAAGTGTCCATCCTGCGCGAGCGCGTCGCGCAGCTCGAACAGGCGCAGGGTATTGCCCCGGCGGGCGACGATCCGGCCCGCGCGGCCGAAGATTTCGTCGCCGACGTCTTCGGCCATCTTGCGCGTCCACTTCCTCAAATGTGAGAGCTTTCCATGAACGCACGCACAGGAAACGAACCCGTCGCCGCCGTCACCCTCGATGGGGATACGGCCGCATACCAGCGCTTCATCGGCCAGATGCGCAAGCTCTGGGCCGGCCCGCTTTATCGCCGCTTGCGCGACGAGGCCAAGGAACTCGGCGATGGCGCCGGTTTCGAAACCCGGCTGCAGGCGCTGCCGACGCACCAGTTCTTCGGCTGGTTCGAATATAATCTGCAGAACATGAAATATTCCTCGCGGCGCGGCATCGCGGCCGCTGTGGAAACGCATCGCGAAAAGCTGGAGCAGGAGCTTGCCCGGCCGCTGTCGCAAGGCCGGCTGACCGAGAATCCGGATCTCGCCGCGCCGGATTATTATCAGGAAAACGACTTCCATCAGCATCCCGGCGGTCTCGGCGGCGATGCGATCGCGGCGGTGGTCTACCGGGAAGGCGCGGGCGCGGCGGCCGGCGTCGTCGGCAAGGCCGGTCTGCACAACCGCTTCGCCAAGGCGGCGCTCGGCGACAGGAAACCGAAGCGCGTGCTGGATATCGGTTGCGGCTTCGGGCGCAGCACCCAGGCTTTCGCCGATCTCGGCCCGGATGTGGAGGCGGTCGGCATCGACCTTTCGGCCTCCTGCGTGCGCCTGTCTGCCCAGATCGCCGAGGAGCGGCCGGAAGGCTCGAACACCCGTTACATCCAGGCGGACGGCGCTGAAGTGCCGCTTCCCGATGGCAGCTTCGACGTCGTCACCTCGACGATGCTGCTGCATGAAATGCCGCCAGAAGCCATCCGCCAGCTCATCTCGGAATCCTATCGCCTGCTCGCGCCGGGCGGCGTTGCGGTGCATCTCGATTTCCTGCCGCCGGACGATGCCTTCCTGACCGCGCTCTATCACGGTCATTCGGATCGCAACGCCGAGCCCTTCATGCATACGCTCGCCGGGATGGATCTCGACGGCGATCACCGGGCGGCGGGTTTCAGCGCCGTCGAAATCAGCAGCTTTGCCGAGGACGACGCGCCGCGCGGCGAAACCTGGCGCCTTCCCTGGACGATTATCAAGGCAATCAAATGATCCGACGTGGTTTTCTCGATGTGCCCGGTGGGCAAGTGCATTATCGCGAATGCGGGGAGGGCGGCGTCCGCCCTCTCGTCCTTCTCCATCCCTCGCCGGGCTCCGGCCTGATGCTGGCCCCGCTGCTGCGGGAAATGGGCAAGAGCCGCCGCACCATTGCGCTCGACACGCGCGGCAACGGCGATTCGACGGCGCTGACCGGCACGCCTGAAATCGCCGATTTCGCCGCCGCGACCTGGGAAGCGATCGATGCGCTCGGCATCGAAAGCTGCGATCTCTTCGGCAGCCATAGCGGGGCGAGCATCGCGCTCGAATCCGCGATTCAAAAGCCCGAACGGGTCGCCCATATCATCATCGACAATATGGGCCTGTGGTCGGCGCAACGCCAGCAGAACCAGATCGCCAACAATTCCCCGGTGGTCAGACCCGACGCCATGGGCAGCCAGTTCAACTGGGCATGGAATTATTGCCGCGATCAGTTCCTCTTCGCCCCCTGGTACGACCGTCGCGAAGCGACGCGCCGCAACATCGACATGCCTTCGCCGGAACGGCTGCACGAGTTCGTCGTCGAGGTGCTGAAGGCGCTGAACACCTATCACATCTCCTATTCGGCCGTGGCCCGCTATGCCAAGCGCGACCGTCTGCCGCTGCTGTCGGTGCCGGCGTTGATTTCCTCCTCGCCGTCCGATCCGCTGATGCAATATGTGGAAGAGATTGCAGGTCTCGTCTCCGGATCGCGCATTACCATCTGTGGCGATCCCGAAACCGACGATGGCGCGGTCCTCGCGGCTATGGCCTATGAACCCTTTCTGGATGACAGGCCGGCAACGGCATGATCATGCATGCGTCCGTGACATCGATGCAGATCGAAAGGGCGGCGCGACCTGACGTCCCTCTTGCCGGCGGTCAGTCCCGGTTGAGCCAGCGGCTGACGCGCCAGCGATCCTCACCCCGGTTTTCCAGCAGCCAGGTTTTTTGCGCGATCGCCGTTCCCTTGGCGGTGCTGTGGGCGCGATCGTCAATGCGATCCCGCCGTCGTCGCGGCGGGCGATGCGCCCGCCCGCCACCGTGCCGCCGCTGAATTCCACATGCACAGATCACTCCTGCGGCAGGTCCTCGGCCACGGCCGGGCATCCGGGATAGGCATGACTATCCATGAACCTGATCATTCTCCCGCTCCTTTCCGAAAAGCCGCAGATGGGCACAGTTGCATTCGCAATTGGAGCTTTTCATATGTGATTTTGCGATTATACATGGTTGCGTGGCGATCGAGATCGTCCGCTTGATGTCGCCAATTATGTTGCGCTTCGGTTGACGCCGTTAAGCTGCCTTCGTGCCGGCGGACGAAGTGTTGATTTCCGTCACCGCCAGGTTCGTCAGCTTGTTATTCGTCGCCTTCTCCTGATCGAGGATTTCGCTCAACAGTTTATGCGCTTCATCGTGGCCGAGATCCTTCGCCCATTCGCGGAGCGAACCGTAGCGGGCGATTTCATAATGTTCGACGGCTTGGCAGGCGGCGAGGAGCCCCGCGTCCAGCGCCGTACCTTCGGCCTCTTCCATCAGTCCGTCAGCCTCCTTGATCAGGCCTTCAATGGCATCGCACTTTTCGCCGGATGCCTTTTTCCCGATCGACTTGAAGACCTGCTCCAGCTTCTTGATCTGTTCCTTCGTTTCCAAAAGATGCTCCTCGTCCGCTTTCTTCAACTGCGGGCTCCTGGCCGCCTTGGCGACTTTGGGCAACGCCTTGGTGATCGCGTTTTCGGCGTAATAAATGTCTTGAAGAGTGTGCTCGAAAATATCTGACAGCGATTTCATGCTGGTTCTCCACGCGTGCGACAGGCGCTGAAATGCGCCGTCGGTGCGGTCCGGCTGATGGGCCGCAGTGAGCATGAGGCAGCGTTGTGCGAGGCCGTGTTGCTGAAAGCGGCCGGTGACGATCCTGGCCCGGCGGACAGGGAGTTCTTGACCTACAAAAGGTTTCCCGGGCGAAAGCCCGACTTTTCTACGAAAAGCGTGATGGAACTGGTCGATCTGCCTGGCCTCGTCTGGGATAAGCCGCTTGTCGAAGCCGTCGACCATGGTAACAGGGTGCTGTAGGCCGGTCGGCCGGCCCCCTCGCCGCGGTCGAGCTTGTGACGGCAATTTACAGCGACCGCCCGGACGCCGAATCGCTGGCGTGGGCGCTCGCCGATGGGCTGATCACCGTGATGTTGAAATGGGATTTTGCTGTGCTGCTGCTGATGGCCGAGCGCCATGGGCTCGCCTTCAAGACGCTTTGGGGGCAGGGTCCGCCTGCGTCCAGGCGATCCGGTCTTTGCCTAGGCCGTCTGCCTTGCCTTGACCGAGGGGCCGGCGCGATGCTGCGTTCGGCGTTGGAAATCGTCCGCCGGGCGGACGCGCTTGTCGCCGCCGCATCGAAGGTCCGCACCAGGGCACCGGCGCGGTGATCGCGAAAGTGCTCGAAGACGATTCCGTGCCGGCATCCGCTTTGGCAGCGGTTGTCGCGTTGGGCGGGATGCGGCCGTTCGAGCGGCTGGAGGGGGTCGGTGCCGTGCCGGAGTTCTCCGGCCGCACGTCGTTTCGGATCTGTGGGTTGTGACATGAGCGGATCGGACGCAGCCAAAGCACCTCATGTCAAAGGACGCATTGTGCAAGCGTACGTTGGGATGAAGATCCGCTTGAAGCGGGAACTGGCCGATCTGCCGCATCCGGTCCGTCGGCCACATCGGAGAGTGCTTCGCGGCAGCCTGCTTCGGCAACGAAACCGCGTGCTTAGAGAAGAGAACGGCCTTGTTTCATAAGATGGGGATCGGGCTTTACCTTGCGCATGATCAAGCGACGGGCTTCTGATATTTTTCTACCGATTACTCTGTCATGCCCCAATGCTGTTGCGGCAACAAGAACACCATACGCATCGAGGTGATACAATATCTTGGCATCGTTGAGCGTGCAGCTTACAAGTTCGCTGCCGAAATGCGGGATGCCGACGATCTGCATCGAGCGATCGTATTGATCGGACCAGAAGAACGGCACGGTATTGCAGACTGCCGGCCGTCCCAGCAACTGATCAGCGACGACACGCGCGTGGTCCTCCGCGTTGTGCCAGGCTTCCACTCGTACATGACGCTCGAACACGGGATGCCAGAAAGATACGGCGTCGCCGCAGGCAAATACGTTTGGCGCCGACGTTCTCAGAGATGAGTCAGCTCTAATTCCGACCTGAACATCCAGGCCAGCCGCCTTTGCAAGCGCCGTATCGGCTGTCACGCCAACGCCGACGACCGCAAGGTCATAGGGCAGCGTCTCGCCGTTCGATAGCACAGCAGCGTTGGGCTTTCTCGAGCTCGTTGTCACCAACTCCTCAACCATAGATCCGACGCGAAACGAAACACCAGCCTCTTCGTGATACCGCGCCAAGGCGGCGCCAACCTCTTCCGGCACGATGCGCGAAAGAAGGCGGTGAGTCGCCTCGACGACCACGGTTTCCAGCCCTCTGGCGCGAGCGGCGGCCGCGATTTCGAGCCCCACGAAACCGCCGCCGACCACGAGAAGCCTTTTCCCTGTTCGAAACTGCCTGGCGATCCTTTCCGCATCGTCGAAGGTGCGAAGCGTATAAACTCCTTCCGCGCCGGCTCCCGGAACCGAAAGATGGCGCACCCGCGACCCTGTTGCGAGCACGAGCTTATCGTATTCGAGCACTGTGCCGTTATCGAGTTCAACTGACTGTTGTCGCGCATCGAATGACTTGGCCCTGCGGCCCGCATGGAACATGACCCGACTTTCGACACTGCCGTCTTGCGGCCAGACCAGGCAGTCATCCAGTCCGGATTTCCCCAGAAGCACGCCCTTGGAGAGGGGCGGCCGGTTATAGGGCCGGTGAGGCTCCGATCCGATGAGAGTGATGCTCATATTCGTATCGGCATTGCTGGCGAGGATCTGAGCAACTCTTCCCCCAGACTGCCCAGCCCCAATGATCACAATTCGCTCAGACATACGTCAGCTCATCAGACATTGCTCTTGGGCTCAACATGTCACGAATTGCAGAATACTCAAATGGACTCCTGAGGCGCGAAAGGGAGCAAGTTGCGGACAGCGGAGCTCAGGCAATATCTATATAGATTGCCCCATCCTCAACTTTGACGGGGAAGGTCCTGAGATTGACACATACGGGCGGGTTGAGCGCCTGCCCCGTGCGGAAATCGAAACAGCCAGCATGCCTTGGGCATTCGATCGTCGTTCCCTCGACATAGCCATCGGAGATATGGGCGTATTCATGCGTGCAAATATCGTCGGTCGCGTAAAAGGCGTCGCTATCCGTCCTGAAGATCGCATAGCTGCGGCCATCGTGATCCCAACGAGCCACGTCCCCACGTGCTACTTTCGTTGTATCCAGGGCCTTGATCCAATTTTTAGTATCCGACATGTGTCACTCCGGTTCTGTATTTCGAGCATAGTTTTGAGAGGCGGCGCGAAGCCAACTCTCCTGTCAGGCAACTACAGCTTTCGCGAACATTCTGAGGTCGCAATTCGGGTCTTGTAGCGCCTGCCGGGACGGTCGAAGGCCTCGCTCCATCAACATCTGTCCGGCCCGGACCCCGCGTGACACTTCGCGAATCGATCCGAAACCGCTGACCGCCTGGATCTTCTCCGCGTCATCGAGATGGTAGATCAGCAATGTACCGTCCTCGCACTGGCGCTCCACATGGTCGACCGCGCCATCGGCAATGCCGGCGATCTGCATGGTCTGGTCGAACTGATCAGACCACATCCAGGGAAACGGCAAATAGGGTTCGCAGCCACCCATCATATTCCGGGCGACGACGCTTCCTTGGTCTTCGGCATTCTTCCAGCATTCAAGCCGCATGCGCACCCCGGGGCCAAGCGCAAAGGAGGATGCGTCGCCGGCGGCGTAGATGTAAGGATCAGAGGTCTGCAAAAAGCAGTTGACCGCAACACCGTTGTCAAGAGTGAGGCCAGCGCGTTCGGCAAGCTCCGTGCGTGGCAGGACACCGATCGATATGATACTCGCCGAGCAGGTGAGCGTCGTTCCGTCGTTGAGGCTAACCGAATTCAGCCCACCGGCATGCTGACCGAACCCCACGACCCTCCGGCCGAAAAGGAACCGAACGCCCTTGCTCTCATGATGATGCCTGATCTTGCTGGACAGCGGGGCAGGAACGGCGCGCATCATTAAACGCGGTCCCGCCTCAACGACCGTGACGTTGCACCCGCGCGAAATGGCGGCCGATGCTGCTTCGAGCCCGATAAGCCCGGCCCCGACAATCACGATATCAACGCCCGGCTGTAGACGCTGCGCGATACTCTCTGCATCGGCGGCATTTCTCAGTGGGTAGATTCCGCTCGCATCCCGTCCCGGCACGCCCAGATCGCGAGGAATGGCGCCCGTCGCAAGAAGAAGACGATGGTAGGGAAGCGTGTTTCCATCTGACAGAGCGAGGCGTTGTCCGGCACGATCGATCGCCGTCGCGCCTATACCAGAGAGAAAATCAATGCCGTTCTCGGCGAGGTAGCCGGCCGGAAATAGCGGCGCGACCTCAGCTGCCCGTTCTCCTTTCAACACCGCCTTGGAGAGCGGTGGGCGCTCGTAAGGGGTGCGTCCCTCTGCATCGATGATTGTGATACGTTCCTGCCACCCGTTGGCGCGAAGCGCCTGGGCTGCTCGGGCACCGGAATGACCGGCGCCGACGATCACCATATTCTCTTGGTGCACGGAGCATCTCCTATCGGTCGGCTTTCATCTGCCGGACAAGGCCGGCACGGGGCCTCGCCGACGAGGCTTTATCCAGTTCGGGGTTTACGGTCAGCGCTTGTACTTCTTTTTCTCGAAGCGCTGGTTCATCCGCTCATGCGCTTCCGCAGAGCCGTTGTGCCAGGTGCCGAACAGGCGATCGAGCGGCACCGAGCCATCGCCGCCATAGTTCACCTCGAAATAACGATGGTGCAGGTAATGCATGTACGTAGCGATATCGACTTGCGGCTTGCCGTTGACGACCAGCTTGGCAAAGCCGCTGTGGTCGGGCGCCGGCAGGAAGGCCAGGTGTTGCAGGTGGTAGATAACGAGCAGCGGATTGGATGGGATTATCCAATGGATCAGCACGCCCGACATGTAGAGCACGTGCTCGACCGGATGCATCGCCATTCCCGACCACGGCGTTGGGTTGGAGTTCTTGTGGTGGATGGAGTGAAACCACTTGTAGAGTGGGCCGATATGCAGAATGCGGTGCACCGTATAGAAGTGAAACTCGCGGAACAGCCCAATCATGAACATGAAGAGCGCGAAGTAATAAGGATGCTCGCCGATATCGAGGTAAGGCAGCCAGCCGTTCGCCATGGCCCAGAGCGTAACCACGAGATAGGCCGTCCAGATCGTCACGCCACTGACGAGCGTCCAGAACATGTTGTCCAGCAGCTGGCTGCCGAACATGAACGTCTCCGTGTTCTTCGGCCACCGCTTGTTGTACTTGTACTCGATGTCCTGCGCCCGCTGGATGTAGAAGCGCGCGTACCAAAGGCTGGTCCAGGCGGCGAGTACGACGAGGTTGACGAGATACACCTGCGCGATCCAGCCGAACTGGAACGTCTTCATCGTCTCCATGTCCGGGATCAAATACCACCAAATCAGCGTGGAGATGATCATGATTGGGATGTTGAAGGGCAGCAAGTAGCCCTCCTTGCCGAACAGCCAGCGAAACAGGGCCATCGGCTTGGGAGGCCATACGAAGAGCGGCGGCGTTTCCACCGGTTTGGGCGGAGCCCATCCGCCCGTATTTGGCCTTTCGGGGTGCTGAATATCGGTCATATGGCGTCCTCCAGTAGTCTCTAGGCTGCCGTCGCGCGGGTCTCATGCTGGAGCTTGCTCCAGCGCTCCCGGACCAGGTCTCTCAGCATCAGCGCCTCGGCCCAGCGATCGGTTGTGTCGTGCCCGTCCCGATCGGTTATCGCATAGGGTCGCGGGCCGAGTTCACAATTGAAAGCGAAAGGTGCGATGTCATGCGCATCGAGAAGATAGGTGCGCATCGCCCTTTCCCACCAGCCGAGGAACTGGTCGACCAGTGGCTTGTGATGCGGAAAGCTTATCTCGATCTGCACCTGTTCCCGGCTAGCGACCCGGCCGTGAAGCGCGCGCGCCCGATCGAGGATGCGATGGATGTAATAATGGTTTTCCTCGCTTACCGGCCAGGAAAACTCCCGCCCAACGAGGAAATGAGAGAGGTCGGCGACCAACTCCATCTGCGGAAACGCATCCAAAAGGTCCAGCGTGAAATAGAGATCCGTCGTCATGCGATCGCGATGCGTCTCAATCCACAGCGGGATTGGGGCCTCCTCGGCCAGTTTTAGCCAGCCCTCCATTAGAGGCAAGGCCTCGCTTAGACCCCTCGGACGAACATCAGGCTGGAGGCAGATGTGGTGCCCCCCCCATCTGGCCGTGAATTCCAGGACAGGCTTGAGGTCGTCGATAGTTTTCGGAAAGCACTGCCACTCGGCATGCTGCGCCAAACCGAAGGATTTCGCAGCCGACGCCAATGCGTCAGCAGTCCCTATATCGATGCACAGGCCACTGATGCCGTCGAAACCTGCCTCTGCGATCTTCTGGAGGCTCTCATCCCGGGTCAATTCCGGCTGATTGATTTCGCGGCGCTCCATCGCCCACATCGACTGGGTAAAAACCATCGCCTTAGTCATTCATGCCTCCCAGTAAGCCGGGCTGAGCTACAGCCACAGATACCGCAACTTCCTTGGCCAACACCTATCAGGTGCCAGGCTCGGTCCCACGGATAAGTTGAGGGATTTCCCTCACCGATCATCACGTGCATTGAATTGCGGACCCTGTTCGCCGCTAGACTTCG
>Ga0066256_1005571_pt1 | contig 10342 bp, 8 predicted proteins | sample ThiBio_1000_biof_FD_87107 | JGI IMG/M metagenome (GOLD analysis project Ga0066256, IMG submission 87107) | Wastewater bioreactor microbial communities from Cape Town, South Africa - Thiocy_expt_1000_biof (version 2) | ecosystem: Engineered > Bioreactor > Thiocyanate-remediating >... | reverse complement strand
TGCGGCCCTCTTCGTCCTTCAGCGACGGCTCGAAGGGATCGCTTTCCCAAAGCTCGATCGGATCGACCGGCTGCACGTCGTAATGGCCGTAGAACAGCACATGCGGCGCATCCGCGCTCGCGCCTGCATGATGGGCGACGACCATCGGATGGCCGGGCGTATCGCGCACCGAGGCGGTAAAACCGATGGCGGAGAGTTCCCCGACCAGCCACTCCGCCGCCTTGCGGCATTCGGCTTTGTAGGCCGGATCGGTGGAGATCGACTTGATGCGGATCAGGTCGAACAGCCGCGTCAGGCTGGCATCGAGATTGGCATCGGCGCGGTCGAGCACCGGGTTCACATCGGTCATATCGTCTTCCTTTCTCAATAATTGCATTTCCAGGAAAAGGGAGGACCGGTTTTCCGTTCGGAAATGCGAAAAGACAAAGCACTGGGCGAGTCGTGGGCGGACGATAGAGCAAAGAAGACCAAGTTTCGAGGGCGCAAGACCCTCACAATTTCCGGGCGTTCTCGATGGCCCAGCGGATGTATTCCAGCATCAGCTCGCGCTCGAAACGCCGAAAACCCTGGAACAGGGCGTCGTCGGCTTCTTTTGCGGCGATGATGGCTTCGGTTTGAAGGCTCTTGCCCTTTGCAGTGAGGAAGATGAGTTGGGCGCGCTTGTCCGAGGGGTGCTGGCGCCGTTCGACGAGGCCGTCGCGGGTCATGCGCGAGAGTGTATTGGCCATGGTCGCCTGCTCGATGTCGACGCGCTGCAGGAGCTGGGTCTGGGTCAGGCCGTCCTCGCCCCATAATTCGATCAGCACCGGAAACTGTCCCGGCGAAAAGCCGAGTGCCGCCGCGCGCTTGTGCAGCGAGCGGGAAAAGCCCTTGGCCAGCTGGCTGGCAAGATAGGCTGCCGAATCCATGCGCTCATATCCCATGGGGACATTGATAGCCCGTTTGCAGCCGGAGACAATCGATAAATCGAAGACGATGCATCGCGCGATATTCAAATTTCCGGCAGAGAAAAGCCGCCATGGCCTGGAGGTGCGCCATGGCGGCTCGAATGGGGGGACAAAGGCCCGGAGAGGGGATGAGGCCTTTGTCCAGACCTGACGCGGCGGGGGACGAGCCGGCTATCAGGCCTCGGCGTGATCAATCGCCGGTGATCTGGATTTGGGGGTCAGATTGTGGTTTTTCAAGGGAAACGGCCCGACGCGAACGTTACAAATCGGTAACGTTTCGGTGAGCCGCCTTCCGCACAGAAAACTGGGGCGCCGACGATGGATCTTGCACGCAGCCCGCGCTATCCATAAGCCCATGAAAAACGGCGATCACCTTTTCCTCATCGACGGCTCGGGCTTCATCTTCCGCGCCTTCCACGCGCTTCCGGCGCTGACGCGCAAATCCGACGGCCTGCCGGTCGGCGCGGTCTCCGGCTTCTGCAACATGCTGTGGAAGCTGTTGACCAACGCCCGCGACACCTCGGTCGGCGTCACGCCCACCCATCTCGCCGTCATCTTCGACTATTCGTCGCAGACCTTCCGCAAGACGCTCTACGAGGCCTACAAGGCGAACCGCTCGGCCCCGCCGGAGGATCTGGTGCCGCAATTCGGCCTGATCCGCGCCGCCACCCGCGCCTTCAACCTGCCCTGCATCGAAGTCGAGGGTTTCGAGGCCGACGACATCATCGCCACCTATGCCCGCCAGGCGGAAGCGGCCGGCGGCGACGTCACCATCGTCTCTTCCGATAAAGACCTGATGCAGCTCGTCACCGACAATGTCCACATGTATGACAGCATGAAGGACAAGCAGATCGGCATTGCCGACGTCATCGAGAAATGGGGCGTGCCGCCGCAGCAGATGATCGACCTGCAGGCGCTGACCGGCGATTCCACCGACAATATTCCCGGCATTCCCGGCATCGGCCCGAAGACGGCGGCGCAATTGCTGGCCGAATACGGCGATCTCGACACGCTGCTGGCCCGCGCCGCCGAAATCAAGCAGCAGAAGCGCCGCGAAAGCATCGTCGCCAATGCCGAGCTGGCGCGCCTGTCGCGCACGCTGGTGACGCTGCGCACCGACACGCCGCTGGATCTGCCGCTCGATGCGCTGGTGCTGGAGCCGCAGGATGGCCCGAAGCTGATCGCCTTCCTCAAGGCCATGGAATTCGGCACGCTGACGCGGCGCGTCGCCGAGGCCTGCGATTGCGATGCCGGGGCTATCGAGCCGGCCTCGGTCAAGGTCGAATGGGGCGAGAGCGCCCATGGGCCGGATCTGGATGTCGGCGAGGCCGTCACGCCCGAAGGCATCACGGTGCTTGGCGATGCCGTGACCGGTGCGACCGAAGCCGCCCCGGATGCCCTGCCCGCCGACCGCCCCGGCATTGCCGGCACGACGCCCGCCGATCTCGCCGCCGCCCGCGCCGAATTCTTCGCCAGGACTCCGGTCGATCATGCCGGCTACGAGACCATCCGCGATCTCGCCGCGCTGGATCTGTGGATCGCGGCGGCGCGCGACACCGGCCTCGTTTCCTTCGACACCGAAACCACCTCGCTGGATGCGATGCAGGCCGATATCGTCGGCTTCTCGCTGGCGATCGCCGACAACAGCGACGATCCGACCGGCGGGCGCCCCCCCGCGGCCCATGTGCCGCCCGCCCCCCAAAGCGGCACCCGCGACCCGCCCCGCGGCCGGCGGGGGGGAAAACAGAACCCCCCCGCTGCGGCGCCCGCCCCCCCCCAGAACCCCCCCGCAGAACCCCCCGCCCCCCAAGGCGCGGCGCTACGGCATCGATATCCAGCGCCTCGACGACACGATGCTGATGTCCTACGTGCTGGATAGCGGCAACGGCGCCCATGGCATGGACAGCCTGTCCGAGCGCTGGCTGAACCACAAGCCGATCGCCTTCAAGGATGTCGCCGGCTCCGGCAAGAGCGGCGTCACCTTCGACATGGTGCCGATCGACCGCGCCACGGCCTACGCCGCGGAGGATGCCGACGTGACATTGCGGCTGTGGTTCGTGCTCAAGCCGCGTCTGGCGGCGCAGAAACTCGCCACCGTCTACGAGCGGCTGGAGCGGCCATTGCTGCCCGTGCTGGCGCGCATGGAAGAGCGCGGCATCACCATCGACCGGCAGATCCTCTCGCGGCTCTCAGGCGAGCTGGCGCAAGGGGCCGCGGCGCTGGAGGACGATATCTACCAGCTGGCGGGGGAAAAATTCACCATCGGCTCGCCGAAACAGCTCGGCGACATCCTGTTCGGCAAGATGGGGCTGCCGGGCGGGGCGAAGACCAAGACCGGGCAATGGTCGACGTCGGCGCAGGTGCTGGAAGATCTGGCCGCCGCCGGCCACGACCTGCCGCGTCGCATCGTCGACTGGCGCCAGCTCACCAAGCTGAAATCCACCTATACGGACGCCCTGCCCGGCTATGTCCATCCCGAGACCAAGCGCGTCCACACCTCCTATTCGCTGGCCTCGACCACGACCGGGCGGCTTTCCTCCTCCGAGCCGAACCTGCAGAACATTCCGGTGCGCAATGCCGAAGGGCGAAAAATCCGCACCGCCTTCATCTCGACCCCCGGTCACCGGCTGGTCTCGGCCGACTACAGCCAGATCGAGCTGCGCGTACTCGCCCATGTCGCCGAGATTCCGCAATTGCGCCAGGCCTTTGCGGACGGCATCGACATCCATGCGATGACCGCTTCGGAAATGTTCGGCGTGCCGGTGGAAGGCATGCCGGGCGAGGTGCGGCGCCGCGCCAAGGCGATCAATTTCGGCATCATCTACGGCATTTCCGCCTTCGGCCTCGCCAACCAGCTTTCCATCGAGCGTTCCGAGGCCGGCGATTACATCAAGCGTTATTTCGAGCGTTTCCCCGGCATCCGCGACTATATGGACCGGACGAAGGCGGAAGCGCGCGACAAGGGGTACGTCGAGACCATTTTCGGCCGGCGCATCCACTACCCGGATATCCGTTCCTCAAACCCTTCGGTGCGCGCCTTCAACGAGCGCGCGGCAATCAACGCGCCGATCCAGGGCTCGGCCGCCGACGTCATCCGCCGGGCGATGATCCGCATGGAACCGGCGCTGGCCGAAAGCAAGCTCGCAGCCCGCATGCTGCTGCAGGTGCATGACGAACTGATCTTCGAGGTCGAGGAAGCGGAAGTCGAAAAGACCATCCCGCTGGTGATCTCGGTGATGGAAAACGCCACGCTGCCCGCCGTCGACATGCGCGTGCCGCTGAAGGTGGATGCGCGCGCCGCCGGCAATTGGGACGAGGCCCATTGAAAAGAAAAGCCCCGCCTCAAAGTTCGAGCGGGGCGAATACCGATCGGATCGGTTGAGGGAACATTCTTAAAGCGCCTATTCTGCGCCATGGTTCCATGGCCCTCAGGCTTCGATATCAATAAATTCCGATTTCGTCGCCATCGAAGCCGTTTTCTTTCAGGATTTTCCGGAATTTTGGCAAGTTTGCCGAAATGTCGGAATTGGGTTGATAGGAAGAGTCGGGATTGAAAATGCCGTAATTGTTTTCCTGAAGCTCGGGAGCCATGACCGACCAGAGATCGGATGAAATATCCACCTGCGCAGGCTCGAAGATGTCCGGGTGAATTTGTGTCGTTCCCGACATCTTTGTAACGGACCGAAAAATATCCAGCGCATTATTCTGCTTTTTTATCTTGTCCTTCCAGGTCAATCCGACACTGCCGATCTGACGGCTCGTCTCATCGCCGATGCTTGTTCTCTTCGAATCCTTGACGTTGATGTCACCCATAAAAAGAGAGTATTTCGGAAAGTCTTTCGCATATTCCGAGACTTTCTGGAATTTGATGTAATTGTCATTGATGAAATTGGCGTGGCGCTTCTTTCCCGATTTCCGATATGCCTCGATCAGCAGAAACGCGACTGCATTCGAGCCGTTATAGGTCTTGCATGCGAAATCGAAGAAATTCTTTCTGCGTATCCGCGTGTCTGTGCAACCCCGAAAATATCGCATCGCCAGCTCAGTCATCGACAGTTCCTTGCAACGGGCCAAAACTCTGTTTGAATCACTTGGCGGCATTGTCGCAACACCCATCGCAATTGCGAATAGCCATTTCTGTGCAGATATCCGATCGCTCCCGCACGCATGCCTCGCGCAGTCTTGCGGTGCGATAGTCCGCCGAATCGTCGCCGGCGAAACGCCGGCCGGCGACACCGGGGCCAATGGAGACGAGATGAGACGGAATTGTGCGATTGCGGCCCTGGCCGGAGTGGCGATGCTGGCGTCCGGCTGCACCCGAACCAGCTATTATGTGCCGCCGCATGGCTTCATCGATGCGGAATCGGCGCAATGCCGGGGCCTGTCGACCAAGCAGAATTACGATGCCTGCATCATTGCCGGCCGCACCGGCATGTCGTTTCCGGAGGTGCGCCGGCAATTGCGCGGCCCCGAAGTCGCCCCGCCGCTGGAGCCGCAATACCCCGAAGGCTTCGAGCCGTCGGACGAGGAAGAGCTCCCGACGCTCGAACCCGGCACGCGCCACCCCCACAAGCCGCGCACCCCGCCAAAGACGATCTAAGCCACCGGACAAACGAAACGCCCCTCTTCGGCGAAGAGGGGCGTTGCCTTGTCTCCGGTCCGTCAGCGCGGGCGTGCCAGCAGGTCGGTCGCCAGCGCATCGGCGGTGCGGATGGCATCGGCGACCAGTCGGGCGCTCAGCGTGCGCGGCACCGAATGGATGACGCTCGCCGGGTTCATCGCGGTTTCGCCGACACGCAGCAGGTCGGCATTCGAGACATCGCCGAGACCGAGATCGGCAAGCCGCACGGGCAGGCCGATATCGGCGCAGAAGCGGATCGCCTCGGCAATCTCCTGCGGATCGCGGTTTTCCAGAACCAGCAGGCCGATGATGCCGAAAGCCACCTTTTCGCCGTGGAAGAAATGGTGGGTCGGCTCCAGCACGGTCAGCGCGTCATGGATGCCATGGGCGGCCGAGACGCCGCAGTTCTCGAAGCCGAGGCCGGAGAGCAGCGTATTGGCTTCGATGATGTTTTCCACCGCCTCCGTCAGGCAGCCGGCCTTGGCCGCCAGATGGGCGGCGCGGCCGTCGCGCATCAGGGTTTCGTGGCAGGCGCGGGCCACTTGCGCCCCGGCAATCGTCGGGGCGTAGCCATCGGCAATGTAGTTGTTGGAGCGGCTTTCGAAATTCGAGCGCGCCTCGAACCAGGTGGACAGCGCATCGCCCATGCCGGCGGCGAGGAAGCGCACCGGCGCGCGCAGGATGACCTGCGAATCCACCAGCACGACATCCGGGTTGCGATAGCAGCGCTCGACCCGGTCATAGACGCCTTCGGCCGTGTAGATCACGCCGATGGAGCTGGTCGGGCTGTCGGTGGAGGCAATGGTCGGCACGGTGATGATGCGCGCGCCGACTTCGCGGGCGGCGATCTTGCCGGTATCCAGCGTCTTGCCGCCGCCCACACCGATGACGACATCGACGCCGCGCCCTAGTTCGGCGCAGCGCTTCACTTCGGCATCGGTGGATTCACCGCCGAAGACGGTCGAGACGGTCTCGACGCCGGCCTTGAGGAGTGAGGCGCGCAGCGCCTCGCCATAGGTCTTGTCGACGAAAGCGTCCGACAGCAGCAGCACCTTCTTTCCAAGGCCTGCCGCATAGGTTCCGAGATCGGCCAGAACCCCCGGCCCCTGTACGTAACGCAACGGGCCGCCATATCCGCGAGTCAGCATAATCTATTCCTTATCCTTTCAACGCAATTCCGGACGGAAAACCGCTTCGCATCTTTCCTGGAATTGCTTGGCCGTTAGAGCGCCTTTCGATCTGATGGAATCAGATCGGCACTCTAAGCTCTCTTGTTTTAAGCATAATCTTCTCGATCCTCGTTTCACTCCGGTCGGATTATGCGTTAACGCAGCGTCAGGCCGCCATCGATGGTGATGATTTCGCCGGTGGTGAAGCTGGCGGCATCGGAGGCGAGGTAGACAGCGGCGCCGACCAGTTCCTCGACGCGGCCGATGCGGTTCTGCACCGCGCCCTTTTCCCAATGATCGCGCACCACGTCGGGATGTTCCTTGATGACCTCGTCGGTCAGTTCGGTGCGGATATAGCCCGGCGCAATGGCATTGACGCGGATATTGTGCTCGGCCCATTCGGTCGCCAGCGCCTTGGTCAGCATATGCACGCCGGCCTTGGAGACATTGTAGGCGGCATGGCGGAACGGCCAGTTGACGATGCGGCCCGACATCGAGCCGATGGAGATGATCGAGCCGGATTTCTGGGCGATCATCTGCCGGCCTGCGGCGCGCGAGACGAGGAAGACGCCGTCGAGATTGACCGACATGGTCCGCCGCCAGGTGTCCAGCGAGCAATCCTCAGCCGCCGCCGGCAAGACGATGCCGGCATTGTTGACGAGGATATCGACGCGCCCGAAGGCGGCGACGGTCTCGGCGATCAGCCGGTCGGCATCGGCCTCCACCGATATATCGGCCTGGATGGCCTTCGCCTTGCCGCCGGCCGCCTCGATGGCCGCGACGACGGCATCGGCCCGCCCGGCCGCCGACTGGTAGTTGACGACGACGCTTGCGCCCTGCGCCGCCAGCCCCTTGGCCAGCGCCTCGCCGATGCCGCGCGACGCGCCGGTGACGATGGCGATTTTGCCTGTGAGGTCGAACAGACCTCCGTTGACAGCATTCATGATGGTCCTCCCGAAACGGTGCGGCGGTTCAGGCCGCCGTGCTTGCCTTGAAAACGTTGGATGTGATGTGCTCGGCCGTGCGCACCGCCTGGGCGACGATGGTCAGCGACGGGTTGAAGCCGGTGGACGAGGGCAGGAAAGACGCGTCGACGACATAGAGATTGTCGACGTCCCAGACCTTGCAGGTGGGATCGAGCACCGACGTCGCCGGATCGTTGCCGAAACGGGCGGTGCCGCATTGATGCATCGACACGGTGATATCCATGCGCTGGGTGATGATGATCGGATAGCCGATGGAGCGCATGATGCGGGTCCAGTGGCGCACCAGCTCGTTATGCGAGGTCAGGTTGTTGGGCGTATAGGCGACGCGGATGGTGCCGTCGCTGTCGAGCGTCACGCGATTGTTCGGATCGGGCAGGTCTTCCGACATGATCCACCAGTCGACCGAGCGCTCGGCGAAGCGGTCCATCAGCCATTCCGGCAACCATTTGACATTGGCGGTCAGCATGCCGCCCTGCAGTTTGCCCAAGCCCTGCACATTGCCCATCGGCCAGGGCCTGTGGGCATTGGCGAGATAGAAATCGTTGATCGCCATGGATTTCTGGAAGGTCACCCGGTTCTTGCGGAAGGGGTGGATCGCCATCATCGCGGTGTTGTTATGGGCCATATAGTTGCGCCCGAGCTGGTCGGACGTGTTGTTGCCGAGCCCGCGCCGATGCTTGTCATTGGCCGAGCGCAGCAACAGCGCCGTCGAATTGATCGCGCCGGCCGAGGAGATGAACAGGTCGCCGGAGATCACCTTGACCTGCCCGTCCTGCTCCACCTCGATGCCGGTGACGCGTTTTCCCGATGCATCGGTCAGCATGCGGCGCACCTTGGTGTCGAGCACCAGATCGACGCGGCCACTGGCAAGCGCGGGCGCAACGAGGCGCACTTCGGCATCGTTCTTGGCGCCGAGCTTGCAGGCGAAACCATCGCAGGTGGAACAGCGAATGCAGGCCCCGCCCTTGTGGCGGTCGATGGCGATCGGCAGCGGGAAGGGCCGCAGCCCCTTGGCGCGCAGCTTTTCGGCAATCGCCTCGATTTCCGGCTCGTGGCCGATGGTCGGGTAGGGCATCGGGCCGGAGCGCGGCGGCTCGATCGGATCGGCGCCGGCCGTGCCATGCGTGCCCATCAGCCGCTCGGCCTCGTCGTAATAGGGGGCGAAATCGGCGTAACGCACCGGCCAGGCGGGCGCGACGCCGCCCTCATGCTGCAGGTCCTCGAAATCCTCGACGCGGAAACGCACGGTGGCGGCGCCGAAGAATTTCGAATTGCCGCCGACATAATAGAAGGTCGAGGGGTGGAAGGGTTTTCCGTCCTTGTCGCGCCAGGTCTCGTTGGCGGTATATTTGCGGTCGTGGAAAACCGCCTTCACCGACCAGTTGTCGGCCTCGCGCGGCAGGTAGTTGCCGCGCTCGATCATCAGCACGCGCGCGCCGGTCGCAGACAGCCGGTTGGCCATGGCGCCACCGCCGACGCCGGCGCCGACGATCACCACGTCATAGTGGGTGTCGATCGTGTTCATCGCAAATCTCCTCCTGCCCGCCTGGAGGTCCAGGCAGGGAAAAACGTCTTGTTCATGGGCTCAAACTACCCCGTGATCGGCCGTCACATGACGGCGCCGACCTGCCAGGGCACGAATTCATTGTCGCCGTAGCCGAAGGCCTCGCTGCAGGTCTCCTTGCCGGACGCCGTATCGATCATCAGCTCGAAGATGCGCCGGCCGAGCGCCTCGATGGTCTCGACGCCGGTCACCACCGTGCCGCAATCGATATCCATGTCCTCGACCATGTGGCGATACATGTCGGAATTGGTGGCGAGCTTCAGCGTCGGCGCCGGCTTGAAGCCGGAGACGGAGCCGCGCCCGGTGGTGAACGCGATCAGGTTCGCCCCGCCCGCCACCTGTCCGGTGACGGCGACGGGATCGTAGCCAGGCGTATCCATGAAGACCAGGCCGGGCTCGGTGACCTTTTCGGCATATTCATAGACGGCGTTCAGCCTCGACATGCCGCCCTTGGCGACCGCGCCCAGGGATTTTTCGAGAATGGTGGTCAGGCCGCCCTGCTTGTTGCCATGCGAGGGGTTGTTGTCCATCTCGGCATTGTTGCGGCTGGTATAGTCGCGCCACCATTCGATGCGCTGCAACAGCTTTTCGGCGACGGCGGGGCTGACGGCGCGCCGGGTCAGCAGATGTTCGGCCCCATAGATCTCGGGGGTTTCGGCGAGGATGACCGTGCCGCCATGCCGCACCAGGAGATCGGCGGCGAAGCCGAGGCCGGGATTGGCGGAAATGCCGGAATAACCGTCCGAACCGCCGCATTCCAGCGCCAGCGACAGGCCGCTGACCGGCTGCGGCGTGCGTTCGATGGCGCCGGTGAGCGGCATCATGTCCTCGACGGCGCGAATGCCGGCCTCGATGGTGCGGCGCGTGCCGCCCACCTGCTGGATGGTCATGGTGCGCAGCCGGTCGTTTTCGCCAAGACCCTCGCGCTTGAGCAGCGCCGGGATCTGGTTGGTCTCGCAGCCAAGCCCGATCATCAGCACGCCGCCGACATTGGGATGGGTGGCGTAACCGGCGATGGTGCGGGTCAGGTAATCGTAACCCTCCGCTTTCGTGTT
>Ga0066256_1005570_pt1 | contig 10346 bp, 9 predicted proteins | sample ThiBio_1000_biof_FD_87107 | JGI IMG/M metagenome (GOLD analysis project Ga0066256, IMG submission 87107) | Wastewater bioreactor microbial communities from Cape Town, South Africa - Thiocy_expt_1000_biof (version 2) | ecosystem: Engineered > Bioreactor > Thiocyanate-remediating >... | reverse complement strand
CCGCCACGGGGCGGGCGCCGGGGGGGCGGGGCGGGGGGCGGGGCGGCGGGTGGGGGTCCCCTCCTGGCGGCCCACCCACCCACCTCCCGGGGGGCGACCGGGGGGGGGGGTGTCCACCTGGGGGGGGGGGCGGGGGGGGGGGGGGGGGGTGCGGCGCCCCCCGCCACTCTGGAGCCTGACGAGTAGCTGGGTGGGTCCGCCGAGTGCGGCGACCAGCCAGGCTAGTCGGTAAGCAACCAAACCGACACAAGAGTGCCCCAAGTTGTTGTATGTGTGGCCACACTGCTCCTTCCCTTGAATTGTTAACCCTAACCCTAGCCTGCGCCCGCCGCTGCCCTGTCGGCGCGCAAGGCGCGGCCCAGCGTGCTGACGGCTGCGCAGCCGCGCGAGGCGCGGCGTTCAAGCCTGCTGCCTGGCCGTCTGGCGCAGAGCTGGCGCATTGAGGGCGACAGCCGCGTGTGGTGGGAGGGCGTGGTGCTGGCGCGCAAGGCGGGCGTGGTGCTGCTGGCGGTGCTGGTCACCAACCCCTACATGCAGTGCGTGGGCGCGAGCCTGTGGTTTGCGGGCTTTGGCCTGCTGCAGCTGCGCTACGCGCCCTACGCCAAGCGCAAGTTCAACCGCCTGGAAGCGGCGAGCCTGGGTGCCACCTTCCTCACCGCCGTCATCTCCACCTCGCTGCTGCAGTACAATGTGGGCGTGGCGACCGCTGACCAGCACGCGCCAGACGCCATGGCGCCGATCGAGTGGGCGACCACCGTGCTGCTGGCCGTCATCAATGTGGGCACCTTTGCCACGCTGGCAGGCATGTGGCTGCGCCTGCAGTGCCGCCGCGCGCGGGGCATCGTGCGCCGCGTGTCGGGCGTGTCGGGCGTGTCGGGCGTGTCGGGCGCGACGACGCGCATGGCAGCAGCGCGCGAAGCGTGGTTGCGGCGGCGCAGCTCAGCGGGTACAGGCAGTGTCAGCAGCAGCGGCAGTGTCGGGAACAGCGGCGGCGACGCGCTCATTACCGCCAACCCGCTGCATGCGGCGGGGGCGCCGCGCCCCACTGCCGCCAGCGACAGAGCGACGACTGGCACCGCGCCAGCTGGCAAGGAGGGGGAGGTGCCACGCGCGCTCACTCTGCGGCAGTCGGTGGTGCGCGTGGTGACGCTGCCGCAGCTCACGGCCGCGGCGGAGCCTCCCGTCGCCAGCAGCGCGTCGGCGGCAGCTCCAGGGTCGACGGCAGCTCCAAGCGTGGAGGCAGCGGGCGGGCGGGGCGGCGGCGGCGGGGCGGCGGCGCTGGACCTGCGGAGCGTGGGGTTTGCTGCCATCGCGGTGGCGCGCGCGAACCGTCGGGCGGCTGATGTGGTGGCCCCCGCCTGAGGCAACGATGCGCGTCTGCCGCCGCTGACCTGTACACGCAGGGTTGCCACATCGGCACGTGCAACTGCTTCACGCCGTTTTTCACGTGCAATCCGAGCGGCGGCAGTTGCCTGGTCCTCTGCGAAGGCGAGTGCGACATGGAGACGTGGTTCATTGCCGTCCTTGCCGTCGTGGGCGTGCTCATCGTGGGCGGCTGCGTCGCGTGCTGCTGCGGCCAGCAAATCCGCGAGTCCTGCTGCCCGCCGCGGCGGTACAAGGAGCTGGGCCCCACGGAGGGCTTCTACTATGCCGAGGCGCCGTCCGCGGCGCGCGCCGAGCTCGCCGCGCGCGGCGTGCCCCACGGCTCCGTGCCCCACGGCTCCGTGCCCCACGTCAGCCACTAGCTGGCACTAGCGCGCCCTTGGTCTCGCGCAGTGACACGATGCGGTGCCTGCCGTGGCTGTAGCTGCCGCTTGCAGCAGCTGCTGCAACTGCCGCTGTAGCTGCCACTGCAACTGCTGCCATTGGTGTTGGCTGGCAGTGTCCCCCATGCTCACGGCTTTGGTCGTCTACCCCACGCATGCTTCAAGTGCACTCGCGCGTCTATGTGTGAAACACGAGCTGGCTTGCTGCGTTCCACAGCACGGGCTTGACCGTGCCACGCGGTGCTTGAAACAAAAGCTCATTCAGTCTCTGCGGCACCATGGATGCGCTTATTGAATGGGCCTGTTGGTATGGACTTGCCATCCGACGCGAGGGGCAGTCCACACGCGCGGTTCGGGCTATACACGTGCGCAGGTGCTGGCAGCGCTGCAATCGATAGCCGAGAGCATTGGTTACACGCTGCTGGTGCTGCCACTGCCCGCCGCGACGGCGGGCGAGTTGTTGTTGTTGCACGTGGCGGTGGAACTTGACACGCTGTAGGGCAGGAGTGCCCCGCGTCAATGCGTCGCCGCTCCGCGCACCACAGCGTCCTCTACGCAACGACGGTCACAACCAGAGCCCTGGACCCTGGTGCGTTCAACCGTGCGTTGAGTCGCCCACATACGGCGTGTCGTCTTGTGCCTGCTCGTGCACCCTATCTGTCCATCACGCGCAGTTTTGTGTGTGCGGCTGCCTTGCAGTCACCCTGGACTTGGCTGCGCGCAAGCCCCCTTCGCTCGCGCCGTCCGTGCACGACTTACCGATAACTTACCGTATCGTTGCTCGACGACCACGAACAACGACAGCAGCAGCAGCAGCAGCAACAACAACAACAACAACAACAACAATAACACACACCATGTTCAGCACGTTCCGCGCGGGACACGCGTTGCCAACGGACGCTGACGGACTGCCGTCGCTGGCGGCCGCGGTTGCCGCCCAGCACGCGGCGCGCGCAGACCCTCGCCTCGAGTTGCTGGCGGAAGCATGCCACCGCGACGACGTGCTAGTCGTGCAAACGACGATGCGCAACATCAACGTCACGGTGTCGACCCCTATGGGGCACGGGGTTACCGTGCTCATGCTGGCGGCCGGCGCGGGCGCGACGACGGTGACGCAGTGGTTGCTGGATCAGGGCGCCAAGCCATTGACCGCGGACGAAGACGGCGATACCGCGCTGCACTTTGCGTGCAACGGCATGCCGCGCATCCCCGTGCTCCGCGTCCTGCTGCCCGATGAGTACGCAGCGCCAGGTGGCATGCCCGCCGATCGCGTGCGCGAGCTGCGCAGCGCGCTGGAAACGCGCAACGTCAAGCTCACCACGCCGCTGTTGCAAGCCGCGTACTCGGGCAGTGTCCCCGCGTTCGAGTTCCTACTTGCGCAGGGCGCGGACGTGGCGGCCGTCGACGCCGACGGCGACACGATGCTGCACATCGCGGCGATGCTGGGGCACACGGCATTGGTCCGCGCGGCGGTGGCGCCCGGCTGCAAAGCTGCGCCGCTGCTTGAGGTTGTCGGTCAGCGCGGCTTCACGCCCCTGCTGTCCGCGTGTTTCCATGGGCACCGAGCGGCAGCCGAATCGCTGCTTAACGTCGGCGCAAATCTGCACGCGACAACAACCAGTGGGCGCGGCGTGCTGGCTGTGGCAGCGCAGAAGAGCGCCGCCGACTTTGTGGCCTGGCTCCTCTCGCGCGGCGCCCCGATCAACCACGCCGACGACGACGGCATCACCGCGTTGCTGATCGCAGCGCTGGCAGGCAATGCCGCCGTGTGCCGCGAGCTGCTCGCGCAAGGCGCCAACATTCGCGCGGCCACCTCGCGCCAGATGACGGCGGTGCACCTTGCCGCGGGGGCAGATTGCGCGGACGCACTGCAGGCGATCCTTGACCGCTGGGCGCTGCTGCGCGCCAGACCGGAGGAGTGGGGTGTCGTCAATATTGTGGGCGACAGCCCGCTGCACAGCGCCATCGAGAAGCGCGCCTCCGTGCACGTGGTGCGCATGCTCGTCGGTGCGGGGATCGACGCGGGCGCGGTCAACGGGCGCGGCTACACGGCCGCGCACGTCGCTGCGCAGTACAACCACACTGAGGTGCTGGCCTGGCTGGTGCAAGAGGACTTGCCGCTGGACCTCAACGCGACGTCGACGGTGTCGTATGCATCCCGCACTGCGCTGCACGTTGCTGCGGCGGAGGGCACGGTGGAATGCGTGCGCATCCTGGTGGATGCCGGCGTCGACCTCGACAAGGCGGACGCGCATGGCAGCACTGCGTTGCACCTGGCCATCAAAGGGGGTAGCCTGAGCATCGTGAAGGCGCTGTGGATGGGCGGCTGCAACATCCGCGCCAAGGACCTCGCTGGACGCGAGGCGCTGGAGGTCGCACACAGACTGCCGTCTTCGAGCCCGTTGGCGATGTGGGTCTCGGCTCACTCCGCCGCGTGGGAGCCGCCGCCGAGCAGCGTTCCTTGGACGCACATCAAGCCGCGCGCGATCCCGCGCATCAGCGTCGTGGACTTCGTTGCAACCAACCACGTGGAGGACTCTGAGGCGCAAGTGCTGCTGGCGGAGGCTGGTGAGACCGCCCGCCGCGTGCAGGGCCTCGAGATGGAGTCATACGGCTTTCTGCACGCCGCCGCCCACGAGGGCTGCAAGGCGGTCTTCATTAAGGGCATGTCCGACGCGGGCGCCCGCGTGCGCGGTGGCGCTGCCACCGATCGGCGCGCCATCGGCGCATTGGCAACCGCGTCTTCCGCGCTCGCCGCGTTCATGTACCTCAGCAACAAGTGGTGGGGCGGCATCCTCAGCGTGCGTGCAGGCGCTGACAGGCCGGCGGAGCGTGCTGCGGAGCGTGCTGCGGCCGAGGATGGTCCGCGCCGCTTTGACGTGCTGCTGCTGGCTGCCAAACCGAGCGAGCTGGACAGTACGCTGCGCACGTTTGAGCTTGCGGCGGCGGCTTGGGGCAAGGCTGGCGGCGTCGGCGCATTGACGCTGGACGCTTGGAGTGCCGCCGTGTCGGACGACGGCTGCATCCCAGCCGTGAGCACAGTGTTGCGCTGGCACCCGTGTGCCACCGACTCGCCCACTGCCGCGCACGCGCCGCCGGACGCAGCCGCCACCGCCGCCGCCAGGCCTTACAACCTGCAGCCGTTGGCCGAGCCGTGGAGCATCACGATTGTGGCGACGTCGCCGACGCGCGCCGGCGCGCTGGAGACCGCCGGCTGGATGCACGCCGCGATCACGAAGCTGGGCAAGCCGACTATCGCCATCATGACGGGGATGGCGGCTGCACTCGTCGGCAGCGGCCCCGCATCCAACCGGCTGTGCGACGCGCTCGTATGCTCGTCCGCCATAGAATGGAAGCTGGACGCGCACGTGAGCAGCGCCGCGGGCGTGCCGCCTCGCTTGGACATGACCCGGGTGGCCACTGCGTTCGACGGCGCGACTGCGGCATTCAGCATATTTGCGCGGCTGAAGCAGGTTGCTTCTCTGTGGGCGGGCCTGTGGGAGCGCGTGGCACCTGAATTCGCCCCACCCGCGCGCATCGCCACCATCATGCCGCCGGCCGCGAGCACGCCGCCCTCGCACGCATCTGACGCCCCCCACGGCGCCCTGGCATCACTTCCACCGCTGGTGCTTGATGCGGCAGCGGACAGCGGCGCCATTGGCGGAGGTGCAGCCGCTGGGCCCGACGCCGTCAGCCGCCGTGCGGCCGCCCTCGCGAGCAGCGCCCGAGGTATGGACATTCACACCCCAGACTTGCATCACATGACGTCAGACCCGCCCCCCGATGCGGCTGACGCGCGGGTGGGATCGCCTGGTGCGGCCGCGGCCGCCCCTGCAACGGGCGCATTGCCGTCTGCTGCCGGTGCGCACACGTAGTGCAGCTGCTGCAGCCGCCTCGCGGCAATGGAGGGCGACCACACGCGTGTTGCGAGCGCTGGTGGAGGCAACGAGGAGTGGCCGTCGCTCCAGACCGGCCAATCGTGACAGCACCCGCCGCCGCTCGGGCACTCTGTGTGCGCTGCCGCCGGCAGGTTGCTGGGGGACGCATCCCGATCGGCAGCGTGTACGACGATGTGCACACGTGGCCGCAAGTGCACAGCCCTAACGCCGTGTACCTCCGCCAGCTGCATATGCGGCGCATAGGCGCGGGGACGCCATACCGCCATACATGTTTGACCTGGTGACACAATAGGGTGCAAATCCCCGCTACAGCTCGACAGCGAAGGGCGTGTCCACATTTGAATTTGTTTGAAGTTTTGCCGGTACTGCGACCTGCCACGGCTGCGCGTCGGCGCTGATGTGTGCGCTGCCACAGCCGCTGCGTGAGCTGCCGCTGCTGGGCGCGCAGCTGCAGCCGCCGTGTGAGCTGGCGCAGCTACCGGTACACGCGCTGGTGCCGCTGCTTCACCGGTAGGTTGCGGATAGGAGTGGACAGTGAACAGTTTCCGAGGCTTCATTTTCATTGGTGAAAAGCGGCAGGCCGCCGCCGCCGACTTTATAGTTACACACCAGCCCCATCAGTTGGTCTGACACCGTTCATATTCATAAGGGGTTTGCCGTTGAGGAAGGGTCGGGCCTCTCATTTTCATCACCCAATTTCATTGCCAGCACCGGCCGCCGAACAAGATCGTACTGCCACCAGCCCGGTCGCCACGACGCCACCATTACCATCGCTGCCGCCATCGCTGCCGTAGGTGCCGTTGCAGACTTGCAGCGCCTCCGCCTCCAGCAGCACTCACGCCACTCACGCTGGGCAATGAGACCATTGTTGACGCACCGCCCTGCACGCGCAACGTGACTGCAGCGCGGTGGCGCTGGTGGGCTCGGCGCCGCAGCCAGCGGCTCGTGCTCGTGCAGCAGTCGGGCCTGCTCCACAGCAAAGGCGTCGAGCATCTCCTCCGCGTGGAGCGTGGCCGCTTCGAGTCCGAATTCGTCCGCGCCGATCGCAGTGAGGCGCAGCGGAAGCGGACATTGAAGTGGCGGACATTGACGACGAGGCAGCAAAAACCGCTGCGAACCGCACCAGCTGCAGCTGCCGCCTCACCTACGTGACCGCCGGCTGTTGTTCCCAACTTCCCGCCTGCAGTATAGCGGCACTGTAGCCTGTGTAGCCTAGTAGTACGCAGGCTACACGTAACTAACTGAAACTTGGTAGCACTTTCATCTTCATAGCTCGCGCGCTCTCGCCAGCTCATCTCACGATTCATATTCATAGTCGGGGTGACCATCGCCAACCCATCACAGTAATAATTCATAGCTGCATACTGATGCGGGGTAAGTAGGAGGGTTTGATTTTTGCCCCGTTTATAGTGGTATTTTTCATAAGTTCATAAGGGCTTGTCCATTCCTAGTGTGACGGCGTGACCGTGGGGGATTGTGCCGGAGCAAGCTGCCTCCCAACGCCTTACTGCGCTGCTACGCTCTGCCGCGTCCCACGTGCGCTCCAAGCGCGCACATGTGCAGCCGTACAATGGCACGCGCGTCGCCATACTAAGAAACCACATCTCGCCGCACGGCGGCTAGCGGTGCGGCCCTCCCCCCGCAGTCGCACCACCCTTCCCTCCCCAGTCACGCGTCACACCTGGACCGCACCCCCTCGACTAGACGGCCATGGCCGGCCAGGCCGCCTCTTGCCAGACCAACTCAAACTTTTTCGACAGGGCCAACCGAGGTACCGCCCGCCACCCGGCCGGCCAGCCGAGGGAGTGCGGTCCAGGTGTGACGGCGTGACCGTGGGTCACCGTGGGGATTTTGCCGGAGCACGCCCCGCCGCGCCCCGCCGCCGCGTCCCAGGTGCGTCCCAGGTGCGTTCCAGGTGCGTTCCAGGTGCGTTCCAGGTGCGTTCCAGGTGCGCACATGTGCACCGCCCGCCGAGCCGCCCTCCCAACACAAAAGGCGCAGCCGACACCCAGTGCCGCCAACAAACAATGGTGAAGCGCGTGTGCCTTGCCGTCAAGGGCGCCGAGAGCGCCGTCGTGCGCTACGTGCCCGAGAGCCGCGGCGCGCGCTTTGCGCTGTACCCGACGGACAGCGCCGCCCGCGACGCCGAGGTGCAGAGCGCGGACTGGCCCGTCACGCTCACCCTCGGTGGCGAGGGCAGCCTATCCGCGTGGTTCATCCACGGCTTCCAGCTGCACCTCGTGGACGGCGTGCCGCAGCTGTGGCTGGCCGAGCCGCTGGCGGCCGCCGCCGCCGGCATTGTTGTTGTCAACCCCGTCGTGGTGGGCGGCAGGGTCGTGGGTGGCAAGTACAGCCGGCAGCAGGCCCGCCGCGTGCTGCCGCGCGCCACCTACCGCGACGCCGCCGCGTACGCCGCGCGCTCCCTGCTCCTCAACGAGGCAGAGGTGGCGGCGCGCATCAAGGGCGTGCTAATCCCGCCCCACCCCGCGCGGCGCGGCTTGCAGAACCGTCGCGCACGCGCAATGGGTGGCGCTTACGCGGCGCTGCGCCAGGACAAGGGAGGCCATGCTCCGCGCGGCAGAGGCAGACCTGCGCGCGCTGGCGGCAGCGCACGCGCTGGCAGCACCGAGAACGACAGCGAGGACGACAGCGAGGGCAGCAGCGAGGAGGGCAGCAGCGAGGAGGGCAGCAGCGAGGAGGACAGCGAGGAGGGCAGCGAGGAGAATAGAGAGGAGCTTTGGGCTCCCATCCTGAGATTGGTAGCGAGCATGCCAACGCAGATGCCGCGCACCCGCCCGCTCCCGCCCTGCTGCGCCAACCACACTGATGGCCCAAGTTGACACAAGTGGCCCGCCAAGGGGAATGGCGGCACGCAGGATGGGCAACAAACCATGCACACCATGTATTATACTCTTGCGTTGTTGTTTTTGCGGCAAAGCCCCGCGCCGTATGTATTGTGCAGCTGCGCCTCGACACCTGCGCCCTGCCGCATGCGGCGGCAGCCTGACAGAGGCTGACAAAGCGGGTGCCAACATCAAACATTCCATCTTCTTTAAATTCGTTACATTTAATTCGCTCCACTGCTTCATTAATTTCATTTCAATCAGCTTGGTACACTGGCAGCACTCGCATGCAGCGCCGCGTCAAAGGGGGCGCCACGCCTCACCCGCCATGCGCTGCCTGCTGCCTGTGGGCGGCTGCAAACACACTACCTAGGCGTTCCTGGTGTACCACCTAGGCGTACCTGGTGTACCACCCAGGCGTACCTGGTGTACCACCCAGGGCGTACCTGGTGTACCACCCAGGGCGTACCTGGTGTACCACCCAGGGCGTACCTGGTGTACCGCTGCCAAGCGCCCTGGTCACGGGACTCGCGGGCTTGGTGAGCTCCACGCCTCGCCGAAGCCGTGCGTTCCGCCGTACTTTCACGCCGCCGGCCGTTCCGTGCCACTACACAAACGTGGTGCATGGGCCAACGCACTCTGACCGTGGCGCCATGGTCGTGTGTTTGGTGGTGGCAGCGCCGGGCGACGCGGAGCGTACGTGGCGCAGCACGCGCACGCGTCGTTCGCGCTGCACGCGTCGTCGAGCGCGGCGCACGCAGAGGAGACGGCGTCGGTAGCCGGGCCCGCCGTGCTGCCCACCGAGGGCGCGGGCTTCCTCGCATTCGCGCTGATCCGCTTGGACAATGACGGCGCGCTGCGCGCGTACCTGCCGGGCGCACTGCAGTTGTGGGCGGTCGCCTCCAGTACCACCCAACACTGCGCAAGACCGCCACGGGCGGCCGTGCGGGCGCCGCGATCGCGGCTTCCGCAGACGCGAGCGCGCACGCCATGCGCACGCACGCCGGCGCGGTGCAGCCGCTGCCGTGCGGGGGCGTGGAGGCGCTCAAGCAGCGGCTGGCAGAGGCGCACCCCGACGTCACCGTACTCGACGTTGCCGTGCGCAACGCCACGACGGTCGCCAGCATTGCCGCCGCCCGTGTGCAGCAGCTGGCAGCGCGCGCCGCGTGGCATGCGGGCGCCACCTGCACGCGGCGCAGCGCTGCCGCGCCGGCGCCGAGCTGCGCGCTCGGCAAGCGCCGGCGCCCCAGCGGCAGTGGCCCGAGTGACGAACTAGCACGCCTGAATGCCACGACGCGTATCACGTTCGAAGCCGCGACGCTGCGCATGTGGCAGCTCATGGATGATGACTGGATGCGCGAGCAGTGGGACACGGCAACGTGGCTCTAGTTTGCTCGCAGCACGCGCCTGCACCGGCTAGACCGCTTGCGCTGCCCCACGACGCGCGGCCAGTGCACTGCCGCCGCCAAGGGCGACTGCACCGTGGCAGCGCTCGCTGCCACCGAGCCGCGCTTTGTCGACGGCCTGCTGCAGCTCGCCATCGGTCACTGCTGCCAAGGTGGCAAGGCAACCCACAAGGCGCCGTGGACTACTTCCGCGCTGGCCGCAAGGCGCGGAAGGCAGAGGGCACCGCGCCCGAGCTTCTGCGCATTGCCGACACGCCGCTGGACGCGCTGGCGTACGCGCAGGTCGTGGTCCTGCTGTTTGTGCTGTGCCAGGCGGCGGCGGACGTGGGGCGCGTGTTGAAAGAGTGGGAGGACAATGTGCTGGCGTCCTTGAACGGCGCGGAGGAGGACGAGCCCGCGCGCTACTAACTACCCACGGTGACTCACGGCCAC
>Ga0066256_1005569_pt1 | contig 10347 bp, 4 predicted proteins | sample ThiBio_1000_biof_FD_87107 | JGI IMG/M metagenome (GOLD analysis project Ga0066256, IMG submission 87107) | Wastewater bioreactor microbial communities from Cape Town, South Africa - Thiocy_expt_1000_biof (version 2) | ecosystem: Engineered > Bioreactor > Thiocyanate-remediating >... | reverse complement strand
CGGCGCCGCCCCTCTCCCCTCTGCAGCCCCCACCGCCCATCCCTCCCGCCCCCCCCCCCCCCCCCCCACCCCCCCCCCCCCACCCCCCCGGCCTGCGGTTGGCGGCGCAGCGGGGGCCCATGCGGGGGGAGCTGACGCGGTGGGTGGAGGAGACCCCGCCGCTGACGCAGCCCATGCGGTACGGCAACAAGGCGTTCCGGACGTGGCACACGCGGCTGGTGTCGGAGGCGCCGCGCATCTGCGCCACGCTGCTGACGCCCGAGTGTGCGGGCGCGGAGGTGGAGCTGGCGCCGTACCTGTTTGACTCCTTTGGCAACGCGACGCGCATCGACTACGGCACGGGGCACGAGACGGCGTTCATCATCTTCCTGTACTGCCTGGCGCGCCTGAAGCTGGTGACGCCGCCCGACCTCACCGCGCTCGGCCTGCGCGTCTTCCCCGCCTACATCGCCGTCTGCCGCAAGCTGCAGCGCGCCTACTGGCTGGAGCCGGCGGGCAGCCACGGCGTGTGGTCGCTGGACGACTACCAGTTTCTGGTGTTCCTGTTTGGCGCCAGCCAGCTGCGCGACCACAAGCACATCCGGCCGCGCTCCATCCACTCGGCGGACGTGCTGGAGGGCTTTGCGAGCAAGTACATGTACCTCGCCGCCATCAAGTTCATCACGGAGGTGAAGATGGGCGCACCGTTTGGGGAGCACTCGCCCATGCTGTCTGACATTGCCAACCTGCCGTCCTGGGCGTCCATCAACGACGGCCTAGCCAAGATGTACAAGGCGGAGGTGCTGGGCAAGCTGCCCGTCGTGCAGCACCTCGTGTTTGGCACCCTCTTCCCTGCCTCTTGGACGCCCTCCCGCACGCCCGTGCCATCCGAGTCCATGGTTCATGCCGTCGCCCTCAAGGCGCCCACGCCCGCGCTCGCCGCCGCGGTGGAGGCCATTGCCGCCGCCGTGGCCAGCGAGACGGTGCCGATGGATGACTCGCTGCGCGCCACCGCACCGTGGGTGACGGCGCCGCAGGTGCCCGACTTTGTCACCACCGGTGTGGCGCCGTGGGCAGCCGCGACCATTGACGCAGCAGCGGTGCACCCGGCGCCGCCTGCCGCCGCCCCGCCTGCCCACCGCCGCTCTTCCAGCGGCGGCAGCACCGGCAGCGCGGGCGGCAAGCCAGCGCCTGCATCGTGATAACTTTATTAGCGTATGATACCCACCCTTCCCTTTTAATTAGAAGTGCAATGACTCCAGGAACGGCGACAGCTCCGGCTGCAGTGCGGCAGCCACGCAGTCACGAATGACGGCCGGTGGGTGCCGCGGCCGATCGCCTCCGCCACCACCACTACCGCCGCCGCTGATGTCGCCGACGTCGCCCACCCACTCGCCATCAAAGGTAACATCAAGGGCGGAGGGTGGTGGTGGTGGCAGCAGCAGGTGGGAGGCGGGTAGCGCAGCAGCGCCACCTCCAGCAGCAGTAGTAGCAGGTGCCCACGCTGGCCACGCGGTGGCTTGCCGCCGGCACCAGCCAGCGATGGCGTGGCACTCGGGTGGCGCGCGGTCCAGACAGGCGGCAAAGCCGTGCGCTGCCAAGTAAAACAGCTCGCCGTCCGTCAGCGCGCACACCGCCTCGCTAGTCGCCACCACCGCGGGCGGCGCACGCGCCACCGCCACCGTGGCAATGGAGGCGTCACCCACCCGCGTCAACCGCATAGCGTCATTGGCGCCCAGGTACACCGTTGCCAACCACGTGGCAGGTCGCGCGCCACCACCCGCCTCGCCAACCCCTCCGCCGTCGCCACCACCACCGCCGCCGCCTCCACCGCCGCCAACACCGCCAAACACGCTGGATGCCCACGCTGTGCCACGCCCACGGCACCGGCTGCGTACCAACGCCACCATGTGGCGCGCGGCGCCTATGAAGAGCGCGCGCAGAAAGGGGCGGGGCAGGGCGGCAGGCACGCCAGCGCGCCGCCGCTGCCGCCGCCACTCCCGCAGCAGGCATACCGTCTTGGCGCCTGCCACGAGGCACATGTGGTACACGTTGACCGCCACCGTGGCGGCGGCGTTGATGCGGCTGTCAAGCAGCACGGCGTGGCACTTTGGCTTCAGGAAGGCACGCACGGCACGGTGGAGGGCGGCGGTGGGTGAAGGTGCCAGCGACACGGTGACGGCGTCACGAATGCCGCCAGGGCCCTCGTACCGCGCGTGGTCCGCCGTTACGCCGCCGGCGGCGGTGTGAAACAGTAGGCCGCACCAAGACACCGTCGGCGTGGCCGCCACCGTTCCCACGCCGCCCGGCAGCGGCAGCGGGGTGGAGGACTGCGTCTTGGCGGCATTCACGCGCAGGCCCTGCCGCTCCAGCTCGTCATGCAGTGTGGCAGCAAAGGCGGCCGCCAGGTCGCGGGAGTAGGTGAGGCACAGGAAGTCGTCGGTAAGGCGCATGATGAGGGAGGGAACTTGGACGCCGCCGGCGGCGGGGGCGGCGCCACCGCTGCTACCCGCGCTGTCGCCGCCCGCCAACCGCCGCGCAATGCCGGGCAGCAGCACGCCGCGCTCCAGGTGGCCCAGGTACAGGTTGCACATGAGGGTAGACAGCACCGACCCCTGTGGGATGCCGTGCGCCTGCAGGTAGTGCCGCCCGGTGGGCAGCTGCACCACGTGCGCGTGCAGGTGGCACGCCAGGTTGTGTAACACGGCACCGCGCGCCAGCCGCGTGTACTCGACATTATCCACCAGCACCGCGCCGTGCACCTGCGCCGCCGCCTGCGCAGTGGCCGCCGTCAAGAACGGCGGCAGCGCACCCTCGCCGCCCGCCACGCGGTGCCACCGCACGCGCAGGGCGGAGGACGGTGCGCCCCGCTTGCCGCGCGCCGGCGGCACCCACGGCGGCACGCGCACGCTGGCCCATCGCCGGATGGCATACGACGTCACGTGCGGCGGCAGCAGCGCCGACGCCACCTCCCGCGCGATGCGCTGGTTCAGGCTGTCAAACGCGCCTTGGATGTCTGCCGCCACCGCGTACAGCACCGCGCCCTCGCCGCCCGCCAGCCCGCCCGCCACGGCGGGAATAAACCGCGCCAGCGCCTCGTGCACGCCCGCCAGGCTGTACACCGACGCGCCGGCAACGTGCGCCACCCGGGAGCGCTCAAACACAAGCGCGTCGTGCGTGGTTGACAGCGCCGCGTTAATCGACCGCGCAGTCGATGGCACCCCACCCGGCCCGGCGCCCGGGGCGGTGGCCGCCGCACGCAGCGACAGGTTCATGATCGGTCGCATGCCAGACGGCTTGACGGACAGGCGCACGGGCGCCACGCCAAGCGGGGCACACCGCGGCGGCGCGCCAACAGCACCGGCAGCCGCCGCCAGTGCGGCGGGAGCGAGGTGCGGTGGCGCACCGCCCGCCGCCCCGCTGCGTGCGCTTGCACCAGGTGGTGACGGCAGCAGACGCAGTTGCAGACGGGACACGAGCGCGGACGCGCCCACCGCCATCAACCGCGCCCACGTCGACTTGCGGTAGTACAGCGTGCGGCTGTGCGTCGCCTCGCTGTGCGTGACATAGAAGTGAGCGCGCAGCAGGGGGGACACGTATCCCAGCACCAGCCACGTGATCCACACACCCACGCCAGCCGCTGCCGCCGGTGGTGGCAGCGCACCAAAGGGGTCAAATGCGCTCGTTGCCACGCCGTCTAGCAGCTCGCTCACCAGCGTGTGGTCCTTGCGGCCAGCCTCCACCCACGCCTGCACGCGGCTGAGCAGCGTGCGATGCGTGGCGCTGCTGCCCCACAGCGCCGCCGGCACCACCTTGCGCAGGCAGGCGCGCACAAACCGGAACACGGCGGCGTGCGGCGTCACAAACTCCATGGGTCGCACGGCGGGCGGCGGCACAGCCCCGCCCGGCCGCCTGCGCTTTTCCCCCACGCCGCCGCCGCCGCTGCTGCTGCTACCCGGGACAGCATGGTCGGGGCACATGGCGGCAAGGAGCACGGCATACGGGCATGCGGCATGGCGCGCGAGCAGCTCGCGGAAAGCAGGCACGAGTGTTGCCAGGTACGGCGGCAGGTCGGTGGAGAAGCAGGTGATGGCACCCATGGGCGCAGGTCGTGGGCGTGGGGCACGATGTGGCACACCAGGTGCCGCTTCGGCGGCAGGTGCGGCAGCGGCACCCGAGGCGGCAGCGCCGCTGGGTTGCCCGCGCGTGGCACTGCTTGCGGCAAGCGGGCAGGCATGGAATGCATCCACCGTCGCAGCAGCTGCTGACGGTGTTGCCGCATTGTAACGGTACATGTCCACAACGTGCGGCTGGTGCACAAAGATGTGGTGCACCAGGCGGCGGCCGGCATTGGCACTGATGGCGGACACCTGCACCGCGGTGCGATGGCTGCCATGAAGTAGAACGGTGGTTGCCGCGGATGCAGGCACGACCGGCGCCGCTGGCGGCAGCTGAAGTGATGACGCTGTGGAGGCAAGCGATGCGCCGCCGCCGAGTGGCGCCACCGACGCGGATGATGTTGGCACGCCGCGGCGGGACCGGTGCGCATGGCGTTGCGCAGCAAGCTGCGCGCGCGCGTCACGCAGCGCTGCCTCCAGCCCGGCACGGCTGGATATGAGGCGTAGTTGGGGTGTTGGTGCATGGGGTCGCTGCCACGCCGGCGGCGGCGGTTGCTCAGGCGGCGGTGGCGCCTCACGAACGGTGGGCGGCGGTGTCGGCGGCGGTGCTGTCAACACATTCAGCACGTGGCTGGCTGGCAGACCGGCACGGCGCGAAAACGACTTGCTGTGGTACAGGGAGCAGCAGTAGTGCAGGAACATGGCGTCACTGGCGTCGTTCCGCGCCGCGCACTTCACCTTGCCGTCGCAGCGCGGCAGCTCCCACGACCCACGCAGGGTGGGCGGCGGCGGCACAGGGGCGGACGGGCGCAATGCGGGTGCAGCTGCTGCGCTTGGCGTCGGGTGCGACGCCGCACGCAGGCGGGCAGCAAGCGCAAGTGCAGCAGCCGCAAGTGGGGAGGCAGGCGGCGGTGGGGCAGCACCCGCAGCGCGCGCCTTCCGCGCACGGATGTGGTCATCCAGGGCAATGCCTGCAACCTGCAGCCAGCTGCCTCCCGGCAGCGCCCGGAAGATGGCAATGTTGGGGTCTGTCAGCAGCGAAAACACGGCATGCGCGCCGCATGCAAATGGACCACGCACGACAGCAGCTGGCGAATACGCTGCATCGTATCGCGCCGCCAGCGTTGCCCACGCGCCGCCAAGGAACCATTCCAAGTGACTGTTTGCTGCCACCTGCCGCACACCCTCTGGATTGCTGCCGTCACGCCGGTACCCGCGTGCCAGCACATTGGAGGGTCGCATCCAGCCCGCCGGCGGCAAGCCGCCATCCTCTGGTGGCAGGCCAAGTATGCGTGCAATTGCAGCATGCACCAGAACCACGCTGGGTTGCGACGCCAGGCGGGGCACCCAGCCCGGGTTTGCAGCAACCAGCGGGCGCAATTGTTGTGCCGCTGCCGTCGTCGCCGGCGGCGGCGGCGCTGGTGGCATACGGATAATACCAACTGCAGCTGCTGCTCCGGGCAGCGGGTCAGTGGCTGTCGGCGGCAGCCCGAGCGCGCCTGCCACCGTCGTCACATGAGCGTAGCAGTGCTGCAGTATATGCCAAGGCGGTGGCACGCTGGCGGGGTGATCAGCCGCATGGCTAGCTGCAGCATCCACAGCAGCAGTCGGCGTTCGAGGCGGCGGCGACGCAATTTCTACCCGCAATGCTGGACTTCGCAATGGCGTCGTTGCCGTTGGTGCATATGCCGCCATCCGCGGTGGCGACGTAATCGCAGCAGCCGCTGCTGGCAATGCTGGATGAAGCAGCGGTGGTGGCATCATTGCGCGGTCTCCAACCGCGTGCACTGACAACACTTCTGCCGCTGCATCCCTCGCAGGTGGCGGTGGCAGCGGCATCGGTGGTGGTGGAGGCAGCGGCGGTGGCAGCGGTGGTGGTGGCAGGGGTGGGCGGGCACGCGCCATGGTACCGCAAATTGGATGCAAAATAAAATACAAAGAGATTTTACGCGCAACAATTTGTAGCAGCAACACACATTATACTACACCAGCATGCTATTTCTTTCTACATATTTTGCGTTTATATAATATTTGTTATTATCAGTGGTATGATATTGCGTACCACCCTAGCGCATCCATACACACACACACGTACCCTGAGCTGAATTGCAACCGTGCAAACAATTAAATACCCTAATGGAGGGGCACACGGAGGGCACATAGGCACACGCAGCGTCGCGGCACAGGAGGAGCCGTGCAAGCCAACCGTGCACGGCTGTCATGGCACCAGGGACAAACGGAGAGCCCCAAACACACAGTACAGCTACGCCACGACGGCGGGCGGGCGGCGCTGCAAGAAGCGTAGTTGGATGATGGCGCGCTCGTAGGCGCGCGCTTCGTGGGCGGTGCCCACCAGCGCCACCCAGTACAGCAGCGCGCCTAGTGGTAGGAGGGCGGCAGCGAGCGCGGTGAGGAGGGCGGCGCCGCCGCCGGCAGTGTACAACGCGTACAGCGCGGACACGCCGACGACCACGAGGGCGACAATGGTGGCAACGGCAACGCGTAGGTGGTGCGAGGAGAGAACCATGTAGAAACCCAGCCCAAACCCGCTGTAAAACAGCGCCGCCACCGCCATGGCGCCCATGGGCGCGGCGCCGTGTGTGGTGCGCAGCGCACCCGCCAAGCCGCCCAGCACGCTGCCGCCCGCCATGGCGTACGCCGCCCACACAATCTGCGCGTGGCGCAGGGCGCGCGCATCCCACAGGCCGGCCTCCAGCGACGCCTGGCAGCGCGTCAGCAGCGACTTCCAGGCAACCGCCGGCGGCGCGGCGTGCTGCACCTGCCGCGCCAGGTCGGTGGTGCCGGCGCGGCGCAACACCTGCCACGGCAGCAGAGGGCGCGCCAGCGTGGCCAGCGCCTGCAGCGGCGCCGCGGTGTAGGCGGTGTACCATCGTGCACCGCCGCCCCGGCTGGCAGCAGCAGCAGCGGCGGCGGCGGCAGCCGGAGTGGCGGCGGGAACAGGTTCCGGCGCCGGCGGCAGCGCTGGTGGCAGGCTGCCGTCGTCATCTGCAGACGACGTGCTAGAGTCATCCGCCGCCAGCTGCAGCTCGGTGGTGGGCAGGGCGCAGCGGTCTAATGGCACGCCGGCAGCAACAATAGCGTCCTGCAGCAGCTTGCCGGCAGCCACCTGCGCGCGGGTGAGAGCAGAGTCATGCGACACGCCGCGCCGCAGCGGCCGGTCTGGGGGGCGCAGCGGCGCGCCCTCCACTGACGTCCAACTGGGGCGCCCGCGGGGTGCGGCGACGCTACGGCTGCGCACGCCGCTGCTACCCTCGCTACCTGTGGCGCTACTCGCGGCCGGCGACGCAGTAACATCCATGGCCGCCGCCGCAGCAGCCGCGGGCGGCGGCGGCAGCGGCGTGGCTGCCGCAGCGCGCACGACGGCGGCGGCGGTGGCGGGCGGCATCACAATGACGCACGCCAGCTCGGCGTACACCGCGGAGTGGTCGCTCATGTTGATGGTGCGCCCCGACCGCAGCTTGATGTAGTCCGTCAGCCGGATGTCGCTGCCCACCACGTGCCACGTGCGGTGCATCAGGTTGACAGAGAACGGCTGCACCGAAAAGGGCCACGACGCGGAGCCGGTGCCAAACAGCACGTAGTCCAGCCGCGCATTGATGTCACACGCCGGCCCCTTCCAGCCGCTGCTGCTGCTGCTGCTGCTGCTGCCGCTGCCCGGTGCGGCGCCGCCACTCGATGCACCGCCTGCCGGCGGCGCGGCGGACGTAGTAGTTGGTGGGGAGGGCGGCGACGGCGGCGGTGAGACGCCAAACATGGGGGAAAACACGTTGTGCTGGCCGCCAAACGTGGAGTCATAGATGGAGTGACCGGCGGCGGCGAGGGGGAGTGGCGCAATGGTGACGCGGCCAGCCGACAGCGTGCCGCCATGCAGCAGCTCCTCCTCCTTCGTGTGCGTGCAGCTGTATGCGTCCTTGAACCCCGCCAGCGTCGTCAGCGTGTCGTACGGCAGGGAGTCGGGGCCGGCGTTCAGGTCCGCCAGCAGCAGGGTGAGGTCGCTGCGGCGCGTGGTGCGGATGAAGTTGGCGGCCTCAAACGCCTGCAGCGTGCGCTGCGAGGCGTACGCGTCAGCGGGCGGGTCGTGGTACTGCGCCTGCAGGTGCGACACGTACACGTCCACCATGCCGTACTCCGCCGGCAGCAGCACGCGCGCCAGGCCCACGCCCTTCCCCGTGTGCCAGTCCCACTGGTCAATGCGGTACGGCCGGCCGCCGCTGGAGAACGCGTGCCACGCGGTGTCCAGGATGGGGAACCGCGACGCGATCATGCACCCACTGCCCACCGCCACCGCCGGCATGTCCGCGCCGCTCACAAAGTGCATCACATGCTTCAGCCCCACGCCCGGCAGCTCCCGCAGCAGCGCCTCTGTCGCATACGGCACAAACACCTCCTGCGGTGGGTCGGGGGTTGGGGGTGAGGGGGTGGCGGTGGGGGGGCAACTAGTAACCACTATCAATCAAACAAGCGCGCGCAGCGTACCTGGAAGCCAATAATGTCGTATGCATCCGGCGCCGCACGCAAGTGTGCAAGCAGGGCATCAATGCGTTCCTCCTGCAGGTGGCGCAGCGGGCGGTGCGGGGGTAAGCAGCGAGGCGGTGCGAAGATCACATGGGTCGCTCACACACAACGTACCGTGGCAACACCCACGAAAGGCACCGCCCACAGATTGAAACTCATGACGCGCAGCTTGAAGGGCTTGGCGGGCGCCGCCGCAGACGCTGCTGCTGCTGCCGCCGCCGCCAGCGGGCCGCCGCCACCGCCTCCCTCGCCGCCGCCGCCAGCATCTGGCACGGTGAGCGGCGAGTCGGCACTGTCGCGCGTGCGGGTGCGGCCACGCCGGCGCACCACCTGCGAATACAGCGGCGGCGGCGGGTGTGTCGACGCGGGCCCTGCTGCTGGCGCCACCGCTGCAGCGGCCGGCAGCTCTGCCGGGAGCTGCGTAAGGTGAAAGAACCCAGTCGCCGCGGACGTCGCCGCCCGCGGCGTGCCTGCCGGCTCCACCACCTCAGCCGCCATGCTTGTTGTTGCTGGCTTGTTGTTGGGAGGTGGGGAGAGCGGGCTACGCAATGACGGCGGGAAAGAGGAGGCTGTAGTGAGCGTGTATACAACCTCAATACAGGTACCAACAGCAGAGTGCGTACCCTCTTACTGTTCGTGCGTGCGTGTGAGTGTGTGCGTGCGTCACTCTTCCCTTCCCTTCCTCCCCTCTCCCGCCTTCCCTCTACTGCACTACTACTGGTATCAGTGGCCAGGCGTCACACGCAAAAGTAGAGCACCACGTCAGGTAAACCGGTCGACCCGCTCGCCAGACACGGTACATGTCGCCTGTCGCCATCGTTGCATTCTGCCGTCGGCTGCGGCGCACCCTTTGCATGTCGTGTGCGCACCCAACCTGGCACCTTCATTCTTGCGCTTTTGAAGTGACATCGGACCACGGCACCGTGACGGCAGATTCAAAATACCCGGGTCCGCGGCAATACTACGCGCGCCACAGCGCACATCACAACAATCCAACGACAGGGTTCAACAGGTAGTAGTAGTTTGTCTGTCATGCGCGTGTGTTCTGCCCTTTATATGCTGTGGTTGTTGCGAAATCGGCGTGGATACGGCCCCCTTCCCCCTCGTATCTTCAGCAGACTAGCCACAATGGGAGGAGGAGAGAAGAGGAGGCTCAGGAGAGGAGAGGAGAGAACAAGACACGAAGGTGCGGTGCTGGGCCACTGCTGGCACTGCTGGCGGCGCGAGGTGGTGCAATAGGTGTGGATACACGACGGCGCACGCACACACTCGGCACCGTGTGCGCGTCCCGCCCACCAACCGGCGCTATGGCGGACGACCGCCTGCCAGAAGCTCGTGTTTGCCGAAAGCGCAAACCAAATACTTACCGCTAAAAGAAGAAGCTCGATAGATATCGGTGGAATACGCCACCGTAAAGGTGCGCGCGCCTCTCCCTTGCTCCAGAGCAATGGGAACAGTCTGAGTTTCATGGGTCGTGCCTATTCGTTGGTAGCTCGCATGTGGCTTCGGTCAAAGCCACGATATGCACGAGTCAGTTCTCGGTATGCCTACTCGCCGAAAGACTTCTGCTGCGCAGGACGAATGCACGCGCCGCCGTCGAAGGCGACACGCACATAGCGGGGGGAGGTACTGCTGAATAGGCGCGAGGTCTATGTAGACTGCTAGAGCGTCCCGATGGGACGGCTATCGATCACGCGATTCAGCTCGCTAGCCA
>Ga0066256_1005568_pt1 | contig 10348 bp, 3 predicted proteins | sample ThiBio_1000_biof_FD_87107 | JGI IMG/M metagenome (GOLD analysis project Ga0066256, IMG submission 87107) | Wastewater bioreactor microbial communities from Cape Town, South Africa - Thiocy_expt_1000_biof (version 2) | ecosystem: Engineered > Bioreactor > Thiocyanate-remediating >... | reverse complement strand
GGCATGGCCTGCATTCCAACATCGTAGTGCCGCACCTGCCGCTGCAGCTTGCCGCGGCAAAGAAGGGTGGCGGCGTGGCGCACAAGCGTGCTAACAACCGTTTTAACTGCTGGCCAGGCTGCCTGTCTTAAGTTGTCACAGCCAACAGTTGGCCCAAAACACAGGGCCACAGGCACAACCGACTGTCCGACACAGGTGACCCCACTGACCCGCCCCGCCCATGGTGGTGAACTCGGGCAGAGGGTCATCCCACACCCGTTAGCGTTTGCGGTGGAGGTCGATGGCTGCCGGGCAGGGCAGGCGTCAGAGACGGTGACGTGTGTGACATGCGGCGGCGGGGATAGCAGCCTTGGCGGTAGCGGTGCGCGCTGCACCGCCTGCCCTGGAGCCACCTGCGACAAAGGCATCCTCAGGACCTCAGCCTCCTGCCGCCCTACTTCCGTCCAGCAGCGCATGTCGGTACCAGCAATTAGCACAAGATACGCTTGGGTGAAAATTACAACGGCAGCGGCGCACGCTGCAATTGTTGTTGGAGTAGGCCACAATCATGCCATAGGTCGCAACCGCGTCGTTAATTTTGTTGTGCGCGCTCCCGTTTTTATTTTCATGATTATGATATTGCCTCCTCTTCATCTGTCATCATAACGGGCCAGCGCCCACACTCCCTCCCTCCCATTCACACCCCCTCCCTGCGTACACGTGGCGCTGGCACGATGGCAGCCACAGGTGGTGCTGGCAGCGGCGGCGGCGCAGGTGGCGGCCTGCCGGCAGAGTACACGCTGGCGTTTGGCGACATTGAGTGGGAGAAGGATGAGGACGACGAGAGGGTGGAGCTGGGCCGTGGTGCGTCGGGCATTGTGTACGCGGGAAATCTGCATGGGCAACCAGTGGCTATCAAGCATGAGACCATCGACAACACAGTAGATGCCGCGGCGTGGACCAGGACGGTGGTGCTCCACATGCGCGCCAATTGTCCTCACATTGCGCTCATGCACGGCGCGGTGGTGCGCGCGCCCAAGGCAGGCAGCAAGTCATCGCACTACTCTGTGATGGAGCGGCTGGCGGGCACAATGACGGAGCGCCTACTGACACGCGGCGGCGCGCACTACGACGCCGATATGGAGCTGCGGCTGGCGCTGCTGGCGGACGTTGCCGGCGGGCTGGGATACCCGCCTTCGCGTGACATCATCCACGGCGACGTGAAGCCGGACAATGTGCTGCTGACGGCAGTCACACCACAGTCGCCATTCCCCTCTGCCAAGCTGGTGGACTTCGGCAGCAGTGTGATGTGGCGCGTGGGTTCCAAAACGCGTGAATCCCTGATGGGCGAGCGCGGCACGGTGTTGTACATGGACCCGCGGCTGTTTGATCCCACGACTTGTATTACGACGGCAAGTGACGTGCACAGCTTCGGCGTGCTGGCATGGCAGGTGCTGACGGGGCGTGTGCCGTTTGAAGCCGAGATGATGGAGACGATGATGTCGACTGCGACGGTGCCACAGAAGGTGGAGGCGCTGCGGCGGCATGTGCTGGGTAGTGGCCGCCCGTCGGTGGCGGCACTGGTGGAGCGCGGTGTGCCGTCGAGTGTCGTCGCGTTGGTGGAGTCGTGCTGGGCGCCGGAGGCAGGGTCGCGGCCGGCCATGGCGGAGGTGCAGCGTGTGCTGGTGGGGGCAGCGGGGCCTGCGGGGGCGGACGTGCCGCTGGTGTATGAGTGGAATGACCCGCTGGTGCTGCGCGGACACACCAATAACGTGTGGTCCTTGGCGCTGCTGCCGGGCGGCCAGCTTGCTAGCGGTGATCAGGGCGGAACAGTGCGACTGTGGGACGCGACGCGCGGCGGCGAGGCAACCGCAGTGCTGGAGGGCCATGGTGGTTGGGTTTGCGCGCTGGCGGCGCTGCCTGACGGCTACCACTTAGCGGCCGGCGTGTACGCTCCCAAAGCAGGTGAGGTGGGTGCCATTGTGTTGTGGGACACGGGCGTCGTGCCGCCCACCCGGTGTGCCACCATTGATTGCGGAAGCGGTGTGGTGGCGCTGGCAGTGTTGCGCAATGGTCGCCTGGCGGCGGGCTGCATTGATAACGGTGTGCGGCTGGTAGAGGTGGGTGCAGATGCCGGTGCTGTGGCAGCGACGCTGAAGGGGCACACAAGTGGTGTAGCAGCGCTGGCAGTGCTGCCTGATGGCACGCTGGCCAGCGGGTCGTGGGACAAGTCGGTGAGGCTGTGGGAGGTGGGCGCGCAGGTTTGTGTCGCCACGCTGCCAGGGCACACGAGTGACGTTAATGCGTTGACGGTGCTGACCGATGACCGCCTATTTAGCGGTTCGGACGACAAGAGCGTTCGGCTGTGGGATGTGGCCACCCGCGCCTGTGCGGGCGTGCTGCAGAGCCACACGAAGGGGGTAATGGCACTGGCTGCGCTGCCAGACGGTCGGCTGGCCAGTGGGTCGCGCGACACGACCATTCGGGTGTGGGATACACGCCCTGCTGCTGGCGCCGACGCTGCCGCCGAGGCAGGCGGTGGTGTTGCACACGCCACGCCCGTGGTGGTGCTGGAAGGGCACACCGACAACGTCAATGCCTCGCCAGCGGGTCGGCCGACAACACGGTGCGCCTGTGGCGCCTGCCGCCCTTGTAGCGCCGTCCAGCCGTGTCGCATCGGGCCATTCAATTGGTTGTTGTACAGTACAGTGCCAGCGACTCCACGTCCATGCCGCGTGTACCGCGCGCTGCGACTGTCGCCTTCCAGTACCGGTCTCTCAGCGACACGGTTGTGGCATCGTGGCCAAAGAAACACACAAAATGACCGTACCGGTACACACTTACCGTCACCATACACTATTATACACAAATGCTCAAATGCTCACTTATGTTCATTGCATCCAATACCGGTAGAAAGCTCGTTGCCACCCCATCCTGCACCCTACCTACGGCGTGGGGGTTGCGGCCGCGGCAGCCAGCCCGTTGCGCACCACGACGCCACCGCTGGGGACGGGAACAAACGTCTTCACCGGTGCCTTACTCGCCCCCTTTACAGCGCTCCCTGCCGCCAGCGGGTTGCTGAAAGTAAACGACGGTAGGTTGCTGCTATCGCTGCCTGTACCAGTCATCTCAATGGTCGCAGTACCGGTGGCCGTTGTTACCGCACTGGCGGCCCCGGCGGCGTCGCCGCCCTCCGGCTTCCGCCACTTCCGCTTGCCCGCCGTCGTGCGCGTCACACAGATACCGGTGGCTGCAAACAGTGCCAGCGCCGCCAGGTTAATGATCAGCATCAATGCGGTGACGCCATAGTATGCCGACGACGTGTCGTTGCCCGCCACCTCAGCCGTCACCACGCACAGCGTGGCTATCACAATGATGGTGGCCATGGACGCGGCGTCCAGCAAGTTGAAGTACGGCGCGGCGTACGGTGATACACGGGTGTGCGCCACCAGGAACGCCACCATCATGAGGTTAAGGATGACCACCTGCGTCATCGGGTCCGACAGCACCGTCGCACTGAGCACGATGCCCGCCTTGCGCAGCACCACCAGCGACTCCCAGTGCGCCAGGCTGTCCCGCTCACGGCGCAGGCAGCTGGTGGCGCGCCTCGCAACCGGCATGGGCGCGGACGCGAGGGGCAAGCTGGACGTCGTGCTGGGCGTACCGGTATCATTGGCACCGGCCGTCACCTCCTTGCCCCCGTCGGTCGTGTACCGGTAGCCGCTGTACAGGTAGCCCCACGCGCGCTCAAAGTACGGGTCCACCAGGGCGGCGGGGCGTGTGTTGGACATGATGACGTACAGCATGATTGGAAAGCCAAGGCTAAACAGCGCCAGCACGCCGCCAGCAATCACAGCTGCAACCGCGTACGTCGGCTCGCTGCACGACACACGCAGGTCGGCAACCAGGTAGCGCGTGCCGTCCACAGGCTGCGTGCACTTGAACACGTTGATGGCAGCCGTCGTGATGGGCATGTACGCCAGATGCGCCACAAATATCAGGATAGCTAGCGGTCGCCGTTCGCTCCACCGCACCACCAGCTCCGCACGCGTGCGCTGCAGCCAGCTCGCTGGCGCAGTGATAACGGTACTGGTACCACCGGCACCGGTACTCTTGCCGGCACCGGCACGGCCCCACCCTACAAAAAGCGGGGTGGCCACAACCAGGATGACGAGCCCGGCAGCTGCCGCCACCAGCGGCGCTGTCAGCGTAGCCAGGAACACTGACAAGAAGTCGGGCCGCATCAAGCACTGTGCCGGCCCCTGCGACACGACGGCAGGTGACAGCACGTCGACCCAGCTCATCACCTGCTTGTACAGCGCCGTGCCGGACGCTGAGAATGTGAGCAGCGCACCCAGCGACTGCACGTGAGTAAGCAGGATACGCAGCACAATGGAGCTGTCTGACTTCGTGCGGCCCGCCGACCGCAACGCAAACACGCCAACAAGGAGCAGCGCCACAATCACGCCGACGGCCAGCATGGCTTTGGAGGCGGTGGTGGGCAGGCACCCAACGCAGGCATTGCCAATGCGGCCGTAGTCGGTGGCAGCGTCACACACGCCACACAGCACGCCTGTGTACCCCTCAGCGCAACTGAATGACCGCCGCGTGTTGTTCACCAAGCAGCCATCAGGCAGTGCACACGCATGCAGCTCGGCATTACCATCAAGCGGCTGGTCGTCGAGGGCAGGCGGGCGATAGAACCCTGGCAGCAGCGTCAACACGCCGGTGGAACATGCCGCGCCTGTGTGGGGGCAGCTGTGGCATGCGTCTGCGCCACCGTCGCTGTACTCCCCCGCAGTGCACGGCACACAAAGCGAGCCCTGCGGCGCACTGCCCGGCGCGCACCCCGTGATTCGCACCGTGTGCCGCAGCGTGTCGGGGATGGCAAGTGAGCCGACGGCGCATGCAATCGCAAGCGTCACGTCGCTGTCCACGCTGCCGCCAATGCTGGTGCCGTCAAACACCGCCATGCCGCTGCTGGCCGACAGCGTTGTTGAGAAACCTACTAGCGCGGGTTGCACTGTCGACGTGGTGGCATCCACGGTGGCAGTGCATGTGATGGCAGGCAGCGGCGGGCCAGCCCATCCGCTGTTCATGTCCCACGTCGGTACCGTGCCGCCCGCCAGCGTCAGCGCCAGCGCCCATGTGGGCAGCGCCACATGTGAATGTGACTGCGCGGGTGGGCGGGTGCAGAAGCTCACGCGCAGCGGCGTAACCAGCAACTGAACGCTGATGGGCGTTGTGCTGGTGTAGTCCGAATTGGTGGAGGTGCAAGCGGCCGACAGGGTGACGGCCGTGAGGGAGAACGGCGCCTGGATTGCAAACGCGCCAAACGACACGCGTCCCGCATCCACGACATCCAACAGGCTGGCGCGCTCGCGCGGCAGCAGTAGCACACCAGGGGTGATTGGTGTCAGGGAGCAGGCGATGTTGCCAGGGTAGGGCACCGCCGTGCCCACCGGCATCAACTCCACCTCCACCGTGCCGTTCACCAGCCATGGCACAGTGGCATCGCTGGGGATGAACGACAACGGTGGTGGCGCGCGCGTGCGCACGTAGCCTGACGAGGGGTACGTGACGGTGGGTTGCTGCCCGCCTGCTACACTGCCCAGGCCGTTTGCTACGCTCACGTTGTACACCGGGTACTTAGCGTCGGCGGCGGATACAGACGGCACGGTGCACGTGGCCACTGTGCGCGAAACTGCACTGGCACCGGTGCAGCTGTACGAGCCCACACTCACCACCACCTGCGAATCCGGTCGAGTGGTATCACACCCTGTGGTTGGGCACAGGTAGTCCCCAAACACAATGAGCACGCCGCCCGGCGTCACAGATGCCGGCAAGATGCCTGTCACAATGGGGCGCAGGACCAGCGTGCCCAGCGGCGCAGGCGCGCCAGCAAAGGCGGCGCCGCCCCACCAAAATGCCACCGTCAGTGGATACGTGTCAGCGTCGGGTGCTGCTGCTGCCGCACGCCGCGCCGCGGCAGCGCCATCCCATCCAACGCATGTCACGACCGACGAGCCCGGTGTCGTCGTTACGGCGGCACACGGCCCGTCGCTGAGCGTGATGTTGACCAGTAAGCCCAGGTCTGCCACCGTGTCAGCGGTCAGCGCCAAGTTGTGCATGTATGTGGTCGTCGTGGTGGGAGGCGGCAGCGCCACGTATGAGGGCGCCACCGTCACAAACGCAGGCGGCAGATACGCAGCAGTGGCGACGAGCTGGCCACCTGCACCGGAGGTTGGCACGCTGACGTTCAGCATGCCGTTCAGCACCAGCACGATGTGCACGCCCAGCCCATGACCCGGTGGGCTTGCGCAGACCACCTGTGTGCCGCCCACCACGGCACACGGCGCCGAGGTGTAGGCGCCGCCGCCGCTGGGGTTGAGCAGCATCAGCCGGATGTCTGACCCCGCCACGCCCGGCGGCAGGGTCGCAACCTCTGCGTCGGTCCACGCGGGCTGCGGTAGGGTGAAGGTTACCACCGTGCCGCCGCCGCGCGGTAGGAAGGTGGGCAGCTGCCACGCCGTCAGCACCGGCGCCACGGGCGGCGACGCAATCACACCAGCCGCCACAGTGGCGCCAACAACAGAGAAGGCCACCCACACCGTCACGGCTGCGCCCGGTGCCAGCAGCGCGCTGGACAGGAACCGGAGGCGGCAAGTGACGGTGTTGCGCCCAACCGCAGCCACCTCCGTGCATGGCAGGCGGCTCGGCCCCACCGTCACACCCGTCACGCCCGCGGTGCCAATCCCCAGGGCGGTCACATTGAGTGTCGCGCCCCACGCCAGCGCAGGCGCTGCGGTTATGATGGACGGATGCGAGCGGTCGGGGCCAAACGCTGGTAGACCAACAACTGCCGCGCTGCCATACCACAGCCACACGCCGGTGTCCGCGGATGCGTTGTACACCGCCACCACGGCACTCTCGTTGCAAGTTGGTGCGGCAAGCAGCGGGGCGGCGGTCCAAGCCTCCAGTCGCGAGGTATCGTTGCAGAAGCGCGCTAGCCCACTGCCGCGCAGCACCAGCACGCCGTCCAGGTTGCCGGACACGGCATTCGCGCCCACGCTCAGCGCGCCAGCTGCAACGGCAAACGGCGAGGACGTCGGGTCGGGTGACCTCGTCGGCGAGGTAAGTGTGGATGAGGGTGATGCGGTGGCGGAGGGGGACGTTGTGAACGAGTTGGAGCGGGTGGTGGTGACGGTCATCGAGTTGGAAACAGTGGCCGTGCGCGTCACCGTCACCGTCGCAGACACCGACATGGTTGGCGACACGCTGTTGCTGTGCGACGGCGAGACGCTGAACGTCGGGCTGACCGACATGGTTGGCGACACGCTGTTGGTGAACGACGGCGAGACGCTGAGCGAGGGGGTGACCGACCCAGACGGCGACCGTGAATTGGTGCCCGACACGGACATGGTGTTGGACATGGTTAGCGTCGCGGTGTTGGTGACCGACATGGTTGGTGACACGCTGTTGGTGAACGACGGCGTGGGGCTGAACGACGGCGACATCGACCCCGACGGCGACCGCGAGTTGGTGCCCGTCGTGGACATGGTGAATGACGGCGAGACGCTGAACGATGGGGTGACCGACATGGTTGGCGACACGGTTTTGGTGAACGACGGCGAGACGCTGAACGATGGGGTAACCGACCCCGACGGCGACCGCGAGTTGGTGCCCGACGTGGACATGGTGAACGACGGTGAGACGCTGAACGATGGGGTGACCGACATGGTTGGCGACACGGTGTTGGTGAACGACGGCGAGTTAGTATACGACGCAGTGCGGGATATGGATGGCTGCGTGCCTGAGATGGACGGCGTCCAGGAGATGGTGCCCGAGACGGACGGCGTCCAGGAGATGGTGCCCGACACCGAGTTGGTGACCGACACCCAGTTGGTGCCCGTCATGGACACGGTTGGCGTCATGGACATGGTTGGCGACACGCTGTTGGTCATCGACACCGTGGACGTGATGGACTGCCCCGCCGCGCGCGGCAGGCTGCCAAGTCCCACCACCAGCAGTGCAACCGCTGCCACCGCCAGCCACCCACGGCTGTACCAAGAGGCCCCAGCCATGTTGACGGCGAGGCGGGGCCGCGGGAAGGGCTGGACCTTGGTAGCGGCCGACGAACTTGAACTTGAAGGGCGGGACAGCCCGGAGAAATGCATGCGGGCACGGCACGCGTACCGGTACGCAGGGTGGCGATTGACGCTTCTAACGGGAGTTCTAACCCCGCTGCACGCACTCTGGCACGCCGTACCGACGGCAGTGCACACCTAAGGTTGTAGTGACTGTGCGTGGGTTGTGCTCACCACGTGGCAATTACCTGCGATCAACCTGGCTGTGTGAAGTGGTGGTTCACTTGCGGTGGTTAGTCGGGAACTCCCTGCAGTCACACACGGTCTGACGCACACGGCAGCCGGTGTCGCCTACCAATGCGGCAGTGGCAACACCCACCACCAGCTACGCGCCACTGCTGCGTGCGGGTCGGCGATTGCCACGTCGCTGAAGTCCCCGGCGGGTGGCACGCACCCTGATAAGTGACGACGTGTGCCACGCGTGCGACTCCACGTCGGCGGCGTGTATAGACCAGCACGCCAAGTGGTGTCGTGCCCAAAATTCCCGCTATCTACACACCGTCACGCTTGTGCGGCGGCGTGATTAGGTTGAAACGTGGCTGATGAGTGCAGGTGCGTGGTTGGATTATTGGCGGCGGCGCTGGTTGCGCGTGTCGTGTGTGATGGACATCATGATCATTGCATGCTGGCAACGGGCCAGGCTGGCCACGGGCATGTTGAACCTGTTGACCCAACGGTTTTAAACACCCCGCCGCTTGTTTAGCGGTGCGCGCGCGCAACGGTCGTTCAAATACACACAGAGGGGGTTACAAGCACGCAGCGGCACTGACAGACCAGGCTCACACACACATGCAGGTTACACAAACATACATACGCCGCGGCTAGCGACCCAGCCCAAAGTAGGACAGGAAGCCGCCTCCGCTGGCAGGCGCCGGTGCAGCCGCAGCGTCGGTGGCTGCAGGCGCGGGCGCAGGCGCGGTCGCAGCGGCCGCGTCAGCAGCGGCATCCGAGCCAGCAGCAGCCGCGGCAGCCTCACCACCAGCCGCATCAGCAGCAGCCGGCGGCGGCGTGGAGGGCGGGGTAGGGCGCGCCACGGTGGGCGGCACATGCACGTCGCGGAAGGCGGCCGCCGCCGGCGAGCTGGACTCTGCCAGGTTGGAGGCCACCGTGGGCGGCGCGGCAGCAGCCGCCGCCGGCGAGGCGGTGTCACGAGCCGGGGTCAGCGCCGCAGCGGCCGCGGCGGTGGCCGCAGCAGCGGCAGCGGCCGCCTCCAACTCCGCGATGTGCGCCTGCAGCGCAGCAATCTGCGCATTGTTGGCCGCCTTCTCCGCAGCGGAGCGCGCCGCATCCGCCACCGCCGCTTCGCGCGTCTCCGCCGTGGCAGCTTCCGCGGACTCTGCGCGCGCGTGCGCCGCCGCCTCCGCAGCGGCCGCGTTGGAGACACGCAGGCGCAGGTCCGCCAGCTCCGACTGCTTCGCCGCAAGTTCGGCGGCCTTCACCAGCACGCGCGCAGCCGGTGCGGGGGACGCCTTGGTACCGGAGCCCGGTGCCGCCGCCTTGCCTGCCGAACCGGGCGCGGGGGCGCCCGAGTCGCGGCGGTCAAACTTCTCGGTGCGCGAGCGGAAGGTGTCGGCGCCCAGCCCCGTCGTGGGCTTGTACCGCGCCTCCCGCTCCGCCTGCTCCGCTGCCGCCGCTTGAGCAACCGCCGCCGCCGCCGCCGCCTCACTCGCGCGCGCCGCCGCCTCCGCCTCTGCGCGCCGCTTCGCCATCTCCTCGCCCGTCGCCGTCTTGACCATCGACGTGGCGCCCGCCTTACCCCACGTCACGCTGAAGGTGGGGGCTGCTGCTGCCGCGGCAGCGGCGGCCGCACCACCTGCACCCCCACCCCCACCCGCCGCAGCGGCAGCGGGAGGAGCTGCGTCAGTGGCGGCAGGCTTGCGCAGCGCCACGGCGCCCGTGATGGTCAGCACGCCGGGCGTCACCTGCACGCCGTACTCCGTGGCGGCCGTCAGGTCCAGCAGGGTGGCGTGCACATCCACCTCGCCGCCCGCCGCCGCGCCCTCCGTGTTGACCGCAAACACGGCGCCGCCGCCCAGGCCGTACGCCGCCAGGTCCACCGCATCCACGTGCCACGACGGCGGCAGCGTGCGGCGCACCACCATCTTGGGCCCGCGCGCCGCCGCCGATGCGGCGGAGGTGGTGGTGGGTGCCGCCTTGGGCACCAGCTCCTGCTTGCCCGCCGCCACGTGCGCGGGCGTCCACGACGACATGGAGCTCAGCCA
>Ga0066256_1005562_pt1 | contig 10355 bp, 8 predicted proteins | sample ThiBio_1000_biof_FD_87107 | JGI IMG/M metagenome (GOLD analysis project Ga0066256, IMG submission 87107) | Wastewater bioreactor microbial communities from Cape Town, South Africa - Thiocy_expt_1000_biof (version 2) | ecosystem: Engineered > Bioreactor > Thiocyanate-remediating >... | reverse complement strand
GGGGGGGGCGGGCGCGTTGTACATGTGTGTTACCGGTAACAGACGGAGCGCAGCAGCAAGCTGCCGCGAAGCTACGCACCCAGGTCGTCGTCCTCGTCAACGGCGCCGTCGTCGCTGCCGGCAGCAGCATCGCCGCCACCCGGGTCGGGGGATGGCGCTGGCGGTGCGACACCCGGCACCAGCGGCGCCTCCTTGCGCCAAGCTGCTTCTGCCGCCGCCACCGCAGCCACCGCTGCCACCGCGGCTGCCGACGGCGCCTCGGCGGCACCCACCCCTACATTCACGCCGTCTACCTCCACCGCCGCCATGGCTTGTTGTGTCGCTATGTGCAGGTGGATGGATGCGTTATTAGGTTGCTGGCGCACTCCTACCGCCACGTGCGACGGTGGTGTGACCTTGTGATGGATGTACCACCCGCCACTGCCACGTCGCGCCAGGCTGTTAACAGTGGCCACACCAGGTATCGCTGACCCACCGCCAGCAGTACCGACGCCACGCCCGTCTTAATCCACAGCAGCAGCCCCGCCAGCGGAGTAGCAGCCAGTAAGCTGGCAAGAGCCAGCACCCTGAGCAGCCTGCGTGTGGCCGGCGGCCAGTGACCAAGTTTGGAATCACTAATTACCGCTCGCCACAGCAGGGTTGCGACCCAAAAGCAATGAAACCCACTAGTGAGGGGCCCCTCCGGGATGTGCGCCGATAATTTACCGTGTGCACGGCTGCGTGCGCGTTTTCGACTTGGTGGCGCCGTGGCACACTGGCGCACTTTGAGCTGCGGATACCGCGGTCGTTTGAAACACAGCAGCAGCGTTGCGCCATCCCGAGAACAGCGAAGTACCAGAACGCCCAGAACCGTCACGGGCCAGAACGCCAACCGCAGCATTCCGAGAGTATATTCGTGGCCCGAATGGACACACGCAGAGGCAGCAACGGGGTGATGGCTGCTAACCACCGCGTCGGTGCGTTGCCATCGCGCTCTTACGCGTGGTCGTGGTAACTTGGTATGGTACCGGTAAACCGTTAAGTTGCAAAGGTGGCCACGTGGCCATGGCGCGCTCAGTAACGTTATCATAGTACCACTGGACCAATTGAACCAGGTGCAAGCTGGCAACTATATGCTCCTGTGTTAAAATGCACTGCTTGCTCACTACGCTCACTGTCGCGCGGTTGCCAGCGCCCAGCGGCCAGCCCGCCAAGCGCCAACACAGTTGTTGCCATGTTGTCCGGCAACGGAGGAAGGGCAAATCGTTTGAAAGAACAAGTTGAACAACTAATCATCATGATACCACCAAGTAGGCTCCGTGCTGTAGCCGCCGCGTCGTCGCGCGGCTGGCGGACTCCGACGGCTTGGAACACCCGCCGCCGGACGGTCCACCCAGCCCGCCGGCACAGGCGCTGCCGCCGGCGCCGGCGCTGACAGTCGGCCGACCGAGCCTGCCGCCGCTGGCGCTGGCAGACGGCCACCTGAACTCGCCAGGGTTGCTGGACTGCCAGCCGAGCCCGCGGGGGTCGCCGGCGCTGGCAGACGGCCACCTGAACCGGCCGGAGTCGCTGGACTGCCTGCCGAGCCCGCCGGAGTCGCCGGCGCTGGCAGACGGCCAACTGAACTCGCCAGGGTTGCTGGACTGCCAACCGAGCTCGCCGGGGTCGCCGGACGGCCGACCGAGCCTGCCACCGCTGTCGAACGGCCAGCTGAACCCGCCGGAGTCGCCGGACGGCCAGCCGGCCCCGATGGGGTGGCCGCCGCAACTGGCACCCTTGCTGCCGGCCGGGTGAGCGCCACGACCCTCGCCGCTGACGCCGCTGCTGCCGGCGCCCTCACCGCCGCTGCTGCCGGCGCCCTCGGTGCAATACCGGTACGGGTACCGGTACCGGCACCGGGTCTTGGGACCAGCGGGTAGATGCGATCAAGTGCCAGCAGCAACACATCGTGTATGAAGTGGCTGGCGTAGGCAAAGCGGCCGTCTGGCAGGAGGACAAAATCATTTGCGTGCTGGCCCACTTCCGCCAGCACGGTCATGGGCACGGTGCTTGCCGGGCAGCTGCTGGCAGCCACGGCAGCTGCTGCGGCCGGGCGTGTGTCCCACACCTGAAACATGCCGACATAGGATGCAGTGACAAGGCGGCCGTCAGGCAGTGCGGCCAACTCCGCACTGCTGTCGGCTTTCATTCTGGCCACACAGGTGTGAGTGCCCACGTCCCACAGCGTTATCACGCCGCCCCGTGTACTACACGCCAGCCGGCCGTCCGCCAGCACCGCCAGCGCCTCTATGCAATGGCCCTGCACAGCGTCCAGCGACGCCACACACACCTTCCTGTCAACATCCCACAACCGCACTGTGCCGTCAGCCAACCCAACGGCCAGCGTGCCGTCGGGGAGTACCGCCAGCGCTCTCACATTGCCCAGCCCCTCCAGCACCGCCTCCCCGACACCCGCGTCCACATCTACAACCCACACGCTGCCGTCCCTACACCCAGCGGCAAGGCGGCCGTCGGCCAGCACCGCAAGTGCCAACATGGAGTCGACCCCGCGCAGCGATGCTTCCCGGGTGGGGATCCTGCCAGGAGTCACATCCCACACCTCAACGAACCCACCGTTGAAGTAGAAGCCACTGACAGCCATGCGGCGGCGGTCGGGCAGCCCCACCATCGCAGCCACCATGCCACCTGCTTGAAACTCCGCCGCCGCGGCACCGCCAGGTGCCAGATCCCACACCCGCACCCCGCCGCCGTACTCATCAGCACTCGTGAGACGGCCATCGGGCAGCACCGCCAATTTCTTCACAGGGCTATCGTGCCCGCGCAACTCGCCGGCGGAAAGCACGGCACACCCACGCGCGCGGCAGGAAGCCGCTGCGGCAGGCGAAAACGCGGTTCCCATGCTGCACAGCGCCCGCAGCGCGCGCACGCGGTCCAACGTGGCGCGGGCCGTCACGCGGCGACACGACACCATGCGCAGGTCGGTTAGGCCCGCTGGCAGGCTGGCCACCAGCGCGTCGCTAACATCGGTGTCACTCACGTCCAGCGTCCGTAGCGCTGGCAGGGGCGGCAGCGCGGCGGCAGGCGTCAGGCTCTTGCACCGCTGTGCGTCAAGGGACACCAGCGACGGCGGCAGGGTCGCCAGTGCCGCGTCGCTGAGGGGTGCACACTCAGCATGCAGCGTCCGCAGCGCGCGCAGGTGCGCAAATGACACTTCCCCCGTGAGGCCTTTGCAGTTCTCTACATTTAGCTCCACAAGGCTCGGCGGCAGGGACGCCAGCGTGTCAGCGTTCAGGGTAGTCCAGCCTGCGCGCAGCACCCGCAGCTGGCTCAGGTGCGCCAGCGACGCGTCGGCCAGACTGCTGGTGCCATGGAACGTAGTCGTCAGGTCCAGCTCCTGCAGCGACGGCGGCAGGCCAGTCGGCGCAACATCCGTGTTGGAACAGTCCAGCGACACTAGCGCACGCAAGTGCGCAAAGCTGGCCCCCGCTGTAAGGCTCTTGCAAAACCCGACACGCAGTGTGCGCAGCGAGGTCGGCAGGCGGAGGAGCACCGCGTCCGTGACTTCGTCGCAAGCGGACAGACGCAAGGAAGTAATGCCTGCCAGCAGCGCCACCGCCGAGTCACTCCATCGGAATTGCTCCACCGCCCGCTTCCCTAGCCTGACGCCGACCGCAGCCGGCAGCGCCTCCCGCCACCGCGCGAGGCTCACCACGTTCGTGTCGGTGTTGGCCCACGGCACGCGCGCCACCGCGCCCGCCACCGCGGAGTGCAGCCGCCGCAGTGCGTGCGTATCAGTGACGTCAAGGCACGCGAGGATGGCGGCAGCGGTCACTGGGTTGCCGGCCAGCACGCGAACGATCAGCGGCACGGCAGCGCTCGCCGCCGCTACCGGTACCGGTACCGCTACAGGTACGCGCATTCTGCGATAGGTTGCCATGATGGCTACCGGTATGGTGGTGCCGGCTGCTGCCCCCAGCTACACTGCACCAGTAAAACAAGTGACAACCCCCAATGCCAAGGACAAGGAGGGTCAGCAGCAGCCCCGCTCCCAGTAGCGCACCATTAAACAGTTGCGCTGCTCTCTTCCCCTGATTGCGATTTTTGCTTCCCAGTGGCCCAGCGTTGTGAGTGCCGGAAAATACGGTTGCGGAGCGAAGAACACAGGAAAATCAATACAACAGCACTGCTATGTAAATGGTAAGCGGTTGCGCGCGTGTGTTTGTGTGTTCCTCGCTTGTACAACAAAATTGCGTTTGTTCGCCGTTCGCCACCATCCTGCAGCCACTTCACCTTGCGACGAACCGACCTGGCCCGACCATCACCGGGATGATCACCCGCACATCCCGCTGATTCCCGCACGCACCCGCGCTGGTTTTCTGGACCTGGTTCCAATGGTCCAATCCCATCGCCAGACTAGGCTGACGCTGCAGTGGTTGCACTCCAACGATGAATTTCAACACAGAACCAGCGAGTGGTTGGAAATTGGAGTTTGGTTGGGCGCCGTTGCATCTGCGCCGGTCATGAGCGGCAGGGCCAACAACCTGACGCCCGCCTGTTACGTGTCACGTAACGTGTGTCGTCACGGCCGCGCCACCACGATGCCGGCGGCGCTGCCCTCCACCGAGGCATCCACCACAATGCCGCCGGCTGCCGCGGCGTCCAGGGCGGCACGCAGGGCGGCGGCGGCGGACGCCTCGGTGCGCGTGCCGGCGGCGACGGCGGCGGCGGCGCGGCGGCGGGACACCTCGCCCCACAAAATGGCGCGCCGGGCAGCGCAGCCGCAGGCGCCCGCCATCTCGTAGGTGTACACGCCGGTGATGTACGGGCCCAGGCACAGGTAGCAGTAGTTAGCGCCGCAGCGGCAGCGGATGTGCGAGCAGCCGCGCTCGCGCACGCCGCGCACGCCGCACCGCGGGCACGGCTTCGTGTTGCCGGCAATCCAGGCGGCGGACGCCGCCTCGCCGCTGGCCCGGTACGTGTCGCATGACACGGCGGCGGTGTGCTCACCGCGGCACAGCATGCACCACACCGCGGGGCAGGCGGCACACGCACGCGTGGTGCAGCTGCCGCCCGCGCCGCCGACGGCATCATCGACGATGTCGTACACCGCGCCCGCGGCGCATCGCACGCACCACTCAAAGCCGGGCATGGCGGTGGCGGCGGCGTCACGCGCGCGCGTCTCCAGCACAGCCGCCATGGCGGGGTGCGGCACCAGCAGGCGGTGCACCTCCGCCGGGGTGAGGTGCGCACCGCACGCGCTCGGGCACGTCATGTGCTCGTACACGCCGCCGGCAGCCACGACGGCGTGCACGTGCCCCACCAGGCATGCCTTGCAGTACTGGTGGCCGCACGCCGCCAGCCGCGTGTCCACGCTGCCATCAAAGCACACGGCGCACACCGGCAGCTCCTCGTCGTCGCGCAGCCGCAGCGTGACCTTCAGGATAGCGGTTGCCAGCGCCGCCTGCCGCCGGTATCGCGAGTGCACCACGTCCACCACCGTGTGCCCTGCCGCGTTGCGCAGCTCGGCGTCGGCGCCCGCGCCCACCAGCGCGCGCAGGATGCGCACCGACGGCCGGGCACCCAGTGCCAGGTGCACCGCGCAGTCGCCATCCGTGTTGACGGCATTCACAAGCTCGGTGCGCGCCGGTCCCGCCGGCAGCGCTGCCAACAGCACCTCCACCGCGTCCGCGTCGCGTGCCGCCACCGCCACCATCAGCGTCGTCCACCCGCCCGCGCCGCGCGCCGCCACCGCCGCCGCCGGCAGCGCCGTCACGCGCGCCAGCATGCCACTACGGATGGCTGCCGCCGCTGTTGCAAACGCGGCCGCCTCCACCTCCGCGGCGCTCATGACCGGTGGCGCCGCCGCCACCGCCGCCGCCGCCGCTGCCGCCGCCGCCGCTGCCGTTGCGGTATCAGGGTCTGCCACAACGACGTCATCGTCCAGCGCCGACTCCAGCGCGGGATCCAGGTACCAGCGGGTTGTTGTACCCGGCCTTCTCTCCACTGCCCGTGCCACTGTCGTTGCCGCTGCTGCTGCTGCGCCCACTGCCGCTGCCGCTGGCGCCGGCGACGGTGGCATCATCGCCGTCAGCAGGGGCGACGGTGCCGTGCCACGTCGGATATACATACCCGCGGCCGTCAGCGCCTCCCACCGCTCCGCCAGCCGCCGCATGTCCTCCCGTGCCACCGCCAGCGCTGTGCGTGCCTCCTGCGCCATGGCAGCATATGTTGCCTCTGCCTCCGCCGCGGCCATGGCCGCCCCGCCTGCCCCGCCCGCTGCCGCCATTTCCTGGCAACGGGGCTGCCGAGTCAACGTGTCACACTGTCACAGTTGTTGTGCAGCCAGAAATTTCATACCACGTGCGAATTCACGCAAACAAATGCACACCTCGGGTACCAGTGTGTGTTGGGCATGCTTGTGGCGCTTTAACTGTGTAAATTGCGGTGGCATCCGCGCAGCGCCACGCTGGCGCGCTGCCGCTCACACCGGCGGCACGCTGGCGCGAGGCTGCGCGCCGCCGAGCCGAAACTCAATGTTCCAAAACGCGCCACGTGTCATCGTCTGTCAGTTTTGGAAGTTCCGCCTCAAGAGGGGTCAAAAGCGGGTATTACAATCAAATGATTCCTACGTATGTGCGCAAAAATTGGTGACGGGAATTGGTCAAAATAAATATTTTGTGCGGATTCGCGGCGGCTGGTGTGACATTCAACGTGTTGTTTAAAAAATCAATTTGTTGCAGTGCCATTCGACGACTCGGTCACCACACACCTACTGCGTCACCTCCCCCGTTTTCACTCAGTTGCCCCCACCCCTATCCCGCCACCCCCAAACCAACGATGCCTGCCACGCCGGCGCGGCGGGCGCGCGACGTGGAGCGCGCGGACACGCTGCGGGAGGAGGGGCGGTCCGAGAATGAAGCCAAGTACACCGAGTTCCGGCTGGGGTGCGACGGCGGCAACGCGGCGGCGTGCAACTCGCTGGGCGAGTGGTTTGCGCTCATGCGGCAAGACTTTGCCACCGCTGTGGGCTACTACCGGTCCGCCTGCTTTGAGCGGCGGTACCCGCAGGCGTGCCTCAACTACGGCCTTGTAGTGGCCAACGGCCGCGGCGGCGTCCCCATCTCCATCCCCGCCGCTGTGGATGCATTCCGGCTGGCGTGCGACGGCGGCGTGGCTGACGCGTGCGGCGAGGGCGGCCGCCTCCTGCTGCGCCACTACGCGCACACCATGGGCATTGGTGGCGGCGGCGGCCGGGCGCGGGGTGAGGCAGCAGCGCCGCCGCCCACACCCACACCGGCACCTGTGCCGGCGGCGGGCGCGGCGGAGGACTATAGTGAGGTGGCGCGGTCGGTGGCGGCGAGCGGGTTGACGCCGGTGATGGCACTGGCGCCGGCTGACGAGCTGCGGGAGGTGCACCGGCTGTACCGGGTAGGGTGCGATGCGGACGCTGGCAGTGCGTCGGCCAAGGTGTGCGGCCAGCTGGCGGCACTGGCGCTGTCAGAATCATTTGCGCTGCCGGGTGACGACCCCGCCGCCGCCGTGGCGCTGCTGCGGCGCGCGTGCGACGGCGAGCACGTGGCGTCTTGCTTCACGCTTGCCAAGCTGCTGCGCGCCGGGTGGCGGCGGGGCGGCGTCGCGCCCGACCCTGCCGCCGCGGCAGCGGCAGAGGAGAAGGGATTTGCGTGGTCCGGCATGGCGGCGTCGCAGGTGTCACGCCTGCAGGCCCGCCGCGCCCCAGCCGCCGGCATGAAGTGATTAGCACCATTTCAAGTTATAACTAACTTAACTAAGAGGCACCGCCCCCACGGCCACCACGTCGATGCCGCCGCCGTCCACCACCACCGCCACCCCCACGCCCGCGCCCACCACCGCCGCCGCCACCACCACCAGCCATGGCGTCGTCGCCGTCACCGTCGTCGCCATCCGCGCCCTCTGCGTACGCGTCTGCCGCGTGCCGCGCCTCGCCCTCTACCATACCCGCTTCTGCCAGCACCGCACGCGCGCGTGCCATGTGCGCCGCGTCGTACCGCACCTCCTTACCCGTGCCTGCAGTCGACGGCGGCAGCACGATGCCAGGCGCCACGGCGCCCTTGCCGCCTGAAAACGACGCACCACCGCGCCCGCCGCCACGCCCACCACCACGCCCGCCACCTCCACCACCACTACTCCCGCCACCACCAGCAGCACTACGCGGCGCCCACGCGGGCATGAGGTCGCGGTCTGACAGCTTCATCTCCTTCACGCGGCCGCCGCGGTCCGGCACCGCGCCGATGCGCACGCCCTTCACAGCGGCGTGCCGCGCGCCGAGCACCGCCTCCGACGTGACGCGCTGTGACAGCAGGGCGGCAAGGTCGGGTCCCGACCGGAAGGCGTCCGCGGGCACCACATCGGCGGGCACCGCGGTGAGCGCGCGCCGCCGGTGTGCGATGGTGGACATGATCTCACCCTCGCGGCCCTCTGCGCGCGGGCTCCACAGGAACGACTGCACCGTCACGTCCAGCCGCTTCAGCAGCATCTCACGCCGCATGGCGTAGTCGGCGCGCAGCGCAGCATTGATCTCTGCCAGCGTCGCCAGCAGCGGCGCGGTCGCAGCTGACTCCTCCAGCAGCGGCGCGCCGCCATCTGCTGCACCCGCTGGCAGCACCGCCACCAGCTTGTCCACACGCGCCTTGATCTGCGCCAGCGTGCGCTCCTCTGCCGCGCTGCCACTGCCGCCTGGTGGGATGGCCAGCAGGCGGCACAGCGCAGCCAGTTCGCCTGCTAGCGGTGCTGCTGCTGGTGCTGCCGCCGTCGCTGCCGCTGCGCGTGCTGCGCCCGCCTCTGCCAGCGCCATGCGCGCAAACGCCAGCTCGGCGGCCAGGAAGTCAAGGATGAGGTGCACCGCCACAGTGCTGTACGCGTACCCCGCGGCACGCGCAAAGCCTGCCATGGCTGCCAACGTCAACGACCGCGCCGGCGGCGCCGCCAGCCGCGCCGTCCCCAACGCCGCGCACGCTGCCACCAGCTCGCTCGCCAGCGCCGCAAACGCGCCCGCCGCCGCCGCGCTTACCTCCCCTCCACCCGCCGTCGCTGCCGCCGCCGTTGCTGATACAGCTACACCGCCTGCATCCCCGCCACCCGCGACCGCCCATGCCGAGCCAGATGGCCCCACGCCGCCCACGCCGCCGCCAGCACTACCACCGCCGCAGTCGGCGGACGTCAGAGTGATGTCGATGCCCAGGTCCGCCAGGCGGCCGCTGAGCTCGGACGCGAGCGCCTCCATTGTATCCGCCCGCAAAAAGGCGCGGGTTCGGGGTTTAGGTGAAGGAGGTATGATGGGCACGTTGTAGAATTGAGGCGCGTGGCGTGGGTGGCGCGGATTATGTGTGGGAGTGCTTGTCGGCGGTGCGCGGCGAAACCGCCGCTGGAGAGCAGCGATGGAGCAGTGCTGGAAAATCTCGGCGAGGTAGCGACAGCCTGAGCAGGCGCATCATCGAGTCGCAGCTGCCATCGAAGTGGCCACTGCTCAACGACTACCATGCTGCTGGCATTGTGACGCGGCGACTCAAATTTTGTTGCATGGAAGCGCGGCGCGCGCGCTGGGAACAAGTGGAACACACGGGGTATAGGGGTGGCGACGTGGGGCGAGCTGTTTCGGAAGTTTCGGGTGTGTGTGTGTTGTAATAATTTTATCCCGTCGGCCGTGGCGTAGGACGGTTGGTGGTGGTGTGGCAGCTGGCTGGCACGCAGCTGGACACTGGGTCACGTACGCGTGCTGGCACGCAGGCACTCTGTTGCTAGCAGCGGTGGGGCGTGGGTGGCTTGTGCCGGAGCCTGCGTGCCGGGTTACCGCGCCGGCAGGGAGTGGCCGGCTTCCCAGCGGCAGCTGTAAACCTGACGCACGTGTGGCAACAACGCGGCTGCCTGGTGGCACGCAACCGCGCCGCGGGTGACGCGCACACGCATCATGGCGTCCTACGAGATGGCGGGGATGGAAGGTGCGTTGCTGGCGGCTGCGTTGCTGGTTGCCGTCCCGTCACCGCCACACGGTCAGCACATGTAACTCACACTAATACACCCCCACCCAACGCAGACGAGGAGGTGGACGGCGTCGGCCAAGCGGACGCGGCCAGCTTCCGGTGGGGCGACGGCCCCCGTGGCACGGCACATGGCGCGCCGCTGGGTGAACGCCTGCGCCTTGCCTTCTACCGCGTGATGAATGCGTACGTGTCGTCGTGGCCGCGCCGTAGTGGTTCCAAACGCCGCAGTTGACAACTGACACCTCACGCGCACCCCTCACTGCAGGCTGTCCAAGGGCTCCGACATCGCCTTCCCGTTCCTCATTGTATTGTGGGTCTTGGACTGTGCGTACAGGTGTCGCATTGTATTGATACCGG
>Ga0066256_1005559_pt1 | contig 10358 bp, 7 predicted proteins | sample ThiBio_1000_biof_FD_87107 | JGI IMG/M metagenome (GOLD analysis project Ga0066256, IMG submission 87107) | Wastewater bioreactor microbial communities from Cape Town, South Africa - Thiocy_expt_1000_biof (version 2) | ecosystem: Engineered > Bioreactor > Thiocyanate-remediating >... | reverse complement strand
CCCTCGTCGAGGCCAAACGGCGCTGCGTCTGCCGCGTCTGCTCCAAGGCCTTTCGGTGGGCGTTGGCGTTCGGGGCGTTCCCGGGCGAAGCGTAGGGGTGGGCCCGCGTCGCCTTCCGCCTGACCGCCGACTCCACCTGGGGCTGGACCCAGGAAGGGTCGATGAGCAAGGCGACCGGGGCGCGGGGATGAGGTCCATCGCCCCCTCCGGCCCTCGGAACGAATTGTGTTAGCCGGAGGAGAGCGCCCGATGTTTCGTCTCGAAGCGCTGCGCCCGCAGCAGGATGACCGCCTGGCCTTTCTGAAGGGGTTCCTTCGAGAACCCCGGGACGTGGGGTCGGTCATCCCCAGCTCCCGTTTCCTCGAGCGCCGCATGGTGCGGATGGCGGGCGTGAATGAAGCGGATGCGGTCGTCGAGCTGGGACCGGGCACGGGCGGAACGACGCGCGCGATCCTTTCCGCCATGCCGGAGAATTCCACGCTGCTCGCCGTCGAGCTGGACCCGGTGTTCGCCGACTTCGTTCGCGGCTTCGACGACAAGCGCCTGATGGTGCATCAGGGCAGCGCCGAGAATCTGCGCGAGCTGATCACCACGCACCGGCTGAAGCCGCCGAAGGCGATTCTCTCCGGCATTCCGTTCTCGACGATGCCGGTCGACGTGGGCACCCGCATCATCGAAGCGATCCGCGACGTGCTCGCCCCGGGCGGCTGCTTCGTCGCCTACCAGTTCCGCGGCGCTGTCGCCGACCGCGCCCGCCCGGTCCTCGGCGAGCCGGAAGTCTCGCTCGAACTGGTCAATATTCCGCCGATGCGCTGCTATCGGTGGAGGAAGTGAAGGGTAAAGGGTCAAGGGTGAAGGGGAAATTCAACGCGGCTCCGTTCGAAGGCCGCTGTCTGTTGCCCCTTCACCCTTGACCCTTCACCCTTCACTCGGCGGTACATACCCCGCCACCCGATCCGCCCCTTCCCCGAAGAAATAGTTCTCCATCTGCTGCGCCAGATACTTGCGCGCGCGGGCGTCGGCCAGGTTCAGGCGGTTCTCGTTGACGAGCATCGTCTGGTGGCGGATCCAGCCCTGCCAGGCTTCCTTCGAGACGTTTTCGTACAGGCGCTTGCCCAGTTCGCCCGGGTAGGGCGGGAAGTCGAGCCCTTCGGCTTCGCGGTTCAGCTTGATGCAGTGGACGGTGCGCGCCATGCCAATTCCTACAGGTTCTTGATCAGCACCAGCGAGCGGCGCTGCAGGTTGTACAGGTTCTTGCGCTCGGCGGGCAGCTGGTCCACCGACGCGACGACGAAGCCGCGCTTGAGGAACCAGTGCATCGTGCGTGTGGTGAGCACGAAGAGCTTCTTCAGGCCGGCCGCTCGCGCGCGCTGCTCGATGCGACGCAGCAGCCGCTCGCCGTCGCCGCGATTCTGCACGTTCGGGTTCACCGCCAGGCAGGCCATCTCGCCCATGCCCGATTCGGGGAACGCGTAGAGCGCGGCGCAGCCGAAGATGACGCCGTCGTGCTCGATGACGGTGAAGTTGCCGATCTCGCGCTCGATCAGCGCGCGGTCGCGCTTGACCAGTGTGCCGTCGTCCTCGAGCGGACGGATCAGCGCGAGCAGGCCGCCGACGTCGTCGGGCGTGGCTTCGCGCACCGATTCGAGCGTTTCCTCGACGAGCATCGTGCCTACGCCGTCGTGCTGGAACAGCTCGAGCAGCACGCTGCCGTCGATACCGAAGGGAATGACGTGCGCGCGCGCCACGCCGCCTTCGCAGGCGCGCAGCGCGTGGCGCAAGGTGAACGCGCTGTCTTCGGCGAGCGTTCCGGAATCAAGCAGCTGCTGCGCGTCGGCTTCGGAGATCTCGCCGTGCAGCACGCCGTCGGCGCCTTCGATCGCCGTCTCGGCGAGAACGATGAGCTTGTCCGCGTCGAGCGCGATCGCCGTGCTCGCCGCCACGTCTTCCATGCTCAGGTTGAAGGCTTCGCCGGTGGGCGAGTAGCCGAGCGGCGACAGCAGCACGATCGAGCCGCTTTCGAGCGCGAAGCGGATGGTCGGCACGTCGATCTTGCGCACGAAGCCGGTGTGCTGGTAATCGACGCCGTCGACGATGCCCACCGGACGCGCGGTGACGAGATTGCCCGAGACCACCCGTACCGCCGAATGCGCCATCGGCGTGTTCGGCAGGCCCTGCGAGAACGCCGCTTCGAGGTCGAGGCGGATCTCGCCGGATGCCTCCTTCGCGCATTCGAGCGCCACCGGCCCGGTGATGCGCAGGCCCTCGGCATAGGCGGCCTCCACGCCGCGCAGGCGCAGCTGCTCGTTGACCTGCGGATGAGAGCCGTGCACGACGACGATGCGCATGCCCATCGCGTGCAGCAGGCTCAGGTCCTGCACGAGCGCATTCAGGCGTCCGGCCTGGATCAGCTCGCCGGGCACCGCGACGACGAAGGTCTTGCCGCGAAAGGCGTGGATGTAGGGGGCGACCTGGCGCAGCCAGGCGACGAAACGCGCTTCGTCCTCGGTGGAAGGATCGATCGGGGCCGAGGCTTCGGCGGGGGAGTCCGGCTCGCGGGTGGCGTTCATCGCCGCATTATAATTTCGCTCTCATGCATTCCCAGCAGCGTCCGCCCCTGCGACCGCTGCCGCCGCTGCGCTTTCCCGAGAACCTGCCGGTTTCGGCGCGTCGCGACGAGATCGCCGAGGCGATCCGCCGCCATCGCGTCGTCATCGTCTGCGGCGAGACCGGCTCCGGAAAGACGACTCAGTTGCCGAAGATCTGCGCGCTTGCCGGCCGTGGCCAGGCGGGGCTGATCGGCCACACGCAGCCGCGGCGCATCGCCGCCACATCGGTTGCCCGACGCATCGCCGAGGAGATCGGCTCGCCGCTCGGCACGCACGTCGGCCACAAGATCCGCTTCGACGAGCGCATCGATCGCGGCGCGACGATCAAGCTGATGACCGACGGCATCCTGCTCGCCGAGACCGCCTCCGACCCGCTGCTGCGCGCCTACGACACGCTGATCGTCGACGAGGCGCACGAGCGCAGCCTGAACATCGATTTCCTGCTCGGCTACCTGAAGCAGCTGCTCGACGGGCCGCGGCGCGACGACCTGAAGCTCGTCGTCACGTCGGCGACGATCGACGCCGAACGCTTCGCGCGCCACTTCGGGCGCGCGACCGATCGTCTCGACGGGAACGGGCAGGCGGTGATCGAGCCGGCGCCGGTGGTCGAAGTCTCGGGAAGGCTCTATCCGGTCGAGATCCGCTACCGCGGTTTCGACGACGCGCATCGCGACGACGACGACGAATCCGGCCTGCCGTCGCGCATCGACGAGGCGATCGAGACGCTGTGGCGCGAGACGCCGGGCGACGTGCTCGTGTTCCTGCCCGGCGAGCGCGAGATCCGCGACGTTGCCGAGCATCTGCGCCGGCTGCATGCGCGCGAAATGGCGGCGAGGAGCGGTTCGCCGTGGTCGCGCGGCCCGATCGAGCTGCTGCCGCTGTACTCGCGGCTGTCGGCGGCCGAGCAGCAGCGCGTGTTCGGCGCCTCGAACGGACGGCGCATCGTGCTCGCGACCAACGTCGCCGAGACCTCGCTCACGGTGCCCGGCATCCGCTACGTCGTCGATCCGGGGCTCGCGCGCGTGAAGCGCTACCGCTATCGCGGCAAGGTCGAGCAGCTGCAGATCGAGCCGGTGTCGCAGGCGGCGGCAAACCAGCGGGCCGGTCGCTGCGGACGCGTCGCCGACGGGGTTTGCGTGCGGCTGTACGACGAGGCCGATTTCCTTTCGCGGCCGAAGTTCTCCGCTCGGGGGGCCCTGCGCGCGGCGCTGGCCGCCGTGATCCTGCGGATGAAGGCGCTGCGGCTGGACGACGTCGAGCGCTTTCCCTTCGTCGATCCGCCGCCGCGCAAGGCGATCGCCGACGGCTATGCGCTGCTGCACGAGCTGGGCGCGGTAGACCAGAGGAACGAGCTGACGCCGGTGGGGCGCACGCTGGCGAAGCTGCCGGTGGATCCGCGCGTGGCGCGCATGCTGCTGGCCGCGCACGAGCTGGACTGCCTGCGCGAGGTGGCGGTGATCGCCGCTGCGCTGTCGACGCAGGATCCGCGCGAACGTCCGCTCGACGCGCAGCAGGCCGCCGACCAGCAGCACAGGCGCTTCGCCGACGAGAAGTCCGACTTCGTTTCCTTCGTGAAGCTGTGGGACTACTGGAGCGCCGCGCAGCGCGATCGCCACGCCGAGGGCGAATCGAACCGCAGGCTGGCGCAGCGCCTGGAGCGCGAGTTCCTGTCGGTGCGCCGGCTGCGCGAATGGGCCGACGCGCGCGAGCAGCTGCTCGATGCGTGCCGCACGCTGAAGTGGAAGGAGAACGAACGGCCCGCCACGGCCGAAGCGATCCACCGCGCGCTGCTCGCCGGGCTGCTCGGCAACCTGGGCACGAAGTCGCCCGACGACGCGCAGTACCTCGGCTCGCACCAGACGAAGTTCTCGATCCATCCCGGCAGCGCGCTGGCGAAGAAGCCGCCGCCGTGGGTGATGGCCGCCGAGATGGTCGATACGGCGAAGCTCTACGCGCGCACCGTCGCGCGCATCGATCCGGCGTGGATCGAGCGTGCGGCGGCGCACCTGATCCGGCGCAGCACGTCCGATCCGTTCTGGTCGCGCAACGCCGGCCAGGCGATGACCAACGAGCGCGGCACGCTGTACGGCCTGACCGTGTACGCGCAGCGTCGCGTGCCGCTTGCGCCGATCGACGCGCAGCAGGCGCGCGAGCTGCTGATCCGCGAAGCGCTGGTCGCCGGGCAGTGGGAGACGAAGCTGCCTTTCTTCGTGCACAACCGGAAGCTGGTCGCCGGGATCGAGGCGCTCGAGCAGCGCATCCGCCGTCCCGATCTGCTGGTGGACGAGTGCGATCTCCACGACTGGTACGACGCGCGCATCCCCAAGGACGTGCATTCGACGCAGGCGCTCGAGCGCTGGTGGAAGGGGGCCTCGCGCGACGATCCGCGCCTGCTCTTCCTGTCGCGCGAAGCGCTGTTGCGCAAGGACCCCGACGCGGTGAACGCGCAGGCCTTTCCGCGCTCGCTCGAGCTGCACGGCGCCGCTTTCGCGCTCGACTACCGCTTCGACCCGGGCACCGCCGACGACGGCGTGACGATGACGGTGCCGATCGCCGCGCTGAACCTCGTCGATGCGACGCGCTGCGAGTGGCTCGTCCCCGGCATGCTCGGCGACAAGGTGCAGGCGCTGGCGAAGTCGCTGCCGCAAAGGCTGCGCCGGCATCTCGTGCCGCTGCCCGAATACGCGGCGGGTTTCGTCGAGCGCTGGCGCGAGCGCGCGGGTTCGCGTCCGCTGGTCGAGGCGATCGTCGACGACTTCGCCGAGCAGCGCGGCCTGCGCGCGCAACCGGCCGACTTCCGGCTGGAGACGCTGCCCGCGCATCTGTCGATGAATTTCCGGATGGTCGATGCGCACGGCGGCGTGCTCGGGCAGTCGCGCCAGCTCGCCGCGCTGCGTGCCGAATACGGCGCGCGCGCCAAGGGCGCGCTGCAGCAGGCTTGCGAGCGCTCGCCGCTCGCGGCGGTCCCGGCCGAACGTTTCGTCGACTGGTCGTTCGGCACGCTGCCCGATCGCCTCGAAGGCGCTCGTGCGGGCACGGCCGGCCTCGTCGGCTATCCGGCGCTGGTCGATCTGGGCGACGCCGTCGAAGTGCAGGTCTTCGACGATCCGGCGCAGGCCGAGGCTTCGACGCACGCCAGTCTCGTCCGCCTGTTCACGATCGCGCTGAAGGAGCCGTTGAAGTTCTTCGCGAAGAACGTGCCCGGGTTCCAGCGCATGTCGCTGCTGTATGCGTCCTTCGGCGGGGCGGACGAGTTGCGCGACGAGCTGGTTGCCGCCGTCGTCGAGCGCACCTGCCTGGTCGATCCGCTGCCGGTCGACGCGCAGTCCTTTGCCGCGCGCGTAGCCGACGCGCGCACGCGGATCAATCTCGTCGGACAGGAGCTGGCGCGCACGCTCGCCGAGGTGCTCGAGGCCTGGGCGCTGGTGCAGAAGAAGCTGCCCGCGGCGAAGGCGCATGCCGAGGTCCACGACGATCTGCGCGCGCAGCTCGAGGCGCTGCTGCCCAGGCGCTTCGTCTCGCGCACGCCGGCCGCGCGCCTGCGCGAGCTGCCGCGCTACCTGAAGGCGATCGCGCTGCGCCTGGACAAGCTGCGCGAGGCGCCGACGCGCGACGCGCGGGCGCGCGCCGAGCTGGAGCCGCTGCTCGTGCGCTGGCGCCGGATCGTGCAGCAGCGGCGTGGCCAGCGCGATGCGCGCCTCGACGAGGTGCGCTGGCTGTTCGAGGAGTTGCGCGTGTCGCTGTTCGCGCAGGAGTTGCGCACGCCGGTTCCGGTGTCGGCCAGGCGGCTGGGCAAGGCGATCGATGCGCTGCGCGCCTGACGGGCTCAGCCGGCCATCACCAGCACCGGCTGCGGCGTCGTCTCGCCGGGCAGCGAGCCGATCGGATGGGGCAGCCTCTCGAACAGCTCCGCGTACTCGGGTGCGCCGAGCTGGATCAGGCTGAGCAGCTTCGGCGTGATTCCCACCTGCTGGCGGTCCACGTGCGCCGCCAGTCGCAGCAGCGTGTCGAGCGTACGCTTCGTGAAGCCCGGGCGGGCGCCCGAAGGATCGGCGCGCGCGAGCACCGCCTGGACCATCGCCGCGCGCACGACGAAGCCCTCGCGTCTCGCCTGCGACAGCAGGTTGCGCAGCGACTGCAGTCCCCATCGCATGTCGGTCAGGCACACGAGCAGCTGGTCGGCTTCGCGGTCGACGATGCTGCCGCCGGCCTCGCGCACGCGCCCGGCATACTCGACGATGACGCGTTCGACGATGACGCGTTCGATCGCGCTCGCGCCGGGCGCCGCGGATTCGAAACGCAACAGGACGAGCAGATTGAGCATGGGCGTCCGCCAGCATAGCGCGATGTCCCGGCGGCCGGCAGCCGCGCAGAGACGGGTGGCGGGCCAGGCGCGACGCGGCCGACGCGCCCGCTCGCCGGTATGATGGTTCGATGCAGCCCGTTCTGACCGCATTCGGGCGCGCGATCGTCAGCCAGCTTCATCCGAAGATGCTCGCGCTGCTCGTCGTGCCCTTCGTGCTCGCGATCGTCTTCTGGGTGATCACCGCCTGGTGGCTGTGGGCGCCGATTACCGGCTGGCTGCAGGGCTGGCTGTTCGGCGGCGGCTGGATGAGCAGCCTCGACGCCTGGGCGGCCTCGCACGGCTTCTCGGGTTTCGCGCAGTGGACGGTGGCGCTGCTCGCGCTGCGGGTCGCCGTCCCGGTGGTGTTCGCCGCGGCCGTCGTGACCCCCGCCGTGTCCGCGATGCCGGGGGCCCGCCGGCATCGGGGCACCGGCCCCTACCGCGCCGTCGCGCGGGAGGGCGCGGTGGCGCGGGCGCGGAGGGTGGGGACCGCGGTGTCGGGCACCGTGTTGTCCGCGGTCGGCTCCCGGGCCCCGCCGCCGCGGGGGCGGACCCCGCCGCTCGCGCTCGTCGTGCCGTGGCTGTGGTGGAGCTGGCTCACCGCGCGCGTGATGCGTTTCGACAGCCTGGTCGAGCACGCGAGCGCCGCCGAGCGCGGCGCCTCGATCTCCGAGCGCAAGCGCGACTACTTCCTGCTCGCGCTGCTCGTCACGCTGCTGAACTACGTGCCGCCGTTGTTCCTGATCACGCCGGTGCTGTCGGCGCTGGCCTTCGCCCACTATTCGCTCGCGCTGCTGCGGCGGCAGCGCGCGGCCATGGAGGTACGTCCCGCATGGGCTTCGGACTCATCGTCATAGGCGACGAGATCGTCTCCGGCAAGCGCCAGGACCGGCACTTCCCGCGCGTCGTCGAGATGCTGCGCGGACGCGGCCTGTCGCTCGCCTGGGCGCATTTCATCGGCGACGATCGCGCGGCGATCACGGCGCTGCTGCGCAGCACCTTCGCCGGCGACGACGTCGTTTTCTGCTGCGGCGGCATCGGCGCCACGCCCGACGACCACACGCGCCAGGCGGCGGCCGCGGCGCTCGGCGTCGATCTCGTCCTGCACCCGCAGGCGGCCGAACTGATCGCGCAGCGGATCGCCGAGATGGCGGCCGAAAGCGGCGGCAGCGCCGACCTGTCGCTGCCGGAGAACCGGCAGCGGCTGAAGATGGGCGAGTTTCCGGCGGGCGCCGAGATCCTGCCGAATCCGTTCAACCGCATCCCCGGCTTCGCGCTCGGGCGGCATTTCTTCGTGCCCGGCTTTCCCGTGATGGCCTGGCCGATGATCGAGGCCGTGCTCGATACGCGCTTCGCTGGCTGCTTCCACCGCGACGCGCGCGGCGAGCGTTCCTTCCTCGTGTTCGGGCTGGCGGAGTCGACGGTGACGCCGTTGATGGAGGAAATCGAGCGCGACTACGCCGAGGTGCGGTATTTCGGCTGTCGGGGGGGGGGGGGGGACGGCGGGCGCAGGAATATCGAACGGGGCGTGCGGGGTCCGGCGCAAAGGGTCGACGAGGCCTCCGGGACGCTGCGCGCGGGCGTGCGGGCGCTCGGCGGCGAGAGCCGGTGAGGCGGCGATGAATGCCCCCGCCGAAGCCGCGCTGCGGCGCGCATCGCTGGACGATCGCTACCAGGCGACCGAAGGCGCGGTCTACCTCACCGGCACGCAGGCGCTGGTGCGATTGCCGATCCTGCAGCGCCAACGCGACGCGGCCGCCGGCCTGAACACCGCCGGCTACATCTCGGGTTATCGCGGTTCGCCGCTGGGCGGCTACGACCAGGCGCTCGAGAAGGCGCGCGCGCACCTCGATGCGCATCACGTGCGCTTCGTGCCGGGGCTGAACGAGGATCTCGCCGCCACCGCGATCTGGGGCACCCAACAGATCGATGCGCTGCCCGGCGGGCGCTACGACGGCGTGTTCTCGATCTGGTACGGCAAGGGACCGGGCGTCGATCGCAGCGGCGACGTGTTCCGCCACGCGAACCAGGCGGGCACCGCGCGCCACGGCGGCGTGCTCGCCCTGGCCGGCGACGACCACGGTGCGAAATCGTCGACCGTCGCCGCGCAGACCGACTTCGTCTTCCAGGCGGTGTCGATTCCCGTGCTCTCGCCAGCCACCGTGCAGGACTACGTCGACCTCGGCCTGCACGGCCTGGCGATGTCGCGCTTCGCCGGCCTGTGGGTCGCGCTGAAGTGCGTCACCGACACCATCGAGTCGGCCGGCATCGTCGACGTGTCCACCGATCGCCTGCGCATCGTGCTGCCCGACGATTTCGCCATGCCGCCCGGCGGCCTGAGCCTGCGTTGGCCCGAGGAGCCGTTCCCGAAGCTCGAGGAGCGCCTGTCGCGCTTCAAGCTGCCGGCGGCGCTCGCCTATGCGCGTGCGAACCGGCTCGATCGCAACGTCTTCGGCCGCGCCGACGGCGAGCCGGCGCGGCTGGGCATCGTCTCGAGCGGCAAGAGCTGGCTCGACGTGATGCAGGCGCTGGCCGACCTCGGCATCGACGAGGCGGCTGCGCGCGCGCTCGGGCTGCGCGTGATGAAGATCGCGATGCCGTGGCCGCTGGAGCCGCGGGCCGTGCGCGCCTTCGCCGAAGGCTGCGAGGAGCTGCTCGTCGTCGAGGAGAAGCGCTCGCTGATCGAGGCGCAGCTGAAGGAACTGCTGTATGCGTTCGCCGAACGCCCGCGCGTCGTCGGCAAGACCGACGAGAACGGCGCCGCGCTCGCGCCCGACTACGGCGAGCTGACGCCGGCTTTCTGCGCGCGCCTGATCGCTCAGCGCCTGGCCCGCTGGCGCGGGGCGCCCGACGATGCGCGAGGCGCGCGCGCCGATGCGGTGCATGCGCGGATCGACGCGCGCCTGGCCGAACTGGAGGCGCGCGAGCGCGCGCCGGCGAAGCGCTTCGAGACGATCGAGCGCATTCCGTATTTCTGCTCGGGCTGTCCGCACAACACGTCCACGCGCGTGCCCGAGGGCTCGCGCGCGCTCGCCGGTATCGGCTGCCACTACATGGCGCAGTGGATGGACCGCTCGACGGCCACGTTCACGCAGATGGGCGGCGAGGGGATGACCTGGGTGGGCCTGGCGCCCTTCAGCGATACGCCGCACGTCTTCCAGAACATCGGCGATGGCACCTGGTTCCATTCGGGCTCGCTCGCGCTGCGCCATGCGGTGGCGACGAACACGCGGATGACCTACAAGATCCTGTTCAACGACGCGGTGGCGATGACCGGCGGCCAGCGCCACGACGGCGCGCTCACGCCGCAGCGCATCGCGCAGCAGGCGCGCGCCGAGGGCGTTCGCCGCATCGTCGTGGTCACCGATGAACCCGGGCAGCATCCGTCGGGGGACTTCGATTCC
>Ga0066256_1005558_pt1 | contig 10359 bp, 9 predicted proteins | sample ThiBio_1000_biof_FD_87107 | JGI IMG/M metagenome (GOLD analysis project Ga0066256, IMG submission 87107) | Wastewater bioreactor microbial communities from Cape Town, South Africa - Thiocy_expt_1000_biof (version 2) | ecosystem: Engineered > Bioreactor > Thiocyanate-remediating >... | reverse complement strand
GCATCGTGCACCGCCATGCTGGTCGCGTGCTGTTCAAGATCGCCAATGTCTGTCCGGTCTATTGCCGCTTCTGTTTCCGGCGCGAGATGATTGGCCCCAACAGCGAAACCGCACTCGATACCGCGGCGATGGATGCCGCCTTTGCCTATATCGCGGCGCATCCGGAAATTCATGAAGTCATTCTGACCGGCGGCGATCCCTTTGTGCTGTCCACCCGGCGCATTGCTGCCGTCACCGCGCGCCTTGCCGCGATTGCGCATGTGAAGATCGCCCGCTGGCACAGCCGTGTGCCTTTTGTCGATCCGGGCAAAGTGGATGCGGGTTTTGTCGCTGCGTTGAAGGCGGACGGGCTCGCCCCCTTCATCGCGTTGCATGCCAATCATATGCACGAATTCACCGCTGCCGCGCGCGCTGCCATCGCCCGGCTGGCCGATGGCGGCATCCCGCTGCTCAGCCAGAGTGTGCTGCTCAAGGGTGTCAATGACGATGTGGAAACGCTCGCGGCTTTGATGAATGCCTTCGTGGAAAATCGGGTGAAGCCTTACTACCTGCATCATCCCGATCTTGCGCCCGGCACCGGCCATTTCCGCGTTAGCATTGCGGAAGGGCAGGCACTGGTGCGCGCCCTGCGCGCGAAAATTTCCGGCATCGCGATGCCGCAATATGTGCTGGATATTCCCGGCGGCTACGCCAAGGTGCCGCTTCTGTCCGACGATGTCGTGGCGCTGGAGGACGGCCGCTACCGCATCCGCGATCATGCCGGCCGCTGGCATCTTTATCCGCCGGTTTAGAGCGGAATCGGAAAAGTGTGAAACGCCGATGACGCTGCCGCTACCGGCTTCCGATAAATTGCGCGACAAAGAAAAGAACTGGAGTGAAATCGTGATTCCATAGAATCCGATTTTACTCTAGGCGCGGCGCAGCCGCTTGAAGAATGCGCTCACCCGGTGGCGCGTCTGTTCACGGCGCACCACGCCCTGATCCGTGACCCAGTTCAACTGAATCACCCGCCGCGGCCCCTCGAACGGTTCAAAGCCGTGCCAGGCATTGGGCTGGTTGCGGAAGATCAGAAGTGTGCCCTCATCCGGCGGCACCTCTGCCACCACTGCGCCCAGGTCGTCGGGCGACCGCAACAGGCGCAGGCGTCCTTTCGGGCTTTCCCATTTGCCGTTCATATAGATCAGCACGGTGATCAGCTTGGTTGTGCTGTCGGTGTGAATCTGGCCGTCTTCGGCACGGCTGGTGCCGCGCACGGTGACCATGGTGGGCCGGGCCGAAAGGTCTATGGCAAATTTCTCCGCCACCGCATCGGTGAAGTCCTCGCCACGAATGGCATCCATCAGCGCCGCAAAGGCGGCGCCGTAGTGCAGGCTCGGCAAGGGAAAGCTTCCCGGCAGCGGCACATCGGGAAAGGCGCGCTGGATTTCCTCCATCGCCTCGGCCCGCACAAAGCCGGGCACGATCAGATAGGGAAACGGCTCGCTTACCAGCGGTGTGGCGCGGAACGTCTCTATATCGATCGGCAGCATGTCAGAGCGGTTGCTGCATATAGGCTGCCGCCATAATGCCGCCATCCACCGCCAGAACCTGGCCGGTAATGAAGGAAGATGCCCTGCTGCAGAAGAAGATCGCCGCGCCGATCATGTCGTCGTCTTCGCCGATCCGTCCGCGCGGCACCGAACTTTCAATCGCTTTCCGTGCCGTGGCAAGGACCGGCGCCAGCATTTTGGTTTCGAACGGGCCCGGCGCAATCGCGTTCACATTGATCTGGTCGCGCGCCAGATGCTTGGCCAGATGGTGCGTCAGGTGATGCACCGCTGCCTTGCTGGCGGAATAGGCATAGCTTTCCAGTTGCGGCTGGAGAATGCCGTCGATGGACCCGATGTTCACAATGCGCGCCGGATCGTCCGCCGTACCTGCCGCCTTCAATTCCGGCAGCAGCGCCTGGCTCAGAAAGAAAATCGCCTTCAAGTTGACGTTCATCAACTTGTCCCAACCTTCTTCCGAGAATGTTTCAAAAGGTTCGGCCCAGGCGGCCCCGGCATTGTTGACCAGAATGTCGAGCTTCTTCTCACGCGCCTTGATGTCTTCGGCCAGCGCCTTCACCTCCGCCATCGATCCCAGATCGTGGGCCAGCGGAATGCAGGTGCCGTATTTGGAAAGCCCTGCGGCGGCCCGTTCGCAGGCCTCGGCCTTGCGCGACGAGATATAGACCTTCGCGCCGTTCTGCACGAAGCCACGGGCGATCATCAGCCCGATCCCCCGCGATCCGCCGGTTACCAGCGCGGTCTTGCCGCTGATATCGAAAAGTTGGGATACCATTGCGCCCTACCGGTATGTCGCGTTCAATTCCACCAGCTTCGCCGAACCGGGGCAAAGCTCTTTCGCGCCCATCCGGTTCAGCGGTGCTTCGGCGGTGTTCAGATGGGTGTGTAGGTCTTCGGCCGCGGCGTCGAGGAACAAAAGGCCTGTCACCACTTCGCCCGCCGCCTCGCGCTCATGCAGATATTTGATCGTGGCCGCGCGGTCATGCAGGTCATAGTCCTGATGCAGCTTGGCCAGTTGCAGCACCGAACCGTCGTGCTGCGTCACCGCCTGCACGGTGCCCGGCTCGTAATCCACGGTGATTTCCGCCTTCGCCGGCATGAAGTCCAGACGGTTCACAGCCTCGTTGTGGGCGCGCACGAAATCATAGGATTTGGTGGAGCCGGGATGGTTGTTGAACTGCACACAGGGGCTGATCACGTCGATGATCGCGGGGCCCGTGTGCGCGATCGCGGCTTTCAGCAGCGGCACCAGTTGTTTTTTGTCGCCGGAAAAGCTGCGGGCGACAAAGCTCGCGCCCAGCACCAGCGCCAGGCTGACAAGATCGATCGGGGAATCGGTGTTGATGCCGCCCGCCTTGCTTTTCGAGCCCTTGTCGGCGGTGGCGGAGAATTGGCCCTTGGTCAGACCGTAAACGCCATTGTTCTCGCAGATATAGACCATGTTCACGCCGCGGCGCACGCAATGGGCGAATTGCCCAAGCCCGATGGAGGCGGAATCGCCGTCGCCCGAAACACCCAGATAGATCAGATCGCGATTGGCGAGGTTGGCGCCCGTCAGCACGCTCGGCATCCGGCCGTGCACGCTGTTGAAGCCGTGGCTGTTGCCCAGAAAATAATCCGGCGTCTTGGAGGAACAGCCGATGCCGGACAGTTTCGCCACCCGGTGCGGCTCGATCGAAAGCTCGAAACAGGCCTGGATCAGGGCCGACGAAATGGAATCGTGGCCGCAGCCTGCGCACAGCGTGGAGATGGAGCCTTCGTAGTCGCGGCGCGTGAAACCCAACTCGTTGGTTGCAAGCCCTTTGTGCCGCAGCTTCGGCTTGGTGATGTAGGTCATTCCGCGGCTTCCTTGTGGGTGTTCAGATTGATGCGTTCGGCAATGGCCGCCTGGATGAAGCGGGCCGTGATCGGCGTTCCATCGTAATGCAGCAGGGAAATGAAACGCGCCGGGTCGAAGGCGCCTTCATTGACCAGAAGCTTCATCATCTGCGCGTCGCGGTTCTGCTCCACCACAAAAACGCTGTCGTGGGCGTGAATGAACTCCGCCACCTCGTCGGCAAAGGGAAAGGCGCGGATGCGCATGACGTCGAGGTGGATGCCATCCCCCTCCAGCTTGGCCATCGCCTCGTCCATGGCCGGCGCGGTGGAGCCGAAATAGAGCACGCCATAAGGCGTCTTCTCTTTCGCGTCGCGCCGCTCCGGCTTCGGCAGGATGGTCTTCGCCGTCTCCAGCTTGCGCAGCAGACGCTGCACATTGTCGACGTAATCGGACCCCTCTTCGCTATATTTGGCATAGCGGTTGCGCGAGGTGCCGCGGGTAAAGAAGCTGCCTTTGGTCGGGTGCGTGCCGGGCAGGGTGCGGAAAGGAATGGCATCGCCATCCACGTCCAGATAGCGGCCGAACACCGTGCCTTTCTCCAGTTCTTCCGCGGTCATGATCTTGCCGCGGTCGTAAGCGCGGGCGTCATCCCAGGAAAGCGGTTCGGTCAGCCAGTCGTTCATCCCGATGTCGAGGTCCATCATCACGAACACCGGCGTCTGCAACCGTTCGGCAAAGTCAAAGGCATCCGCCGCGAAGCTGAAGGATTCGTTCGGGTTCTTCGGGAACAGCAGCACATGCTTGGTGTCGCCGTGGCTCGCATAGGCACAGGCGAAAATATCCGATTGCTGGGTGCGTGTCGGCATGCCGGTCGATGGCCCGCCGCGCTGGATGTCGAAGATCACCGCCGGTATCTCGGCAAAGTAAGCCAGGCCGAAAAATTCCTGCATCAATGAAATGCCGGGCCCGCTGGTCGCGGTGAAGGCGCGTGCCCCGTTCCAGCCTGCCCCGATCACCATGCCGATCGCGGCGATTTCATCTTCGGCCTGCACGATGGCGAACCTGTTTTTGCCCGTCTCGGGATCGACGCGCAGATTTTGGCAATGCTTGGTGAAGGCTTCCGCGACCGAGGTCGATGGCGTGATCGGATACCAGGCGCAAACCGTGGCCCCGCCATAGACCGCGCCGAGGCCCGCGGCATCGTTGCCCGCGATGAAGATGCGGTTGCCCACCTTGTCGGAGCGGGCGATCTTCAGCTTGCAAGCCCCGGCAAGATGTTCGCGCACATGATCGAAGCCGAGCTTGAAGGCCTGCACGTTCTTCGCAATCAATTCGGGGCGCTTCTTGAACTGTTCGCCCAGAAGCGTCTCCACCACCGCCGGGTCGATGTCGAGAAGGGCGGACAGCGCGCCGATATAGATGATGTTCTTGAACAATTGCCGCTGGCGCGGATCCTTATAGGTACGGTTGCAGATTTCGGTCAGTGGCATGCCGATGCGGTTGACATCCTCACGGAATTTTGACGGCGGCAGCGGCTTGGTCGAATCGTACAGCAGATAACCACCCGGCTCGATCGAGGCGACATCCTTGTCCCAGGTCTGCGGGTTCATCGCCACCATCAGGTCCACACCGCCGCGCCGGCCAAGCCAGCCTTCGCCGGAAATCCGCACCTCATACCAGGTGGGAAGGCCTTGGATGTTGGAAGGGAAGATGTTGCGCGAGGCGACGGGCACGCCCATACGCAGGATACAGCGGGCGAACAATTCGTTGGCACTGGCCGAACCGGAGCCGTTGACGTTGGCGAACTTGACGACGAAATCGTTCGTCGCCTCTAGGCGTTGTGGCATGATCCGGCCTGCGCAGTTTCGAGATAGAATTTTTTCATGTCCCATGCGCCGGTGGGGCAGCGTTCGGCGCATAGCCCGCAATGCAGGCAGACGTCTTCGTCTTTCACCATCACGCGGCCCGTTTTCAGCGTATCGGAGACGTAGAGGTCCTGCTCCGGATTGACCGCCGGTGCGGTCAGCCGCGTGCGCAACTCCTCTTCCTCACCGTTCTCCGTGAAGGTGATGCAATCCATCGGGCAGATGTCGACACAGGCATCGCATTCGATGCACAGCCCGCGTTCGAACACGGTTTCGATATCGCAATTGAGGCAGCGCTGCGCTTCCAGAAAAGCCCGCTCGGGATCGAAGCCCAGTTCCACTTCGACATTGACGTTCTTCAGCGTCACGGCCTTGGGTGCATGCGGCACCTTGTAACGCAGGTCGAGCGACACGTCATTGTCGTAGGACCATTCGTGAATGCCCATCTTCTGGCTCAGCAGATTGGTCAGCGGGCTCGGCCGTTCCGCATTCACGCTTTTGCCGTTGCAATGCAGGTCGATCGAAACCGCGGCTTCGTGCCCATGCGCCACCGCCCAGATGATGTTCTTGGGGCCGAACGCAGCATCGCCGCCGAAAAACACTTTCGGATTGGTCGATTGATAGGTGACGGGATCGACCTTCGGCATTTCCCAGCGGTCGAATTCAATGCCCAGATCGCGCTCGATCCAGGGGAAGGCGTTTTCCTGCCCCACAGCAACCAGAACGTCATCGCATGGCATATGCACATCCGGCTCGCCGGTGGGCACCAGCTTGCGCCGGCCGTCCTTGCCGTATTCGGCCTTCACCTTTTCGAACACGACACCGGTCAGCCTGCCGTCCTCGTGGGTGAATTCCTTCGGCACCATGTAATTGTGGATAGGAATGCCTTCGCCGATGGCGTCGTCCTTTTCCCACGGGCTCGCCTTCATCTCCTCGAAGCCGGAGCGGACGACGACCTGCACCTCCTCCCCGCCCAGTCGGCGCGAGGTGCGGCAGCAATCCATCGCGGTGTTGCCGCCGCCGAGCACGATCACGCGGCGGCCGATTTTGTGGATATGCCCGAACGACACGCTGGAAAGCCAGTCGATGCCGATATGGATATTGGCGGCGGCTTCCTTGCGGCCCGGAACCTCCAGGTCGCGCCCGCGTGGCGCGCCACAACCGACAAAGATCGCGTCATAGTCTTCCGCCAGCACCGCTTTCATGCTGTCGATGCGCTGGCCGAAGCGGGTTTCGGGCTCAAGGCCCAGAATGTAACCGCATTCCTCGTCCAGCACGCTCTCCGGCAGGCGGAATTTCGGAATCTGCGTCCGCATCATGCCGCCCGCCTTCGCGTCCTGATCATAGATGGTAACGTGATAGCCAAGCGGCAGCAGATCGCGCGCCACCGTCAGGCTGGCCGGGCCCGCCCCGATCAGTGCGATGCGCTTGCCGTTTTTCTGGACCGCCGGCTGGGGCAGCCGCCCGGTGATGTCGTCCTTGTTGCCATAGGTGCCGCGTTCCACCGGGCAGATCGCCACCGGTTCTTCTCCCCCCCGGCCGCGGCGGCAGGCGGGTTCGCAGGGCCGGTCGCAGGTCCGCCCCAGAACGCCCGGAAACACGTTGGATTTCCAGTTGATCATATAGGCGTCGGAATAACGCCCCGCCGCGATCAGCCGGATATATTCCGGCACCGGCGTGTGGGCCGGACAGGCCCACTGGCAATCGACGACCTTGTGGAAATAAGCGGGGTTGCTGGTATCGGTCGGCGGCATGCCGCGCGGTCGTTCGGGCTCGGCCAGTGCCAGCCCTTCAGCCGAATCTGAACTCATCGGACTTTGTGAATCTCCATAGCGGTATTCGGCAATCGCAAGCTGTCCTGCCTGTCATTCCGCACTTTTGCCGCGGCGCCGGTCATCCGGCAACCGCCTGGCTGGCTCCACGCCCCCAAGATTTTCCATCTTAGCTCTCCCGGCTTGCCGCGCAACACAGCATTGGCTGTATCATCGCCGTCTTAACCCGGCTGTCTTAACCCGGCATATTCCACATTAATTTTTCGTTTTATCTGGCGGGATGGCGAGGCTGATCATGGAACTGGTGCTGACAGAGCAGCAACGCGCAATTGAGGAAAATGTCAGCCGCATCTGCGCTGGTTTCCCGGACGCTTACTGGGCCGCCTGCGATGATGAAGCCCGCTTCCCGGTGGAGTTCCATCGGGCCATGGCCGACGGCGGCTGGCTCGGCATTGTGGGGGGGGGGGGGGGGGGGGGGCGGGGGGGCCGCGCCCGCGCCCCCCCCCTCCCCCCTAATTTTTTCCGCCCCGCCCCCCTGCGCGGTGCGCGGCAGGGGGAAACGGAGGGCCCGCTCCCGCCCCCCCTTGACGGGGGGGGAACGGAGGGCTTGTTTGGGGGGGGGGGCGCCCAAGGCCGCCCCCCCCCCCCCCCCGACCGCGCCCTCCGCCCGCCGCAGCAATGATGGATATGTCATCCGCGGCCGCAAGATCTGGACCACCACGGCGCAGGAGGCGGACAAGATCCTGCTCCTTACCCGCACCACGCCAAAGGCGGAGTGCAAGCGCCCGACCGACGGCATGACCCTGTTTTATACCGACCTCGACCGTGCCCGCGTGGAAGTGCGGCGCATTCCGAAAATGGGCCGCGCTGCGGTCGATTCCAACGCCGTCTTCATCGACGATCTGCCGGTGCCGGACGAAGACCGCATCGGGGAGGAGGGGAAGGGTTTCCGCTATCTGCTCGACAGCCTCAATCCCGAACGCATCCTGATCGGGGCGGAGGCTGTGGGCCTTGGCCGCGATGCCCTGTTCCGGGCGGCGAATTATGCCCGCGAACGGGTGGTGTTCGGCCGCCCCATCGGCCAGAACCAGGGCATCCAGCATCCGCTGGCGGAAAGCTGGGCCTATCTCGAAAGCGCGTGGTGGATGTGCCTGCGCGCGGCCTCGCTTTACGATTCCGGGCAGCCTTGCGGGGCCGAAGCCAATGCCGCAAAATTTCTCTCCGCGCGCGCGGCCTTCGATGCCACCACCCGCAGCGTGATGACCCATGGCGGCATGGGTTACGCGCGCGAATATCAGGTGGAACGCCTGTTCCGGGAATCCATGCTGCCGCGCATCGCGCCGGTCACGGAACAGCTCATCCTGTCCTTCATCGCAGAAAATGTACTCGGTCTGCCGAAATCCTATTGAGGCCCGATGCCCGTTCCCACGCTCGAAACACCGCGCCTCATTCTGCGCGGGCATCGCTTGTCCGATTTCGGATTCGTGGCTGCGATGTGGGGCGATCCTGCGGTCGTCCGTTTCATCGGCGAAGGAAAACCGCTGACGCGGGAAGACGCGTGGAACAAGTTCCAGCGTTTTCCGGGGCACTGGAACCTGATGGGCTATGGCTCCTGGGCCATCACGGAAAAAACCGATGGCGCCTTGCTGGGCGAGGTGGGGTTCATCGCGCGTGCGCGTCTTCCCGAAGATCCATTGTCGAATGTGCCGGAAATCGGCTGGGCTCTGGCGTCGCCTGCGATGGGCAAGGGTTACGCGACAGAGGCGGTCAAGGCCGCGCTCTCATGGGGCCGTGACTATTTCGGCCCGGTGCGCGCGGTTGCCGTGATCCAGCCAGACAATGCGGCATCGCTCCGGGTTGCACGGAAATGCGGTTTTGCGCTATGCGCCCAGTCACAGTCCGGCGCGCGCCCGCTTCTGCTGCTTGACCGCCCTCTCTAATCGCCTGTCTTCGCGCCGCGGCCCTGCAGGCCACGGGAATATTGCCATGGACCATCTGATCAAAGGTTATCGGGAATTTCGCAGCAGGCGCTGGCCTGAGGAACGGGAGCGTTACACCGATCTCGCGCATAACGGGCAGAAGCCGGAATATCTGGTGATCGCCTGCAGCGATTCACGCTCCGATCCCGCCACCATCTTCAACGCCCATCCGGGCGAATTGTTTGTCATCCGCAACGTCGCGGCGGTTGTGCCGCCTTACGAGACCGATGATACCCACCACGGCACCAGCGCGGCCATCGCCTTCGCCGTGCTCAGCCTCAATGTGCGCAACATTCTGGTCATGGGCCATGCCCAATGCGGCGGCGTCGCGGCCGCGCTCGACAATTCGATTGCGGAAAGCGTGCCGTTTCTCGGCCGCTGGATTGAGCTTCTGGCACCCGCTGCCACCCATTCCGCCCACATCGCCGACCATGCCGCCCATCATGTGGCGATGGAACGCGATTGCGTCCGCCTCTCTCTCGAACGGCTGATGACATTTCCGTTCGTGGCGGAACGGGTCCGCGCGGGCAAGCTGCAACTGGATGGCGGGCGCTTCGGCATCGCCGACGGCAAGCTCGAATTGCTGGACCGCAAGAGTGGTAGCTTTGTCACGGTCGATTGAGATGTCTGCCCGCGCTATCCATCACCCGGCTGCTCCGGTGTAATCTCGTTTCGCTCCCGTCTCCGTTCTCCTCGGTGTCCGCACCGAAAGGGGGAGGGAGGGGGGAGGCCAAATTTTGAAAACGAATAGCGGGTAGGGACGTGTGATGGCCGGGCTTTATTACGAGGAATTCTTTGTCGGCCAGATTTTCCAGCACCCGATCCGGCGCACGGTGACGGAAGCCGACAACGTCTTCTTCACTGCGATGACCCACAATCCGGCCCAGCTCCATCTGGATGAGGAGTATGGCAAGAAGACCGAGTTCGGCGCCCGCATCGTCAATTCGCTTTTCACCCTCGGGTTGATGATCGGGATTTCGGTGGGCGAAACCACCCTCGCCCCCGCGTCCGCGAGCGTGGGCGGGGGGGGGGGGCGGTCCGCGAGCGGGTTGTTTGTGGGGGATTCTGGGGGGGGGGAGCCGGGGGGTAGGAATTGGCGGGATCCCCGCTCCCGCCCCGCCAATGGCATCGTGCTGTTCGCCCATCGCGCCTTCAACCAGCGGGGCGAGATGGTGGCGGTGTGCAAACGCTCCGCCCTGATGCTGAAGAAGACTGCCACGGCATGATCCCGCGCTCTTTTCTGTTCGTGCCGGCCGACAGCGAAAAAAAACTCGCGAAAACGAAAACCTCGCCGGCCGATGCACTGATCCTCGATCTGGAGGATTCCGTGGCGCCTGAAAATCGCGTTCGCGCCCGCGGTCTTGCCCGTGAATATCT
>Ga0066256_1005237_pt1 | contig 10359 bp, 1 predicted proteins | sample ThiBio_1000_biof_FD_87107 | JGI IMG/M metagenome (GOLD analysis project Ga0066256, IMG submission 87107) | Wastewater bioreactor microbial communities from Cape Town, South Africa - Thiocy_expt_1000_biof (version 2) | ecosystem: Engineered > Bioreactor > Thiocyanate-remediating >... | reverse complement strand
GGCCGCAAGGCGCGGCACACGCCCGGCATCGGGTTGGGCGCCCTGCCGGTAGGTGCAGGCGAAACAGCAGCAACGGTGGCGGCAGCAGCAGCGGCACAATCGCTGCGCCCCAGCCCCACAAAGGCAGCCACGAGGCGCAGGGCGGCGTGCAGCACCGGCGCGGCACGTGGCGGCAGCGTGCGGCCGCCCAGCCCTGCCACCTGTTGTGACGCCCGCACCGCCAGCGGCGCCGCTACGGCGGCTTCCAACGTCGCCAGCTGCGAGGCGCCGGCTGGCACCAGTGGCACGTACGTGGTGGCAGCCGCGCCCCAGCTGGTTGCCAGTCCACACACGCTTCCTCCCGGCCCCCCGCGGCACAGCGCAAGGCTGAAGGCCTGCTGCCGCGACAACATGGCAGCCCACCGCGCTCGTGCCGTGTCGTACGTCGGTGCTGCCAAGGCACGGCACACACCTGCCCCAAACTCGCCCGTCGCGGATGCAGCAGCAGCCGCTGCTGCAGGCGATGCAAACGACATCACCAGGTCGCCGTCATCTGGCTGCGTGTCGTCGCTGTGGCTGCCAGAGGTGTCCGCCATCAGCCCGCCGACCGCGGCGGCACTCTGTGCGGCAGAAGGCACGGCGACCGCGGTGGTGCTGGCAGCCGCCAGCTCGTCTACCAATGCCGATGTGCCACCGCCGCCCGGCGTCCACAGCCGGCGGGCAGGTGCCGCAGGCCCTGGTGTAAACCGGGTGCCATGCGTGGCGGTGGGACGGCGGGCAGACACCGCCGCACCAGCGCGGGACGGCAGCAAGGTGTGCACACGGTGCGGCGAGACATAAGCAGCGAAAAAAGAGCGGGACGGCACTGCCTGTGCAATCGCTGCGCCGGCGGCAGGTGGCGCAGGCGTGCGTGCAAGCGACAGACACGCTGCGCTGTTGTGTGGGTCGCCCACCAACTCCAGCTCCAGCGCCGCCGCCAGCGGCGGCTCGTCATGCAGAATGGCAGCAGCGGCAGCCGCAGCTGCCGGAGTTGGGCACTCACCCTCCCCGCCGCCCCATACCGACACGTCGCCAGAATCGCACGCCTCACTGCCGCCGCCGCCAGTGGGGCCGCTTCCAGTTACAGCAGGCACCACCGCATCCCATTCGTCGCCTTCCTCCGTCGCGTGGCACACTGATGACAACGACGTGGCGTCCGACGCATCATCATCGTCGCCGGCCCACTCGCCACCCACCCCCTCCACGCCGCCACCGCCACCGCCGCCGCCACCGTCTCTGTTGTCTCGTAGGTCGGCGACAAGCGGTGCCCACGTCGCAACTGCATCCAACGCGGTACGCACACCTGGTCCGCCGCTGTCGCCGCTCGCGTGTGCACCGTCGCCTCCGCCGTCATTGCCGTTATCGCTGCCATCGGCGCCGCCGCCGCCGCCGTCGTCCTCCGCCAGACCGCCATCATCATCCAGCATGGAGAACACGATGCGCTCGCCGTCGTCATCGTCGTCGTCATCACCCAGCAGCGCAGACGTGGCACCACTGCACACGCTGCCGCCATCGCCGCCGCCTACACCGCCGCCGCTACGTGCTGACGCCGCGGCAGCGGCAACACCCGCAGCCACGGAGACGGCAGAGGCCGCGCCGCCGACGTCTGTCACCGTCGCCACCAGCGCAACAGCATGTGCGTGAATAGCAGCGGCGGCGGCAGCAGGGTCGGCGTCGAAGAAGTAGGCACCAGAGAGGGACGCCCGCCGGGTGACGGCGGCAGCAGTGGCGGCACTTGGTACGCTGACCGAGCCACCGGACAGGTGAATGGCTGCTGGCGACGACGCTGCTGCCAATCCACCCCCGCCACCTCCACCACCCCCACCCCCACCCCCACTCCCACCGCCGCCCTCAAGCGGCATGGAGAACGGCGCCGCCATGGTAAGGATGCGCTGGATGACGGGCAATGGGGCCGCCGCCACAGCAGCTGGCGTGGCGAGTCCAGCGGCGGCCAGCGCGCGGGCGTACAGCAGCGTCATGCCGCGCAGGCGCATGAGGGGCGCCAGCTTGCGGGGCGGGCGCGCCGACGTGAGCGTGTCACGGATGCTGCGGGCGGCACGCGCCAGCGCCCACCACCGCAGCGCGTCGGCAAACCGCGCTGTCTGCGCCGCCACCATGGTGGTGCGCTGGTGCAGCGTGGCAATGCCGCTGATGTCCACTCCCTGCGCCGCCAGCGCGGTGGCAGAGGTGCCTGCCAGCGCGGCAAACAGCAGCAGGGTGGCGTAGGTGCGGCGGTAGCGCAGGGGGAGGGCGGACGTGAGGAGGCCGGGCGGCACGGGGACGCGCGTGCCGGGCGGCGGGCTGGTGTCGTGCAGTGACGCCACCACGCCCGCCAGCGTCGCGTCAAATTGCAGGTGCGCCAGGATGGCACCCGCGCATGCATCCATCCCTGTCACCAGGCGCGCCAGCCAGCACAGCGCGTGCCACTGCGTCTCGGGCAGGTCACGCTCCGCCACGGGCACCACCAGGTACAGGATGTGCAGCATGCTGCCGGTGTAGAACCGCCGACTTGCGGCCGCCAGCAACTCGTACATCGCCTCCGTGTGCGCCGGCGCGATCCCCGCCAGCGCAACCGCGTCGCCCAGCGGCGTGGTGCGCCACGCTCCCTCGGCATCGCAGTACACATATTGCACGCGCTGCAGCTCGCGCAGGCAGGCATCCACTGCATCCGCCAGCAGTTCCGACGCCTTACATGCCGCTGCAAAGGTGCGGTCTGTGAGCGCCACCAGGTCGGCGCGGGAGGCCGCCCACCCACATGCAATACCCTCCAGCACAAGGCGTGTCAGGGGCGCGCTAAACGCTGTTGCCGACGCTGTGGATGGCGATAAGACTGCCGCCGCCGCGGCGGTTGCTGGTGGCGGCGCTGCCAGCAACCGTGACGCCACCGGCTCCAGCTCTGCCGTCATGAGCAGCGCCGCGGACGGCGCGTCGCGCGGCTCCGCCAGCAGGATGGCGTCGCACGGTGTACCGCCACCGCCACCCGCCTCGGGCGTGCGACCGGCGCGGCCAGCCATCTGGCGGTACCGGGACGGTGTGAGCGTCGCGCGGCCCACACGCGCGGCGGTGATGATGACGCGCGTGGCAGGCAGGTTGACGCCGACGGCGAGGGTGGAGGTGGCCACAAGCACCAGCAGCGTGCGGTCGCGGTACGCCGCCTCCAGCAGCCGGCGGTCGGCGTCCACCAGGTCGGCATGGTGGAATGCCACGCGCGCCGCCACGGCAGCCGCCAGGCGCGGCGCGTACACGGCGCGCGACAGCGACGCGGTAAGGCGGGCAAGGCCCGCCGCAAGGACGGGGTCCCGGGCAGCGGCGGCGGCTGCAGCGGGGCGCAGGGCGTCAGCGAGTGACGCCGCCACCGCCGCCACCTCTGCCTTGGTGGGGCAAAACACGAGCGCCTGCCCGCCGCCCGCCAGCGTGGACCGCACCAGTGTGTTGACGCGGCTGCCACCAGGCGGCAGGCGGTCAGCTGGCGCCGGCTCAAAGTGCGAGCGCCAGGCCGGCAGCGGGAGGCGTGGGCGCTGCCCGTCAGGCGGCGGTGGTCGTAGGCGCAGCAGCTCGTCGGCAACCAGGAGGTAGGGCGCCAGCGGCACGGGGCGGAAGGCGGGCTCCACCACCGCCGCCGCACCCAGCCAGCGTGCCAGGGCCGGTAGGTTGGGCAGCGTGGCGCTCATGGCCACCACTTGCGTCGCCACAGGTGGGCCGCCACCGGCTGCCGCCCCGCCGCGCACCGCCGCCGCCAGCTTGGCCAGCGCGCCCTCCATCACCGCGCCCATCTCCTCCCCCACCATGTGCACCTCATCCACCACCAGCACGCGCAGCTCCGGCAGCGTGCCGTCGCGCGCCATGGCGTTCAGCAGCGCGTTGGCTTTCTCATACGTGGCGTACGCAATGCGCGCGCTGCCCATGCCGCCCGCGCCGCGCTCGCCGTGCAGCGCCATCACGCGGCAAGCCGGGCTGCCGCGGCCGCGATTATAGCCGCAGGCGCGCAGGAGGGCGGCGGCGGCGCGCGCGCGCTCCTCCACCAGTGCGCGGTACGGCAGCGCCACAATGGCGCGCGGCGTCAGCACCCGCCGGCGCACGCCCGCCGGCGCGCGCCCGCCGTCAGTAACAAACTCAGGGCATAGTGGCGTGCAGGCGCACACCTCCCACACCTCGCGCGGCGGCGCCAACACCGCCGTCGCCATAATAATGTCTGCTACCAGCGTCTTGCCGCCTGCCGTGGGCGCGGAGTACAGCAGCCATGTGGGCGGCGGATGAGGGCGGGCACCCGGTGGCGGCGGCCTGCCGCCTCCACCACTACTCCCACCTCCCAGTGGCGTGCCATCCAACAGCACGCCAGGCGTTGCTAGGCACCGCGCCTGCCACGGGTGCAGCCGCTGTATACCGGCCGCCGCCAGTCCAGTAGCCAGCGCCGGCGGCAGGTCCCATGACCTCAGTGCGGTCGCCGGCTGCCGCGGCGCGCCATGCAGCACGCTGCCGCCCTCCACCCAGGCGTGCGGCACCGACACTGGAACTGGTAGCTGCGCCAGTGCCGTGCGCGCCGCCCCGGTTGCCATCAGCGGCGCCGAGTGGGGCTGCTGCAGTGGTGGCAGCGGCAGGCGTGGTGGCTCTACCACTGGGGGCAGGCGTGGTGGCTCTACGACTGGGGGTAGGGCTGGCAGTACTCGGGCAGGGGCGGGTTCGTGAATCACTGGCAGCGACGGTGGCGGCAGCGACGGCGGCGACGGCTGTGGCGGGCATTCTGGAGGCGTCGGCGGCGGTGCATGCGCATTGAAAAGAGCGCCAGCTAGGGTGGCGGCACGTAGGGCAGCGGTGGCAGCACTGGTGTCTGCCAGTGGTGCGGGCCGGCCACCACCTCGCCCGCCTCCGCCGCCGCGCCCGCGCCCGCCCCCGCGCCCGCGCCCGTCCGCCGCCTGCATCATGGCCCTTGCAAGGTGGTGGGATCTAGTGGTAGTGGATCAAAGTATAAATGCAAAACAATTCACCCAGCACCACAACCGGGCCCGTTTATTTGCACCTTAACATGGCAGTACAGAGGCTAAATTATGGTGCACTCAGCGGCGCCGGTATTATTATGCAGGTGGTTGTGTGGCGAGGGGTGGTAGGGGCGTCAGACATGTCTGACGGCGACACAGTCGTCACAGGGGTGGCGTTTTAGCCGTTGGCGGCCGGTCAACGACTCAACGGCCATGGGAAATGGGTGTGAACAACAACAATAAGTTGCAAACGGCACCGTGCACGCACGCAATTACACCGTAAAACACACTCCATTGTGCCGCTATTTGTTGTTATGATTGGTTTCCGTTGTTTACCGTGACGCATTGTGTGCACCAATTGGGACTTTCGGCAGCAGCAGCAGCCCAGCACACACACCACGCCGGGTACCGGTAACGAACTGTTGTCGGTTGCACCTCCCATCTCTACGCACCCACAATGGCCTCCAGCAGCCTGCCGCCCATTGGGCCGCCGGGTGCACCACCTCATTCCGGTGGCGGCGGCGGTGCACCGGGCGGCGGTTCAGGAGGGGACGCTGTGCTGGACGCGCGCATCGAGGCGTTGAACGTGCTGTATGCCCAAAAGACGCGTGCGCTGCTGCACACCATCGGCGGGCTGGAGGCGGAGGTGAAGCTGCTGCGGGCGGCGTCCAAGGAGCACCGGCGGTCGCGCGTCATTGTGGGGCTGCAGGAGGTGGTGGCGGAGCGCGACGGCGTGGTGGAGGTGCTGAAGGCGGCGCTGTGCACCGCCGCCGGCCTGTCGCGCGAGGAGGTGGAGGGCTTCATTCTTAAAAAGACAACCGGCATGCCTGCCAAAGTGCGGCCGCAGTCACGCGAGGAGCTGGGGCTGGAGATTGCAAAGCTGAACAAGGCGCTGAACATGGCGCACGCCACCATTAAGCGCCTGGAGCTGGACCGCCTGAGCGCGGCACGCCTGGCTGCCAGTCCTGCCGCCGCGGCTGGCGCGGGCGCTGGCGCAGAAGGCGGTGGTATGCTGGTTGACCTGCTGGTGCCACGCAGCGCTGGTGGCGGCGGTGGTGGTAGTGCTGGCGGCGGTGGCGGCGGCGGTACGGATGCCGCGACGCTGTCGCCGCGCAGCCACCTGAGCGCACTGTTGGGAGGCAGCACGCGGTCAGGCGCGCCCGCCGGCTCTGCCATTGCGGCGGCGCGGGCGGCTGCAGGCGGCGGTGGTGGCGGCGGCAGCGGTGCGCCGCAGGAGGCCGCGCTGCGTGAGCGCGTTGCAGAGTTGGAGGCGATGACGTCGGAGCAGCATGACGAGATCCAGGAGATGCACGCGCAGCTGCGGGAGCTGGTGGGCACGGAGGCGCGCGTGGGGGAGCTGGAGACGGCACTGGCAGATGCCGACGCCAAGGTGTCAGCGGCGCAGGCATCCATGCGGCGCGCTGCCGCTGACCATGCGTCAGCAGCCGGCGAGTTGCAGGCGGTGCGCAGTGAACTGGCGGTGGTGAGCCGGCAGCGCGACGCCGCGGTGGCGGACGCGACCAAGGCCGCTGCAGCACTTACAGCAGCCGAAGCGGCAGCGGCGGCGGCGGCAGCAGCAGCAGCGGCGGCACCGCCGCCTGCACCCGCACCTGCACCTGCACCGACGGGCCCGTCCGTTGCGGAGCTCGTGGCAGCCAATGGTGAACTGGTGGCTGCAAACGCCAGCCTGCAGGCCAACGTGGCGCGGTTGCAGGGTGAAGCGACGCGCGCGCGTGAGGCTGCGACAGCTGCAGACGCAGCTAAAGCTGCAGCGCACGATGCCGCGGCAGCGGAGCGTGCTAAGGCAGCAGCGGCGGCGACAGCCGCGGCACGCGCAGAGTCGCGCGCCCGTGACCTGGAGGGTGAGGTGACCCGCGCGCAGGCCGCGGCTGCGGCCGCGGTGGCAGCAGCAGAGGAGGCGAAACGGTTGGCTACAGCTGAGGTGGAAGCCGCAGCAGATGCCAAGCGGGTGGCGGCTGCCGCGGCTGCGACGGCGGCGGCGGCACCGCCAGGGCACAGTGCGGAGGAGCTGGCTGCTGCGGTAGCCGCGGCACGTGCGGCAGGGGCAGGCGAGAAGGAGCACGAGTTGCATGCGCTGCAAGAGGCCGTGACTGCGCTGAAGCTGGACGTGAAGCGCGAGCACAGCAAGCGTGCAGAGGCGGAGCGCGAGCGGGACGAGTTGAAGGCGCGCGTGGCGCAGGACGAGGACTTCCATCGCGAGGAGCAGTCGCGGCATGAGAGCGACATGGAGGTGGCGCTGGCGGCGTGCGAGGAGGTGGAGGGCAAGCTGCGGGTGGCGGAGGAGGACAATGTCAAGTTGAAGGCGGCGCTTGAGGCAGCGAGCGCTGGTGCAGGTGCTGGCAGCGCTGCACCTGCACCCGCCCCTGCACCCGCCCCTGAACCCAGCGCCACGCGAGCTGAACTGGCTGCGGCTGTGAATGCCGCTGCAGCAGCCAAAGCAGAGGCGGCAGCGGTGGCGTCAGAGCGCAATGCGTATGCCGCGTTGGCACGGCGGGAGGCCGCCCGTGCCACCTCCGCGGTGGAGGCGCACGCCACGGAGGCAACACGCACCGGCAACCTGCTGAAGCAGGTGACCACGCTGCTGCAGACGCGCGACAAGGCGGTGACGGATGGCACCGCACAGACCGCTGCCACCATCAACATGTGCCTACAAGCCATCGGCGTGTGCGAGGCGCGCGTGCTGGGCATGGCCACGGACCTGAACCGGCTGCGTGGCGAGGAGCAGAGCAACGAAGTCACCGTCACCACCTGCCACGCCACCGTGGAGGCACTGACGGCGTATGGCCGCGTGGTAGCGTGGCAGCTGAAGGAGCTGGGTGGCAGCCCGCCGCCGCCGCCGCCCGACATGGTGGCGACCGCCGAGCGGCTGGTGGGCGAGTTGGAGGCCGCTGTCGCGGATGCCGCTGCCCTGCTGGCTGACGGTGGCAGCGGGGGTGGCGGCGGTGGCGGTGGTGGTGGTGGGGCAGCAGCACATGGCGACACAGCACATGATGCCGCTCCAGCACCAGTGCCTGTAGTCGCACCTGCACCACCGCCTGCGCCTGCACCTGAACCTGCACCTGCACCTGCAGCTCGACCGGCATCAGCATCCGCGTTTCCGCAGTTGCCGGGCATGCAAAGCGCGACACCAGCCGCAGCGCCGGCACCTGCACCCGCGTCAGCATTGGACACCAGCGCCCTGGAGGAAGACATTGAGGAGGACTTTGAGGATGACCCTGACGTGGAGGCGGCCATGACATCCTCCATGGATGCCACGTCACAGGGGCGGCGCCATTGAGTTGCTGCTGTTGTATTGTATTGTTGTTATTGTGCCCCACCCTTGTGCCCATACAGCCGTAAGGATCGCTGGTGCCGTAGTGTTTAAACCACATACGCCACCCTGCCGACGCACACGCAATAAAACGTCGGGGGCAACCACAAGTCACAGGGAAGTAGGGTGGGGGCACATCGCGGCAAAACCCGCAAGTAGCAGTCACGCAAAACGGCGACATGCAAACAAGCCAAACAAGCAACCAGGCCGCGCACCGCAGTCGACAATAACCGGCACCCGTCACACAACCTAGGCGGCGCGCGGCGGCCTGACGGCGGCAAGCGCGATGACGCTAGGTGCGCGTGACGGGGCGGGGTGCATGGCATCATGGCCGCTGCCGCCGGTGGCAGCCGCCGGCGGTGGCACAAACGACGGGGGCGGGGATGACGTGTCAAGCAGGGTAGCTGCGGGGGAGTCAGTGGCATCGGCAGTGGGCAGGCGGTAGGTGGTGGCAGTGCGAGGGCGGAGGGCCGCGCCGCAGGAGGTGCACGCGGTGGAAAGGGAGGCGGAGAGGGAGGTGCAGCAAGCGGCAGCCACATCGGTCACACCCGGCTCACTGCCGTCCTCGTCGCCGTCCCAGCTGACGCTGCTCGCGCTGCCGCCGCCACCCTTGCCGCGACCGGTGGTGGGGCCGCTGCCACCGCTGCCACCGCCGCCGTCGCCCGCCGCCGCCACACGCTCACGCATTGCTGTCGTCTTGGCGGTGGCATTGTAATGGTAGCCGCAGCACACGTTAACCCAGCGACACAGGCGCCAACGGTCTGGCGTGTGGCGGCGGCGGAAGGCACAGCGCTCGCCCGCTAGCGACGCCACGGCGACCGCCAGAATGATGGTGATGGTGATGTACACGCCAATGAAGTCGGTGAAGGTGAGCTGGCGGTAGCCGACGGTGGGTGCGGAGGGGCAGTTGGTGTACGGGAACCAGGAGGCGTCCAGCTGGTCCATGTACCCGTTGGAGGCGGCGGACACGATGCCGGGGTCCAGGTCGTCCTCAATGACGCTGTGCCGCTGCAGCGCAAAAGCAAAGAACTGCGAGGTGGCCTCGTAGCCCGTGATCACGACGTCGCACGTCGGCTGCAGCGCGTACCACTGCAGGTACGCGGCGGAGCCAAACACGGCAGATACGTGGCCGGCACGCAGCGCCGCCACGCCGGCGTCGTACGTCGGCACCGCCACCATCTGGCCCACCATGCGCCGTATGCCAATGTCCTGGTTGTTGACAAACCAGTCGGTGACGGAGGAGTTGGCAAGCACGGCAAACGGCAGGTGGCCGCGCTGCAGGTCGTCCAGCGACGCAAGGTCGGGCACGACGGCGCGCACGGTGGCGGCGGCGGTGAGGTGCGCGGTATACTGCGCGCCCAGGATGAGGGAGAACAGGGACATGGCGATGGTAAGCAGGCGCACCGACCACGCCTTGCCCATCAGGTTGTGCGACGTCATGAGGTTCATGATGGCGTAGTGCACCGCCTGCGACCCGTTCAGCTGCCGCCGCGTGTCCTCCGCCACCTCCGACTGCCGCCACCCAAACGGCGACACGCGGTCAATGGCGGTGAGCGCGGCGGCAAACACGGCGGTCATGACCAGCACCGACACCCACAGGTCGGTGGCAAACGGCGCCACGTAGCTCCAGTAGTTGGGCGTCGCGCCGCGCGTGCGCACTAGCAGGGCGTAGGTGGAGGACAGGAAGGGCGCGGTGTACGACACCACCATGACGCGCTGCACATTCCACGAAAACAGCGCCAGGCCGACGTCCGCGTCCCCGGCAATCAGCTGCCCCACCACGCCATTCCACACACCGGGCGCCACCTCCGACCCCACGCTGCCGTCTGGCGACAGCTGGTACGAGATGCCGTACTGGTGCGTCGTGTTGGCGGCGTTGGCCACCCCCACCGTGTACTCAAACAGGTCCACCAGCAGGCCAAACACTGCCAGGCTGCCGTCGTCATTCACATTGTGCTGCGCGTACGGCACCTGGTCCACAAACGACACATTCAGCACGATCGTCGTCACGTCGCCGTCCGTCACGCGCGCCGC
>Ga0066256_1005557_pt1 | contig 10361 bp, 7 predicted proteins | sample ThiBio_1000_biof_FD_87107 | JGI IMG/M metagenome (GOLD analysis project Ga0066256, IMG submission 87107) | Wastewater bioreactor microbial communities from Cape Town, South Africa - Thiocy_expt_1000_biof (version 2) | ecosystem: Engineered > Bioreactor > Thiocyanate-remediating >... | reverse complement strand
GGCGTGGGGATGTGAGTGGGGGGCAGTCGGGAGGTGACGGCGGCGGGGGGTCATCGATCGACCAACGCCGCCACCACCTTCCCTAAGTCGCCCCGCGCGCGTGCACACACGCGCACTTTGGGCGGGAGTAAAACACGGGGAGGGTGGCGGGGTAATAGGTCCTTCCACCGGTGGTGCCGCGACGGGTGTGGCGCCATCGTGCGCGACGGACGCCGCCTGGCTGCGAGTTGCCCGCCAAACGCCGCCACACCGAAGCAACACCCACCCTAAACCCAACCCCCAACCCAACCCACCCCCACCCCGCAGGCTGCGCGACGTGGAGCACGCGGAGGGGCGGCTGTACCTGGTGTTTGAGTGGCTGGACAAGGACCTGAAGAAGTACATGGACTCGGCGGCGGCGGTGCCGGGCGCGCCGGCGTCGGGCGGCGGCCTGCCCATGGCGCTCATCAAGAGCTACATGTTCCAGCTGCTGCGCGGCATGGACTTTTGCCACGCGCGCGGCATCATGCACCGCGACCTGAAGCCGCAGAACCTGCTGGTGGACCGCCGCGGCGTGCTGAAGCTGGCCGACTTTGGCCTGGCGCGCGCCTTCATGATCCCCATGCGCTCCTACACGCACGAGGTGGTGACCCTGTGGTACCGCGCGCCCGAGATCCTGCTGGGCCAGAAGACGTACTCGCCGGCGGTAGACATGTGGTCCATCGGCTGCATCTTTGCGGAGCTGGTGACGCGCCGCCCGCTGTGGCCCGGCGACTCTGAGATTGACGAGCTGTTCCGCATCTTCCGCTCCATGGGCACGCCCACCGCGGAGACGTGGCCCGGCGTCTCCGAGCTGCCCGACTACAAGCCCTCCTTCCCCAAGTGGCCCAAGCGCTCCGTCCACGCCTCCCTCGTCGGCTCCACCCTCGACGCCGCCGGCATCGACCTGCTGGAGCGCATGCTGGACTACGAGCCCTCCCGCCGCATCTCCGCGCGCGCCGCCATGTCGCACCCCTTCTTTGACGACCTTGACAAGGCGTCCGTGTAGGGAGGCCGCGCACCGCACCCGCACCCGCACCCGCATCCGCTGCGTACCTCCCGTGCCACGCTTGTAGAAGGCGTGGCAACCCCCGGGGGGCGATGCGCAGCGGCGGCGGCACGCGCCTGTGACTGCACCACCCATCGCCGCCGCCCGTCGGCACGCCACAGTTAACATATATGCTTGCTTGCACGTGCTTCAATTCCCTCGTGTTGTTTGGCCACGCAACTTCTTGATTATCAATACCCACCGGTGGCAGCTGCAGCAGCAGCCAGGGACGGCGGCGGCAGCGGTGACACGCCACTACTGCCACTGGCACTGGAAGCAGGCGGCGCGGGCGCAGGCGGCGCGGCAGCAGCCAGGCCCAGGTGCCGCGTGTAGAAGCCGTTAAAATCCAGGCGCTCACACAGGTGGCGCAGGTGGGAAGCGTAGTCGCCCGCGGTGCGCTCCACCAGCGCACCCAAGAAGTCGCGCAGCAGCGTGTCAAACATGCGCGACGACTTGACGATCATGGCCTGCCACCCCGCCTGCGCCATCGTGCGCTGCATCGCCTCCGTCTGCACCGCCAGTCGCGCCTTGCGCCGTGCGCGGTCGCGCGTTACCGCAGCCGCTGCCGCACTGCTGCCGCCCCTCCCACCGCCGCCGCCGCCGCCCGTCACACTGGTGGCTGCGGAAGGGCGGCGGCGGGTTGCACCACCTGCCGCACCACCACCACCACCACCACCACCACCACCACCTCGACTGGACGGCGCTGCCGCGGGGCGGACGGTAGAAACAACGCTGGCGCCATCCTCCTCGTCGTCGTCGGCGCCGCCGTAGTAGTCACCGTGCTCCAGCTGCACCCGCGCGCGATGCGTGGCGCGGTTAGCGCCAGCGCGCGCGTCCAGCTCCGCGTCATCCAGCCGGTGCGCCTCGATGGAGGACGTGATCTGGTTGGCAAACAGGAGGCACAGCGTGACGAGCTTGGTCTGCAGCTTGAGCAACTCGGGCGAGGTGAGCAGGCAGTCGGTGGCGGCGGCGGTGAGGAAGGCCGTGTGCGCCGTGATGACGTCATCCACGCTGGTGGCCACGCGCAGCGCCGCCAGCAGCTCGTGCCACAGCGGCTCGATCACCTCCGCCAGCTGGTAGTAGATGATGTTCTGCAGGAACGCCAGCATGCGCTGGCGCAGCGCGTACGACAGCGCCAGCGTCGCGCGCATGTCCAGCTCCTTGCACGTCTGGTGCGCCACCCAGCACGCGACCACGGCGCGCTCCACCACCTTGGCAAACAGCAGGTTGCGGAACAGTAGCTGGTAGCGCTCCAGCGCGGTGCGCGACAGCACCACGTTCAGTGGCCATGCAGCGGTGAAGTCGAGGGAGAACACGGAGTACGCCTTCAGGCCGCCGGTGGCGGCGGTGGCGTTGTGCACCCGCGGCGGCACGCTGCCGCCGCTGACCGCCGCATCCACCGTCGCCAGCAGCGATGCCGGCGCCAGTGCCACCGTCACTTCCCCCTTGTGCGCATCGCCGTCCGCGCTGCTGCCGCGCACCGCGCCCTCAAACATGACCGCCAGCTTGTGCAGCGACACCAGCCCACCGCCGGGCGCCGCCGCGCCGCCCACCTCCTTCGCCAGCTCGCCCTCCGCGGCGTCCAGGAAGTGGGTGAGGTAGTCGCCGTGCGCCAGCAGGAAGAATGACTTGAGGGTGGCCAGGCGCGACAGCAACGCAAAGCCGCCGGCGGCGGGCGGCGCGGTGAACCGCTGCAGCAGGAGGCGGGAGGCGCGCGCGGCGGCGGCATGGATGGCGGGTCCGTACGCCGCGGCGTCCAGCCCCTGAAACCGCGTGACGGCGGCGTACGGCGCAACGCGGTCAATGGACCATGCGCCGGCGGTCGTGGCGGCGGCCGCCTCACATGCGCGCAGCACGTGCACGTACTTGCCCGCCAGCAGCACGGCGGCGGCGTGCGGCGCCAGGAAGTCGGGCACCATGGCCGGCCGCAGCGCGAAGCGGCCGCCCCAGAACGCAGCCGCGGCAGCTGGCGAGGCGGTGGGCGGCGGCGCGTCCGCCTGTGCCACCATGAACTCCCCCGCGCCGTCAGCCACCGCGCCGGTGTACAGCCACGCGTCCAGCGCCGCCAGGTAGGGGCCGGCGGCGGCTTGCAGTAGGAAGAGCGCCAGCGTGCGCGTCACGTCGTCGCCCGTGTCGCGCGCCGCGGCACCCAGCACATTAAGCAGGCCGCCGCCGCGTGCGGGGCGTGCTGCCGTCAGCAGCGCCTCCAGCGCCGCCAGCGTGCGCAGGCTGGGCTGCAGGTAAAACCACAGCTGCTGCAAGGTGAGCGCTGGTGCCAGCGCCGGCTGTGCCGCTGTGTCAGGCGCATACCCCACCCGCGACCCGCCGTCCACCCGCCGCGCCCCGCGCCGTGCCACGCCATCCAGCCGTGACACCACGGCGGCGTACTCACGCAGGATGTGGTCGGCGGCGGCGGCGCCGGCGGCAGCCACGCGACCTGCCACCGGCCGGCTTGCCACCTCAGCCAGCCACCGGCAGCGCACGTAGTGGCGCGCCAGCGGCAGCATGCGCTCCGCCAGCGCCGCCAGCGCGGGGTCGGGTGGGGCGGGCGGCGCACCTGCCACCGCTTGCAGCGACGGCGCCACACGGAAGGCAAAGGTGGGCGACAGCAGCGCGTCACCGTACAGCGGGCTGGTGGCGGCTAGCGGCGCGGGGGGTGGCGCGGCGGCGTCGGGCGCGCAGGTGGTGGTCACCACGGCGCCTGGGATGCCCAGCAGCGCAGACAGCAGCGCGTCAACCAGCAGTGCCTCTTGCACCGGCAGGGGCAGAGTGGCACCCGCAGGTGCGGCCGACGCGTGACCGCCGTGGCCGTGCAGCGGCGCGGTACGCGCGTCGCCCACGGCGGTGCGCACGGCCGCCGGCAGCGCGTACGGCGGCAGGGCGGTGCAAAACGTAGAGGCAGGGCGGCGGGACACCCAGGGGGGCAAGGCAGGCAGCGGCGCGTATGCCATGTCACCGCTACTTCGTGCCGTGCGCGGCGCGCCGCTCCAGCTCCACGTCGCGGCCGCCGCCGGCGCCAGCAGCGCGTCTCCCACCTCCCGCCCGCGCGGTCGCAGCACGTCCAGGAAGGGCAGCGGGGACACCGCCTCCACGGCCTCGCCCGCCGCAGTGGTGTGCCGGCTGCGCACGCCGCCGCCGCACAGCGCCATACGTGACGACACCGCCGCCACCGCCAGGCTGGCTACCGTCGCAGCGGCGGTGACGGGTGCCGCCAACAACACCAACTCCTGCCACATGGCCAGCAGCGGCCGCGCGGCACGCGGCACCTGCCCGCCGCGCTCTGCCACCGCGGTGCCCACCCACCCCACGGCATCCACCGGCACCGGCAGCAGCGCAATGGGGGCGGCATCCGTGCTGGGCAGTGCAGCCACCGGCAGGGCGTCTGCCGACGCGGAAATGGGCAGCGGCTCCGTGCTGGAGGCGGCACACAGCAACGCACCGCTGTGTGCCGACCGCAACAGGAGCACGTCGCCCACCCGCAGTGGCGTGCCACGAGGCAGCGGCGCCAGCGGCTCCAGTATGAACACTTCCGAGGGGTGGCCGGCACCCGCAGCACCCAGCGCCAGGCGTGAGGGCAGGCGCGTACCTGCCACACCCGTCACACACAGGCACCCGCCTCCCTCATCCCCCGCCTCGCTGCCACCGTGCCGCAGCAGCACTGCGTCGCCTGCCCGCACCACGCTGCCATCCAGCACGTCATCCACCGGAGTAGTATCGACCTCTGCCGCCGCAGCAGCAGCAGCACTGATTGCCGCCAGCAGCACCGCGCGTGCCGTGGCACTGCCACCCGCGGCGCCAGTGATGTCGCTTGCTGTCAGCGCCGGGGCGGGTGGGGCGGGGCTTGCCGGTGCTGGCTGTGGCGGCGGTGGTGTGGCGGACGGCGCTGGACCTGACGCTGGCACCGGTGCCGCCTCACGCCGAGCGGGCTGCAACATGCTGGCACTCGTGCCTCCGGCCCGGCTGCTGGCGCCGCCGCTGACCACACTGGTGTTTGCGCTGTGCGTCGCGGCGGCGGCAGCGGCACGTGCAGCCGCGGCAGGTGGCGCGGGTGGCGGCGCAGCAGACACAACGGGTGCAGGCGGCTGCGGCGGCTGTGCCGGCGCAACATGTGATGCAGTCGCGGCGCTTGGCGCGCCACACAGGCGCGACACCTCCCCCAGCACGGCAGCCAGGCCGCCAGTATCCTGCGCGTGGTGGGGAGGTGTGTGGGGCAGGTGAAAGGAGTGAGGGCAAGGTGATAGGCAGTCACTGGCACGCGCCCCACCCAGCAACGCACACGTGCAACAAGCTGCATAAACACGTCCTCCAGCTCCGCTCGTCGCTCTGACCGCACGACGCTCTGCAGGCCGCGCCACAGCGCCATCAGTGACGCTGTCGGCGTGCCGGGCGGGCTGACATCTGATGCGGCGCGGCGGCCTGCGGTGGCGGGTGATGCATACGCGCCGCCTCCAACCCCACCGTCCCCGCCACCGCCACCGCTGCCGCTGCCGCTGCCACTACCACTGCCGCGGTACACTGCCATGGCAGCCGCCAGTGCCGCTGACGTGCCGACATCCAGCGCCGTCAGCAGGCGCAGCAGGAGCGCCGCCGTCGTAGCATCTGTGGGTTCCGCCATGGCTGCTGCTGCTGCTGCCGTGGGCGTGCGCGCGCAGCGCAATTATGTAGGCAGCTCAGATGACAAAGGCAGCGACCGGGGTGCAAGCGGGTCTGCTGTCACTGCTGCTACTGCCTTCTGGTCCCAACGACTCCGGGCCCTTTTTAACAAGCGAAATCAAATACTACGGGATGCGGTGGCGCAACAACGCGTGCCACGCCACGGAGGAATGAGTTGCTGCCACATTCACATATAATATTGACGCGGTGCCGTTGCGCTGTATTATCGTCACATGTGCATGCAGCTGGCAGAAGCGGTGGTATCCGGGCAGCCCGCCAACGGCTACACCACTCACACTGAATCGCTTAAGTAAAACGCCTGTACCAGGTACCAGGGAGTAACCAGTAACCAAACACACAGGCACGCGCACGTGGCGCCGCAGACAAGCAGGCGCTTGTGCAGGCGCATCGACGGCTCCGCAGGCGCGGCATCCGCCGGTGCGCTGCCGCACAAGCAGACAACAAGCAGCGCGCTGCCGCCGCGCCGGGACAACAACACACACGGCTACGGTACACTAATTACTACAAGAACAAGACAACACGGCGCGGCCCCCCATCCCCTAGTGACCGTTGGGCTGCGAGAAGGCGCCGTTGGCGGGGCCGTTGCGGGGCGGGGCGGAGAAAGGGAGGGGGCGGCCGGCGGCGACGAGGTCAGGGTGCGCGACGACGAGCTGGAAGATGACGCGGGTGCGGCGGCAGGTGGAGCGGACGGAGTGCTCGAAGGAGTCGTCAAAGAAGAGGGTCTTGCCGGTGGCCCAGGGGCGCGGCTCGCCGGCGACGGTGAGGAAGGCGCAGGGCGCGCCGGTGGCGGCGTCACGTGGCACGATGACGCCGACGTGGAACTTGAGCTGGCCGTTGGTAATGCCGTAATGCGGGCGCAGGGTGGCGTCGGCATCCAGCACAGAGTAGCCGGCGCGCAGGATGTGCAAGTGGCGCAGGCCGGCGCTGTTGAGCGTGTCCAGCAGGTTGCAGGCGGCAGGCGCGTTGAGTGCGCAGCCGTACACGCCGCGGGAGGTCACCTCGGGGCCCAGCACCTGCATGTACCGCCACTGGCCGCCCGCCGCGTCCACGATGCACTCGTGCTCGTGCCGCAGCATGTCGTGCTCCACCAGCGTGCGGTACTCGTGCGCCAGGGCGGGAACCGCGGCGTTCAGCTCCTGGACAATGCGGTCCCAGCCGGGCACGTCGCTGGGCGACCACCACGGCTGCGCACGCAGGCCAGGCTCGTACGCGCGTGGCAGCTGGTTGGGCAGCGTCCAGGGGCCGCGCGCCACCAGCGCGTTCACCAACGACGTCATCTTGGGTGCCACCGCGGCCGCCAGGCTGCGCAGCAGCGTGGCATTGCCGCCGGCACTGGCGGCGTGGTCGTGTGCCACGTGCGGTGGCGCTGAGCCGTCGCCGCTGTGGTCATGCCCCGCCTCCTCCTCCGCCTCCTCCGCCGCTGCACGCACGTGGCTCAGCACGCGCAGCTGCAGCAGCACGTCGTCCACCATCTGACCAGCCGTCAGGGTAACGCCGGAGCGCTCCTGCGCCGCCAGCGCCGCAACCAGCGACCGGAACGCCGCCACCTCGTCGCCCGCGCAGTCGTGCAGCTGCGCCTCCATCTTGCCGAGCGTAGCCACCAGCGCGGGTCCGATGCGCGTCGCCACCGCGCGCCGACCCTCTGCCAGTATGTCCAGTGCGTCCTTGTACCGCGACGCATGCATCAGCGCCTGCGTCAGACCCACGTACGCCGTCAGAATGGACGTCACGCTGGCGCGCTCGTCCAGGTGCGACACGCGGTACCACAACGCCTGCTGCCGCGCCGCCACCTCGCCCTCGTGGTCATGCATGGCCGCCGTCACCTCTGCCAGCACATCCAGCAGCGGCAGCCGGTCCGCGTCACCCGCCTCCAGCGTCAGCAGCTTGTCGTACAGCTGGCTCTTGGCGGCGCGCGGGTCCGTCGCACCCAGCTGCCGCAGCCGCACCGCCTCCGCCACCACACCCGCGCTCGCCTCCTGCGCATTCACCGGCCCCTCCGCGTCAATCACCGCCGACGCAAACACCGCGCCCGCACCTCGCGCCGCCACGCAGCAGTACGCCACTGCTGCTATGACAACGGCGGCGCTGACGCGGCGACTGCGCCCACAGCTGCTGCCTCGAGCATCCATGATGGAGGTGTGGTGCTTGGAGGAGGACGGGAGAATCGACAATAAATTGTGCGCACAATCAATTCTGCGCACCCGCTGACACGCCAGTTCACATTAATGCACACCCGTCCCCGGTTTGCGCGGATTGCAACGACATGAAATTGCGGCTTGCATTAATGCGCGTGTTGCGTATTGCCCCCCTTCCGTCGCCCTTCTGACGCAGCTGGCCAAACTCATCGTTACTGGAGTCTGGCAGGGCGCAGCGCACAACTGGCAGTGGCGCGGCGCTGACAACTGAGGCTAAAGGGGCCAAGGCACACGGCTGTCAACGCTGGGTTGCGTGCCAGCAACGCGGCGTTGCCACTGCTGTTAGAGGCATTCAAGCCATCGCTATCAACACGCACCCACTAACACTACTTCTTGGCGGGCGCGGCCTTGGCAGGCGCGGCAGCCGCGGCGCCGCCGCCGCCCTTGCCGCCCTTGGCGCCGCCCTTCTTGGCAGCCGCCGCCTTGGCGGCCGCCTTGAGCGCGCCGGGGCGCACCTTCTTGTACACCTTGCCCTGCCGCTGCAGCTCGCGACGCTCCTCCTTCTCCTTCTGGATCTCCGACAGCTCCTTGGTGTTGACGTCCACCAGGAAGGTCTTGGGGTCGCGGCCAAACAGGTACGTCAGCTTGGCGCGCCGCGCGCGCTTCAGGCCGTCGCTGTGCCGGTTGCGCATCATGATCTTCATGCCGCGCAGCAGCGGCGACGCGTACGTGTACGTCGCTGTGTACCACTCGTCGTCCCACGACTGCGGGTGGGGGCGGGAGCGGGGGCGGGGGTGGGAGGGGCGGGTGGGGGGGGGAACGCGTGACATGTGTGGGGCGGTGCGTGATGCACAACACGCAATGGGAGGGGCACGCACGTTGATGATGGTGAACTTGCTGTCAATGCCGCGGTTGCGCTTCGCCATCACCGTGCCGCGGATGGGCACCGGGTTGGTTTCACTATGCTCCGCCACATACTGCGCACGCGGGATGTGTGGGAGTGGGGATGCGTGTGCGTGCGAGCGCTCTACTGGTGCTGTTGTTACAAGCTAATAGAAGGGGCCAACGCACCGTCAGCTCCACGGCGTCGCCCACATTGAAGGCAGGCAGCGGGGCGCGGAAGCCGGCGAGGCGCGCAGTCAGCCGGTGCTGCGCCTCTGCATTCACGGACGCCATGATGTTGGAGGCGCGCTTAAAGTGGCTGCGCAGGGCCGCCTTGGGCGGCGGCGGCGTGGTAACCGGCGGTGGCACAGGCGTGCCCACCACCGGCGTCGCTGCTGCCTTTGCCGTCACCGCCGCTGCCGCCGCCGCCGCCGCACACGACGCGGTGGATGACGACGCCGACCGCACGGCGCCCGCGCCCGCGCGTGGCGCCACGGCGCTCGCCGCCGCCGCCACCGCGCTGCTCATTGCCCGCATCATCACCGCCGCCATGTTGGTGGTTGGTTCGGTGTTGGTGGGTGAAGGTTGCTGCTACTGCTGTTTGGCTGACGAACTGCTACGAGCTACCGAGCTACTGCCGAGCTACCGAGCTGCCAAGCTGCTGAGCCGCTGAGCTGCTGCCACCCCTCCCTCTTCGCTCTCGTGCTCCCGCCACTCGCCTCCCTCCAGCACCACTGGCCACTGCCGTAACCAGCTGCTGCTCCGACAAATGCCAATCAATGTGCACGAGGCGGCCGACCACACAACCACGCACAGACCAACCAGACACACAGGAAATGCGCGCTCCCCCTTGCATGCCCGCACACACCTCACGCCCACAATACATACACTTGTTGTTGTTGATGATGGCCGCTGCCGCCGCCATTGGAAAAAACCACCCCTCCTTCTCCTCTCCTCCTCCTCTCCTCTCCTCCCCTCATACAATCATCAGACCATGGCCCCTGGCCCTGGTGGGGTGCGCGCGCACAATTTGTGACGCGGCAGGGACGCGGTGGAGGCGGCGGCGCATGCTGCCACGCGCATAACTTATCCACCAGGGTGTCTATCCCTGTCCCACTGTGTTGCGCGCCTCCCCACACGCTATTTTAGCGCCAAACACAGGTGCACGCGCGCCTCTCACCCCTCACCCTTAGGCGCCTTTCCGTTACTTGTACTTACCCCGGCTGACCCCTGACTCTTGCTGATACTTGCTGTCTTGCCCCTGTCTCCCTCCTGCTTCCACGCCGCTCCCCTGTCACCACGCTCTCTGTCCTGTCACCCCCTGTCCTGTCTTGACGCTCCAGGTCTTGTATTGACGCTCCCAGTCTCGTCGTCGCTGCTGGCTACCGTCTCATCTCAAACGGCGGCCTCCACCTGCCCCCCCCCCCCCCCCCCCCCCCCCCCCCCCCCCCCCCCCCCCCCCCCCCCCCCCCCCCCCCCCCCCCCCGCCCCCCCCCCCCCCGCCCCCGCGCCCGCCCCCGGCCCGCGGCGCGCCGCGGGCGGGGGGGGGCGCGCGGGGCCGCCGCGGCCCGCCCCGGCGGGCGCCGCCGCCGCCGCGCGCGGCC
>Ga0066256_1005556_pt1 | contig 10361 bp, 8 predicted proteins | sample ThiBio_1000_biof_FD_87107 | JGI IMG/M metagenome (GOLD analysis project Ga0066256, IMG submission 87107) | Wastewater bioreactor microbial communities from Cape Town, South Africa - Thiocy_expt_1000_biof (version 2) | ecosystem: Engineered > Bioreactor > Thiocyanate-remediating >... | reverse complement strand
CGACCCTAGAATCGAAACCGGCAATGGTCTGAGAATAAAGCTGCATACGACCGGAAGGGTGCGCCAGCCGATGGCTAGGGGGATCGACGCGAAAGGCGTGCAGGAAGGCCCCCGACTGGGCCGGCTCGGGGAATTCATAACCACCCCCGGCCCAGAAATGATCGAAATCCGGCAGATTGTAGCCAAGGCCGCCGGCACGCTCAGCCGCCTCATCATACATGTGCCGCAGCCAGCCCATTTCGTCGCGGCCGAAATGATAGGCGTTGCCAAACCCCATCTCGTCGGCCAGTTCGGCAAAAATATCGAAATCGTTGCGCGCCTGCCCCACGGGCGTGATCGCCTGGCGCATCGCCATGTAGAACCGACTGCCCTCCGCCGCCTGAATATCGTTACGCTCGAGCGTCGTCGTCGCCGGCAGAACGATGTCGGCGAACTTCGCCGCTGGTCCCCACCACGGTTCATGGACGATCACGGTTTCCGGCCGCCGCCACGCTTCGACGAAACGATTGAGATTGGTGTTGTGGTGAAACGGATTGCCGCCGACCGAATAGACCAATCGGATATCCGGCAGGACGATGGTGCGGCCGTTGTATTGCAGCTCCTCGCCAGGTCGCAGCAGCAGATCGGCGATACGCCCCACCGGAACATGGGTCTTCACCGCATTGGGACCGAGGCCCAATGTCGGCCTTGGCAGATTGGCCGGCATCGGCAAGCCAAAGCCGCCGGTCGCCGCCAGCCCAAAGGAAAAGCCGCCGCCCGGCAACCCGATCTGACCGAGCATCGAAGCCAGAGCGATGGTGGCCCAGACCGGCTGTTCGCCATGGTCGGCCCGCTGGATCGACCAGCTCGTCGCCACCAGCGTACGCGTCGCGGCCATCTTGCGCGCCAAGGCCCGGATGGTCTCGGCATCGATCTCGGTGATACGAGCTGCCCAGGCCGCATCCTTCGGCTGACCATCGCTGCGGCCCAACAGATAATCCTCAAACCGCCGATAGCCCTCGCAATAGCGATCAAGGAACGCCCTGTCGTGCAGGTTCTCACTCGCCAGCGTGTACGCCAGTGCCAGCATCAGCGCCGTATCGGTGTTCGGCCGGATCGGCAGCCACCGCGTCGTCAGATGTTGGCCCACGTCATCACGTGACGGACTGATGTTGATGATCTCCATCCCGGCCTGACGCGCCCGCTCGAACCAATCCGGCAGATCATGGCGCGGGTGGCCGCCCGGATGGATCTGCGCATTCTTTAAATGCGCACCGCCAAACAGAACCAGAAGTCGCGTGTGCTCGACCATCACCGGCCACGGCGTCTGCAAATTGGGAATGTCGCCACGGCCGATGACATAGGGCGCGATATGCGCGGCGGCGCCGAAACTGTGATTGCCCAGTTTATCGACGTAGCCGCCATGCAGACCGAGAAAACGTTTCAACACGCTCGGCGCATGATGTAGCCGACCGGCGCTGGCCCAGCCGTAGGAACCGCCATAAATGGCCTCGTTGCCGTGTTCGGCTTTGATCCGCTGTAACTCCTCGTTGATCAGGCCCGTCGCCTGCGGCCAGCTCACCGCGACGAAACGATCGCCACCGCGACCCGCGCGGGCGGCGCCCCGGTGGCGCAGGAAGCCTTCGCGCACATAAGGCTGATCGATGCGCAGTTTGTCGCGCACGATATCCGGCAAACCCTGGATGAGCGGTGAGGGATGCGCATCGCGCGCATGCGGCAGGGTTGCGACAAGATCACCCTTGTCGTCGGCCATCACGTCATAGATGCCCCAATGCGAAGCTGTCTGGATCGCGCGCATGCGATTGGCCTTCCTCACCCAATGCCCCAATAGGAGAGGCATCACACCGGAAAAGCCTTGCGATGTCGATATGATTTGACGCGGGCCAGCCATGCTCGACTGAATTTGGCAGCACCGATCGTTGCAGACGCGCAGGAACGGCGAACCATCCGTCTTCACAACAAGACTGGGAACCGCGCGGAGAGCACATGCCGCGTCATGGAACCGTCGGCGGCGCTGTAATTGTGTTCATTTGCGATCCGCATATCTTGGCCGAATAGAATCTCGGCATTCGGAGAACTCCATGGCAGGCGGCCATTCCCACGGCGCACTTCCCGTGACCGCGGCAGGACAGCACAAGAATAAATTGCGTTGGGCCCTCGCGCTCACCACGGGCTTCATGGCCGTGGAAGTGATCGGCGCTTTTTGGACAGGCAGCCTGGCTCTCCTGGCCGATGCCGCACATATGCTGACCGACGCCGGCGGCCTGGCTCTTGCACTCATCGCCATCCGCTTTGCCGAGAAACCGGCGACGCCGCAACGCACCTATGGCTATGTGCGCGCCGAAGTGCTTTCCGCCATGGCCAATGCGGTCGTTCTGCTCGTCCTGTCGATCTATATTCTCTACGAGGCTTACGAGCGCTTTCTCAACCCGCCTGATATTCTCGGCGGCCCGATGCTGGCCGTCGCCGTCGCTGGCCTTGCGGTCAACCTCATCAGCATGCGCTTGCTCTCAAGCGCCTCGTCGGAAAGCCTCAATGTCAAAGGGGCCTATTTCGAAGTGCTCAGCGACATGCTGGGCTCCCTCGGCGTCATCGTCGCGGCCTTGTTCGTGATGTTGACCGGCTGGAAGCTGGCCGATCCGATCATCGGCGCCGGCATTGGCCTCTTCATCGTGCCCCGCACCTGGATCTTGCTGAAACAGGCCGTTCACATTCTGCTCGAAGGCACGCCGCCGGAAGTCGACATGGCTTTGCTCGAAAAGACTTTATTGGAGATCAAAGGCGTCCGCGCCGTGCATGATCTGCATGTCTGGACGTTGACCTCGGGCCTCGACGCCATGACCTGCCATCTGGTGGTCGAGGATATGATCGAGGCCCGCCAGATTCTTGTCGCCGCGAACGAGGCCATGGACGAAAAATTCGGCCTCACGCATACGACCATCCAGATCGAGGATCAGGCGCTGCGCGACGCCGAACACCCCAATCGCTTCTAGCTCGTAGCGCGACCGCAGGACGAACAGAACTTGGCCCCGGCCGTCAACGGCACACCACATTCAGCGCAAGCCGCGTTTGCCTGCCCCAGCGCATTGCCGCAGGCGCCGCAGAAACGCGCGTCGGGTTTGTTATCGGCCCAGCACCGGGGACACACCAGCACCCGCGTCGGCTGCTGACGTGCCTCCGTTGGCTGAGACCGATCGTCGATATAATCGCCGTGGCGACGACCGTGACCTCCACCATGCCGTCCGAAACGACCGGCGAAGCGATCGAAAAAATGCGAACCCATGATCAACCTCACTCTTTTCTGGCGACGGATGCACGCTCCGCCGCTCGCAGGGCAACCGGACATTTCCCGAAGCGAAATGTCCGATCCCCAATCGCGATCGCCGAAGGAGTTGCGATCAGCGCTCTTCAGCCGAGGCGGCTTCGCGATTAGCGAATCCGCGTGCCTGGACCCGTTCCAAAACCATCAGGACCGGCGCTGCTGATGTAAGCATCGCTCGTCTGCCGCTTGGCATCGTCCAGGCGCTGCAAGGCGCGATCGCGCGGCGAGATGGTGCTAAAGCCGCTCATGACAGGCCCGCGGACACCATCGCCGGGATAGGACGCTTCATAGCCGTGGTTCGTCGAATCCATCGTATGGTCGCTCGGCCGGTGGCCGTTGACCGTCTGTGCCATCGCGGCGCCTGAAAGCGTGGCAAAGGCAATGCCGAATAGCGCGGCGGTAAAGGGCTTCGAAATATTCATCATGGTCATCCTCTCTCTGGTTGTGGAAGCTGTTTGGCTTCCTTGAGGATGAAGATGGAGCGCCCGCGTATCCGCCGTTTTGCCGCTTAATTACAAATTGTATCGCCTATTTTCATTGAACGGCATTCCCAACCCCAAAAAATTGGGGCGCCCCGCATGCGGAGCGCCCGATGTTTCAACCTAGACTCAATAGATCGCGCGATTAGCGATTGTAGCGGCCGATATACTGACGGTCGCGGCCGTAGGTCGCATAGGACTGCGGGCCGACGAGATCGCGATGCGCTGCAAGACCGGAGTCGCTATTGAGCTCCTTCAGGTCGTTGGCGCGCTGTTGGGCACGGTCATAAGCCGACGGACCATAAGAGGTATCCGCCCGATAGGACTGGGCCATCGCCGAACCACCGGCAAGCGCCATAACGGCAACACCAAACAGAGCGGCGGCAACAGATTTTGACTTGGTCATGACATTCATCCTTCTTCAGCGAAGCTTTTCGCCTTCGCAAGGAAGAGATGGCGCCGCTACGTTTCCGTTGCTTTGCCCAACGATTACAAATTGTATCGCCGGCTATTTCGATTCAAAAAAGAAGAGGTCGTCCCTTTGGCGGGACGACCTCTTGCAAGCCACAACGACAAGCGACAAAAAATTGGGGCGCCCCTTAATCGGAGCGCCCATATTCAAATCGCGATCAGTCGCGAAATTAGTCGCGGTTGTACTGACCGATGTACTGATTGTCGCGGCCATAGGTCGCAACCGAACGCGGGTTCAGGAGGTCGCGGTGCGCGGCGAGGCCCGAATCGCTGTTCAGCTCCTTGACGTCATTGGCGCGCTGCTGAGCGCGGTCATAGGACGAGGCATAAGCTTCGGTGCGATAGGTCTGCGCCATCGCCGACGTACCAGCAACGGCCGCAACGGCAACACCGAACAGAGCGGCGGCAAGAGTCTTAGATTTAGTCATGACAGTCATCCTTCTTTTGTGAAGCATTTCGCCTTCACGAGGATGATGTGGGATCGTCGTGTATCAACGACATTGCCGCTCTGTGACAAATTATTTCACCATCGCCGCGGTGACGGGCATCGAGCACAACGGCATCGACACGACGACTTCGAGACCGCCTGTCGGCCGGTTCGTTAAAGTTACCAAACCACCATGACCTTCGATCACTTTGCGCGCAATCGTGAGGCCAAGGCCTGTGCCACCTGTTGTTCGACTTCTCGAACTTTCAACACGATAGAACGGTTCGAAGACACGTTCCAAATCCTGCTCGGGAATGCCAGGTCCCTCGTCACGCACGGTTACCTGCATGTGACCGCCTGTTGTCGTCAGATCGACTTTGACCTTCTCACCATACTTACACGCATTGGCGATCACATTTGTGAGAGCACGCTTGATGATGTTGGGGCTGCCGCTCATCAGAATGCCCGGCGGCGCATTCAACGCCACGTCATGGCCGATATCGGCCTGCTCATCGCAGATCGTATGCAGCATCGCGCCGATATCGATGGCCCGCCGCGGCATATTGCCCGCGCCGACCCGCAGATATTCAAGGGTCGATTGGATCATCTCGTTCATTTCGGCGAGATCGGCCTCGGTCGCCGTGCGCAGCGTATCGTCCTCGGTCAATTCGTTACGCAATTGGATCCGCGTGATCGGCGTCCGTAAATCATGCGACAGCGCTGCCAGGGCCGCCGTACGTTCCCGGACCAGGAGCTGGATACGCTCCAACATGCTGTTCATGGCGCGCGACGCAGTACGTAGTTCTACTGGACCGAACTCCGGCACCTTCTGCGCCTCGGCATCGATATTGAACTTGCCCGCCGCATCGGCGAACAGCCGCAACGGCCGCGTCACCCACCGCAACGACAAAACCGCAATGAGAATGATCGCCACGCACATATAGAGCGGCACCAAAAGCGCGCTCCAGGAAATGTAAGGCGCCGTCCCTGGCACATAAGAGAGGAACCAGAGCCACGATCCATCGTCGAGCCGGGCTGAGATCTGCAGATTGTAAGAAGAATCCCCCAGGTTGCTGATTTGATTCGACACAGCGCTGCCGTCGCCTTGGCGATGGTCGCTATGCGGCACATAACCGACAATCAGCGCTGAGCTGTTTCGCGGCAGCAGTTTCTTCAGCCGCTCGGACAGCGACCGACACATTGCATCGGGCTCGGGATTGTCGATGGTCGGCGCCACATGAGCCCAATGCACTTCCAAAGTGAGTGTCGAGAGAGCATGAGCAGCGCGATCCCGCTCAGAGGCCGTCGGCAATTCGTTGACAGCTTTGGTGATGGATGAAATGCGCTCCGCCAGCTCGCGCTCGCGCGCCGCACCGATAATGGCGTCGATGCCCATGCGATAGGTCATATAACCAACCGCATTGACCACGAGCAGCGCCAACAACAGCACGGTCACCGCGCGCGCGACGACCGTATCGGGCGTGAGAAAGCGGACCAGCCGCATCATGGCCCGTGCGCACCCGGCGCGAACATATAGCCGACGCCGCGCACCGTCTTGATCAACGGCCGTTCCGCCGATTCCTGCGCCAATTTCTTACGCAACCGGCTGACCTGAACGTCGATCACCCGGTCCGTCGTCTCGGCCGATCGTGCCTTGGCGAATTCCAGCAAGGCATCGCGGGTAAGAATGCGGTTGGGATGTTCGATAAAGGCGTTGAGAAGATCGAATTCGCCGGTCGACAAGTCGACCAGCGTGCCGGACGGCGACACCCGTTCGCGCCGGCGCAAATCGAGTAGCCAGCCATCGAAGCGCACCACGTCGTCACGCGCGATCGAGCCAGGCTTGTCACCGCCACGCACGCGCCCCGGCCCACCGCGGATGCGCGCCAGCAGTTCGCGCGGGCTGAACGGCGTGGTGACATGATCGTCTTCGTCGCCGCGCGCCGTCAGAATGATGACCGGCAGGGACAGGGTCGCCCGGATTTCGCGGCATAGATCGAGGCCGCTACGGCCGGGCAGCATCACGTCGAGGATCAGCAAATCGACCTGGGTCGCCTGCAGCAATTCCATGGCGCCTTTTGCATCCCCCGCCGCCGAGACTTGAAAGCCGTGGCGGCGAAGATATTGGGTGACGAGCAGCCGAATCTGCGGATCGTCGTCGACCACGCCAATGTGGCCATGGTCGTTCACGAAATTTTTTGTGGCTTCAATTTGCATCTGTTCAACCCGAGACACGTCGATAGGCCCGATTCCATCCGGCCAGGAGGCGGCCCGGAGAGAATCAGAACAAGACGACGAGATAACCAGCACCCAGCGACAGAACCTGTCACTTTCACTTGATATGGGGACTGGGGCGCGTATCGACGATATTGCGGCTCTGTAACAAATTATTTCAGCGACTTAGAACCGCGCTGAAAATACAATCGCATCGATCAAGACCCACTGATTTTATGAAGATTTCTCAATGGAAGGCGGCCGCCGGCGCGATCTCGCTGCGGCACAGACGATGATCCACGCGCGCGCCGGCAGACGCGATATCTTGGGGATGACCGCCGGACTCGCCGGCACCGCGTTAGGGACCCGCGCCCTCGCCGATCCACGCGACGCCGATCTCATTCTCGTCAATGCCACCGTGCATACGGTCGATCCGAAACAGCCCAAGGCCGAGGCTTTCGCCATTCGTGACGGCCGCTTCATCGCTGTTGGCACCAGTTCCGATATCCGCACCTTTGCCGGCAAGGCCACTGAGATCGTCGATGCCAAGGGGCTGACTGTCGTTCCCGGCTTCATCGATTGCCATGTCCATCCCGTGGGCGAGGTCCTGCTGTATCAAGTACTCGTCGGCAATCCTTACGATGTCGAATTCGTGAAGATCGACAGCATCATCAGCAAGCTGCGCGAACGGGCCGCCCAAACGCCGCCCGGCACCTGGGTCGAAGGTTTCTTTTTCGACGACACCAAGGTGAAGGACGGCCAGCCCCTGACCGTGCGCGATCTCGACAAGGCGTCCACCGAACATCCGATCATGGTGCGCCATCGCGGCGGCCATACTTACTATGTCAACAGCAAGGCGTTCGAACTGGCTGGCGTGACCAAGGATACGCCCAATCCCTTCGGCGGCACATTCGATCGCGACAGCGATGGCACGTTGTCCGGCCGGGTGACCGATCGTGCCGGCGCCGTTTTCACCAAGGTCGGCCAACGCCCCACCTATACGGACGAACAACGCGCCCAGCGCAGCCGCGACGGCCTTGCCCATATCTCCAAACAGTTCGTGCGCTATGGTCTCACCAGCGTTCATCATGAGGGCGGGGACCTGTCCGCCCTGCAACAGATTCGGGCCCGCGGCGATCTCAAGCACCGCGTGAGCTATGAAGCGCAGGGGCCGCTGGTCGATCGGCTGATCGCCGATGGTTTCCGCTCCGGCTTCGGCGATGAATGGCTGCGCATCGGCGCGACCTTCGAACATACGATCGACGGCTCCTTCTCGGAGCGGACGATGGCGCTCGACACGCCCTATCCGGGCAGCAACCCGCCTTATAAAGGCAATCTCGTCACCACCCAGGAGGACCTGAATGCCTGGGTGGAGAAAGTTCACCGTGCCGGCATCCAGGTTAACTGCCATGCCAACGGCGACATCGCCATCGACATGATGCTGACGGCCATGGAACGCGCGTTGAAGCTTCATCCCAACGCCAACGCGCGGCCCAAGATCACCCATTGCACCTTGATCAACGACGATCTGATCCGCCGCATGAAAGCGATGGACGCGGTGCCCGCGGTCTTTTCCACCTACCCCTATTACAATTCCGACAAATTCGTTTTCTACGGCGAAGCCATGCTGCAGCGGAGCATGGCGCTCCGCACCATGATCGATGCGGGCCTGCGCCCGGCTGCTGGTTCTGATTTCTCGCCCGGTCCGTTCTCCCCGCTTCTGGCCCTGCAAGCCATGGTGACGCGCACCGGCTGGGACGGCAAAACCTGGGGCGCCAACCAGCGCATTTCCATCGACGAAGCCCTCATGGTGACGACCCTGAACGGCGCCTATAATTCCCACGAGGAGGCGATCAAAGGGTCGATCACACCGGGCAAGCTCGCCGACTATGTCGTGCTGGCGGAAGACGTGAAGACGGTCGCCCCCGACAAAATCAAGGACATCAAGATCGTGCGCACCGTCACCGGCGGCACCACCCGCTATGAGGCCTGATCCTCGACAAGCGTCCCTTTCGCCTTGGCTTGTTTCAGGCGATAGGCCGAAGGCGTCATGCCGACGGCATTCTTGAACGCGCGCAGAAAATATTTCTCGTCGTTATAGCCGACCCGATAGGCGATCTGGCCGATGCTGTCGCCGGTCAGAACCAGTCGCTCGCAGGCGTCTTCCATGCGCATGTCGCGGATCAGCAGGTTGAACGTGCTGCCGGTATATTGCCGGATCAAAGCGCAAAAGCGGCTGCGCGAAAGCCCGACGGCCTTGGCTGCCTCCTCGAGCCCCGGCCCTGTGAGATAATTGTCTTCGATGAAGGCGGAGATGCGGCGCATGTGGCCACTGTCGCGACCGACAGCCGGAAGCCGTGTCGAAAGCCTCGCGAATTCCGTCTCGTGATCCCGGCAAATGGTCGCCAGCAGCAGCGACAATTCGGCCCGCATCATCTCCTGCGCGAACAGGCCGCCCTTGTCGTTCTCGCGATTCATCGACGTGATCAGGCTTTCGATCCGGTCGGCCTGCTTTCGCCGCGCGTTAAAGTCGACATAGTTCTGCCAGGCGAACGGTGTGAGTTCGGGCAGCAGGCGCACCAGCTCCGAAATCGGGTAGGAGCGCGACAAGCCCGGATGCAGAAAATCCAGATCGAAATAGAGAACGATGCAGCGCGTACCTTGATCGAACCGGATTTGATGCGACACCATGGGCGCGACGAAATAGATCGATCCGGCTTTCGGCTTGTGCGAAGCGAGCCCGATGCGCAAGGTCGGCGCCGCCGACATGAAATAAAGTACCTGAAAATAATCGTGCTTATGGGCTGGATAGAGCCGCTGCGTACGCTCGACAATGCGGATGCTGAAACGCGGCGCACCATGGCGCTCGGGCGCATAGGAGCGGAACGGCGCTTCCGTCCGGACACGCCGTTGCGCCGATCGCTGTGCCTGCTTGCGTCCCGCCATCCCGCCTCCCCGCGTAGCCTTCGGGGCATTATAGATCATTTCCCGGTGGCAGCAGCTAGCTTTCCGGGCCCGCATATTTGCCGGCGGTCGCCGGGAACATCGCTTTGATGATCTTCATGCGGCTGACGTCGACGGTCCCGTCCATATGCAGGAAGATCGCCGCGTCGCGGAACAATTTCTCGACGCCGAACTCCAGCATGGCGCCGTTGCCGCCGTGCAGTTCAATGGCATGGGTGGCCACTTTCATCATCTCTTCGGATACATAAACCTTCGCCATATTGCACAGCACGTCGGCATCCGGATGGTTCTCATCCACCGCTTTCGATGCACGCTCGATCAAGGCCCGCGACGCCTCGATCCGCGTCGGCATATCGGCGAGCCGTAGCGCCACCGCCTGATGCTTGATCAGAATGCGCCCGCCCTGCACATAATTCTGCACATAGTCGGCCGTGCGTTCGAAACAGGCGACGCCGACACCGATATTCTTGGCGGCCTGAATGAT
>Ga0066256_1005554_pt1 | contig 10363 bp, 7 predicted proteins | sample ThiBio_1000_biof_FD_87107 | JGI IMG/M metagenome (GOLD analysis project Ga0066256, IMG submission 87107) | Wastewater bioreactor microbial communities from Cape Town, South Africa - Thiocy_expt_1000_biof (version 2) | ecosystem: Engineered > Bioreactor > Thiocyanate-remediating >... | reverse complement strand
AGTCTCAACAATCACAAATAACAGCCGACGGGTGCACTCCAACCACCAATAGCCGCTCTCTGCCGGGGGCAATACACGCGCGCACGGTGCATAATTGGCGGCCGCAGGTGGCACCTCGGTTGTGGTATGGGTGGGCAGACCCGAAATGAAACCGTCGCTCTACTTGTCTCTACTGCTGATGGGTAATGAAACCGTCGCTCTACTTGTCTCTTCTCACTGCTGGGTAATGAAACCGCTGGCTGGCTGGTGGTAGTGTGCTAGTTGACAAACTTGTTGTGACAGTGGCGCTGCATTTTGGCAGTTGTATCGAGAAGCTGTTGGTTTGGTGACAGTAGTGCTTCTTCTGTTGTGCTTCATTGTCGTTTCTCCCTCTTTGTCATTGCCACCCTCTCTACTCACCCTCTCCTCCTCCCTCCCTCCCTCCCTCTCTCGGCTGCTACTCGCTGCTACTCGCTCAGCTACTCTCTCGCTACTACTACGATGGCAGCGCCGCCGCCGCCACCAGCGCCGGTGCCGCCGCCGGCCAAGCCCAAGCCCGCCTTCCTGTCCAAGCTGCCAGACATTGGGCCGGTGTCGTCGGTGCTGCCGGTGCGCACCGCGCCGCCACCCGCGCCACCACCGCCAGCTGCTGCGGCGGCGCGACCAACGACGCAGCTCCCGCACTCGCTGCTGAAGCTGCCGCCAGTGGGTGTGCCGCCGCCGATTGGCCGGGTTCCCACTGCCGCCTCCACCGCGTCTGGTGCAGGTGGTGGTGGCGGTGGTGCTGCCGGCGGCGGCAAGGAGGGTGGAAAAAGTGGGCGGGTGGGCGGCGGGGCGGATGATGCCACCGTCGTGTTGGAGCACCTGGCGGAGGCGACGGAGCGGGAGGCGATGCGACAGGCGCTGTATGACCTGTGGTATGCAGCAGAGAGCGCGGCACTAGATGCGGCCCCCCTTGCGCCATCGCTGCGCCAGCTGCCCTCCTACCTGCGCTGCTTGTCGCCGACCGGTACGCAGGCGCTTGCCGCCACCATGGCGGGGGACGACGACGACATGGGGGACGACGGGGCAGCCGCACGTGCCATTGAGCAGGAACTGGCAGCGTCGGCGACCGAGGCGGCCAAAGTAGTGCATGGTCGCGTGATGGCAGAGGAGCGCGCTGCAGGTGCGGCGGCGGCGGCAGATGACGGCGCGCCGCCACTGGACCTGCCGTCCGACCGCATTGCCACCACCGTCACCTTCCGTGGCTTCCTCTCTGGCGACGGCGCCCTCAATGTGCGCCAGCGCGAGCTGCACCGCGCCAACCGCATCCTGGCGGGCGTGTATGCTGGCGAGATTGACTCGTAGCCCTACTAATCGATCATGGGGAGATGGTTCAAAGCTCCGTGATGGCACCCTCACTGGCAAGGGCGGCGGTGACGACTGGGTCGGCCACTGGCGCGCCGCTAGCGGGTTCCGCCGCCGCCGCTGCTGCCGCCGCTGCCGCCGACTCCCGCGCCGGCGTGAATTCCGAGCTGGCAGTGCGGCGGAAGCTAGCAGCGCGCAGCGTCATGACAGGCGTCACGACGGCACGGCGTGCCGCCCCCTCCTCGCCGCCGCTGCCCTCGTCGTCGGTGGGCAGGGAGCCCACCTCCGCGGCCAGCTCTGAGCCAGAGCGCACGGGACCAAGGGAGATGGGGAAGGGGTCTGCAGTGGACGGCGTGGGCGACATGCCAGCCGAGTCGTGCGCCTCCTCCACCGCCTCCTCCGCCTCTGACGCGTCACCCAACCCGGTGAACGACGCCACACTGTCCGCGCCGCCGCCGACGCGGACCCCGCCGTCGCCGCCGCCGCCGCCGCCATCGTCACTGTCTGCCGGCTCGCGATCGCCCATGTCAAACACCACGGACGACAAGGCGGGTGAGGTTGGCGCATCTGCCGCCGGCGGCGGTGATGCGTCTGTGGCATCTACCAACACTGCCTCGCCCTCCGCTGGCGGCTCGGGAGACACCCGTGTCCATGGCTGTGTGATAGGGGCGGGCTGCGGCGCCGCGCTGCTGGCAGCACCGGCAGCTGCCGGTGCGGCGCGGCGCGCCGGCACACTCGGCGCATGCTTCCGGGCACCATGACCAGCCTTTGCAGGTCGCTTGCTCCCTCCCGCCGCCGCGCCGGCGCCGCTGCTTGCGCCGCCACCCTTTGCCGCCGCTGCTGGCGACCGACTCGTAGGCGAGGGTTTTGGCGAGGGGCGTGGGGGTGCGCGCGCCGGCTGCTTGACGCTACTTGCTGCCACTGCCGCTCGGGGTGACACCTTCCGCCCGGCGGCGGCCGCAGCGGGCGGCGGCAACGGGGCGGCCGGCACGCGCTCCCGGTGCGCTGCCCCGCCAGTGTGCGCGGCGGCGGCGGGCGCCAGCAGCGGGGTACGCACCGGCGTCGAGGTCGACGACGAGGACGGCGGCGGGGTCGGCACGTGGGGCGACGCTGGTGGCGACGGCTGCGCCGAGTTGCTCGCGCCGCCCGTGGACGACGACACCACCAGCTCATAGCGGAATGCTTTGCATGCCAGGTACAATTTGAGCTCGTGCGTCCACAAGTTGTATGACACCGCCATGTGGTTGCCCAGCAGGTATGCCGCCGCCTGTGGCGTCGCCAGGTACACGCTGTTACGCAGCCGCGCCATGCGCGCCTCTGTTGCGCCGCCCGCGTCCGCAAACATGTCACCCAGAACCGACAGCCGCAGCGCGTCCAAGTCTGCCAGCACCTCCAGCGCGGGTGCGGAGCGCGAGGCGGGCGGGCGGCGGCGGGGTGAACACCATGCACGGGGGGAGGTGTGCGACACCCGCTCCCACCTGTGCGGCCACCCACGGGCTGCCGCAGGTGGTGGTGATCTTGCGGGAGCTGCCGCCACTGCCGCCGCGCCGCCGCCGCCACCGCCGCCACCACCGGCTACCGGCAAGGGTGGCAACGCCACACCGACTGGTGGCGCCAGGGGTGCAGGCAGGGAGTGGCGACGACGGGGAGAGGCGTGCGGCGACGCCGCGGTAGGTGTCGCTGCTGCTGCTGCGGCGCCGCCAGCGGCACCACCTGCGGGACGCGCAGGCGTGCTGCCAGCCACTGGCTCCCACAGGGTGAACCCGGGTGCCACATACGAAATCTCGCCCAGCGCGTTCCACCGCCGCTGCACCATGCCGTTGCCATCCGTGTGGAACCCGGAGCCGTCGTCCCGGAACCGCAACACGGTGGCACCCGACACGTCGGTGACGGCGCCGACGCCAAAGCCGTCCACGTCAATGGAGCGCCAGGCACGCAGGCCCGCGCCTTCACGCGCGTACCCCACCAGCCGAAATGCCGCCGCTACTGCTGCTGCCGCGGCGTCGCGTCGCCCGCCGTCGCCGCCCTCCTCCTCGTCGTCGCCGCCCGCCCGATCCATGAGGTCTGCATACCGCCGCAGCGCGGAGCCGGCGCGTAGATCTGCGCTGACGTCCAAGGCAGGCAAGCCGCATGGCCATTTGCACGTTGCCGTGCCGTCTGGCCGCACCCGCAACGCAACGCCGCCGTCTGTCTCCGACAACACGCCGCCGCCCGACGCGCCTTCCAACACGCGCCCAGAGTACGTGACGCGGTACCCGGCGTCGCACTCCGCCGCCGCCATTGCGTCAATCTCACCCGGTACGGTGTCACCCACCGGCGGCGAGCCGCCCACCTGGCCGCTCACCACGCCCGACACGCGGCGGCGCGGCGACCGGCCGCTGCCCCGCGTGCTGGAGTCGCGCTCCTCAGAGATGCGCGACAGCAGGCCGTGGCGGCTGGGCACGCCGGTACCGCTGTCACCGCCGCCGCCTCCGCCGCCACCGCCACCGCCGCTGGCAAGCACGCCCACCCGACTGCCCTCTGCGGCTACGGGGCGCGCGCGGCCGGCAGGCGCACGGGCGCCGTCAGTCGGGTGGCGGCGGTCGCCCGTGCGTGCAATGCGCTGCTGCATGGTAACACGGTGGCGGCCCCGGGTAGACGTCGCGGCCGGCGAGGCGGCAGCAGCGGGCGGATGCGACGGCGGCGGCGACAGCGCGGATGACACCCCCAGCTCGCCGTCTATGTCACCCAGGATGGCGTCAAACGCGGGTGCCGCGATGCTGCGTGCCCACGCATGCGCCGCGTCAGCGAGCGCTGGCGTGACGACCACGACGCACGCCGCCATCGTGGCGCCAGTGAACTCGGCACCCAGGCCTGCGCCGCCGTCTGCTACCGCATTCGCAGTGCTGTGGGTGGTGGCACGGCTACTGGCAGCGGTGATGGGCGTATGCGCTGCCGCCGCCGGTGGCACCGGGTCAGCCAGCCCCACCATGCGCATGGGTGACGCCAGCACGAGGGTCTTCAGGCCGTCGCAGTGATGAATGACGTACATGGCGGCGGCTTCCAGCGGGAGTGGTGCAGTCGCTGGTGCAGCAGCATCCGCGGTTGCTCCAGTGCCAGTGCTGGCAGCAACGGCGGAGGGGGTGGTGGCATCGGCACTTGCAGGCCTGTCGCCACTGGCCGCCTCCCCTCCAGCCGCCGCCTCTGACACGGCAGCCCGCATGCGGTCCTTCAAGCTGGAACGCCGGCTGGCAGCGCCGCCGCCGCCGCCACTGCCACGCCGTTCTGCGCGTGCTGCTGCTGCTGCCGCCGCCGCCGCCACTACCGCACGTGCTCGCAAGTCTGCCGTCGCCAGGCGTGTGGTACACGGGTTGTCATGCAGGGTGGCCACCTGCAACGCCGGTGCGTCGCTCAGCGCTGCCACCGTCTCACGCAGCGACTGCACCGCATTCTGGTGCGCGCGCAACTCCCGCAATGCGCGGCACCCCGCCACGGCACGCACGTCGTGCAGCGCGTTGTATGACACGTCCAGCATCTCCAGCGCAGGTGCTGCGGCTGCCAGCGGCGGCAGGCTGCCACTGAGCTCGTTATGCGACACATCCAGCCTGCGTAGCCGCTGCAGAGTGCCGCCCAGCTCCAGGGACGCCAGGCGGTTAAATGACAGCGTTGCTGCCACCACCGCCGTGTAGCGGCTCAGTTCCTGACATGCCGTCAGCCCGCGCGCGTTCCACACCACCTCCACAGTTGTGGTGTCCACATCAGTGGGCGGGGCGGGTGATTCAGACCGCCCGGCACTGCCGCTGCCAAGCGGCGACTCGTCTGCGCCGCCGCCCACCTGTGCTGCACGCCGCCATGCCGGCGACGGCGCGCCACCACCCGGCGCAAACCCGGGTGACAAGCTGCCGCCCGGCATCACCGCCGCCATGTTGATTGATGATGCTGTGCGTGCAGTCGACGGGTTTCCAACGGTTGAGCGACGGTGCGGCACCAAGGAGGTTATTAACGCCAATTCATTAAATTGTAACCAATGCACCTCGGACGAGCTGACATATAGTGAGTAGTATTAGTTTGCGTTGTTAATTGCAATCGAATGCGGTGGCAACCGTGTGTTACGACATGTGTTGCAACCCTGCTAGTTGTGCTGCGCAGTAACCGACGTGTGCAGGCTGACGGCCGATCATCAAACTGTGCACACAACAAGTTCTGCTGCACAAGTTCAACCACTCAAAACTCGAGTGCAGTGTGGTTGCCACCAAGAGTGACCAAACGGCGGCGGGACTTGGGAGTACCGCCGCGCGTGGGACGCAAAATGATGTGATGATGTCATGCAGTCATTGCAGTGCGCTGTGCTGGGGCGCACGCCGCCCTGGGCAACAATGCCAGGGTAGGGTGTGGCCCGTGGAGGGGGGAATCGCAACACGCAGCACGCAGCATGCAGCGGCGGCGGTGGGAGTGACACTGGCCCCCAGCCGCTCGCAAACCATCAAGCGCCCATTGCATGCGCACGGATGACACGCACGCACCCGCGCGGCGGAGCGCGGTGCGGCGACACTGGGTGCAGGGTGGTGAGTGATCAACGCAACGCGCGACCTGGTGTCGGTACACAGGGATGGGACGTGCTGCATGCCAGCAGTCCACACATGCAAGGCACACTGCATGCGCGCGAGCGCGTGCGACGGAGGATGGACAAACAGGCTATACCGCCTTGGGCACCTCCAGCCGCACGTCAGCAGGCACGGCGACAACCGGCGGCGGCGGCGGCGGCGGCGGTGCGGTGGCGTCCGTGGTGTCGTCGGCGGCGTGGAGGACAAAGGCGGCCGGGCGGCGGACGGTGCGCCAGCAGATGCAGAGGACGGAGACGCGGCGCACGATGGGCATGACCCAAGGGCGGATGTAACGCGGGCCAAATGCCTTCTCCGCCTCCACGGCGAGGAAGATGGCGAGCGCCCACGCCAGCGTGCGCAGCCAGTCGTAGCCGTTGAGGGAGGCGGTCTCAAACACGTCTTGCACGCCGGGCGCGTACGTGATGAGGCACTGCAGCGCGGCGTTGAGGAGAACCATGGAGGTGAGCCACGGGTTGGTGTACAGCGCCTGCAGCGACAGCGCGGTGCGGCCCATGGAGCGGCAGGCGAGGCAGTAGAGGCACTGCGCCAGCACCAGCGTGTTCATGGCGATGGTGTTGCCGGCGCGGTTGCTGCCGCCCAGGTCCAGCGTCCACTTCTTCTGCAGCAGCATGGCCACGATCATGGTGGCGCCCACGAACAGGGAGCGCCACGCGATGAGCTTGCCCACCAGCGGCTTGCCCTGCACGCGCGGCGGGCGCGACATGACGTCCGGCTCCGCCTCCTCCGCCGCCAGCACGAGGCCCAGCGTGGCGGCGGTGATCATGTTGACGTACAGGATCTGCACCGCGTTGAGCGGCGGGTCGATGCCCGCAAACACCGCCACCGCGATGGAGATGCCCTGCGCCACGGAGGTGGGCAGCAGGAACATGACGAGCTTGCGCAGGTTGTCGTACGTGCGCCGCCCCTGCGCCACCGCCGCCTCCAGCGTCGCAAAGTTGTCGTCCAGCAGGATCATGCGCGCCGCCTCCTTCGCCACCTCCGTGCCCGTGATGCCCATCGCCACGCCCACGTTGGCCTGCCGCAGCGCCGGCGCGTCGTTCACGCCGTCGCCCGTCATGGCCACCACGTGCCCGTGCCCCTGCAGCGCCTTCACAATGCGCAGCTTGTGCTCCGGGCTGGCGCGCGCGTAGATGTTGCAGCCCTCCACGCGCGCCGCCAGCTGCGTGTCGTCCATCGCCTCCAGCTGCGGCCCCGTCAGCACCTCCGCCGTGTCGATGCCAATCCAGCCGCCGATCGTCTGCGCCGTGTCGCGGTGGTCGCCTGTGATCATCTTCACCGTCACGCCCGCGCCGTGGCAACGCCGGATGGCGGGCACCACCTCGTCGCGCGGCGGGTCCACGATCGCCACCAGCGCGTTCAGCTGCATGGACGGCGCGCCCTCCAGCACCTCGCTGCTGTGCAGCACCTCCTCCACCACCTCCTCATCCACGCGCCGGCTCGCGGCGGCAGCCGGCAGCGGCAGCTCGCGCCAGCACAGCGCCAGCACGCGCATGCCCTCGCGCGACAGCTCCGCCGCCGCGGTGGACCAGCGCGCCACGTTGATGGGCTCCGACGCCCACGGGCTGCCGTCCGCCGCCTGCCGCGAGCACCGCGGCAGCAGCACGTCGGGCGCGCCCTTGGCCAGCAGGATGCGGTGGCGCGTGCCGGTGACGGGGTGCACCAGGTCGTGCACCGCCGCCATGAACTTGTTCTCGGACGAGAATGGCAGGCAGGCAACGCGCGGCGCGGCGTGCCACAGCATGGTGAGCGTGCGCAGGTTGAGGCCCGCCTTCATGGCGAGCGCCAGCAGCGCCGCCTCCGTGGGGTCGCCAGTCATGTTCCACTCCACCGTGCGGCTGCCCACCGTCAGCGCGCGCGCGATGGCGCTGCCCACCGTGTGCGACTGCACCGTCAGCATGTGCGGCGCGCCCGCGCCAGTGCCAGCGGCAGCATTGGTGGCACCGGTGCTGCTGGACACCGCCACCGCCACGCTGCCGGGTGGGGCGATCGCGGAGCTCAGTGCGGCGGCTGCCACCGCCTCTGGCGTCATACCCACCTGCGCCGCCGGCAGCATGATGGCCTGCGTGGCCAGCATGTGCTGCGCGGCGGCGGACACGAGCGGCATGAGGGTGGCGTCGTTGCACAAGGCGGCAGGCAGGAGGAGCTGGCGCATGGTGGCGCGCGCCTCCGCCGGCAGCGGGTCCTCCCCCACCTTCACGTCGCCGTCCGGGTTGTAGCCGGCGCCCGTAACGCGGTACAGGCCGCCGGGCGCGTGGATGGCGACCGCCGTCATCTCGTTCTTGGTCAGCGTGCCCGTCTTGTCGCTGCAGATGACCGTCAGCGCGCCCAGCGTCTCCACCGCCGGCAGCTGCCGGATGATGGTGCGCGCCGCCGCCATGTTCTGCACGCCCAGCGCCAGCGTGATGGTGACGACGGTGGGCAGGCCCTCCGGGATGAGCGCCACCGCCACCGAGATGGCAGACGCCAGCGCGTCCGACCACTCGCGCCCGTAGCCGGCGCGCGACACCGCCAGCGTGATGAGCGCCACCAGGATGCACAGAATGGAGAGGCCGCGGCCAAAGCCCTCCACCTGCACCAGCAGCGGCGTCTTGGCGGCCTCCACCGTCGTCATCAGCGTGTTGATCTTGCCGATCTGCGCCGAGTCGCCCGTCGCCACCACCATGCCCTTGCCCGACCCCGTGAACACCAGCGTGCCGCAGAAGCCAAGGCTGGTGCGGTCGCCCAGCGGCGCGTCGGGTACGACGGCGTCCACCGACTTGGTGACGGGCGTGGACTCGCCCGTCAGCACCGCCTCCGCCACCTGCAGGCTGCTCGCCTCCAGCCACCGCACGTCCGCCGCCAGCCGGTCGCCCGCCGCCACGATGACGACGTCGCCCGGCACCAGCGTGGCGGCGTCCACCGTCTGCCGCCGCCCGTTGCGCTCCACCACCGCCGCCGCCGACACCATGGCGGTGATGGCCTTGGTGGCCGCCTCCGCGCGGCCCTCCTGCACCGCGCCAATGATGACGTTGGCCACCATGACCGCCACGATGAATCCCAGCTCAATCCACTCCTCAAACACGCCCGCAATGATGGCCGCCACGCCCAGGATGGCAAAGATGATGTTGTACACCTGGTCCCACAGGATGTGCGCCAGCGTGCGCGACGCGCCGCGGCTCATCATGTTCTTGCCATACCGCACCAGCCGCGCCGCCGCCTCTGGCTTTGTCAACCCGCCCACCGGCGCATCCAGCGCCGCGCACACCTCCTCAATGCTCATAGCGTGCCACTCCCCCTCCCGCGGCGCCCGCACAGAGTGCGTCGTCAGCCCAGTTCCACCACCAGCTGCTCCCGTTCCGCCCGCCGCCTCCGGGTCACCCGCCCCACCCGCCCCGCCACTCCCCGTCCCGCCATCTCCGCCGCCGCCGCCGCCCTCCGACCCCGCCGCGGGGGACGTGGGCGCGCTTGCTTTTCCGGCCGCCGCCACCACCGCGTCGGGAGCGGCATCAGCGCCGCCAGCACCAGCAGCGGGGGCGTCAGCAGCAACACCAGTGGCGTCAGCACCAGCTGCACTCTCACTACCACCAGCACCACCACCAGCAGCAGTAGAGGGGGGAGAAGAGAGGGGGGCGGCATCGGCGTCTACGCCGCCAGCGCTGCTGTTTGTGACAGCGTCATGGGATATATTCGTCTCCATGGAAGCAGGGGGAGTTACTCCGGCTCGCGCGCAACAAGTGCGCGTGATGTGGCACACTCCTCCGCACGTACCCGTAGACCTGGTGGGTGCGTAGGTAGTAGCGGGCCATTCGCGTCCGCTATCTTTACCTTCTTTTGGTTATCTTTTATTACCTCTCTTTTCTCACCCACGCGTGGCCCTTCCAGGCCAGTATTGCACACATGGGTTATATGTTAGTGATATATGGATGCGTGTGTGTGTGCTGTGGTTGGAGCGGTGCTGGTGCAATTAAATTCAGTTGGTCTCTTTCGTTTCTTTCTTTCCCCTCCTCTCGCCGCCTAGGGCACCCTGCCCGCGCAGCGGTGCGCAGGTGCGTATCTACTTAGAAGTCAGCAACGCCGCCACGGTGGGTGTCATTTTCAGTGTGTGTCCTGGCGGCTGTTATCTATTTATTTTGTTCCTTCTCTTGATATTGGCACTGCTCTTACAAGCGATTACATTTATTGATCACACTACCCTCTCTCCCTCTCCCTCTCCCCTTCCTCTCACTGCCTCCACTCGCTACCACTCTCTTGCCTCCCTCCCATCCTCGTACCACCCCATCTCCCTCTCCCCCTCCCTGCTCTCCACCGCTCCCCCCGCCCCCCCCCCGCCCCCCCCCCGCCCCCCCCCCCCCCCCCCCCCCCCCCCCCCCCCCCCCCCCCCCCCCGCCCCCTGGCCCCCGCCGCCCCCCCCCCCGCGCATGGACCCTCCCCTCCCCCGGCGGCCGCGTGCGGTC
>Ga0066256_1005553_pt1 | contig 10364 bp, 10 predicted proteins | sample ThiBio_1000_biof_FD_87107 | JGI IMG/M metagenome (GOLD analysis project Ga0066256, IMG submission 87107) | Wastewater bioreactor microbial communities from Cape Town, South Africa - Thiocy_expt_1000_biof (version 2) | ecosystem: Engineered > Bioreactor > Thiocyanate-remediating >... | reverse complement strand
TCGTGCCCGCCCGCTTCAAGGACGGCTACGGCCCGGTCGGCGCCTGGTTCCTGCTGTTCAAGGCCCAGGCCGTCAACGCCTACGGCGAAGTCTACATGCAGAAGAACAAGGAACTGCTGAACGACTATCCCCCCTACGGCCAGGCAGCCGTGCCGGCTTCGTGCCTGCGCAACCACCTGATGCTGAAGGAAATGCAGGAAGGCCGCGGCCCCATCTACATGGACACCGTGACCGCCCTGGCGAAGCTGCGTGAAACCCTGACCCCGCGCGAAGTGAAGCACCTCGAAGCCGAAGCCTGGGAAGACTTCCTCGACATGTGCGTCGGCCAGTGCGGCATCTGGGTGGGCGAGAACATCGAGCCGGAAAAGAAGAACTCCGAACTGATGCCGACCGAGCCCTACCTGCTGGGTTCCCACTCCGGCTGCTGCGGCATCTGGGTGTCGGGTCCGGAAGACGTCGGTGCCCCCACTGACGAAACCCACGCCGATGCCGGCAAGATCCCCGCTCACCTGCCCAAGGGCTGGAACTGGGGCTACCGCTCGATGACCACGGTCAAGGGCCTGTTCACCGCCGGCGACGGCGTGGGCGCGTCCGGCCACAAGTTCTCCTCCGGCTCGCACGCCGAAGGCCGCATGTGCGCCAAGTCCATGGTCAAGTACTGCATCGACAACAAGGATCTGAAGGTCGAGCTCGACACCCCCGTCGAGCAGCTGGTCGAAGAGATCTACAAGCCGGTGCGCACCTTCCTCGAGTTCAAGGACTACACCACCGCGATCGACGTCAACCCCAACTACATCACCCCCAAGATGCTGCAGTTCCGCCTGCAGAAGATCATGGACGAGTACGTTGCCGGTGTCGCGACCTACTACAAGACCAACGCCAACATGCTGGCCGTGGCCGAAGACAAGCTCGGCATGCTGAAGGAAGACGCGGAGAAAATGCGTGCGAAGGACCTGCACGAGCTGCTGCGCGCGTGGGAGAACTACCACCGCATCCTGACCGCCGAAGCCCACATGAAGCACATCCAGTTCCGTGAAGAATCCCGTTATCCGGGCTTCTACTACCGCATGGACAAGAACTTCGTCGATGAGGAAAACTGGCACTGCTTCGTGAACTCGGTGTACGACAAGAACTCCAAGCAGTGGAACTGCTTCAAGCGTGCCCACGTGGACCTGGTCGACAAGTCCAAGCTGTTCAAGCCCGCTGCTCACTGATCCCTCAGTGACGCGGTAGATTTCCGGGCGCCTCGCGGCGCCCGGTTTTTTTCCGGCGCACAAAGCCAGCGCCACCAGCAAGGTTTGGCGCGCAGCCGAAAACGCGTACCCTATGCGCTTTCGCCTGCGTGTCTCACGTTTCAGAAGTGGGGGCCCAGCCTCCGAAAGGTAGCAAGATGAACGAAGCCGAATTCAACAACCTGATCGCCGAGTCGCCGTTTGCGGACAGCCCGGTGCAGCCCACCATGCTGCCCGAGAACGCGCCCCTGCAATTCCGCTGCCACCGCGACATCAAGTGCTGGAACGCCTGCTGTTCCAACATCGACATCCCCCTCACCCCGTATGACATCCTGCGCCTGAAGAAGCGCCTCAACCTGTCCTCGGGCGACTTCCTCAAGCAGTACTCGGTGCCGTTCGAGATGGACAAGGACGGCATGCCGGGCGTGAAGCTGAAAGCGGTCGAGGGCGGCAGCGCCTGCCAGTTCATGAAACCCGAGGGCTGCGGCGTCTACGAGGACCGTCCCACGGCGTGCCGGTATTACCCGGTGGCGCTCCTGACCATGCGCCGCTCCGACGAATTTTTCGACCGCAGCGCCTACGCGCTGGTCAAGGAGTCGCACTGCCTCGGCCATTTCGAAAACAAGACGCAGACCATCGAGCAATACCGTACCGAACAGGGCGTCGACGAGTACGACCAGAAGGCCCACGGCTGGCGCCAACTGGTGGTGAAGCGCAAGTCCGCCGGCCCCGCCATTGGCAAGCCGACGCCGGTGTCGAACCAGCTCTTCTTCATGGCAAGCTACGACATCGACCGCTTCCGCGCCTTCGTCATGAGCCCGAGCTTCAACGAGACCTACAGCATTCCTGTCGAACAGATGGCGGCCCTGGTCGCCGACGACGAGGCGCTGCTGGAGTTCGGCGTCAGCTTCCTGCGCCATACCCTGTTCGGCGAGAAATGCATCGAGGAACACCCCGACGCACTGGATAAGCGGCTGGCGCGGCGACGCGCCATGGCCGAGCAGGAGAAGGAGGCCGAGTTCCAGAAGAAGATGGAGCTCGAAGACGACAAGTATTCCGGGGAGCATTGAACCGATGTGCCGGTTCGCGCTTGCACTCGCCCTGGCCGCCGTGCTGCCCGCCACGGCGGCCGCAGAGGCCACGCTCAACAAGTGCACCGACGCCAAGGGGCGGGTGACCTATTCGAACCTGCCCTGCCCGATATCCCGGACGGCACAGAAAATCGAAATCGATCCTGCCCCGCCGGTGCCGGCGGCGGCTGCCGGAGTGGCTGGCGGGAAACCCGCACCCACCAGGCGGGCGCCGGCCAAGCCCCCCGCACCCCTGCAACCCGAAGCCGGACGCACCTCCGAACAACCGGCGTCGCGTGGCTCCATCCGTCAATGCGACGCGCTCACCGACAAGCTCGGGCGCCTGCTCGACAAGATGGACCAGGCACGCCGCCAGGGGTACACGCTGGAACAGATGAACCGCTGGAACGCCGAGGTGCGCGAACTCGAACGCAAGAAGCAGCAATCCGGCTGTTTCTGATCCTATCCCGATGACTGCCCACACCCTCACCCCCGAATCCCACTTCATCGACCGCGAACCCTATTACGAAACGGTCGGCGACGAAATCGCCATTTTCGAGGCGGCATACCGCAACCGCCTGCCGGTGCTGCTCAAGGGCCCGACCGGCTGCGGCAAGACACGCTTCATGGAACACATGGCGTGGCGCCTGAAGCGCCCGCTCATCACCGTATCCTGCCACGACGACCTCACCGCCTCCGACCTCGTCGGCCGCTATCTGGTCAAGGGCGGCGAGACCGTGTGGGTCGACGGCCCGCTCACCCGCGCGGTGCGTTGCGGCGGCATCTGCTATCTCGACGAAATCGTCGAGGCGCGCAAGGACACGATGGTGGTGATCCACCCGCTCGCCGACGACCGCCGCGAACTGCCGATGGAAAAACTCGGCCAGCTCCTGCAGGCGCCGGAGGAATTCTGTCTGGCGATTTCCTACAACCCCGGTTACCAGAGCGTGTTGAAGGACCTCAAGCAGTCCACCCGCCAGCGCTTCGTCGCGCTCGAATTCGATTACCCCGCGGCGGAACTCGAACGCCGCATCGTCGCCAACGAATCCGGCGTGGATGCGGCGATGGCCGAGAAACTCGTCAAGTTCGCGCAGATGACGCGCAACCTCAAGGGAAGTGGCCTGGAGGAAGGCGCCTCGACGCGCCTGCTGGTGCATGCGGGCAAGCTCATCGCGAGCAGCGTCGATCCGGTGGTGGCCTGCCGCAGCGCGGTGGCCCAGGCCGTCACGGACGACGCGGACATGCTGGCTGCCATCCAGGAACTGTCGTCCTCGCTGTTCTGACGCCCGCGTACGCATGGTCCGTCAGCAACTGACGCACGGCGAGATCGAGCCCCTGCTCGACACCTGGCTGGAGACCGAGTTCACCTTCCACGCCGTCGGCCCCCTCGCCCACGCGCTGTCGGGGCTCGCGCGCGAGGAGCAGGACTTCGTCCTCGACTGGATCAAGCGCATCGCCAACACCCACATCACGCTCGCCGTCCATTTCGCCAAACGGGCACCGGACCTGCTGCGCCGCCTCGACCGCCGCGCCATCGAGGCGTGGGCGGTGCACCTGTGCGACACCTACGACCGGGCCGGCATCTACGCTGCCCTGTCGGTCGCCGAACAGGCCGGCAGCTACGCGCATACCGGGCAGGACCACACCGAGAGTGCGCTGTTCGACGACATCGCCGGGGTGCTCGGCAATTTCGTGCACGGCCTCTCCGGGCGCAGACTCAGGGTCGAGCAGGGCGAGGCCGCCCACACCGACGGCGAGAAGATCGTGCTGCCCGCCATGGTCTCGCGCTTCCCCGGTCGCGACGACAATTTCCGCTTGGCGAAAGCCATGGTGGCGCTGCTGTGGGCGCAGACACGCTACGGCACGCTGCGCGCCGACCTCGCCACCGCGTGCGCGGGCTTCGCCCAGCCTGACCACGCCCTGCGCCAGCTCAACGCGCTGGAGACCCTGCGCCTGACCGCCCGCATCGGGCGCGAGCTGCCGGGCCTGCATCGCGACATCCGGCGCCTGATGGATGCGCTCGGCGAGAGCCTGCCCACGGCCTGGCAACCGTTCGCCGAGCGGCTTGCCGCACCGGATGCCGGCATCGAGGACAGTCTCGCCCTGCTCGACGCCGCCTACCCGTTGCCGGATTTTCCCGCGTGGTGCCATCAGGGCGAGTTGCGTCCCGACGCCGTGACGGCCGCCCGTGCCGCGCGTCTCGACAAGGAGAAGGCGCGCCTGCGCATCAAGCTCGCGCAACTGCTGGAGGAACACGCCCGCGCGCAGGCGTCGCGGGAGCCGGCGACGCCGGACCCGCGCGACATCGAGGTCACGCCGCGCGACGAGAACGGCGCGCTCGATTTCGAACTGACGCTAGACGGCGCCCCGCTCGCGCCGCCCGACGATGTCAGGCAGTTGCTGACGTCCGTCTATCTCGATTTCGGCGAGATTCCACCCGAATATCTCGTGCCGGCCGGGGATGGCGAATACGACCTCAAGGCCGTTTTCGACCAGCCCGAAGACCCGGACGCGGTGTGGCAGGGTACGTATCACGAAAAGGGCGCGGAGCTTTATCCCGAGTGGGACCACGGCCGCCAGCACTACCGCAAGAACTGGTGCACGATGCGCGAGAAGGCGGTGACGCCGGTATACGACGATTTCGTGCGCGACACGCTGGCGAAGCATGCCGGCGTCGTCCGCCACCTGCGCCGCAGGTTCGAGGCGCTGCGCGACGAGAACCGCTTTGAAAAACGCCAGACACAGGGTGACGAGATCGATCTCGATGCGCTGGTCGAGGCGCTTGCCGATGCCCACGACGGCCGCGAGATGAGCGACCGCCTGTTCGTGCGCCTGCACCGCGCCGAGCGCAACATCGCGGTGGCCTTCCTCGTCGACATGAGCGGCTCGACCAAGGGCTGGATCAACGACGCCGAGCGCGAAGCCTTGATCCTCCTGTGCGAGGCGCTGGAACTCCTCGGCGATCGCTACGCCATCTACGGCTTTTCCGGGACCACGCGCAAGCGCTGCGAGCTGTTCCGCATCAAGACTTTCGACGACGCCTACGACGACGAGGTGCGTGCGCGCATCGCCGGCATCCGCCCGCAGGAATACACGCGCATGGGCTTCGCCCTGCGCCACATGACCCGACTGCTGAACGCCGTCGAGGCGAAGACGCGCGTCCTGGTGACCTTGTCCGATGGCCGCCCGGACGACTACTTCGATGTCTATCGCGGCGAGTATGGCGTCGAGGACACGCGCATGGCGCTGCTGGAAGCCGCACGCACCGGTATCCATCCTTTCTGCATCACGCTCGACCGCGAGGCGCGCGATTACCTGCCGCACATGTATGGCGCCGCGCGTTTCATCATCATCGACGACGTGCGACAATTGCCGCTCAAGGTCACCGATATCTATCGCCGCCTCACCACATGACCGCCGCAGAGCTCACACCCGGCCAGTTCTACAGCAACGGCGCCTACGGCCGCACCTGGGGCGTGCGCCTGCTCGTCGGCTTCGCCGACGACGAAACCGGCGCGCCACGCATCCGCTACAAGGGCGTCGCCGGCACCTGCCGGCGCAAGCAGGGCGAATGCAGCCCGGCCGAATTCGCCCGCTGGGCCAAACATCGCGTCGCACTGCACGAAAACGAATGGAAGCGGCTCGACGACGATGGGTCAGACCACTAGTGCAGTGTTGCACGCTGTCAGGAACTTATTTGCGCTGGGCCAGCATGCTATCGTAGGTCGGGTTTCAACCCGACATGTCGGGCTAAAGCCCGACCTACAAAGGTTCACGCATAAGTACCGCCAAGAGCGCAAGCACTACACTAACAGCCTGTCGGCAATCCGGGATGCGATGCCGGCCACTCAGAATCCGCCGATGTACGCGTAACCATCGTTCTGCAGCTTGATGATCCGCGTGTAGCCGTCGTGCACGATCGCCACCCCGGGCAGCACATCATCGGCGGTCCAGCCTTTCGAGCGCATCGTGCTGTGGCAGATTTCCACCTTCACCCCGAGCTTCAGCAGATCCTGCGTAATCTTGGCGTTGAGGTTCACCGCGAAGGGATCGCCGACCACGTCGCGGTACGTCTCGTCGATCAGGAGGAAATGCGCCGCATCGCCGTGCAGCACCAGGTGGATGGCGAGCTGCGCGGGTTTCACGCCCTGCTTGCCATAGGCCTCGATCAGCCCGCGCGCGTAGTAAAGACCGCGGTTGATCCCCGCCGCCACTTCGGTCGTGTGAACGTCGTATACGACCTTGTAGCGCACGCGCGGATCGACCTTCACCATCGTGCGGTTCGACAGCGTGGGCATCATGTCCTGCGCCAGCACGGGCAGGGCCGTGCCAGCCAGGCACAGGGCGATGCCGAGCATTTTCACCAGTCTCATGCCAAGTCTCCCGCGGATACAAACACCGCAAAAGCTAAAGTTTAACCGGCCCATCGCCGTTCTGTGCTTGCTACGCGCCCACGCCCCGGGGACGGAAAAACCTTGATGTCCGCCGTGCGAGTGTCGGTTCGCCGCAACAATACCGGCGCGGCACACTGGATTTCATCTAGAATGTTCGAGTCGCCTCGAGCGGGATGCCCTTGGATACGGACGCCAAACCCCTGCTGTCGCTGTCTCTCCTCGTCGAGCCCGACCGGCAGCGGCTGGCGCGTTTCGTCGTCGACGCCATCGGTGTGCTGGGGGGCGACGTGTTTTCCGCGTCGGCGCGTGTCGCGCTGCTGCTCGACACCCTGCGCAGCGATGCGCTGGCCAGCGCATCCACGCTGGATGTGCAATTCATGATCGAGGACCGTGCGGTCTTCGTCGAATGGTTCGGCAAACGCTTCGGCATCAGCATGCTGCCGGTCACGCCAACCGTGCAACGCGTGGACCAGCTCGCCGAACAGTTGCGCCTGGCCAGCGAATCGGCCGACCCCGAACTGCTGAAGCGGCGCAACCAGCAGATCCGCGAGGATCTCGACCGTTTCATGGACGATGCGCAGACACAGATCGCCGCGATGGAAGCCGTGCTGGAGAACAAGAAGCGCGAACTCGAAGCCTCGATCCGCCTGGCCGAGACCGATGCACTCACCGGTCTGTACAACCGCGGCGCCTACGACATGCGCCTGCGCGAATCCCTGCTGCGCAGCCAGCGACAGCGCGAGCCGATGTGCCTGATCCTGTTCGATCTCGACCACTTCAAGCAGATCAACGACACGCACGGCCACCCGTACGGCGACGCATACCTGAAGAACATGGCAGCCGTGATGCGCCGCTCGCTGCGCGAGCACGTGGACATTCCCTGCCGCATGGGCGGCGACGAATTCGCCGCCATCGCCTTCTGCGACCTCGCAACCTCCACGCGCATCGCCGGCAAGGTGCTGAAAGGCATGAACGGCAGAGTCAGCATCGGCATCGCGCAGTGCCGCGCCGACGACACGCCCGACACGCTGGTGGCACGCGCCGATGCCGCACTCTACGAGGCCAAGCGCCGCGGGCGCGGCCAGTCCAGAACCGAGAACGACGTCACCGCCGATGTGACGGCACACCATTGACCACCAAACTTCTGCTCGACCAGCCGATCTCCGACGACAGCAGCCAGGTGCTGCTGCGCTCCAAACTGCGCGCCGTTTCGCGCCGCATGGGTTTCCAGGACGCCTTGCGCGAGCGCATCGAACTGGTATGCAACGAGCTCGTCACCAACCAGTTGAAATACGCCGGGCGCCGTGGTCTGGTGCAGGTGTGGGAGCATGTCAACGACGACTTCACCGCGCTCGACCTGTTCGCACTCGATTACGGCCCGGGGATCGCCAACCTGCCGGCGGCGCTGCAGGACGGCTACACGACCTCGGGCACCATGGGCAAGGGTCTGGGAGCCATCCAGCGGCTGTCCTCCGAGTGCGAGTTCTACACCCTGCCGCCGGGGCTGGCGCACGAGTCGCCGTGGCATGGCACCGCTGTCTGGGTGCGCTTTCACGCCGGCGAAAAACCCGGCGAGCGGCCGTTTCAATATGGCCACTTCCTGCGCGCCTATCAGGACGACGTGCACAACGGCGACTGCATCTGCGTCCTGCCGGCCGGTCACGGCATCCGCTGGCTGCACGCCGACGGCCTCGGGCATGGCAAGGAAGCCGCAGAGGCCTTGATCGGCGCCGACCGGGTGCTGGATCCGCTGACCCCGCTCGACGGCACGCTGCAAGCCCTGTCGCGCCGGCTGCGCGGCGGACGCGGAGCGGTCGCCATGGCCTGCGAGATCGATTTCCAGACACGCATGCTGCGCATCTGCGGCGTCGGCGACATGGGGGCATTCCTCGTCTGCAACGGCGAGCGCCGCGTACTCAACTTCGCACCCGGCGTACTGGGCCACGAGCACCGCTCGTTCGAGATCATGGAATCCCCCTTTCCGCAGCAGGCCCTGTTCATCACCGGCTCCGACGGTCTGCGCAGGAACTGGACGCTCAACACCTACCCCGGATTATGGCGTCTGCACCCCCAATTCATCGCCCTGTTGCTTGGCAACGTGGCATCGCGCAACAATGACGACAAATCCATATTCGTGATTCGCACAACACCGATAAAGGACGAGGAACATGGCCAGAAGCGCTAAACCCGCCGCCGAGGCGGCCAAGAGCACCAATCAACTGCTCATCGAGCAGATGATGACCAAGGTCGCCACCATCTCGCAGGACATCGAGAAGCGCGGCCAGAACATCTTTGGCCAGAGCAACCTGCTCACCATCGACGAGATCAACGACTACAGTCTGGAATTCCTCGAACTGTTCGTGCTGCTGCTGCAAGCCGGCGAACGCATCGACCGCCGCGGCAGCGAATACAAGGCGCTGCGCCAGTTCTTCAGCAATTTCTCGCAGCAGATCCAGATCCGCGGCGGCAACCTGGAAGAATTCGTCCGCTACATCCACTTCATGCAGGACATCTTCCTGCACAACCTGGAGGCCGATGCCACGCTCGGCTTCCAGCAGACCCGCGAAATCCTGCTGCTGCTCGCGTCGGTGTTCAACGACATCATTCTCGACGTATTCCACATCTATCTCGCGGAAAAGGAACGCACCATCCAGGCGCAGCAGGAAGAACTCAAGCACACGTCGACGCCGATCACCGAAATCTGGGACGGCGTGCTCACCCTGCCCATCATCGGCACCCTCGATTCCTCGCGCACCATGTCGGTGATGGAGAATATGCTCGCCCGCATCGAAAAGGACCGCGCCCGCGTCGTGGTGATCGACGTCACCGGCGTGCAGGCGATCGACTCCCAGGTATCCCACCACCTGATCCAGATGATCCGCGCAGTGGGCCTGATGGGCGCCAAGGCCATCCTCACCGGCATCCGCCCCGAAATCGCGCGGGCGATCACCAGCCTCAACATCGACCTGTCGATGGTCTCCACACGCTCGACCCTGTCGGAAGGGCTCAAGGAAGCGTTCGCCCTGCTCGGCGTCAGCGTGCAGACCGCCTCCGGCCCGCATCACTGACCGCTGAACGGGGCACACGCACATGACCATGGTCCGGGGCATGCACCTGACGCCGATCGGCGAAGGCTGCGTCCTGCTGGAACCGACCGACGGATTCGACCCCGGCGATCCCGACGCCTATCTGATTCCGCTGGCCGGCGCCTTGCAGCGCATGCGCGCGCGGCGCCTGCTGTACGACCTGAAGAACGTCCCCGTGATCGATAGCCTGTATTTCGCCTGGCTATCCAGCCTTGCCGCCATGTGCCGCATTTCCGGCATCAGCATGGTCGTGGTGAGCATGCGGCCGGCCACGGCCTACGCCCTCGCCCTCACGATGAAGGACCAGCCGCCGTTCGACTGTGCGCTCGACGTCAATCGCGCGCGCTCGCTGCCGTGAAACCCCTGTGTGCCGACGCAACGGCATGCCGTCGAGCTGAAGTCCGACCTACGGCATGCAGGACAATTTATCTTTATTATTCATTCATATAGAGCATCACTGCTGTCCGGTTAAATCGTGAATAAATTCAGTTGGTTGCAAGGAGCGCCCTGCGCCGAAATGTGCCCGCCGGCCGGAAAGGCTTGCTGCAAGGGCATCTTCTCGAAAAGCGTGACCGACAAAAT
>Ga0066256_1005552_pt1 | contig 10365 bp, 4 predicted proteins | sample ThiBio_1000_biof_FD_87107 | JGI IMG/M metagenome (GOLD analysis project Ga0066256, IMG submission 87107) | Wastewater bioreactor microbial communities from Cape Town, South Africa - Thiocy_expt_1000_biof (version 2) | ecosystem: Engineered > Bioreactor > Thiocyanate-remediating >... | reverse complement strand
ATCTCAGACAAATTGAATAATTCAAAAGCACATACAATATCACATAAAATCAATAATTTTTAGACGCCAAGGTAATATTTGTTTTTCACTCAATGGCATGATGAAAATTAATGACAGCATCGGACATCACGCAGCAACGACAATAATTAATCGTATCTCACAGCGACTGTCCACCTTACTGCAAAAGAATAAAAAATATTTTCTGTCTTTATCCAGACAAGACGTATTCATCATCCTCGTAGAGCAAATTAACAATCAAGCAGAGATAGAAAATCTCACTCAAGAACTTTTTTTAATTCTAAATAATCCTGTTTACGTAGCAAAACAATCCATAAAGTTGACTGGAAGCGTGGGTGTAAGTATTTTTCCTGAAAATGGTCGTGATGTGGATACCTTAATTACCAATGCCGAGGCTGCCCGCGCATTAGCGACGCGACGAGGGGGTAATAGCTTCTGTATTTATCACACGGTGATTAATGCCGAGGCTGCAAAACAATTACGTATTGAGAATCTTTTATATCAAGCCATCGAAAATAATGAACTGATCTTGAATTATCAACCGTTTATTGACGTCAGCACCGGCAAAGTTTGCGGCGCTGAAGCACTGGTGCGCTGGCAAAACCCCACTCTTGGTTTTGTGTCTCCATTGGATTTTATCCCTCTGGCCGAAATGAATGGCATGATCATTCCAATTGGGGAATGGGTCTTGAAAACTGCTTGCCAGCAATTAAAAAAATGGCAAAATAGTGGGTATAAGGATTTTAAAATCTCCGTCAATTTATCCGCAAAACAGCTTGAACATCAAAATCTCATTAAAAACATAACGCGAATCCTGCATGAGTGTAAATTAGAGCCTCAGTTTCTGGAATTAGAATTAACGGAATCTAATGCTTTTCAGAAAGAGGCCATTCCCATTATGAATCGCTTACATGAAATGGGTATTTCATTGGCCATTGACGATTTTGGCACCGGCTATTCGGAGTTTAGTAGCCTTAAGCTGTTTAAAATCAATAAAATTAAAATTGACAAAACGTTCATTCAAGATATTCATGCCAGTATTGACAGTCGTAACATCGTCTCTAATACCATTACCTTGGCTAATCGCATGAATATTGAGTGCCTGGCTGAAGGAGTGGAGACCATAGAACAATTACAATTTTTAAAAGAAAATAATTGCAAATTGATGCAAGGTTATTATTTCAGCATGCCTCTAAATGCGAAAGAATTTATGGCCTATCTTAAAAAAATAAATAAAAAGAAAGCGTTAACTTAATTTGAACCAGATATTAAGAGGGTTTATGGAAGAATTTTTTGGCTTTACCAAACTCAATGATTATGGATTATATCTGCGTGGCATTCTAATCACTTTGTACGCTATTTTTATTTTTCGTGTGAATCTTTCCCGTATTTATGGCAATCACAGTCCTTTGGATTTTATAATTTACATCATTCTTGGAGCAATTTTAGGTGAGGCTATTGTCAACAATATACCCCTGTTACCCTCCATTGTCGTCAGCACCCTGATTATTTGCATTTATCGTTTTCTAACTTGGTTAACCTACAAAAATCATATAATTGGGAAATACATTAAAGGTGAAAAAATTACGTTAATTCGTGATGGAGACTTCATCCAGAAAAATATGGAGCGTTCACGAGTTACGAAGCACGATGTTTTACAAGCGCTGCGCTTACAGCACGGGACAGAAGACTTAAAAAAGATTCATTTAGCAATACTGGAGCGCGGTGGGCAAATTTCTTTTCAGCTACAATCAGTATCTTAAGCTTATTTGTTATATAATGGCACTAATTTTCTGAAATAAAGATCAAATCATGAGCATGGTAGCCATATGTTCTTATGAGCATAAAGAATTAAACAATGATTACAAAAAAAAACCTCTACTCATTGCGTGCAGTGGCGGTGGTGGACATATTTCAGCAATTGCAGGGATTTGCAGCTATTTGCAACATCATCATCCCGAACAACTGATATTACCGAACTACACTCCCGTCTTATTAGAATATAAAGGAACCTCCATGAGTCGTACCCATATTCGCAATGGGGTTAAACTTATGTCGGCTCCAGTTTTAGGTGAAGCGCTTCGTAAAGCCGTCGCCGTTACCGCTCTTCCGGTACTGCCTGATGAAAAGGATATTAAAGAGGAATTGAATAAACTCTCAAGCCTCGAAGCCCGCAGGATGAAACGCAAATATATCGATATGCTCCTTGATGTTTATCCGGATGGTTATGAAAGTGCAGCAGTTTGGAATGTACTCCAACGTTATGACCAAACACGCGAACTCAATAAACTCATTAGCTTTCAACATCTTTCAGATAAAGCCAACTATGAAAATGTTTATCATTACTATCTCCATTTATTACAGCAGGCAGCACAAATAAATGAACCGTATACTGAGGTTATCAGTACGCAGGCTATGGCTATTCCTGCGCTGTGCGACGCAGTAAACGATTATAATAAATGGTTAATAAAATCTGGGCTGGGGTGTCCTGTTATCGGTATTCATCAATATATGACAGACATGCCTACCTTAGGTGCGGTCAATTTCTTTAAATCGCTTACCGGCCTAAGTACTAAGCAACAACAACAATTACGTATATATGGTGTTGGATTATCGGAGGAAGTGATGCACCATTTCTTTCCCAAAGGAGAACATTTTGCAGCGATATATGCTATTCCTCCTGAAAATAATCCTATGGTCCGACCAGGATTTACGATGGCACAGTATGATAATAGTGCGAATTTTGACAAAAATACTGCCTTGACATTGCAGGGTGAAGAGATGTTTCATTTAAATCCTGGAGAAAAAATTGCCACAATTATGCTAGGCAGCCAAGCCGGGCAAAGCACTCTTGATTACTTGCAGTACTTGCTCCACGAGGACTTTGACAAGATTTTTATTTTCGGGGCTAAAAATAACTCCTTTTTAAGCCAAAAAATTGAGGCGTTAGTTCAGGACTTATCCAAACACAAACATCGCGTAGTCCCTCTTGAAAACCAACAAGATGATGCAATTTCTGCTTTGATGACCCGAAGTAATTTAGTCATTATTCGTGGAGGAGGATTAAGTATCATGGAGCAATTAGCCATGAACCATCATCCTGATCAAACGATTTTAATCCATCACTCCGAAGAAACTCATGCCTCTGAACTTACCTCAGGGATTCCATGGGAAGATGCGAATGTGGAGGAACTGATTAAAACGCTCTACAAACGAGGGGTTTATTGCAATAAAACTTCCGTAAATAAAATTTCTCGCCATTTAATGGAAGTAGAATTATTGCATTTGATCACTAAAGGTTCACCAGAGATTATCCGTGCTGATGTAATTCACCATCTACAACTGTTACCAGAAGCACAGGTATATCAATTCCTTAGGGAAGTACAAAATAAGGATAATCGTAACGCGGCAAGTTTACCGAAAGATCTGGAACTTTATTTGTTGCAGTGTGAGCGTCAGGCACAAGAGTTTGCCGACACCATAAACGAAACCCTCGACGTGTGTTTACACAAATTACAAATTGAACTCACGAAAAAAGTTAAATCTATTAATTTAAGTTCATTGCTTCCGCTTCATTCGAATACGCAAGCACCTAGCAGTCTTGATAAGTATGATATCTTGCATATCGTGAACAATAGCGATGATGAGTTATTCAAGAATTTACCTACTTCTTTTTTTAGCACCGCTCGTGCCTATAAAATCTTTTATAACTTGCAAACTATTTTAAATGATGAAACCCATAACTCTTTCCATCAGAAACTTTATCATTTTAAAGAGGAATATCAACGCGCAAGCATCCAACTTTCAACACTGAGTAAAGCCCTTCAGCGGATGGTCAATAAAATTCTGTTGTTACTGGTACAATACTTTCCAGCACTTATCGAAAAGCTGCCACCTCATTTAGAGTTTCATATTGTTTTTAACCAATTAAATTCTCCATCAAGGAATCGGGCTGGATTTTTTAGTGGTCACCGTGTTGAAGAGTCGGAAACTATCGATGCATCCTTAGAAAACGCATTCGTCTCTTCATAAAATCAAATATGTTATAATTATTCTTTTAATAATTAAAAGAGTTTATGAAGATCTGGATTGATGGTGACGCCTGCCCAAAAGCAATACGGCAAATAATATTTCGAGCCGCTGTTAATCGACAAATCGTGGTCACCATCGTCGCCAATAATCTACCCATAACTCCGCCCTCCACCCTAATTCATCGTGTACTCGTTGAAAAAGGTTTTGACAAAGCGGATTTATATATTGAAGAGCAAGTGCAGAATAATGACCTCGTGATTACCGCTGATATCCTTCTTGCAGAAAAAATCATTCATAAAAAAGCCTATGCTTTAAATCCTCGGGGTATGTTGTACACCGAGGAAAATATCAAGCAAGTTGTCAGCGTGCGCGATTTAAATGAATTTTTCCGCGAGGGCGGGCTCATCAAAGGTGGTCAAGATACTCTGGGGGCAAAAGAAGTGCAAAAATTTGCCAACCAACTAGATAAATTGATAAGCCAATATCATCGCCCTAAGGGTTAGGGCGCAACGAATTGTCACTAAAGTTTGGTGGCTGATAAACATTCCCAGACTTATCCTTGAGTATTTTCTGAATATTTTCTTGGCAATAATTCAGTATAACTTGTGCCTCTTGCTCATTATAAATATCCAAACGGTATTTTAAAATAAAATCAATTCCCTGATTTTTAGTTTCATTAATCTTAAAACTTAAATGTCTTGGATTTGCTCCCCAAAGCTCTACAATAGGCTGATTAAATGCTAATACCTCCAACGGTAATCCATTTAATTTAAGTTTTGAATAATCCGCCACTTCGTAATCAAAGGAAATTTTAGAGATATTCAAACCAAAATCTTTCAGTTTAAAAGAAGGCATGTATTGATAAAAATCCATCTCGCTAAGCTGAGTACTTATTGAGCGCGCGACATCAACTACGGATTCTTCATGAAGTTGCTGACACCGGATCATAGGATGTTGCACTAGCGTTCCCAGAATATCTTTTTGGAAGTCATGTACCCTTCCTGAAGAAAAAACAACGACACAGGTATCTTTTTTCCCTGTTACTTGGGCCAGGGTGATGTGAACCATTGCTTGCATCAAGGAAGCTAATGTTATTTCATAGCGTGCACAATATTCTTTAAGATTTTTTAACGCCTCTTCGTCAAGATGAAAACTCTTTTTTGCTCCTTTTAAAGGATAAGATTGCTTATCTAAAACTACATCGTGTATCTGTCTTTTGAATAAATGATGGTATTCATAGCCTTGAAGCCTCATCTGCCAAAAATCTTTAACTTCTTTATTTAAATTAGGATAAACTTTTTCTAATAACCAATGCACATAAGTCTGGAATTGATTACGTTGACACGCATCATCTTGAGTATTCTGTCCGTAAGATGATAGCAGCTCTTCCATAAATTCAGTCAAAGCCGTGCCATCAGTGATTACATGATGGAAAACAATTGCGATAACTGAATAACGATTTTTCACCTCAAACAAGGCGCAGCGAAACAAGGGTGCTGTCTCCAGGTCAAACGGTTTCGCTTGAAACGCTTTAAGCGTTGCCTCTAGATCAGCTTCTGCGACAGAGAGCACCTGAGTGGTATACGTGAGCTGTTCGGGTATCGCGAAAAAATATTGCTCATATACAGTGAGCACAGAAGCCCTTAATAATTCATTTTTTTGCATTATTTTGTTTAAGGCTTTATCCCATTTTAAAGGATCGATAGTGCCATGAATTTTTAAAAAAACAGGTAAATGATAAACAGTGCTGTAAGGATAGTTGGTGAGATATTGCACCATTTCTGCTTGATGAGGCACTAATGAAATCGATGATCTAGACTGCACTGATGGCATGACCATATTGTTCCTGTTCATGGGAGTCATGGTATTCAGTTCGGTATGTAAGACAGCCACAAGTTCATTCAATGTTTTATTGTCAAATAACAATAATTGCGGAGTGATACTCAAATGGGGTAGTCGTTTACGCAGGTAAATACTGAGCTCGGTCGCTAATATTGAATCCATACCTAAGGCCAGCAAAGTTTTATCTGCTAATTCATGGATATTTTCCAAACGTAAACGAATGCCTACCTCTTTAAATAGAAACGCTTTAAGCTCTTTCTCACATTCTTGGGGGGGCATCTCGTATAATTGCGTATACAAATCAGAAGATATGTTGACTGGTGGGGCATGAAAAGGAGCCTGCGATAAGCTATTGTCGAATAACTGCCGCATAATAGCGGGTGCCTGTTGGAGATGATTGTGGGATATCTGATGAGGAAGATAAATGAGATTCGCATTTTGCATCCCTAGTGCAAGATGCAAAGCACTTAACCCCTGTTGTGGGGGGATGGGATGAATACCATAATTAAGCCAACCAGGCGTTAATCCTTCGGTCATTCCTGTTTCTTCCCAAGGTCCAAAATTAATCGATAAAGCAGGAAGATTTAATTGATGACGATATTGTATTAAAGCATCCATAAACCCATTTGCTGCCGCATAATGAGTCTGCCCGGCCACACCTACCAAGGAACTCACTGAGGATAAAACAACAAAGTGCTCTAACGCTAAATTCTCTTCTAAACTCAGACGATGAAGATTCCAACTCCCCTTTATTTTGGGTTGACACACTTCGGTGAATATAAGCTCAGTCATATGTGGGCTTAGCGTATCCTGTAAGACTCCTGCAGCATGAAAAAAAGCATCGACAGTCGGCATAGCCTGCTGTATTTTTTTAAATGCTTGATGTAATTGCTCATAGTCTCCAACGTCTGCTTGAAAATAGGCTACATTTCCCAAGCTATTCCAATGAGTGAGTTGTTTTTGCTTTAATTGATCTAAGGGACTACGACCTATTAATGCAATGGATTGAGCCCCTTGTTGTAATAAATAGTCCACAAGAAGTAAGCCGATTCCCCCGAAACCGCCGGTTATTAAAAAGGTTTTATTTAGATTGGGTGGGGCCGATGTTTGTTCTGGGGCATTGAGCATTGGCCGTAATTTAGGAATGCAATACTCTTTATCGTTGAGGGTAACCCAGGCAGCCTTTTCATCATCATTGATAAATGGTGCTAACCGTTGGATGCATGCCTGCGCGTCTGTATTGATAAAGTTCAGAAAGTGAAAATTTATCTGTACAAACTCATGACTTAAGCTCTTAGCGGTTGCCGTTAGCGCTTGTGTGATTAAATTATGGGATGCAATTTTACTATCACAGGTGACGAGATAGCATAAAGAGCATTTTGCCTGGGCTGCCTGCACCAGATGCACCAGTCCTAACGATTTTTCCACGATGCTTTTTTGCATGGCTTCGGCAGAGGGCTCCGCCACATGAGGCGCACATAAGTAAATAATTCCGGTAAACGGTACGGCATCGGCGAGAAAGGCGTCAAAGTCATTCGGTACTAATGGATTTACATAAATACCTGTTGGAGCGTTTACATATTTTGCTCCTTTTCTCACCACAGTGGCGTTACTAAAACAGGAGGTAATCGCTTCCATGAGACTTGAATCATCGTCTTCTACATCAACATATATGAGCCATTCTCCCCTAATTTTCTCTGGGTTCGAAACGGGCAAGGGTATTTTTTCCCAATCGATCTGGAGTAAAGCCTGGCTTGCTACGGGATTAACCGGCTGTTCCTTTTTTGCTGTTGGAAGCCAGTAGCGCCGGTGTTGAAACGCATACGGAGGTAAGTTGCCACTATAAGGTAAAATGCGAAATGGCTTGTCAAATGCCTGCCAATTTACCGTTCTCCCTAGTCTGTATAAATGGGCCAAGGTATGAGTTAATGAATCCCAATTTGTTTTGTCACGCTGCAATGAGGGTAATAGATTCAACCCTTGAGAGGACTTTATTAAATTAAGTAACCACGGTTGAGGCCCCACTTCAAGGAAAATCTCAAATCCAGAATCCAGAATATAATTGACACTCTGACCAAATTTTATTGTTGTGCGCAGGTGTTTTATCCAATAGCTAGAACTTATTTGCGAAATCGGAGTGCCATCAATCGTAGAAATCAAGTTTAGATGCGGGGTGTTATACGTTATTTTTTGCGTTACCGCGGCAAATTCAGTTAATTGTTCTTCAGTTATTAAGGTTACAATTCCAGCTGGGGTAGAAAGATCATAGACGCTTATTTGCATCTCCTGACCGCGGGATTTTAATCGCGCAATACTCATTGCATCGCCCGCCATCTGCAACTGGGTAGGACTATCTTGAGCGATTACTGTGAGTCGAATATTATCTTCAAGTAATAACTCATCTAATAAGCCCATAATAACCTTGATATCACCATGCAGCTGAACCAGAACATTTTCTTGTCGCTGCATAAGCTTTGCGCGTGCAACCACTAATTGCAGGCCTTCTGCTAAAGAGTGGACACCTGCAACAGTTGCTGCCACATAAGCCCCCATACCATGACCCAGAACCGCCTCAGGGGTTATTCCGAAACTCAGCCATAAACGGGCTAAAGCATACTCAATGATAAATAACGCAGGCTGACCATATTGGCTTTCATGAAGAAGCGATGCCTTATCCTCATGAAAGAGAATATCGGTAAACGATTCGGTATAATATTCTTTTAAGAGCTCACAACATTTATCCACTTCGAGCTGAAATAAAGGATGGCTTTGATAAAGCATCCAACCCATTTTTGTATATTGCACCCCTTCTCCAGCAAATAAAAACACCAGCTTGGAGGCGGGAGATACGGGCGAAACATTCTGTAAATCGTAAGCCTCAAGTCCTTGCCTCAGTTCCACAAGAGACCGGACGGCAAGGGATAAACGCATGGACAAACTACTGCGGCTGCAATTTACAGTTTTACACAATGAGGCCAACTCAATTTCAGGGTGGTCATCGATGAGATCAAGAAAATGCTCACGTTCTTGTTGCAGGGCTACAAGGCTATGTGCTGATAAAGCAAATATATGGAAAGGCCGTGGTAAATGAGAATCCTTTGAGCGCGGTGGTGACTCACTCAGGATAATATGCGCATTTGTCCCGGTGAAACCAAATGAACTTACCCCTGCATAACGAATTTTTTTTAGTTGAGCAGACCAATTTTGAGTTGTTGTTGCTACTTGTGCCGGAATACTGTCTAAATTAATGAGCGGATTAATGTTACGTAGATGCAAATTAGGCGCAATTTTTTGATGTTGCAGCATCAGTACTGTTTTTATAACTCCCGCTAAACCCGCTGCAGCTTCCAGATGACCAATATTACTTTTCACCGAGCCGATTGTCAGCGGTGTCGTGCGTGTATTCGTTGCAAATACTTCATGCAAGGCAGTAAATTCGATGGGATCGCCTAAGCGGGTGCCCGTACCGTGTGTTTCTAAATAATCAAGAGCATCGGGCGCAAGGTTTGCCATTGACAAGGCTTTGCGCACTAGCGCTGTTTGCGCCTTTGGGCTGGGCGCAGTAATGCCATTACTATGACCATCACTGTTCACTACAGCACTCTCAATCACCGCCAGAATGGGATCGTTATCTCTTTGCGCATCTTGCAGCCTTTTTAAAATAATGACCCCTGCGCCTTCACTGCGCACATACCCATCGGCATCCGCATCAAAAACCTGGCAGCGACCTTTAGGGGATAACATACCTGCATGGGCAAAGCTATTGCTTAGTCGCGGATCCAGGATAATATTCACACCGCCGACAATTGCTAAATCTGTAACGTCATCTTGTAAATCCTGACACCCATTAAATAGTGCAACTAGGGATGATGAACACGCAGTATCAATTGCCATCGTTTGTCCATGAGTCCCAAGAAAATAGGCCAAGCGCCCTGCCGCCGCACTGTGCGCATTACCCAAACCATAATAAGGATCGATATGAGTTGAAGATATATTGTTTGCTAAATGGCTGTAATCATTGGATGAAATACCGATAAAAATGGCGGTATTAGTATTCTTCAAAGATAATGGGTCAATACCGGCATTTTGCAAACCCTCCCAGGTTAATTCGAGTAACAACCGATGTTGCGGATCCATAGATTCTGCTTCAAGAGGATTAATTTGAAATAATTGTGCGTCAAATTGATCGATATCCTTAACAAATCCTCCCTGGTTAATCGGTTCGTGAGCATATAAATGCGGATCCCAGCGACTGCTTGGCACCTCAGTTATGCCATCATCTCCATTAACCAATAATTCCCAAAATTCCTCAATACTCTTCACGTCCCCTGGAAACCGGCAACTCATCCCGATAATTGCAATCGGTTCAGCAAATAACTGAGACTTCTCATGCTCGGTTTGCATCTCTTTTTCGCCAGCAGGAAGAAGGTAAGCACTTAATTGGGCAATGGTCGAATAATTCCATAATATACT
>Ga0066256_1005551_pt1 | contig 10365 bp, 8 predicted proteins | sample ThiBio_1000_biof_FD_87107 | JGI IMG/M metagenome (GOLD analysis project Ga0066256, IMG submission 87107) | Wastewater bioreactor microbial communities from Cape Town, South Africa - Thiocy_expt_1000_biof (version 2) | ecosystem: Engineered > Bioreactor > Thiocyanate-remediating >... | reverse complement strand
GGCCGGGGAAACTTAAGGCTGACTTAAGGTGTGAACGTCGACCGGCGTTGGTGGTGCCGGCGGCGTCTCGTCCCGCGGCGGGGCGGGGAAGTCGATCCGTACGCGCAGGCCGCCCCCCGGCGCGTCGTCGAGACGGACCGCGGCCCGGTGCCGCTGGGCGATGCTGCGCACGATCGCGAGGCCGAGGCCGCTGCCGCTGGCTTCCTCGCCGCCGCGCCGATAGAAGCGGGCGAAGACCTGCTCGCGCTCTGCCGGCGGAATGCCGGGGCCGCTGTCGCTGACTTCCAGCCAGGCGCGGCCGGTCGTTCCGCCGTCGGCCTGGTCGCCTGTTTTCCCCGCCGTGGCGTCGCCCGCCACGCCGCAGCCGACGTCGACGCGCCCGCCTTCCGGCGTGTAGCGCACGGCGTTGTCGATCAGGTTGTCGAGCAGGGTGCGCAGGGCGTCCGCGTCGCCGGCAACGCACGCTCCCGGAGCGCTGGCGGCGACGCCGAGGTCGATGCGGCGGGCCGCCGCCAGCGCCGCGTGGTCGGCGACGCTCTGGGCGATCAGCCCGGCCAGGGAAACGATGGCGAAGGGGCGCTCGGCGGCGCCGGGTTCTTGGCGGGCGAGGGCGAGCAGTTGCTGGACGGCGTGGATGGCCCGCTCCAGCCCGCCCTTGAGGTCGCGTAGGGCGGCGCTGCGTTCGGCTTCGCCGCTCGCCCGCTCGACGAGCTGGGTTTGCAGGAGCAGGGCGGTGAGCGGCGTGCGCAGTTCGTGCGCGGCGTCGGCGATGAATTGGCGCTGGGTCTGGATGGCCGTCCGCAGGCGGGCGAGCAGGGCGTTGAGGGAGCGCACGAGGGGTTGCGCTTCCTCGGGGACGTCCTCTTCGCCGAAGGGGGTGAGCGCTTCGGCGGTGCGCGTGCTGACCGAGCGGGCGAGGTCGGTGAGCGGACGCAGGGCGCGGCCGACGACCAGCCAGACGAGGAGCGCGAGCAGCGGCAGGAGAGCGATGAAAGGCGTCAGTGTACGCACGGCGGCGGCGGTCGCGAGGCGGGCGCGGACGCTCATCGGCTGCGCCACGGCGATGGTTTCGCCCCGGTACTGCAGCGCGTAGGTGCGCCACTCGCCTTCGCTGGTCTTCTCCGTCGCGTAGCCGAGGCGGGCGATGTCGGGCAGCGCGCGGTGCGGGCGGGAGTAATAGACGCTGAGTCCGTCGCGGTCCCAGACGCGGATGACGAAATCGAGATCCAGATCGCCGGCCAGCGCTTCGGTCGATCCCTGGAAGGTCTGGTTGCGCAGGGCGAAGGCGATCTGTTCGAGCTGGTAGTCGAAGAGCGCGTTGATTTCCTCGCGTGCGGCCCGGTAGGTGGCCCAGGCGCCGATGAGCATGACGAGGCTCATGGCGCCGATCAGGGAATAGAGCAGCTGGCGGCGGATCGAGTTCATGGCAGGCGGGGAACCATGTAGCCGACGCCGCGCACGTTGCGTATCCAGTCGCTGCCGAGCTTGCGCCGCAGGGTGTGGATATGGACCTCGACGGCGTTGCTGCCGATTTCCTCCTCCCAGCCGTAGAGCCGGTCTTCCAGCTGGCCGCGCGAGAGGGGAACGCCGGGTTTTTCCAGCAGCGCGTGGAGCAGGGCGAATTCGCGCCCGGAGAGGTTGACCGGCTGCCCGTCGAGGCGGACTTCGTGGGTCGCCGGGTCGAGCGTCAGGGCGCCGTGTTCGATGAGCGGATTGGCGCGTCCGGCGCGCCGCCGCAGCAGGGCGCGCAGGCGGGCGGCCAGTTCGTCGAGGTCGAAGGGCTTGACCAGATAGTCGTCGGCGCCGGCGTCGAGGCCGCGAATGCGGTCGCTGACCGCGTCGCGGGCGGTGATGATCAGCACCGGCACCGGATTGTTGCGCTTGCGCCAGAAGGCCAGCGACTCCAGTCCGGTTTTCCCCGGCAGGCCGATATCCAGCAAGATCGCGTCGTATTCGGTCGTTTCCGTGGCCGACTCCGCCGCGCCGCCGTTACGCACCCAGTCCACCGTGTAGCCGAACTGCTGCAGCCCGGTCCGGAGGCTTGCACCGATCATCGCGTCGTCTTCGACCAACAATAAACGCATGGCGCTTCACTCGGTTCCGGAGGCGGATGCGGGGCGGGAAAGAGGAATTGCGGTCATGCTTCGGCCCGGAAGAATGTCGAATCGGTGTTTGGTCCGCCCATTCTAGCCAATCGGCCGCCCTTTTCCTGCACCCGCGCGCCGACGTTCTTGCGTTCGGCAAGGCAGCGGGCGCGGCCGGTGGAAAAGGGAAAACCCGCTGCGGTTCGGCGGGTTTTCAAAGAGCGGCGGCAAGACGCCGGAGGAAGGCGGGCGGGCCGGGTACGCCGCGTACCCGCTTGCGGCGGTCGGTCGGCGCCGTCCTTCGGCCTTGCCGGGTGCCGCTTCTCCCGGCGCACCGCTATTCGCCCGGTTGCGCAAGCGGGCGGGGCGGCGTGCGGGCGAAACTCGATCAGGCGTTTCTGACCGTGTGCAGGAGGTAATTGACGCTGGTGTCGCGGCCCAGGCCGTAGATCTTGGTGAGCGGGTTGTAGCTCATGCCGACCAGCTCGTCGGGTTCGAGGCCGACGCTCTTCGCCCAGCGCGAGAGTTCGGACGGCTTGATGAATTTGGCGTATTCGTGCGTGCCCTTGGGCAGCAGCTTGAGGACGTATTCGGCACCGACCACGGCGAACAGGTAGGCCTTCGGATTGCGGTTGATCGTCGAGAAGAAGACGTGGCCGCCGGGTTTGACCAGCGCCGCGCAGGCGGCGATCGTGCTGGCCGGGTTGGGGACGTGCTCGAGCATTTCCATGCAGGTCACCACGTCGTAGCTGGCGGGCTGTTCCGCGGCGAGTTCTTCGGCCGATATCTTGCGGTAGTCGACGCTGCGGCCGCTCTCCAGAAGATGCAGGCGGGCGACGCCGAGCGCCTTGTCCGAAAGATCGATCCCGGTCACGGTCGCGCCCTTGTCGGACATTCCCTCCGACAGCAGACCGCCGCCGCAGCCGACGTCGAGGACCTTCTTGCCGGCGAGGCCGGCATGAGCGTCGATCCAGTCCAGGCGCAAGGGGTTGATGTCGTGCAGGGGTTTGAATTCGCTGTTCGGATCCCACCAGCGGTGGGCTAGTTGGCTGAATTTGTCGAGTTCGACCGGGTCGGCATTGATCATGATGTGGACGGCATTGAGTTGAAGAAATAAAAAAGCCCTGCCTAGGCAGGGCTTTTTGACATCGGCGGGAGTACTTTGGGGCGATGACTTCGATTTCGACGCGACGGTCAGGCTGCAGGCAAGCGATGGTCTTCTTGCTCTTCGGGCCCTTGCACTGGTCAGCCTTGGTCACGGGCTGCTTCTTGCCCTTGCCTTCGGTGTAGACGCGGTTGGCTTCCATGCCCTTGCCGACCAGGTATTCCTTGACGGCGGCAGCGCGCTTCTCGGACAGCTTCTGGTTGTAGGCATCGGTGCCGAAGCGGTCGGCGTGGCCGACGGCGATGATCACTTCGAGCTTGATGCTCTTGACCTTCTCGACCAGCTCGTCGAGCTTGGCCTTGCCTTCGGGACGCAGGGTGGCCTTGTCGAAGTCGAACAGGGCGTCGGCGGAGAGGGTGATCTTCTCGGCAGCCGGCTTCACGCCGGTGGCGGCGGGCTGGCTAGCGGCCTGGGCGACGGCGGGCTCGCATTTTTCCTTCGGCAGCAGATCCTTGTCGCAGGCGCAGCCGGCCGGGTCGTTGGCGGCGGCGGCCGGGGTCCAGAAACCGGTACGCCAGCAGAGGCCGGCACCGCTCTTGACGACTTCGTTGCGGGCGTCGATCGCATAGACGCGGTCGGCGGCGGTTTGGGCCTGGGCCAGCGTGGCGCCGAGACCGAAGGTGGCGGCCAGAATGGCCATCAAGGAGTGTTTCGCAATTTTGTTCATATATGTTTCCTCTTTAGTTGAGCTTGCGGACCCGCTCCGCGCGGCCTGTTGGGCTGTACTCTGTTGCGCCGGTATTGTCCAAACTTCAGGTCAAACATTGCGCGGACAGATTTTATTTTGCCATAAAGCCGCGAGTTTGATCAATTCGGTTTCGTTATTTTCAATGAGTTGTCCGTCGGCGACCCTTGCCCGGCCAGCAACCCATACGTCGGAAACGTGTTCGCGTCCCGCACAATACACGAGATGCGAGACAGGGTCATAACACGGCGCGAGTTCCACGCTGTCGAGCCGGATTGCGCACAGATCCGCTTCTTTGCCCGGTTCTATGCTGCCGATCTTGGTCTCCAGTCCGAGCGCCTGGGCGCCGCCCAGGGTTGCCATACGTAGCGCCTGATGGGCGTTCGGCGTCTCCGCGCGGCCGCTGGCGCCCTTCGCGAGCAGGGCGGCGAGGCGCATTTCCTGCAGGAGGTCGAGGCGGTTGTTGCTCGCTGCGCCGTCGGTGCCGAGCCCGATATTGACGCTTTTTTGCAGAAGCTCGGTGACCGGCGCGATGCCGCTTGCCAGCTTGAGGTTGGAACTCGGGCAGTGGGCGACGGAGCAGCCGTGTTGCGCGAGGAGATCGATTTCCGAGGCGTTCAGGTGTACGGCATGCACGCCGATCAGGCCCGGGCTCAGCAATCCCAGGCGGTGCAGTCGCTCGAGCGGGCGTACGCCGAAATCGCGCAGGCTGTCGTCGATTTCCTGGCGCGTTTCGTGGAGGTGAAGATGGATCGGTAGTTCGATCTGTTCTGCCAGGGTGAGAACCTTGGCGAAGCTGCGGTCGCTGACCGTGTAGGGAGCGTGCGGCGCGAGGCAGAAGGTGAGCAGCGCTTCTTCGCGCAATTCGTCGCGGGCGGCCAGGCCCTTGGCCAGGTAGTCGTCGGTGTCGGCCGCGTAGGCGGTCGGGAAATCGAGGGCGATGAGGCCAATCGCGGCGCGCATGCCGGAGGCGACCGCCGCTTCGCCGACCGCCTTGGGGAAGAAGTACATGTCGTTGAAGCAGGTGATGCCGCCGCGCAGCATCTCGGCGCAGGCGAGTCGCGTTCCGTCATGCACGAACTGCGCGGAAACGTGCTTTGCTTCGGCCGGCCAGATGTGTTTCTGCAGCCACTCCATCAGCGGCAGGTCGTCGGCCAGTCCGCGCATCAGGTTCATCGCCGCGTGGCTGTGCAGGTTGACGAGGCCGGGGATCAGCGCGTGCTGCGGCAGCTTCTGCCGTTGGCGCGGCGTGTAGCGGGCGTCGGCAGTTTCGTGCGGCAGGACGGCCAGGATGCGCCCGGCGTCGACGACGGCCGTGTGGTATTCGAGAACGAGGCCTGCGGGTGCGACCGGGACGATCCAGCGCGCTTCGATAAAGAGGTCTACGGAAGTGTTGTTCATGGCTGCGTTTCGGAAAAAGCGATAAAAAAACCCCGCCGCGGCGGGGTTTTTCGGGAGCATCCGCTTATTTGGCCGGACCCTTGACCTCGACCACCGTGCGGCGGTTCGGCGCCAGGCACTCGATCAGTTTCTTGCGCGGCAGCTTGTCGTCGCAGGACACGCCCGGAACCGCCTGCGTCTTGCCGGCGCCCATGGTGTCGATGACGTCGCTCTTGACGCCCTTCTTGACGAGGTAGGCCTTGACGGCTTCGGCGCGCTTTTCGGAGAGTTTCTGGTTGTATTGCTGCGAGCCGAGGCGGTCGGTATGGCCGGTGACGATGACCAGGTTGACCTGCGCGCAGTTGCCGAGCTTGGCGATCACGTCCTTGTCGAGTTGCGCCATGGCGGCCGGTTTCAGGGTGGCCTTGTTGAAGGCGAAGAGCTGATCGTCCTTCAGCGTCGAGGGGAAGTAGCAGGTCTTCGGCGCTGCCGCGACGACAGGCGCGGCAGCCGGGGCGGCGGCTGGCGCAGCGGCCGGCTGGCACTTCGCCTTCGGCAGCAGGTCCTTGTCGCAGGCGCAGCCGGCGGCGTCGTTGGCGGCCGCGGCCGGGGTCCAGTAGCCGGTGCGCCAGCAGAGGCCGGCGCCGCTCTTGACGACTTCGTTGCGGGCGTCGATCGCATAGACGCGGTCGGCGGCACTTTGCGCGCTGGCGGTGCCGGCGACGGCGAACAGGCCGGCGGCGGCCAGCAGGGTGGCGATGATTCTGGAATTCAAGATGTTCCTCCTCGTTTTTGTGTCCGACTCTTCTTGATCCCGGATTCGGGTATTCCGTCCGGGTTTTCAACTGCCCGGCGATTTAATCATACAAGCCGAAGGCGCATCAACCGACGGTGTGGCGTTTTCGCGACGTTTGGACGGCGTGCTCGGCGGATTCCGGCCGGGCGTGGCAGGCATGGTAGAATTCCGGGTTTCGTCAAGACGACAACATAAGCGGCGCCGTTCGGCCGTTGCTGGAAGATTCCGGATAGAAGATGGAACAATTCGCCAAGGAAACACTGCCCGTCAGTCTCGAAGACGAGATGCGCCGTTCGTATCTCGATTACGCCATGAGCGTCATCGTCGGCCGCGCCCTGCCGGACGCGCGCGATGGCCTGAAGCCCGTGCATCGCCGCGTGCTGTTCGCCATGCACGAACTTTCCAACGACTGGAACAAGGCGTACAAAAAGTCGGCGCGTATCGTCGGCGACGTGATCGGTAAGTACCATCCGCACGGCGATACGGCGGTGTACGACACCATCGTGCGCATGGCGCAGGACTTTTCGCTGCGCTACATGCTGGTCGACGGCCAGGGCAACTTCGGCTCGGTCGACGGCGACAGCGCCGCCGCGATGCGTTACACGGAAGTGCGCATGGCGCGCATCGGCCACGAGCTGCTCGCCGACATCGACAAGGAAACAGTCGATTTCGGGCCGAACTACGACGGCTCCGAGCAGGAACCGCTGATCCTTCCGGCCAAGATTCCGAACCTCCTGATCAACGGCTCATCGGGCATCGCCGTCGGCATGGCGACCAACATCCCGCCGCACAACCTCAACGAGGTCGTCGACGCCTGTCTGGCGCTGCTGCGCAATCCGGAAATGACGATCGACGAACTGATCGACATCATTCCGGCGCCCGACTTCCCGACCGCCGGCATCATCTACGGCGTGTCCGGCGTGCGCGAGGGCTACCAGACCGGCCGCGGCCGCGTCGTCATGCGCGGCAAGACGCACTTCGAGGACATCAAGGGCAGCAACGACCGGCAGGCGATCATCATCGACGAGCTGCCGTACCAGGTGAACAAGAAGACCCTGCTCGAGAAGATCGCCGAGCTGGTCAACGAGAAGAAGATCGAGGGCATTTCCGATCTGCGCGACGAATCCGACAAGTCGGGCATGCGCGTCGTCATCGAGCTGAAGCGCGGCGAGGTCCCCGAGGTCATCCTCAACAATCTGTACAAGCAGACGCAGCTGCAGGACACCTTCGGCATGAACATGGTGGCGCTGGTCGAAGGTCAGCCGCGCCTGCTCAACCTGAAGCAGATGCTCGACTGCTTCCTGTCGCACCGCCGCGAGGTCATCACGCGGCGCACCGTGTTCGAGCTGCGCAAGGCGCGCGAGCGCGCGCACATCCAGGAAGGCCTGGCCGTCGCGCTCGACAACGTCGATGAGATCATCGCCTTGATCAAGGCGTCGCCGACGCCGGCCGACGCACGGCGCGGCCTGATGGCGCGCCTGTGGACCTCGCCCACCGTCGGCGAGATGCTGCAGCGCGCTTCGCTCGATGCGACGCGCCCGGAAGGGCTGGCCATCGAATACGGCCTGTCGAAGAGCGGCTACCTGCTTTCCGAAGCGCAGGCCCAGGCCATCCTCGAACTGCGTCTGCAGCGTCTGACCGGCCTCGAACGCGACAAGATCGTCGCCGACTTCGCCGAACTGCTCGAGAAGATCACCGACTTGATGGATATCCTGGCGCGCCCCGAGCGCATCACCGAGATCATCGGCGACGAGCTCAACGCGATCCGTGCCCAGTTCGGCGACAAGCGCCGCTCCGAGATCGTCGTGCACACGCAGGATCTCGGCATCGAGGACTTCATCACGCCGCAGGACATGGTCGTGACGCTCTCGCACACCGGCTACATCAAGGCGCAGCCGCTCGCCGACTACCGCGCGCAGCGGCGCGGCGGACGCGGCAAGCAGGCGGCGGCGATGAAGGAAGACGATTTCGTCGACCACCTCTTCACCGCCAACACCCACGACTACATCCTGTGCTTCTCGAACCGCGGCCGCGTCTACTGGCTGAAGGTCTATGAAGTCCCGCAGGGCGGGCGCAGCAGCCGCGGCAAGCCGATCGTCAACATGTTCCCGCTCGAGGCCGGCGAGAAGATCAACGCCATCCTGCCGATCAAGGAATTCGCCGAAGACAAGTTCATTTTCATGGCCACCGCGCAGGGCACGGTCAAGAAGACGCCGCTGTCCGACTTCGCCCATCCGCGCAAGGCCGGCATCATCGCCGTCGCGCTCGACGAGGCCGACTTCCTGATCGGCGCCGACATCACCGGCGGAACGCACGACATCGTGCTGGTGTCCGACGCGGGCAAGGCGGTGCGGTTCGACGAAGAGGATGTGCGTCCGATGGGCCGCACCGCACGCGGCGTGCGCGGCATGAAGCTCGGCTCCGGGCAGCAGGGGCTTTCGCTGCTGGTCGCCGAGAATCACCAGCAGCCCGTGCTCGTTGCGACCGAAAACGGTTACGGCAAGCGGACCGTGCTGGCCGACTTCCGCCATTCCGGCCGTGGCACGCAGGGCGTCATCGCGATCGCCGCCAGCGAGCGCAACGGCAAGGTCGTCGCTGCGCGTCTCGTGCAGGACGAGGACGAGATCATGCTGATCACCACCGGCGGCGTGCTGATCCGAACGCGCGTCGCCGAGATCCGCGAGCTCGGCCGCGCCACGCAGGGCGTCACGCTGATCGCGCTCGATCAGGGCGAGAAGCTGGCGGGTCTCGAGAAGATCGTCGAGAGCGAGGACGAATCGAGCCAGGAAGGTCAGGAATCTGCCGAGGGCGAGGATTTCGCGGACGAATCGGGTGAGTCAGGTGAGTTGGCGGGTTCCGCCGAACAACCGGATCAGGAGTAAGCGATGGCACGTGTGTGGAATTTCAGCGCCGGCCCGGCGGCCCTGCCGCAGCCGGTCCTCGAGCAGGTGCGCGAGGAAATGCTCGACTGGCACGGCGCCGGCATGGGCGTCATGGAAATGAGCCACCGCGGCAAGGAGTTCACCGGCATCGTCGAGCAGGCCGAGGCCGACCTGCGCGAGCTGCTCGGCGTGCCGGCCGGTTACAAGGTGCTGTTCCTGCAGGGTGGGGCGACGCAGCAGTTCGCGCAGATTCCGATGAACCTGCTGGCCGGCGGTTCGGCGGACTATCTCGTCACCGGCTCCTGGTCGAAGAAGGCGCTCAAGGAAGCGCAGCGCGTCGTCGCCGGCAGCGGCAGCGTGCGCTGCGCCGGTTCGACCGAGGGCGGCGGCTTTCTCGACCTGCCCGATCCCGCGAGGCTCGATCTCGACCCGCGGGCAGCCTACTTCCACCTGTGCACCAACGAAACGATCCACGGCGTCGAAGTGCCGCCGGACTACGCCTTGCCAACGCACGCGCCGATCGTCGCCGACATGAGTTCGCACATCCTGTCGCGTCCGGTCGATGTGTCGCGCTACGGGTTGATCTACGCCGGGGCGCAGAAGAACATCGGTCCTTCCGGCGTGACGCTGGTGATCGTGCGCGACGATCTGCTCGGGCGCGCCGCGCCGTCCGTTCCGAGCGTCATGGATTTCGCGGTGATGGCCGAGCACGGCTCGATGCTCAACACGCCGCCGACTTTCGCGATCTACGTCGCCGGCCTCGTCTTCCAGTGGCTCAAGGCGCAGGGGGGGCTGGCCGCCATCGAGCGCGTCAATGCCGCGAAGGCCGACTTGCTCTACGCCTGCATCGATGCCAGCGACGGCTTTTACCGCAATCCGGTGGCGGCGGCGTGCCGCTCGCGCATGAACGTGCCGTTCACGCTTGCCGACGGCGCGCTGGACGCGGCTTTCCTTGCGGAAACCAAGGCGGCCGGACTGGTTTCGCTGAAAGGGCACAAGTCCTTCGGCGGCATGCGCGCCTCGATCTACAACGCGATGCCGCTCGATGGCGTACGCGTCCTGGTCGACTTCATGAACGATTTCGCCCGCTGCAAGGCCTGACGCCGCGAGTTTCCGTATGAACGACGACCTCCAGAAAGAACTGTCGGTGGTGCGCAACGAAATCGACAGCCTCGATGCGCAGATGCTCGAGCTGATGAACCGGCGCGCCAAGTGTGCGCAGCAGGTCGGCGAGATCAAGGCGCGACACGGCGATGCCGGCTTCGTCTACCGCCCCGAGCGCGAGGCCCAGGTTTTGCGCCGCATCCAGGCGATGAACGCCGGTCCGCTCAGCAACGATAGCGTGACCTGGTTCTTCCGCGAGGTGATGTCGG
>Ga0066256_1005550_pt1 | contig 10367 bp, 8 predicted proteins | sample ThiBio_1000_biof_FD_87107 | JGI IMG/M metagenome (GOLD analysis project Ga0066256, IMG submission 87107) | Wastewater bioreactor microbial communities from Cape Town, South Africa - Thiocy_expt_1000_biof (version 2) | ecosystem: Engineered > Bioreactor > Thiocyanate-remediating >... | reverse complement strand
CAGCCGTTCGGCTTCGCTGGCAATGTCGGTCTTCTTGAGCTTCGCCAGCCGGTTGACGTGCTCCGGCGCAAACTCGCCCATGGCTTGCAGGATCGCAGTCTTTGGCATATGCCGAAAATACCCCTCGGCGCTCGGCTGCCACCATGCGGCCATGTCCAGCCCCACTGCCTACGCCAATTCCGCGCCGGGTTGCTGCCGCGTGGCGCGGGGCGTCACCACGTCCACCGTGGAGGCCACGCAGACCGCCAGCAGCTTGATCAGTTCGCCTTGCTCCATCGCCAGCAGCGCGGCGAGCAGTTCAGCGCTGTCCTCGGGCAGCTTGCCGCCCCATGCCTTCTGCACCGCGCGCAGCGCCACAGCGGCGGGCGATTCCGGCCAGTCCGGGGCCACGCCCTCCAGCCTGTCCTGCACCGTCAGGCGCACGCCCAGCGGCAGATCGTGGCCGTAGCCGTCCTGCAAGACGGTTTGCACCATGCCATGCACCAGCGCGGCCAGCGCCACCTGCGGATGCCGGGCCATCTCGATTTGTAGCGCCGCCGTACGGTGGGCGCTCAGGCGTTGGGCCAGCCGGTCGGACAAGTTGACGGCCTTGGGCTGCTCGGCAGCCTCGCCTTCAACATCGTTCTCGGCTTCGCCTTCCGCGTTGCCAAAACCTTGGCGCAGCTTTTCCAAGGTGCGCAGCGCCTTGGCCTCGGCCTCGCGCAGCAATCCGCGATGAATCACGGTTTCCCCGTTGCGGTCGATGGTGACGATGGCCCCGGCGGCGGCGCGTGCGTTCGCGTTGTAGTCCAGCAAGCCATCTTCCAGCGCCTGCAACTGCTGGCCCAGGCGCTCGCCTTCCTCCTGCAAGGCTTCGGCCTTGTCCTCGTCGTCGACTTCCAGCGCGGCATCCACGGCCTCGCCAATGGCCTGCATCTTGGCTTCCAGCTTCTCGATGCGCTGCGCCTCGCGCTTGCTCGGCGTGCGCCGTTCCCTCGGCGCCCGCTGGAAGGCTTGCAGATCGGCATAGGTCATGGCGGGCGTGGCATCCACCCATGCCCAGCCCTCGGCGCGGACGGCGACCGCGTGGCTTTCCAGCTTCTCGCGCACCAGTGTTTCCAGCAGTGCGGTATCGGTCACATACACGCCCGCATCGCCTTCCGCGAACAGGTCGCGGCGAATGCCGCCGCCTACGGCTTCGTAGGTATCCAGCCCCACAAAACGCACCAGCGCATGGGATGCCCCCATCTCGCGCTCGGTCAGGCGTTCGCGCAAGGCGGACGGACTGCGCTGCCACTGCGGTGCATCGTAGAACGCGCTTTCCTGCGCGGCGTGGCCGTCGGTGATGGCAAGGGCCATCAACTGATCGAGCGTCACGGCATCGGCGCGATAGTCGGCCATCAGCCGGGGCGACACGTTGGCGAGCTTGAGACGGCGCTGCACCACCAGCGGCGTGACGGCGAAGTCTGCGGCAATGTCTTCGATGGGGCGACCCTCCGCGATCAAGGCGGCGAAGGCCTCGAACTGGTCGGCGGGGTGCATGGCTTCGCGCTGCACGTTCTCGGTCAGGCTCACGGTGCGGGCGGACGCATCGGCCACCAGCAGGCAAGGCACTTGCCAATCCTTGGCAATGCGGCGCTTCTTCGCCAGCAGCTTCAAGGCGGCCAGGCGACGGCCACCGGCCACCACTTCGTAATGCTCGCCATCGCTGGCAAGAATCACAGTCAGGTTTTGCAGCAGACCCACGCGCTCGATGCTCGATGCCAGCGGGTCGATGGATTGGCCCGCGCTCTTGCGCACGTTGCGGCGCGAGGGGCGAAGCTGCGACAGCGGCACCAGCAGCATGTTTTGCGCGGGCTGTGCCGGGATGACGGCATGCAGGGCTTGGGCTTCTGGATGGGTAACGGCGTTCATGGTGTAGCTCCTATCGGTATGAAAAGAAAAGCAACGAAAAGTAGGGGGAGAAATGGAGGGGCTGCGCCCCTCCGGGGGAAATCAGGCTTTCAACTGGCGCATGCCATCGGCCAGCAGCCACAGGGCGCGGTTCAAACGCAGGTTGGTGTCGATGCCTTGCACCGGGCGGGTGCTCTGGCGGCGTCCATTGGCGGCGCGGCCAGACAAACCGCCCTTGATGAGGTTTTCTTGCGTGCGGTTGAACACGCTCCAGAGGTCGGGGCGGTGGTCATCGACGCGGCGCGGCATCAGGATTTGGGTTTCCGTGATGGGCGCGGGCTTGTCCGGGTCGTCGTACTTGAGGGCCAGCGCGGCGCGGGCGAACACTTCCGATTCCCCTGCATCCAGCGTGATGGCCTGCATGGATTCGCGGGATTCCAGCGCACGGTCGAAACCGTGCAGAACCTCATATGCGCCTTCGATGACTTGTCCGGCCACGTCGCCTTTGTGAGGCACGCGCACATCCGCCACGGTGTCGCCGCAGACCAGCCCGTTCTTGCAAACAAAGCGGGACATGCCCGCCAACGATTTATAGCTGCTTGTCCCGGCATGCGAGTTCAGCAGAATGATTTGGTTGGCCTCGGCCGCGTTGATCTGGCCGGCGTGGCGCAGCCTGACCATGTGCTTGGTGTGTTCGCGTTTGCCTTCATCGCGCACGCGGGTCTGCGTCACCATGAAGGGCTGGAACCCTTCCTTGCGCAGCTCGGTCAGGACGGTGGCGGTGGGGATATAGGCATACCGCTGGGAGCGGCTTTCGTGGGGTGCATCCGCAAAGATGGACGGCGCCACGGTGCGGATCTGGTCATCCGACAGTGGATGTTCGCTGCGCAGGACGGGGGAACGGGAAGCGAAACGTGATGCGAGTTGCATGATCTTTCTCCAAAGGTTGCTGCTGTGGTTTCAAAGCTGACCGGATTCCAAGATTCGGAGCCCGTTGTGGCTTTGGTGGGTTCGGCGCAGTGACCTGGGCCGGTCCCTGTTTGCCGCCGTCTTTCCTGAGTTCATCGCCCGCGAAAAACCGGGCCAGCGAGGGACGGGCCGTCAAGGAAGAAGCGCGGGGTTGGTGCGGCCCGCAGCCGAAGGCGAGGACTCGGCCCTGCGCGCCTTGACGGCCAGGCACTGCGGGCTACGGTCGCGGGAGAAAGCGATGAACTTGGAGAAAGACGAACAGCAGCCGACGGGCCAGGGGATGCGCTGAAACCAACGCCGCGCGGCGAGCGCCCCCACGTGCCGACGGCACGTCTGGCTGGATGGCGGTTGGCAGATCAGGCAAAGCCTGTTCGGCGGCATTGCAGGGGCGCCAAACGCAGTGCGGCGGGGATGGGCCGATGAGCCGATCCCCCGGAGTCAGGGCACGCGCACAGCGCGCACGAGGAAGAAGAAACAAAGAGGGCCGAAGCCCTCGCTGCCTACATCAGTCCCCTCTCGGCCATCGAAAGGACCGAGTCGCCCGCCACGATCAGGTGATCGATCACCCGCACATCGACCAGCGCCGCCGCCGACTTCAATGTCTGCGTCAGGAACTCATCCGCCCGAGACGGCTCCGGCGATCCGCTGGGATGGTTGTGCACCAGTAGGAGGGCACTGGAATTCCGGCTCAGCGCGTCCTTGACCACCTCGCGTGGATACACCGATGTCTGGCTCACCGTGCCCCGGAACATCTCCACGTAGTCGAGCACCCGGTGCTGCGCATCCAGGTGAACCACCGCGAAAATCTCATGTGGGAGATTCCCCAACCGTGCCTTCAGGAAGTCCTTGACCACCGCCGGCGACGTCAGCACGTCGGTTCCACGCACCCGGCCCGCGAGCAACCGCTGTGCGGCCTGCAGCACCTCGTCGGCATCGGCCGGACGGTATTCGCCCGCGACATCGCGAACGAGCAGCGAAGAGGCAGCAGCCGAAACGGCAACAAAGGAATCGAGGGAAGAGAACAGATCGTGCGACATGAAGAACTCCAGTGATCGGGCGGGATTGCCCGAGACCGGAACCGGCACGCCGCAGCGCAGCTGTCACAGGTTCGAAGACGGCCGACAGGACGCCAGCGTGCGCAGCGCGCGCAGACCTTGACCGCGAGAACGGTGTGCAAGGATGAAGGGAACAGCAAGCCAGCCTACCCACACCAACGCACATTGCATCCGCAAGCGCAGCGCGCAGCGGCACCGCCGCGAAGGCATCAGCGATGGAAGCCGAAGGGGCGAGACGACGCAGGCGACTCGATGCGCAGCACGTACAGCGCGGCCCGGCATCGCCGGGGGAGGCACGGTTCTGATTCGGTGTTGGACCGGCTTGCCAGGAGATGCGCTGATGACGCGGGCCTGCTCACCAGCGTACTGCGTCGGTGGCAGCCTTCCGAGCCTCGGCGAGCTGAAAATTGCTGACGGCGACGCGCCGAGCATTTAATGCGTGCCGGCCGAAGTCCTTCAATTGCCTGGAAGGCCAAACATCCGTCGGCTATTGGAACTGCAGGCCTGAATGATCTCGTCGATGTCGCAGCCCAAGAGCTCTGCCACGCTTGCAGCTACCCAGGGAAGATTCGCCGGCTCGTTGTGCCCACGACGCGTTCCGGCGTTCTTGGGAAACAGATAAGGAGCATCCGTTTCAAGGTGCAGTCGATCCAGCGGAATGGCTGGCAGGGCTTCGCGAAGTGCCTGGCCGCGTTGGAGATCTGTGACCCAGCCCGTGATGCCGATGTCGAGCCCCATCGCGAGAAAGGCTTCTGCCTCCGCGCGGTTGCCCGTGAAACAGTGCACGACGCCGCGCGCTCCGTCGGCCACCACAGGGGTAAGCATGTCGTGGAAATCGGTGAAGGCGTCGCGGCAGTGAAGAAAAAGCGGCTTGCGAGTCTCTACAGCCATTGACAGCTGCTGCTCGAAAGCAATGCGCTGCGCTTGGGGATTCGAAAAGTTGCGGTTGTAGTCAAGGCCACACTCTCCAACCGCCACGACCTCCGGGCACTTCCAGAGTTCGGTGAGCTCGCGGAAGGTGCTTGGGTCGTACGACTTTGCGCCATGGGGGTGTACCCCCGCGGTCGCGAAGACGGTGCCCGGATTGGCTCTTGCAAGCTCAAGGGCCAGACGACTGGACGCCGCCGATGTGCCTGTGGCCAGGATCTGAGCCACGTTTGCCGCCCGTGCACGCACCAACAATTGGTCAGTTAGCGACACTAGCTGCGCCGAGTGAAAGTTGACGGCGATGTCAACCAGTTGCGCTCGTTCGGATTGTGTTCCCTTGTTCATTCGCCGATGGTACGGGGTGATGCATACGGCCCGTCTGCAGTCAGGTCCGGCACTGTGGTGGTGCAAGTCGAGGACCGACATGTCGCTGCGAGTGACCGGTCCGGCTGAGTGCTGACGATCAGCAATCCCCAGCTCGATATTGGGGTTGGCAGCGAAAGCTGCCGATGACGCCTCTCGCAGCCGATAGCAAGTGCTTCGGGCCGAAGACCTGGTCGATAGCACGTACGTGAAACGCTTTCGTCAGATTGAAAGCGATGGGGCCAAGTAACTCGCTAGGGCCGAAGGCGTCAAGAGATCAAAGCCGGATACCCGTGATTCGGCACGAAGCACGGGGCACAGGCCGCGAGCCCGACGGCGTTACGCCGAGACGCCCAGGCGGGTTGCTGTCGGGTCGCTGTCGTGGTGAACTCGATTACCGCTTTCCATACTGCATCGCATCAACGAACTACGATGGAGCTGCAAATGAATGCCACCGAACAAGCGCCCCAGGCGCGCCTGCTGACCCCAGCCGAACTAGCCCTCTGCGTCCGGCTATTCCGGGAGATGCGCCAATGGTCGCAAGAGCAACTGGCCGAGATTTCTGGCCTCAATGTGCGCACCCTCCAGCGGGTCGAGCAAGGGCAGGTAGCCAGTCTGGACACCCGGCGCGCACTCGCCCGCGCGTTCGAGTTCGAAGACGTGGACGCACTGAACAAGCCGTTCACGATCCCGACGGCAGAGGAGCTTAAGGCCCAGAAGGAGAAATTCGATCGCGAGCATGTCACGCTGACCGCGTTGCCGCTCACGACTGGAAAGCAGTTGGCGAAACTGGCCGAGCTCCACATGATGGATCTGTCGGAGTCCGGGCTCGAACTCAGCCGCGAGGCCGACGAAACCTTTGTCGAGCTGGTGGACTACTTTCGCGACTACCGCGATTGCGCCGACGCGTACTCGGAGTCGACGAAGTTCGAGGTGTACGACGAACTGCAGTCGCGGATCGATGCGCTGAAAACGCTCGGCGTCTCGCTTCGCGATGCCGAGCGCAAGATGCACGTGAAGTGGGGCGTGGAGACAGACGCAAAGCCAATGCCGGTCAGCGTCCTGTACGTCGTGGCCTTTCCGCTCGGCAAGGAACCCGACCAGTTCGCTACGCCCAAGTCGGGCGGCATCCGCCTCTAGAGCATGGTCGGCAGGAGCCGTCGAGCCGAGCCGTTGCCGGTTGAGGTTGAAATACCGGTGGTTCGATGCGCGGCATCGCGTTGGCCGAAGGAATGGCGGCCTGCAGCCTTGGCCGTCGGCAACAGCTGCTGTGCAGCAAATATCGCGCTTTCAGCGACTTTGCAGGCAACCCGCCGAGCCTGTTCCGTGCCAAACGGGGTTCCGTTTTTTCGAACTCGGCAGCGGATGCAACTTTGGATGCCTGTGGTGCGCGTCCGGCTCTATGAGTAAAATCACCGTCAGGCGCCCGCCCAAGCTCTGGACAGCTTGAAAAAGGCCATTGGCAGTCTCCCCGAAGTACCCTCGCATCAACCTTCCGGATACCGGCTGTTCGATAGCGACAAAACGTCCAGCGCTCGAACAGTATTGGAGTATTCCGATGAGTAACTATGTTCGCTCGGCCGCCTATACGGCCTCCCAAGTACTTGACGCGCGAGGCTTGACCGTCAAGCGTTCCCATCTGTCCGAAGTCGTCGCCGCGCTGCTGGGCTACCGCACCTACGCCGCCCTGGTCGTCGAAGAGGCGAATCCCAAGCTCGATTACCACCTCGACGACGCCGAGATCATCGTTCTCAACCTCACGATGGGGGCAGAGCGCATCTTCGAACTCGGTCTCGAAGCAGGTTCAGCGCCGTCGATGGTGGTGCCTGCGTGCATCGCGGCGTTGAAGGCCAGTGCGGAACAGGCCAGTGTCTATGAAGGCGTCGCTGATTTCTACGATTCGCATGCACGCGAAGCGCTGGCCGAAGCGATCTACAACTCTGACGAATTGGCCGGTGCCATGGCTGACAGCAATGCCAGCTATCCCGACGAGCCTGAAATGGACCTCGAGTGCCCGGCGACGTCGGACTTGTGGGCCGCCACAGATGACTGGACGATCGAGGCCGACGGGACCATGACCGGGGAATACGACCCGGAGGGTGACCGCATGTTCAACGGAGATACGCTGAACTGCCGCGGCTCGCTGACCTACCGCAAGGCAGGGCGCGCGGGGTTGGTGTTCGACGAGTCTGGCGGCACTGGCGGGGCCGATGACAGCTGGCGCGACATGGATCGCGAAGCCGAGCTGGCGTATGAGCAAAGCCTGCAGGGCGGGCAGGCCAGCTAGCAAAAACGCCTGTACCGGCGGAGTGTCGATCGCTCCGCCGGTGCTTCAAGCACGCAGCGTCACTTGGACGCGAGATGGTTTTTCAGCAGGAACCAGCACATGTTGAGCGCGAAGGACCGACCAAGGCGGGTCATCTGATCTGTCGGCGCCGAGGTAAAAGTGAGCCACCGTGCCGCTTGAATCGTGAGCCAGGGGTGGAAGCCGACGCAGCGATGGTCGGCTGTGGATAAGTGTATGCGTTGCCTTGTCGGTTGACCTCCTTTTGGGTTCTTGGGAATGACTCATAAGGCGCGCAGGGCGAAGCCCGCAGCGCCTTGTCTCGGATGCCCGCGTGTGTCAATCGACGGCGTCCGTTGGATCGCTCTTGCTGCCGCCCTTGCGGGCCTGCTCCCTGGCCTTGATGCGCTTCTTGGCCGTGGCGCTGCTGTGCAGGAAGCGGTGGCTCTCGTTGCCGGTCTCCACGATGTGGCAGTGATGTGTGAGCCGGTCGAGCAAGGCGGTGGTCATCTTCGCGTCGCCGAACACCGTGGACCATTCGGCGAAGTCCAGGTTGGTGGTGATCACCACGCTGGTGTGCTCGTACAGCTTGGAGAGCAGATGGAACAGCAGCGCCCCGCCGGCCTGGCTGAACGGCAGGTAGCCCAGCTCGTCCAGGATCACCAGGTCCATGCGCAGCAAGCTGCTGGCGATGCGTCCGGCCTTGCCCTGGGCCTTCTCCTGCTCCAGCGCATTGACCAGATCCACCGCCCCGTAGAAGCGCACGCGCTTGGCCATGTGCATGATGCCCGAGACGCCCAGCGCGGTGGCCAGGTGGGTCTTGCCCGTGCCCGGCCCGCCCACCAGCACAGCGTTGTGCGCGGCCTCGGTGAACTCCAGCGTCGCCAGTTGCTGGATCAGCTTCTGGTCCACTGGCGAGACATCGAAGTCGAAGCCAGCGAGGTCCCGGTGCACGGGGAAGCGTGCCGAGGTCATCTGGTACTGCACCGAGCGCATGGCCCGGTCCGTCGTCTCGGCAGCCAGCAGGTGTTCGACCAACCAGCAAGCAGCATCCAGTCCCGAGGCCGGACCCTGTTCCTGCAGATCGCACCAGGCCGCCGCCATGCCGTGCAGGCGCAACGCCTTGAGCTCCACCATCACGTCACGCATGGTCCACCTCCTGGCCGCGCAGGCTGTCGTAGCGCGCCGTGTTGGCCAGCGGCGGCGTGGCCACCTGCAGCGCTGTCTCGACGCTCAGCGGCGCGACCGGTGCAGTCAACCGGCCCAGGACGTTGACGACGTGCTCCACGCTGACACGTCCCGATGGCGGGCGGCCCTCCATGGCCAACTCCACCGCCACGATCACGGCATCCAGGCCGGCCGTGGGCACGATGGCCAGCACCTGGGCCATGGCGCGATCGCCGCCGGCCTGGCGCAGCAGGCCGCGGCGCAACTGCTGCAGCGCCTCGGGCATGTCCGCGAAGGGCGCCCCGTTCCTCAGCGCGCCGGGCTTGCGCTGCACCAGCGGGATGTAATGCTGCCAGTCGTAGCGGGTGCCGCCCGAGTCGCTCAGCCGCTCGTGGCGCGCGACCACCGCGTCATCGGCGACGACCACGACGCTGCCCGGATACAGCCGCGTGCTGACCATCTGCCCGGCCAGCTCGCAGGGCACCGAGTAGCGGTTTCGCGCCACCGACACCAGGCAGGTGCTGGACACCCGCGCGGGCTTCTCCACGTAGCCGTCGAAGGCCTCGGGCATGGGCATCAGATGAGGCCGCTCGTGCTCGAGCATCTCGGCCACGCTGAACTGGCTGTGCTCGGGATGGCGCACCTCGCTCCACAGCGACCGGCAGCGCTCGCCCAGCCACGCATTGAGCTCGGCGAAGGAGCCGAAGCGGCGCCGGGCCGCTTCGATCCAGATGCGCCGGCGGCTGTCCTGCACGTTTTTCTCCACGCGCCCCTTCTCCCAGCCCGAGGCCACATTGCAGAAGTCAGGGTCGTACAGATAGTGCGCGCACATCACCGCAAAGCGCGCGTTGACGGTGCGGCCCTTGCCCTTGTGCACCTTGTCCACGGCGGTGCGCATGTTGTCGTAGATTCCGCGGCGCGCCACGCCGCCCAGCGCCGCGAACGATCGGGTGTGCGCGTCGAACAGCATCTCGTGGCCTTGGCTCGGGTAGGCCACCAGCCAGAACGCGCGGCTGGCGCACAGCTTCATGTGCGCCACCTGCACCCGGTAGTAGATACCGCCAACGACCAGGCCTTCCTCACTCCAATCGAATTGGAAGGCCTCGCCCAGTTCGAAGTCCAGCGGGACGTAGGCCGTGACGTTGCCCGCCTGTCCCTCGCCCTGGCGCCAGCGCCGAACGAAGTCCGTGACGGCGGAGTAGCCGCCCGTGTAGCCGGCGGCCTTGATCTCGGCGTGCAGCGCACGTGCCGTGCGCCTCTCGTGCCTGGACCGCCTGGCGTCGGCCGTCAGCGCCTGCTTGAGCGCCGCCTCAAACGGGTTGAGCTTGTTGGGCCGGGGCTCGCGCCGGTACTTCGGCGCCTCGTTCACCGGCGCGCGCAGCCACTTGGAAACCGTGTTGCGCGACAGCCCGGTCCTGCGCGCGATCTCGCGCTCCGACAACTTGTCCCTCGCGTGCAGCCGTCGGATCTTGCCAATCATGTCCATGGTGATCACTCCTCGAACCCCGCCGCTTAAAAAAGCAGCAGGGTAGGTTGAACACCTGGCTCAGTTTTACTTCGGCACTACCCGCAAAACTGGCTCAACTTCCGGTCGGCGCCAACACCAATGGCGTTAATTTCCAAGTGCTAGTCGCCGAGGATGCCAAACTGGACGGACAGATCCGGGCCGAAGACCCGAGCAACGACCTCGTGAACATTCCGGGGTTCTTCGCGACCTGGCAACTCGAGAG
>Ga0066256_1005230_pt1 | contig 10376 bp, 8 predicted proteins | sample ThiBio_1000_biof_FD_87107 | JGI IMG/M metagenome (GOLD analysis project Ga0066256, IMG submission 87107) | Wastewater bioreactor microbial communities from Cape Town, South Africa - Thiocy_expt_1000_biof (version 2) | ecosystem: Engineered > Bioreactor > Thiocyanate-remediating >... | reverse complement strand
AGCCTATAGCAGCGGATCGAACCTCGGCTTGCAAAGCACCACCATCAAATCCGGTACAGGCTCACCATCGTCGACAACCAGCTACACCTACGACAATCTCGGCGACGTTGCGAGCGTAACCGATCCGGTCGGTAACGTGACGACCACCGCCTATGCGGCCGACCGGCAGCCGACGCTGGTCGTCGGCCCGAGCGTCGATGGCTCCAGCACCAGCAGCCGGCGGGGCGTGCAATACCAATACAATGCCGACGGGCTGCCCAGCCGCGTGACCACCGGTTCCTACAATCCCGCTAACCAGACGCTCACCCCGGCTGTGGCCGTGGCGATGGATTACGACACACAAGGGCGCAAGATAAGCGACAGCCTATCCGATGGCTCGACCACCTATGCCCTGACGCAATACAGCTATACCGGCGCCGGCCGGCTCGATTGCAGCACCGTCCGGATGAACCCGGCAACCTACGCTACCCTGCCGGGCTCGGCCTGCACACTGGGCACACAGGGGGGCACGGGCCCGGACCGGATTACCCATTATGTCTATGATAATGTCGGCCAGGTGCTCAAGACACAATCCGCCTATGGCGTGAGCGGTCAGCAGCGCGACGACGCGACATACACCTACACCAACCACAACCTGAAGGAGACGATGACCGACCCCCTCGGCCACGTGACCGCGTTCGTTTACGATGGCCACGACCGGCTGCTACGCACCTGTTACCAGGGCTCGTTGGCCGATTGTCAGAACAACGCCTCAGGCGACTATGCCCAAGTCGGTTACAATGCGGCTGGGCGGCCAGTCAGTCGTTCGTTGCGCGGGAGCCCGTCCTCAACGATCGGCTATAACTACGACTATCTCGGCCGGATCACCTACATCACCTATCCGGGCGGGGGCACCTTCGACCAGCCCGTGACGCTGACTTACGACAACCTCGGCCGGATGCTGTCGGCGACCGATGGCTCCGGCCACAGCGTGACCTATGCCTACGACGCCCTGGGCGACGTGGTGAGCCAGGGCGATGCGATCTCGTCGCGCACGATGCTCTATGATACGGCGCGGCGCCGCACGCGGTTGACCTGGAGCGACGGACGCTACGTCACCTACGACTACGACGGGGCGTCGCAGCTCAAGACAATCAAGGAAAGCGGCAGCACCACCGTGGCGAGCTTCGCCTATGACGCGATCGGCCGGCGCATGAGCCTGACGCGGGGCAATGGGGTGACGACTGGCTATAGTGGTTACACCCCACTGGGCGTGGGGACGATGGCCATCGACCTCGCGGGCACGGCCAACGACCTGACGCTGGGGTTCGCCTACAACCCGGCGGGACAGATCGTCACCCGCACGGTGACGAGCCCGAACACAGCCTGGTCGTATACCGAGCGCTATGCGGTGAACCGGTCCTACAGCACGAACGCGCTGAACCAGTACACCGCCTCGGGCACGATCATCCCGACCTACGATGCCCGCGGCAACCTGACGAGCGCGGGGACGCCCACCTACGCCTACTCGACCAAGAATGAGTTGGCGCAGCGCACGGACAGCGGCGGAGCCTCGTTCTACCACGGTCCATTAGGCCAACTCGACACGATCACCGCCAACGGGACAACGACGAAGCTCCAATACGATGGCGCGAACATCTCGACCGAGCTCAGCACCGGCAACCAGATCTCGGCACGCTATGTATACGGGGCCGGCGCCGACGAACCGCTGGTCGAGTACGACGGCAGCGACTTCACCAACCGGCGCTACCTCATCGCCGACGAGCGCGGCAGCATCATCGCGACGACCGATGCGGCCGGCGCCCCCGTGGCGATCAACGCCTACGACGAATACGGCATTCCAGCCTCGACCAACCAGGGCCGGTTCCAGTATACCGGCCAAGCTTGGATCGCGGAGCTCGGCATGTACAGCTACAAGGCGCGCATCTACTCGCCCACCCTCGGAAGGTTCCTCCAGACCGATCCCGCCGGCTATCCCGACGGGCCCAACTGGTATGCCTATGCCAATAACGATCCCATCAATCACTCGGACCCGAGTGGGCTGGATGATTGCGGGGATGGGTCAGGCGACATTTGCGTGTACGGCGGCTCGAGTTTCACCAATCTTGAAGGTTATGGGTACGATGATGATGGCTATATCTTTAATGATGACGCCTTGCAACTTGCCCTTGCAAATACGTCATATTACAATTCCAATCTATTTACTGTACAACAAATAGGGAGCCGACAGGCATATAAAGAATGCACATCTTCTGAGGACAACACCTTTTCACGCGTCATGGATCGAACCGGAGATGCACATAGCTCAATTTTCAACGGCGCTGCCGCTTCTCAGCGCATTGCGGGAAATGTGGATGCTGCCGAATCAATCGGAAGAGCTGGATTGCCTGCGGGCATAGCTTTAAGTGGCCTGAGCGAAGGCTATGGCGCAGTAAATGATCATGCCAACGGGATGACTTGGGAGAGATCTGCAGCCGTCCACGGAACAGGTTTCGCGGGTGGATATTTCGGCGGAGATTGGGGGGCAACCGCCGGTTTCACTATCGGCGAACTATTTGACCCCTTGGGCGGCGGCGTTCCGGGCGCAATTGTTGGCGGAATTTTAGGAGGTTATGGCGTCAGCAAGGCAGGAGAAGCGCTTGGTGCCGCCGGCGCGGGCGCCATTGGCATATGCAAATAACCATGTAATCAAAAAATCTATACTCCCAAAGGATTTTACCATGTCTTTATGGGCTTGGGCCGGCTTCACTCTATTAATATTCTACTATGCGTATCGCCTGAGGCACGCCTGGATTACAAGGGAGAATAAATATGGCCCATTTTCCTATAGCCAAAAAAAATCGCCATTTGTATTCTGGATTTTAACCATTTTAGAATTTATTATTATTTTATTTCTTTCTACTTTTTATATAATTATTATTTATAATAAAATATTATATTAAATTTCCTACCAAAATAAATCGGTGTGTATTGTAAGATCGAAAATACATAACCCGGTATATTTTTTGACGTAGGACATCTCCATTTATTATCTTAATAATTATATGAACTATAGTATCAATATTAGGAATTAAAAGGGAAGGACCGCTCTTTGCAAAGCACGCCCCTCCTCCTTTGTATGGGTATCGCTTTATCGCATGGGGATTGCCAAGATGTGCAACGCCAGCGTCGCCTTAATAGCTTATGCGCCCCCAATTCTAGTAATAATTTCCATTGCAAATATGATTAGGGTGATATGTTTTTAATTCAAGCAGGTGCGCATATAAAAAGCTTTAATCACGGCTGGAAAGATGTAACCCTAAAAATCAAAGAGGGTCGTCAACCATCTCCATCTCAGCGCTGGCCACCTGCAGCGTCCTATGGCAGCTTACCTAAACAACAGGGACGAGAAGCATCTTGATTCGTAGATTTTTCCCGAGCATGGAAGTCCCTATCGCCGTGATGGTCATCTCGACGGCCTGAGCGGCAATCGCTGCCGATCCGGCAGGCTCCGGCGTTCTGGGCTGCGCGGTGGGCTGGCTCCACGGCCAGCTGCGCGGCATCGTCGCCGCGGTCGTTGCCGTGATCGCGGTCCCCGCAGTCGGTTAAATGATGCTGCCCGGCCGGATCAACTGGCGCCACGGCGCGGTGGTGATCCTGGGCTGCTTCATCCTGTTCGGCGCGGCCAGCATCGTCGCGGGCATCCGCACCGCCGCCGCGGGCGGCTAGCTTTCTACCGATGGCATCCCAGCTCAACCGCGACACCGTGTTCGTGGCGTTGACGCGTCCGCAGATGTTTGCCGGTGTCACCTATACCTTCTTCATTCTGAACGGTATTCTCGCCGCCGAGCTGTTCCTGATCTTCAAGTCGTTCTGGGTTGCATGAAACTCCTCGTGCCTCCGTGATGCTGGTTTCCTCCAGGCCTAACACAGGCTGCATGCTCCGGGCGCGTGTTCCGCCGGCGCGAGCGATATGAGCGGCGCTAGGATTCAGACGTGTAAAGGTCGCCGCGCCAATGTCCCGTGACCCGCGACCAGTGCCACGCGGCGAAAGAGCAATCGGGAGGTTCGCACCTGCCGTATGCTCGCCATGTCGACGATGTGACGCTGGAGACCCGTGACGGCCTGCTCATGCAGACCGTTCGCTTGGGCGGCCTGCTGTTCGAGACCGCCGACACCGAGGAGCTCAACTACCGCGCTACTTTACGCGATGCGGTGCTCCAGACCATCGGCTCCTCGCGCTTCGCCATTTGCCATCATGTGATCCGCCGCAAGGCGGAAGCGACGCTCGAAGCGCGCTATCCCGACGAGTTCTCGCGGAGCCTGGACGAGCGCTGGCGGGCCCGACTTGCCGCCAAGCAGATGTACGTCAATGAGTTGTTCCTGACCGTGGTGCGCCGGCCGCTGCAAGGACGGATCGGCATCGCCGACCGGCTGCGCGGCCTCGCGACCCGCAGCCTGGTCGACAGCAAGGCGGCCTTCGCCGCCGAGAAGCGTGCGCTCGATACGGCGACCGAAGCCCTGATGGCCGCGCTCGGCAGCTACGAGCCACGCCTGCTCAGCGTCTACGAGACGCCCGATGGTCACCGCTCCGAACCGCTCGAGTTCCTGTCCTATCTCTACAATGCCGACATGCGCCCCGTCGCACTGCCTCATGGCGACCTCGGCCACCACCTGCCGTTTCGCCGGATCAGCTTCGGGCAGGAGGCATTCGAGCTGGCTCCCGCAGGCGCTCTTCCCCGCACCTTCGGCGCCGTGGTCTCAATCAAGGACTACCCGGGCCAGACCATGCCCGGCATGTTCGACGAGCTCTTCCGCATGCCCTTCGAGATGACGGTGTCGCAGTCGTTCGCCTTCGTCGAGCGGCAGGCCGCGCTCGGCCGCATGAACCTCGCACTCCGGCGCATGCGCTCAAGCGAGGATGAAGCCCTCTCGCTGCGCGGCGAGCTCGCCCGCGCCAAGGACGACGTCGCAGCAGGCCGCGCCGGGTTCGGTGAGCATCATGCGACCATCGCGCTGCGCGCCGCCACTCTCGAAGCGCTCGACGCCCAGGTCGCCGAGGTGACCGCGGTCCTGGCCGATCTCGGCATCGTCGCGGTGCGCGAGGACATCGCGCTCGAACCCGCCTTCTGGGCCCAGTTCCCCGGCAACTTTAAATACATCGCCCGCAAGGCGCTGGTCTCGACCCGTAATTTTGCCGGGCTCGCGAGCCTGCACAACTTCCCGATCGGCAAGCCGCGCGGTAATCACTGGGGCGAGGCGGTGACCCTGTTCGAGACCACCGCGGCGGGCCCCTACTTCTTCAATTTCCACGCCCGTGACCTCGGCAACTTCACCGTGATCGGCCCTTCTGGCTCGGGCAAGACCGTGGTTCTTAATTTCCTGCTCGCCCAGGCGCGCAAGTTTAGCCCACGCATCGTCTTCTTCGACAAGGATCGCGGCGCCGAGCTCTTCATTCGCGCGATCGGCGGCCAGTACGACCGCCTGCGCCCCGGTAGCCCCGCGGGCCTCAACCCGCTCCAGGTCGAGGACACTCCGGCCAACCGCCAGTTCCTGCTCGAATGGCTGACCCTGCTCGCCGGCGGCGCCGACAATGCCGAAGCCGAACTCATCAAGGACGCGATCGACGCCAACTTCGCCGCGGTCCGCCCGTACCGGCGGCTGCGCCACCTGGTCGAGCTGTTCCGTGGCCACGCGCGGCCCCGCGCCGGCGATCTCTATGCGCGGATGCGCCCCTGGTGGGGCGACGGTGAGCGGGCCTGGCTGTTCGACAACGAGGAGGACCTGACCGACCTCTCGGCCGCGACCGTCGGGTTCGACATGACCGCGATCCTTGACGATCCCGGGTCACGCACCCCAGCTCTCCTCTACTTCTTCCATCGGGTCGAGGAACGCCTCGACGGCAGCCCGGCGATCATCGTCGTCGACGAAGGCTGGAAGGCGCTCGACGACGATGTCTTCGTGCGGCGGATCAAGGACTGGGAGAAGACGATCCGCAAGCGCAACGGCATCGTCGGGTTCGCAACGCAAAGCGCGCAGGATGCGCTGGAAAGCCGGATCGCCAGCGCCATCGTCGAGCAGGCCGCAACCCAGATATTCATGATCAACCCCAAGGCGCGGGCCGAAGACTATATCGAAGGGTTCGGGCTGACCCCACACGAGTTCGAGCTGGTGCGCTCCTTGCCCGACAGCTCGCACTGCTTTCTCATCAAGCACGGCAACGACAGCGTCGTCGCGCGCCTCAACCTCAGTGGCGAGAAGGACCTGCTGACGATCCTGTCGGGACGCGAGGCCACGGTACGCATCTTCGACGAACTGGTGGATCGCACCGGCGTCGATCCCAGCGCCTGGATGGCCCAGCTCCTGGAGCGGACCTGACATGGCCTGCCCTGCAATCCACACCGGCGAGCAATTCCTGGCAGGCGCGCTCGCCCATATCGATTGCCAGGCCCAGACCATCGGCGCCTATGGGTTCGGTGCGCTCGCCGATCCAGCCTCGCCGGTCTCGCTCGCGCTCGGCAGCCTGCTGGCGGTGTTCATCGCCCTGTTCGGCATCCGCTTGCTACTGGGGTTCCCGCTCGAAGGGCGCGATGTGGTGACCGACGCGATCAAGGACGGCATCGTGCTGACCCTGGCGACGAGCTGGCCGGCCTGGCGCGTGCTCGGCTACGATCTGGTCATCGCCGGGCCTGGCCAGCTCGCCAATACGATCGGGCTGGCCGCAGGGCTCCCCGGTGCGGGCGGCACGCTGACCGACCGGTTGCAAGGCGTCGATGCCGCCATCGCTGCACTGAACGCCTATGGCAGCGGCCGGCTCGGCGTTGCGACTGGCGACTGGTTCCAGCTCGGCTTTGCCCGCAGCGCCTATCTGACCGGCACGCTTGGGCCCCTCGCGCTGGTCCGCCTGTCTGGCGGCATCCTGCTCGCCATCGCCCCGCTCATGGCCGGACTGCTGCTGTTCGGCGCGACCCGCTCGCTGTTCATCGGCTGGGCCAAGGCGCTGGCCATGGTGTTCCTGTCCTCGCTTGCGCTTGCCCTCGTTCTCGGCACCGAGCTGGCACTGCTCGAGCCCTGGCTGCAGGATGCATTGGAGAAGCGCGCCGCGGACCAGCAGATCCTCGAAGCGCCGACCGAGATTCTGGTCATGACGCTGGCTTTTGCGCTGATCGCGTTTGGTATCCTCGCCATTACGGCACGGCTTGCGTTCCACCCCGACGCCCTGATCGCCCGCTTCGTGCGTCCCGGACCACTGGCACAAGAACATCGCCAGGTGAACCGCGAGGCCCCGCTCCACCATCTGGAAAGCCGCGAGGATACGCCGGTGCGCGCCCAGCGCGTCGCCATGGCGGTCGGCGAGAGCCTGCGGCGCGAGGAACGGATGCTCGAGGCCCATCGCCTGATCGAGGCAGGGCCGAGCGGTAATACCAACACCATCGCCGCACCCGGCGAGCCAACAAGCCCGAGCGGACGCGGCAGCGATGCGCTCGGCGCGAGCTATCGGCGCACGAGCCGGCGCGTCTCAGGCGCCGGCCAGCGGCGGGATCGGACCACATGAACGAGATGAGAAACGAAACCCTGGCCGACTACTACGAGCAGGCAGAAAGCTGGTCGGCCGACCGAACCCGCGCCGAGGCCTCCTCGCGCAAGGTCGCCTGGATCGTCGCCGGGGCCGCGACCGGCGTCGCCGTGCTCGAAGCGATCGCGCTCGTCATGCTGCTGCCGCTCAAGACGGTCGTGCCCTATACCCTTTTGGTCGACCGCCAGACCGGCTATGTCCAGGCGCTGAAGCCCCTGGAGAAGCAGGTGATCGCGCCCGACACGGCGCTCGTCCGCTCGTTCCTCACCCAATATGTGATCGCCCGTGAGGGGTTCGACATCGATTCCTTGCGCGATACCTACCGCAAGGTCGCACTATGGTCGGCAGGTGACGCGCGCAGCAGCTATCTTGCCGGCATGCAGGCGACGAACCCGGCCAGCCCGCTTGCCACCCTGCCCCGCCGGGCGCTGGTCGAAGTGCAGATCCGCAGCGTCTCTTCGCTGAACGCCGATACCGCGCTGGTGCGGTTCTCAAGCGTCAGGACCGATCCCGGCGGCCAGCGCCAGGTCGCTCAACCCTGGGCCGCGGTGATCAAGTATCGGTTCTCGGGCGATGCGATGAGCGCGGAAGACCGCCTCACCAACCCCCTGGGGTTCCAGGTGATACGCTACCGGCGCGATGCCGAGATCGCGCCGCCCGAGGTTCAGGCAAGCCCTGCTGCCGTCGCCCCTCGCCTTGCTCCGCAAGCCGTACCTGGCGCGCCAAGCAGCATGCCGCAGCCGCAAGGCGCACCGGCGATACGGCAGACCGCGCCATGATCCGGACCGGCCTGTTCGCCGCCGCGCTGCTTATAGCGCTGCCGGGAAGTGCCCGGGCAGCCGACGATCCACGCTTCCTGACGCTCGACTACAACACCGGCGGCATGTTCCATGTGACGACAACCCCGGAAGCTTCCCAGACCGTGCTGTTCGCCCCGGGCGAGCGCATCCAGTCGGTCGTCGTCAGCGATCCGAATGCCTATCAGATCGGCGTCACCGGCTCGGGCGACGGCCTTACCCTCAAGGCCAACGGCCCCTCGGCGCTCGCGCTGGTCAATGTCCGGACCGACCAGCGCAGCTATGAGCTCGAGCTCGTGCCGGGCCAGGCGCAGAGCGCGCCCAGCGTGGTGCGTTTTACTTATACCGCGCCCGGCCGGACGAGCGCGCCACCGCCATCGCCCAGTATGGGGCAGACCGCAGGGTTTACCTGGCGCACCGCGGGCAGCAAGGCGCTGCGTCCGAGCATCATCCGCGATGACGGCGCACGCACCTATATCGAGTGGGCCCATGAGCAGGCGCTTCCCGCGATCTTCGCGGTCGGTGCCTCGGGCAACGAGGAGATGGTCGAGGGCTATGTGCGCGGCGGCGTCCTGACCATCGATAGGGTCTACCGCGAGCTGGTGTTCCGGATCGACGGCGAGCGCGCTCGGGCGCAACGGGTGGAGGAGAAGGTGCGCCGTGGCCAGTGACGAAGCGCAGACGCAGCCCGCAAGCGAGCCGGCAGCGAGCGACATCCGTCCGCTCGTTGCCGCCCCGCAGAGCAACCGCGCAGTGTGGATCTTCATCGGCGTGCTTGCGGTCGCAGGGGTCGGCCTGTTCTCCGCGCTCGAAGCGCGGCGCAGCGCGATCTCGAGCCCCGCTACGGCCGTGCCAGCCGCGAGCACGACGGCCATGATCGCGCCGCCGCCCGAGCTTGCGATTCCGCCTGCTTATGAGGGCTACGGCGAGGCGCAATTTGCGCCGGCTCCTGCGTTCGCCGCAGCGCCGGTGGCGAGCCCGATGGCCCTGCCGCGACCCGTTACCCAGCGTGCCGCACCAAGCTATGCAGGCCCCGCGCCGGCCTATCCCCAGGCCGCGCCGGCAATGGCGCCTGCACAGCCACCGGCGCCCGCCTTCGCCTATCGCGCCCCTTCCCAGCCTTCGCCAAGCCCGCTCAAGGAGGGCGGCGCTAGTGCCGGCAGCGCCGGCGGCAAGGAGCGCGTTCAGGCTTCGCGCTTCATCAATCCCTCGACCACGGTCCCGCAAGGCACGGTCATCCAGGCCGTCCTCGAGACCGCGCTTGATTCCAACCGGGCCGGTTTTGCGCGCGCGGTGGTCTCGCGCGATGTCATGAGCTTCGATGGCAGCCGGGTGCTGATCCCGCGCGGCAGCAAGCTGTTCGGCGAGTACAAGTCCGATCTGGCGGCGGGACAGAATCGCGCGATGATCCAGTGGCACCGCCTGACCCGGCCCGATGGCGGGATCATCGATGTCGACTCGCCCTCGGCCGATCCGCTCGGCCGGGCCGGGGTCAAGGGCAAGGTCAACAGCCACTTCTTCGCGCGGTTCGGCGGAGCGATCCTGCAATCCGCGCTCGATATCGGCACCGGCATCGCGACCCGCAACGTCAGCGGCGACAACTATTACATCGGGCTGCCCAATGCGATGCAGGGCATGGTTCAGCAAAAGCCCGAGCAGGTGAGGCCTACGCTGACCGTCAAGCAGGGCTCGGGGGTCTCGGTGTTCGTCGCGCGCGATCTCGACTTCACTGCGGTGGAGCCGTGACCGGTGCTCGCTGAGCAGGTCTATCTCGGCAGCTACCTGGAGCCTCTGGCGGCCTATCTCGCGCGCGAGGACGTGACCGACATCTACATCAACCGGCCCGGTGAGCTCTGGATCGAAACGCTCGGGCACGCGCCTGAGCGCATCGAAGCGCCGCAGCTCACGCGCGGAGCCCTCACCCGCCTTGCCCGGCAGATCGCCGCGGTAAGCGCGCAAGGGGTCAACCGCGAGCATCCTCTGCTCGCCGCCAGCCTGCCCGATGGCGCGCGGGCGCGGATCGG
>Ga0066256_1005543_pt1 | contig 10379 bp, 11 predicted proteins | sample ThiBio_1000_biof_FD_87107 | JGI IMG/M metagenome (GOLD analysis project Ga0066256, IMG submission 87107) | Wastewater bioreactor microbial communities from Cape Town, South Africa - Thiocy_expt_1000_biof (version 2) | ecosystem: Engineered > Bioreactor > Thiocyanate-remediating >... | reverse complement strand
GCCAGCGGCGGCAGGCACCACACGCAAAGGCCGCCGTGATAGCCGCCGCTCACCAGGCGGCCGTCCGGCAGCAATGCCACCGCTCTGATATTGTTGGTAGGGTGCCCTTTCATCGTGACGCTCCCAATGACGGCGCCCGCTGCGGCGCGCCGCCGGGTGGACGCGTCACCGTCGCGCGACGGCAGGTAGGTGTGCGTGTCCCACACGCGAATGCCGCCGCGAGAGTCGCCACATGCCAGCCGGCCGTCGGGCAGCGCCACCATGGAGAGTACCGGGGAGTAGCATCCAAAGTGACGCACCGGCGTGAGTACCGCGTAACAGGCCCGGGTGGCGGCATCCCACAGCCGCACCGTGTCGTCGTGCGCCGCACTCGCAAGGTGGCCATGCGTGACGAGCACGGCCAGCGCGTGTATGGAGCCAGAGTGGCCGGCCAGCACGGCGAGACACACCCCGCGGTTCACATCCCACACGCCCACCGTGGAGTCACCCGACCCACTTGCAAGGGCGCCGTCAGGGTACGCTGCCAGCGCCGTCACACAGTCTGTGTGACGCAGCGACTCCTTGCCTCCAACAGTGCCCGCGTCGACGTCCACCGGCCGGATGCGGCCATCGTCGCACCCCGCTGCCAGCCTGCCGTCACGCAACGCGGTCAGTGCAAATACTCTGCTCTCACACGCAATGGCGGTGCACCGGGTGGGCGGGGTGGTGGCGGTGTCCCACACCTCAATGCTGCCAGCCTTGCCATCGCCAGTGAGCATGGCAACCGCCAGGCTGCGGCCGTCAGGCAGCACTGCAAGGGTGGCTGCCATCCATTCGTCACGTCGCACCTGTACCGTCACTGGTGCCGCCGCGGCCCCATCGCGTGTCGTGTCCGACCAAAAGGTCATGTTTTCATGGTCCCCAGTGACCAGGCGGCCATCTGCCAACACCGCCGTTGTATTTTGGATGTCAGCTCTTGCAGCCTGCCGCAACACCGGCTCGGCTGGCGCAAAACACCCGCGCGTACGCAGCGTCGCCACCGCAACGAGTGACAGGTCCGTGCCGGAGCTCTGCAGTTCACGCAGTGCCGCTAGGTGCCACGTGTCGGCGGCGGGCGTAACGTTGGCGCAGTTGGCAAGGCGGAGCGTGGTCAAACCGGGCGGCAGACTGGCCACCAACGCGTCGCCAACATCGGTGTCGCTGGCATCAAGCACCCGCAGCGCCGGCATGCCGGACAGGGCGGCATCCCGCGACAGCTGCTTGCACGCTGACACGTCTAGCGACACCAGCGACGGCGGTAAGCTGGCAAGAGTTGCGTCGCCGATGCTCGTGTCGCGCGCACACAGCGTGCGCAGGGCGCGCAGATGTGCAAACGACACAGTCGGCTTGAGGTTGCGGCATCCACTTACATCCAGCTCCTCCACGCGCGCCGGGAGGGCCGCCGCCGCGGCATTGGTCATTGGCGTGCTATGCGCGCGGACAACACGCAGTCGCGGAAAACGCGCCCATGCTGCGACCACCCATGGTTTTTGGCTGTGGGAGATGTCCAGCTCCTCCAGCGTGGAAGGCAGCGTAGCGTGGCTGGAAGCTCCATTCATCCACGACAACACGCGCAACGCGCGCAGGTGGCGGAACCGTTCTGCCGGCAATGGTACTGGGCAAAGAAAATTCCCATCCATGTGCAGCTCCTGCAGCGATGGCGGCAGGCGCTCCAGCCCCATACTCACTGCTGCCGTGTGACTGCAGTCGAGCACCGTCAGCGACGGCAGGTGGGTGAAGCTGGCGGCGGGCGTCAGGTTGAGACACTGGCGTACCACTAGGCGGCGCAGTGTGGACGGCAGGCGTTGAATAATTTCATCGGTGACGGCTTTGCACTGCCGGATATCCAGCGCCGTCAACTCCGCCAGCAGTGTCGGGTCGTCGAGGACCGGCAGTCGCGGTGTCACCCGCGCACCAACCGCGGCAGGCAACGCGGCGCGCCACCGGTGCACGTCATGGACGGTGACCTCCATCTCGCACCACGGCACACCCGCAACAGTGTGCAGTAGCACCGGATGCAGCTGGCGCACAATGAGAACATCATGGAAGTTTAGACACAGCAGTACGGCAGCCGAGGTGGCTGGGTTGCCGCTCACCACCTGCACCAGCAGCGTTGCTGCTTGGACCGGTACCGGTACCGGTACTGGTACCGGCAGCGCAGACAATACGACAGCCATGATGCGCAACCAGAATGGTATTGCTGTTTGTGGCGGTACACTCGTTGCGCGTGTAGCAGAGCCACAATGTGAATTGCCGTCTGCTGGGTGGAGGCCGTTGCGCGTTGCGCGATAAACACCACGCATTCGAGTCGGCGGGCATGACAATCGTTCTTACGGTGACTCGGCGCCGAACGCTACGGGACAAGGATCCCCGCCACCTCCCCCATGTAGCACGCCCGCCACCGTCAAATTTGGCACCCCGCGCTGGTTGCTGGTCTACTGTCACTGGAGTTGCAGTTTATATTTTCGTACGCTGCGCCAGCTCGCGGCGGCGGACTACCGGTACTACCGGTACCGGTACCTTGACTATCCCGCAGACGCGGCTGTGGCTGCGGCCGGCGGCGCGGGCAGCTGCAAGTAATGGCAGTGCGTCGTTGTTGTCAACTTGTTGTCATGTGTGGCGTGGCCATTGAAGTGTATGCAGTGGGCGCACCGAATCAAACTAAACGACCAGCAGCGAGCTGCTGCCCCAAGGTGGTTAGGTTGGTAGCGCCACACGCGAAGGCAGTCGCTTGCCAAGCGGCCGTCCGGCAGCAATGAAATTGCCGTGACGCCCCACCCGTGCCCTTCCAGCGCGACGTGCCCAATGACGGCACACGCTGCGGCGCGCCGCCGGATGGCCGCGTCGCCGTCGCGCGGTGGCGTGCAAGCATGAGTGTCCCATACGCGAATAGCGCCGTCGCAGTCACCGCACGCCAGCCGGCCGTCGGGCAGCGCCACCATTGTGTAAGCAGTGATGAGATCTCCAAATCTAGACGTAGGGGTAAGAGTCGCGTAGCAGGTCCACGTGGCGGCGTCCCACAGCTCACAACTCGGGGCAAAGGCGTTGTAATTCTATTACGGGACGTGGCGGCATGGAAGCTGCCATAGGTACACGCCGTCATTACCGCCAGCAGCCAGGCGGTTGTCAGGCAGCGGCGCTAGCACTGCAAGTAGACTACTAGGATCTGACTCACACGCTATCGCCGGCTCCCGCCGCACCAGTGAGCCACCCGCGCCGCCAGCCTCATCGCGCGTGTCCCACACCCGGATCGTGCCACTACCAGACACGCTAGCCAGTTGGTTGCCTGGTAACACTGTCAGCGCTCTAACTACGTTTGAGTGACCTATGAGCACACAATCGCAAAACGGCCATCTTTCAGCACCGGCGCTTCCCTTGCTGCTACAAACGGGCTTGCTGTCGTTACCACTGGCAGCGCCTCCCTCCGAGGGCGACCCGCTGCCCACTGCCGGCAAACATCTCATTGTGCCGAACGAACTAGCACGTCGCACCATGCACATATCGATGGTTGCCAGCAAAAGTGGTGTCGACCTGAACGCCGTGTCGGCGCAATTCGCCGCTGCGTTGGCTGCCCGCAATCGAGAGCTCTTCAGCGCAGCATGTGGGACGCTCGTATCAACGATTTGTCCGGATCTAACAGAGGCGGAGGGCGTGTATTTTTCAGTGCTACTCGCCGCAATCCGCATCGCATGTAGCATTGCCCCCGGCGAACTGTCCCTGCACCCTGAGGGTACTGGTGCTGTCATCAAAATGACAAACCCAGCCACCGTGTGGCACCTACAACGAAAGCTGCCCAAAGGCTCCAATAGCGATAGTGAGCAGGCGCATTACCCAGGTGCATCGGTATGCACAATGGACACTGCCAAAATGCGCTTCTGGGAACTTGTGGTGGAGTGGTACAATCATGATGACGACAACAACGCAGTGCTAGCCACCAAACACAAGTACAACTTGAGACGCAATTAAAACGTAATCTAATTGAGATGCAACACCGATTTATCAATTTAGGCAACACCAATCTCGCATACAGTTCATTATATTCTGCACTGCAAAAAGTCTTACATACCGTTCCATTCAAAGGTCCTATCCACAATAGAAACCATAATACCCAACTTCCACTGCTCTATCCCACAAAAAAGGTAAGTAGGTGGCGTTCACAATCAAATACTGACGTGTGCATACCGATTGAATTCTGATTCTGATTCCGAACGGTACCTAAGCTCAGGTGAATAATTGTCGTTTAATCGAGATGATAAACTATTCATACTAATTATTAAACGTCGTCAACTAATCTTTCTACAACCTCCAACGCCTGTTTCAATGTAACAAAATCGCTGAAAATGTTCGCAACAAATACAACTACCGTGAATGCTACTCAAGGGATCTTGAGTAACGTGGTCAACCTGGAAGTATTTTCCGCCACTGATTAATTGCGCAAGTGCGCAATTACAGGTTCCACAATTGTTCATGCGTTTGGATTGCTTGTGTTCACCATTGTTGCTCAAGGAACCCTTTTCGACATTATAGACATATATATTTTACATTACGATTCAAAAATGAAGAAATCAAAGTATGATAATTGATAATTTTATAACGTATCGTAAATAGTACAGTGTCACAACATGGGCGTTGTTAACATTGTTACGGCGTGGTTTCATCGATTGCCTATACGCATTGCGTAACCAACGCAAAGGTGCTATGTGAGTAACGTGGACATGACAGCCGTCTCTGAACCAACGTCGGCAGCCATAGTGTTACGGTTGTTTACACAGTTCGTCTGTCGCATGCACCGCGCGGTAGTCACTCGGTGCATGGCGACGGTAGTGGGGGAGCGGCTATTGTTGGACCTGCGCGTGTACGAATGGAAATGAACGGCACGCACGCCCTCATAATGTGTGTGTCGGTGGAAGTGGGCGCGGACGGGAAGCCGCACGTGATTCAATCGCAGATGTGCGCCCTGCCCCGTGCCCGACGTCAGAAACAACGGACGATGTACCGTTACTCGGGGTTGTTGTTTGTTTGCAGCACTGATTGCCGCCAACCCCGTGTGAGCTTGGGCACTCTGCAGGTATTTCCTCACACTCACACCGCATTGACTGCGAACCCGCCGATGTCGCATGGACTCCGCGGCTGGCGGTGGAGGTGACGTTGGATGTGTTGGGGCAGGGCAGCTACGCAACCGTGTACCCCGCCGTGGTGGGTGGCCGCGCCGCCGTGATGAAGGTGGCGCACCGTCCGACGGCGGCGGACGCATCGCTGGTTCGGGAGGCGAGCGTGATTGCCAGCCTGCGGCATGACCGCGTACCCCGCCTGCTTGGTGGAACCTGGGAGCGTGATGGTGCCAGCGGCCGCCCCGTGCTCGGCGCGTTAGTGCTGTCCCCACTGGGCATCCCCCTGCTCGCTGCCCTTGACCGCCTCACTGACAAGAAACAGCGTTGGGCGGTGCTCGCGTTTGCCGTCGACGCCGTGCTTGCCACACTGGCGGACGCTGCAGCGCCCGACCGCGCAGTGCGGTGGTCGCACTGCGACGTTCGCGAGCCCAACATCCTGCTCACACACGTGCCAGCCGTGCCGGATGTCGCCGCCCGCAGTTGCGACGGTGGCGGTGGTGGCGGTGGTGGCGGGGGCGGATTTGATGTGATTGTGAACGACTGGGGGGTTGCGAAGCGCGCCACTGAGGCGACAATGAAATCGGACCTGAAAGCAGCCAAGGCGTTGCTGACGTTGTTTTCTGCCGGCCCAGCGGCTGCCGCATGCGCTGCTAGGCTGCCACTGGCGCACGAGGATGCCTTTATGGCAGCGAGCAGCTTTGATGAGGCGCGCCGCGCCCTAGCGCCGCTGCTTGCGCAGTTTGCGCCGACTCTGGCAACGCTGGTGTGGAGTGCCCCATAGTAGTTCCGGTTGTGGTGATACCATGGCCTATGCATGTATTGAATGTTGGTTGCGAGCTTGCGGGAAGAGAGCGCACTAGCTGAGTATGGTGGCGCGTGGCAGTGTGCATTGAAGCAGCTGCGTTCAAGTGTCCACGCGGCAATCGCGGCAGCGACGAGATGGGAGCAGCCTGTGCACGCTCTGCAGCCGCGTTGAAAGCGGCCATGTTCACACATGCCTCCCCCCGCCACGCAGCGCGGGAGGTAGCGGTGTCAGTAGGTGCGTGGGAGGTGAGGTGACGTCCAAGATATTGTTGTACTGGCTGGCTGCGTTCCGCATTCTTGCGTTCTTCTCCTCACGCCCACTGCTGCGCGGCCTGCGCCACTTGCAGCCTTGCAGGGTGACTTGCACACATATGCCGGCGGATCCGTGTTACACCACACCGCCCATGTATCATACATAGCACATGTCGCGTGGGTGTGGAAAAAGCGGTGTCAAAAGGTGCGTGAGAGCGGAGGTGGTGTGGAAGTTATTGTTGTATCGGTAGAAGGTTCCAGAAGGTTGAAGCTTCTTCGCGCGCTCGCGGGTGGCCGTGCCCCTTCCCGTAACACGACACACACAGCCATGGCGCAATTTACGCGCGCGCACCTCCAAAACGCACAGTCACACGCACCATAGTTTTAATCGCCTGTCCCGCATGTGCGCGGCCCGGTATCAGGCCCGATTTGCGTAATAGTGGCCGAAAGCAGAAATTGGGCGGGTTTGGCGGGCCCGAATTCTGCACCCTGTGTGCCACGTACTGCAGTTGGTGGCACTGTGGCGGCAATTACGGTGTCGTGCTGGAGAGTGACAAGGAGCAGCGTAGTTCCAAGGTAGCACGCCAGGCGTGTTGTAGTTCAGGTGGTGGGCCGGTGGCACGTTGCGGCACTGCGGCTGGCGCTTCCGGTACCGGTACGTCCTGCGGCACTTGCAGACTGTGTAGGGCCCCTATAGTTCCATCGGCACTCATCAGCTTTGAGCAGCAGGGCAACAGCACTGCACTGTACGCCGTGCAACACCGGCACGGTTAGAGACGCACACTGACACTGGCAGCGCCAGCACGTGCAGCAGTAGCCAGCGCAGTACTGCCGGCAAAGCAGCTGCTGGTACTTGGCAATTGGCGGCATGGCTGCTGTGACAGCCGGCGCGGGGGAGGGGGTCCGGCACCTCTGTCGCCCCCAAGCGCATCCCCTTGGCTGACTCACCGTGGGGTGAGCATCCATTGTCCAAAACGCGGGTAGTGGCGGTCCGCCGGCCGTTCCTACGCCATGTTCCTGCCGGCGACGTGTCCCTGTACGCCTTGCAGGCGCTGCTCGCGTCTGACAACCTGTTGGCTGCCGCCGTCCACCGTGCCCGCGAAGACAAGGTCTGCTGCGAGACGCGCTTTGTGCCCCCACACACGTCGTGCACGTGTCCGCCAGGCAACTACCGCCGCTGTGCGCTGTACCACACGCTGCGCTGCGTAGGTGTGGCGTGCTTGGAGCCGAGCTCAGACGCGGATGGCTTGCCCGCGGGTGCGGCGGAAACGTTGTCGGAGCCAGAGGCGCCCCTGGCAGACGTGGTCACTGCCATGCTGCGGTCGCTGCTGCCACCGAGAATCATGGAGGACCCGCGCAGGTTTGTGGACATTGGTGCCCCCACCTCATACAAGAACGGCGTCGCCCTGTTTCACTACGTTGTTGCAACGCCAACGGAGCCGGGGTCAGAGCGGTTGACGCTGGCTCACGGCGGCGCGCTGGCGTTGAAAGCGGCAGACCACCCGGCCGATATGGACACGCTGCTGGCCGCGTACTTCAACCGTGGCGAGGGGGAGAGGGGCCGCTGGCTTGTTGGCGCACCGGAGTACCTGTTCATTCTGCTGCCTGCGGCCGCCGCGCCGAAAGTTGCGACAAAGCTGAACATGGAGCCGTTTGCTGTTCTGCGCCCTGTGGGACTGATGACCATTGCCGACGAGGAGGACGGGGTGTCGGCTCTGACTGGTGAACAGCACGTGGCAACTGCAATTTCCGCGCGCCTGGCAGCGGCCGCGGAGGTTGCAGGAGCTGCCGTGGCAGCAGCTGCGGTGGTACCAGCAGCCGCTGCCGCGGCGGGAGATGAAGCGGCGGCACCCATCGACCCGGAGACTGCAGTAGCGGTACACGCCGCAGCAGCGGCGGAGCTGCAGTACACACTGGACTGTGCCATCTGCCAAGACGGTCTGTACGCAACGTGTTGGTGGTTCCCCCGGGTCCGCGCAGACGGCGACACCGTGCATGTGACGGGTGGCGACACGCGAACCACGACTACCTTTCGCGTGGCGGTGGCGAACGTGGGACATGCTGCGCAGCATCGCGACGCCCTTCTTGTCTACCGCCGGCTGAAGCCGGCACTGACGCCGTATTCGTGTTTGTTGTACGCCTGACCGTACCGCCGTACCGGTGCTTTAAATGTGTCACCCACTGCAGGTCGCTGCCATTACCGGTACCAGTTGCCATTAACAAGTGAATTGTCATTAGTATTGACAACTCCGCCGGAGCCGCATGCACCGCTGCGTGTTACCCGACACCGCAGACTTCAGTGGCGCTTGCGGGTGCCTACCGGTAATTACAACCCACGCTCAGCAGCGCCGCCATTGCAAGCCTGCCGCCGTCGCTGGAAGTACTTGACATGAGCAATACCGGTACCACGTTGGTTTACGACGACGGCAATTGGTCGGTATCACCCCTGACCCGCCTGCGCGTGCTACGCGTAGCGTCCACCAACATTACCGACGCCGCCCTTGCCACGCTGCCGCCGTCCCTCCACGTGCTGGACCTTGAGGGATGCAACATGCTGTCGGCGGCTGCCTCAGTCGCACACCTCACCTGTCTGCACACGCTCAGCCTCCGCAACTGGCTCATCAGCAGCATCGAGATGCTGGCCGCCCTACCGCCCTCGCTAGTGTCGCTCGATATTTGTGGGGCGAGGATGTTGACACCAGCAACTGTGTTCCCCCACCTGCCAGCGCTGCGGCTGCTGAACGTGAGCCACACCGGCCTCAGCGACGCGGCAGTCGCCAGCATGCCGGCCGGCCTGGAGGAGTTGCACATGGTGTGCTGCCGCAGCGTGACGCCGCGCGCCAGCGTGGACCGCCTGGTGGCACTGCGGGTGCTGCAAAGCGCCGGCACGGACCTGTCCCGCGTCGCAACTGAGGCATGCCGCGCGCGCGAATGCTTTGCGCCAGTCGATGACACGCTTGTCCACGAGGAAGTCAGTTTGTTGGTGCCGCTGCCGGATGGCCGACTGGTCAGCGGCACACCTGAAGGCCGTGTGACGTTGTGGAAGGTTGCAGCTGAGCGCGTCGAGTGGCAGTGGTTGTGGGTGCGCTCGTGGTGCTGCATGACGGCCACCGGGTAGCAGCTGGCGTGTACAAGGGTGCACATGATGGTGGTATTGTTGTGTGGGACACGCGCAAAGCGCCATACAACAAGCGGGCCGTCACTCGTGCAACAATTGCTTGCGACAGCGGCGTCGCGGCGTTGGCGGTTGCCTACAATGGCTGCCTACTGGCGGGGTGTCAAGACGGCAAGCTGCGTGTGGTGGACGTGGACGCGGGCGCGGTGAAAGCAGCGCTGAAGGCGCATGACAAGGCGGTGAGGGTGGTGGCGGGGCTGCTGGACGGCAAGGTGGCCACCGCATCAGAAGACAAGGAGTTAAAGCTGTGGGACTTGAGCACGGAGGCGTGTGTTGCAACGCTGGTAGGACACACTGGCAGCATTACCTCACTGGCGGTGTTGGCAGACGGCCGCCTTGCGAGTGGGTCACGCGATAACACAGCGCGGCTGTGGGACGCCGTGAGCGGCACGTGCACCCGTGTCTTGACTGCTCCAAGGGACGACCTTTATGTTCACGCATTGGCTGTGTTGCCGGGTAACCAGCTGGCCAGTGCGTTTCATGGTACCGGTATGATCCAAGTGTGGAACACCCGCGTCGACGCGTGCGAATCGGGTGGCGCGCTGGCGCGGCCGCCACTGACAATAGAATATGGGTCCCAATACACGCCTTGGAAGGTTGTGTCGCTACCTGGCAACCGCCTGGCTTCCAGCAGCGGCGATTGCGTGTATTTGTGGCAGCTTCCTCCACATAGCGCCTGACCGCTGGGTGGGAGAGAGTCATAAATAGTCATTAATAGTCATTTACGACAGTCTGACGAAGAAGCAGGAGGGCAGCGTGCCAGTGTCGGAACCATTTGTGTAACCGCGGGATTTCAAGAGGGCTAGGAGGTAACGTCAGCGTCTCTGATCGGTCGCTACAAGAGGGGGCACAGCGGCTGGGACAGGCGGCTGCGTCGCCGGCAGCGAGCGGGGCGCTCAGTATGCGTTCAGGGAGGAAGGCACACACAAGCGCACGCGGCTACACAGGCACAGGCAGAGGGACGGCACAGGCGCAGGGGGGCAGGCAGGCAGGCACAGCACGGGGACACAAACGCGGCG
>Ga0066256_1004420_pt2 | contig 10385 bp, 9 predicted proteins | sample ThiBio_1000_biof_FD_87107 | JGI IMG/M metagenome (GOLD analysis project Ga0066256, IMG submission 87107) | Wastewater bioreactor microbial communities from Cape Town, South Africa - Thiocy_expt_1000_biof (version 2) | ecosystem: Engineered > Bioreactor > Thiocyanate-remediating >... | reverse complement strand
GCTCGGCTTCGCCTCGTGCGGGGGGCCCGCCGCCGCGGGGGCGGCGAGATGGCCGCGGTCTTTCTCGCCGATCGCGGCGCGCGGCGTCTCGCCGGGAGCCGGCACGCGCCGCCCGACGAACCGGACGGCCGTGACGGTCGGGGGAACGATGAGCAGCACCGGCGGCAGGAGGGGGAGCGAGCCTCCCCGCGTCGCCTCCCGCCGCTCGGCCGCCGAATCCTGCACCTGCACGAAGATCGTTTCGTCCATGGTGGCCGCGGTGTAGATGCGGCCCTTCTCCCCCTGCCAGAAGCCGACCTTCAGCGGCGCGCCGAAGGGCCGGGCGGCGGCGGTATGCGAATGCAGCAGCACGCGCCCGGTCGCATCGCGCACCTGGTAGGTCAGGTATTCCTCCTCTACGGGGCCGCGCGTCGCCTCGATGCGGCGCGAGTCGTTCGGATCGTCGCGATGCTTCAGGTCGTCGACCACCAGCGGCACCAGCCGCTCGGCGGTCTCCTGAAGGGCGCTGTCGAAGATCTCGCCGAACTCGGCATGCAAGGCTGCGCACCCGTCTCATCGGCCCAGCCTGTAGCCGATGCCGCGCAGCGTCTCCACGCAGGTCCGGCCGAGCTTCTTGCGCAGCCGGCTGACATAGACCTCCACGGTGTTGCTCTCGATCTCCGAGCCGAAGGCGTAGAGCGCCTCCTCGATCTGGCCCTTCGAGACGATGGCGTCCGGCCGCGCCGCAAGCCGCGCCAGCACCGCCCATTCCCGGCTTGAGAGATCCACCGGCACGCCGTCGCGCAGCACGCGGCGGTCGGCGAGCCGGATGACGAGCGGCCCGGCCTCCACCGCCGGAAGCGCGGCGCCCGCATAGCGCCGCGCGACGGCCAGCATGCGCGCGCCGAGCTCGCCGAGATTGAACGGCTTGACGAGATAGTCGTCCGCCCCGCTGTTCAGCCCCTCGATCCGGTCGGAAATCTGGTCGTGCGCCGTCAGGATGATGACGGGCGTTACGGCGCCCGACCGGCGAAGCTCCTCCAGCAGGCTAAGCCCGCTGCCGTCGGGCAGGCGCAGGTCGAGCAGGACGAGGTCGTAGCCGACCGTGCCCGTCGCGGTGCGCCCGTCGTCCAGCGTGCGCATCCAGTCCACGGCATGGCCGAGCCCGGACACGTAGTCGCGCACCGCCTCGCCCAGAACCGCGTCGTCCTCGATCAGCAGAATTCTCAAGCGCCCGGCTCTCCGCATCGCGGCGGCAATGGCACGCCACCGCTTTCCGAATCCGGACAATACATCGGCAAGACCCGTCTTGCCATCGCCGCCTCGCTCAGGATGTCGCCCCCAGCCGGCAGCCCGACACGATGTCGAGCGCGGGATCGCGCACCCCGGTTTCCACGCGCATCATGCCGAGCACGGTGTGGAAGAGGTTGTCGTGCGACTGCGGCTCGCCCACCTTGCCGGCAAGGCAGGCGGCGGAATAGGCGGCCTTCTCGCTCCTGCCGAGCCACAGCACGAAGGGCACATGGGTCTGCTGGCTCGGCGCGATCATGTAGGGCGCGCCGTGCAGGTAGAGGCCGAGCTCGCCGAGCGACTCGCCATGGTCGGACATGTAGAGCATGGAGACGTCGAGCCGGTTCTCCTGCTTTTCCAGCCGGTCGATCACGCTGGCCAGGATATGGTCCGTATAGGCGATCGTGTTGTCATAGGCGTTGACGATCTCCTCCTTCGTGCAATCGGAGAATTCGGCGCTGCGGCAATCGGGCACGAAGCGGCGGAATTCCTCGGGATAGCGCTCGTAATAGGCGGGGCCGTGGCTGCCGATCTGGTGCAGCACCAGCACCGTGTCCCTGTCGATGGAGCCGATCCGCGCATCCAGCGCGTCGAGCAGCACCTGGTCGCGGCATTCGCCATGCGCGCAATAGGCGGGATTGCCGTCCTTGATGAGGGAGCGCGACGTCACGCGCCGGGCGATCTCCTTGTCGCCGGTATTGTTGTCCCACCACTCGACATCGACGCCGGCATGGGAGAGCACGTCGAGCAGGTTCTCCGTCGAAAGCCCCTTGCGGTGCGAGTACTCGGCACGCGTATAGACGGAGAACATGCAGGGAAGCGAGACGGCGGTCGCCGTGCCGCAGCTCGTCGTGTCGGGGAAATAGAGGATGTCCTTCTTCGCCAGTTCCGGGTTCGTCTCGCGTGCATAGCCGCCGAGCGAGAAATCGTCGGCACGCGCCGTTTCGCCGGCCACGACGATCATCAGGCGCGGCTTGCGCGCGCTGAGCGGCGCGTCCGTGACATGCGCATCCTTCCCGAGCGGCGCGACGGCGACATTCACGTCGCCCGACTGGCTGGCGGCGAACTGGATGGCGGTGACGAGCGGCACGAAGGGATTGAGCGTCTCGAACCAGTCGTGATGCGCCCGCACGGTCGCGGCATAGACGCGGGCATGGGAAAGGCCCGCGACGAGCGCGATGACGAGCGCCGGCACGATGACGGCGAGGTTGCCGCGCAGCTTGCCGAGGAAGTTGCGGTGGCGGACCTTCACGAAGACCAGCAGCAGCGAGGGCAGCACGCCATAGGCCAGCATATGCAGCACGAAGCCGGGTGTGACGAGATGGCCGGCTTCTGCGCTGTTCGTTTCCGCCGCGTTGCGGATCATCTCGATGTCGATGATGACGCCGAACCGGTCCATGAACCACGCACCGGCGGCACTGGCCATGATCAGGACGATGAAGAGCGGCTTCATCACGTATTTCAGCGAGACCGCGACGCAGAGCGCGATATAGAGGCAGGCAAGGCCGATGGCGATGAAGGCGAGCGTGGTCGGCCGACCCTCCAGATAGCGCCAGCCCTTCGACCAGAAGCTCCAGTTGGTGAGCACCAGAAGATAAAGCGCCGTCAGGATGCCGACGGTGACGCTGCCGAGCTCGGGCCGCCACAGGCCGGCGCGGCGGGTTGTTTCGGGCATGGATCGTCCTTTCACGTCTTTCCCGGCAAGGGCCGCCGCGCGACCCGCCGTCCCGCCCTTCCTGCAACGGCAAGCTGACAGCCGGCTGAACGGCACCGTTCAGCACCGCGTCAGGTTTGCGGCCCATGGGGCGCGGATCGACGATGAGGTGATACGTGAAACCGAAACTGCTTCATCCCGGCGTGCTTTTCGTCGGCGCGCTGGTTTTCATGGTGCTGGCCATTCCCCTCGCCCGGCCCCGGCTCGCACAACTGCACGACGAGGGCCTGCACAGAGCCTTGCTGTGGGGCAACGGCGCACAGGGTGGCGCGACGGATTGAGGCCCGGCGACCGTGCCGGACGGAAAATCCGATTGCATTTTGCAATCGGATTTGCGACAAAGGACGGCAAACGGGAGGATGTCATGAAGCCTGTTCTCTATGCCCACCCCTTTTCGAGCTACTGCCAGAAGGTGCTGACCGCGCTTTATGAAAACGGCACGGACTTCGAGTACCATATGCTCGACCACACCAAGCAGGATGTCCTTGCCGAGTTCGAGGCGCGCTGGCCGATCAAGCGCTTTCCCATTCTCGTCGACGGCGAGCGCACCATCGTGGAAGCGACCATCGTCATCGAATATCTCGGGCTCTATTATCCGGGACCCGTGAAGCTGATCCCCGACGATCCGAAGGCGGCGATCGACGTGCGCATGCTCGACCGTTTCTTCGACAACTACGTGTCCACGCCGCAGCAGAGGATCGTCTTCAACGCCCTCCGGCCGGAGACGGACCGCGACCCCTACGGTGACGAAGAGGCGCGCCGGATGCTGGAGCGCGCCTATGCCTGGCTCGACCGGCACATGGAGGGCAGGACCTGGGCCACCGGCGAGGCCTTCACGCTCGCCGATTGCGGTGCCGGCCCGTTCCTGTTCTACGCCGACTGGACGCACGCCATCGACCCGGCCTTCCGCAACGTGCGCGCCTACCGCCGGCGGCTGCTCGAACGTCCCGCCTTCGCCCGCGCGGTCGACGAGGCCCGGCCCTACCGGCCCTTCTTCCCGCTCGGCGCGCCGGACCGGGACTAACCGTCCCCCGTCACAGGCAACCGCAGGCGGATGCAAGATCCGCCCGAACCTGTCCAAACGCGCCCGGAACAATCGCTGGCTTCGTCGGTTGAACCCTCGTCAATGACGATTAGGCGTGATCGCATATGCCCGACCAATCCAAGCTCTTTCCCGACCATCGCAGACTGTCGGGGGAACGCTACACCGTGGAGACCTTCCGCGCGGCCTACGACCTGTCCCAGGAAGAGGCCCGGCGCCTGTTCGAAAAGTTCGGCCCCTCCAAGCGGGAACTCGACCTTCTCATGCGCGCGCGCCGCGACCCCGAGCAGTTCCTGAACTTCTGAAAGGAGTCCGACCATGACGATCGAGAAACCGCAGCCCGGCGCACCCGGTACCACCGAGCAGTCGCCCCGCTGGGAAGGCCCCGAGGCCACCCGCCCGCGCGGCTACCTGCCCGCCACGGACGACCCGGATCACGATCCCGACGCGGCCGGCGAGACCAATGCCGATCCCTCGCGCGAAAAGGTGCGCGATGCCGGCAAGACGAAGGACGAAACGCCGGAGGACCGGGACGAGGAGCTCAAGCGCGAACAGGCGACCAACCCCGCGCTGATGCCGATCGGCGACCCGGCCGGGGCCGCATAGCAACGCGGCCTTTGCGCTTGCACGGACGCCCTCGTCCCCACGCCCGAGCCATGTCGTCCCGAATCACTTCGTGAAACTGGCCCCTCCGCACCGGCGCGGGCCTCCCCCGCCCCGCCTCCGCCCGCGGCCGCCGCCCCCCCTCCCCCGGGCCCCGGCCGGAGGGGCAGGGCGACCGGGAGGGCGCCGGGGCCGACCCCCAAGAAACCGACATAAACCCGGGTGGGGCGGGCGAAGGTATCGTAGACCGGCCCGCCCGCGCCCGCCCCCAGCGCCATGCCGAGCCTGCCGGCCATGGCCGTCCCGCCGATGACCGTGCCCATCAGGCGGAGCGGGAAGTTTTCGCGCGCGATCACCGCATAGAGCGGCATGACGCCGGCATAGATAAAACCGAAGATGCCCGCGACGACATAGAACGAGGCAAGCCCGCCGGTGAAGACATAGGCGAGCGCCCCGAAGGCTTGGGCGAACAGCCCCGCGACGAGGACGTGCTTGGCGCCGAACCGGTCGCCGAGGATGCCGAAGACGACGCGCCCGCCCATGCCGGCCAGCCCCTCGACGCTGTAGATCGTGACGGCCGCGATCATCGGGATGCCGCAGGTGATGGCATAGCTCACCGTGTGGAAGATCGGCCCGGAATGGGTGGCGCAGCAGCAGAAGTTCGTGAGGCACAGGATGATGAACTGCGGCGAGCGCAGCACCTCGCGCGCCGTCATGCCCTCCTGCGGCTCCCGGGCGGCGGACAGCGCTTGCGCCCCCGCCTCCAGCGCCGGAGGGCGCCGGATGAGCAGCGACACCGGGATCATCACGGCGGCGAGGAGGGGCGCAATGATCGGCAGGGGGGTGGGCCGGTCAGGCCGGGAGCGGGGCCAGGCCGCAACGGGCGCCAGGGTCATCGGTGCCATGCCCATGCCCGCCGAGACGAGCGAGACGGCAAGGCTGCGATGCGTGTCGAACCAGCCCGTGACGCAGGCCATCATCGGCGCGAAGACGGCGGCCGCCGCCACGCCCACGATCAGCCCGAAGGTGAGCTGGAAGGCGACGAGCGAGGGCGCGGCGCTCGTTGCCGCAAGGCTTGCGGCCAGCAGCACCGAGCCCGTCAGCACGACGGGCCGTGGCCCCCAGCGGTCGGAAAGGCCGCCCCAGGCCATGCTGGCGAAGGCCATGGCGAGGAAGCCGATGGTCATGGCGGCGGAGACGCCCGTCACCGACCAGCCGGTGTCCCGCGAGATCGGCAGCAGGAAGACGGGCAGCGAGAACATGGCGCCGATGGCGATGCAGCCGAGCAGGCCGCCCGCCGCCACGATCACCCAGCGATAATGCGTATGGATCATTGTCATCTCCTCCCGAGGTCGATCGTCCTTGCATGAAAGACGACGGTGGCCGGGTGGCTCCGACATCGCGCATGAAAGATTTGCACGATGACGCCGAAACGCCAAGCGGGCGACTGCCTTCGCGGACACTACTTGCGGCGGGAGTTTCAGACGGCACGGGATTGCGATGGGCGCCACCGCGCAAGCGCCGGCCGGCAGGGCCGGCACGGTCCCCCGACATGACGATCATACCCGAGGGCGCGGCTTTCCGGGCGCGAATTCGACGGGGCGGATCGCCTTTTCGGCGGCGGCGGGCGAAGCGGCATGATCCGCGCCGTCCGCCGCAAGCGCCGAGGGCGGCTAGAGCCCGTGGGTGCCGTCGTAGCCGTTGACCGGCGGCGGCGCCCAGCCCTTCGGAAGCCCCCTGGCCTTGTAGACTTCCACGACCATCGGATGGCACTTTGCCGTGTCGGAGGAGTGCTCCGAGGAACAGTCCCCGCCGGGGCAGGCCGACATGCAGCCGAGGAGGTCGATCTCGGCGAAGAATTCGAGATAGTCACCCGGCCGCACCGGGCTCGCCTTCATGAAATATTGCCCGGTATCGCGCGTGAAGCCGGTGCACATGAAGACGTTCAGCACATCATGCACGTAGCCTTCCGCCTCGCGCGGCGCCATGCCGGTCTTCTGTGCCAGGGCGCGGGTGAGGTTCGAATGGCAGCAATGGTGATACTGGCCGCCGTGGCTGAGCAGGTTGTGCGTATAGGGATCGCACCGCGTGCCGATCACGTCGTGCACCGCGCCGCCGAATTCGTCGAAGCCGTACCAGTCGAGCGTGTCGTGCGTGATGGTGGCGATGGGCCTGAGATAGGGGAAATTCGAGAAGAGCTGGTCGCCGAGCCCCACATGGGTGCCGTTCAGCGCCCGCGTCTTGCCGGTATAGAGCCGCTCCTTCAGGTCGTTGGCGTTGAAGAGGTTGAGGTCGCCGACCTGCGGTCCCTCGCTGCACAGGATGCGGCAGAAGTGCCCTGCCGGCACCGACCACGTCGCCGCCTCGCGCGGCGGCACGACGATGGTCTCGACATGGTCCAGATCGTCGCGCAGCGCGCGATAGGCCGCGAGGTCCGGCCGCGGCAGGCTCTCCACGGGATAGCAGACCACCGGCTTCACCGCCTTGCGCGCCGCCGCATCCGAAGGGGCCGCCGTGATGGGACTGGGCTTCATGACATTCTCCTCTGCTTCGGATACGCGCGACCCGGATCCGCAGTCGCCCAACCTTGTTGAGTGACATTATTATTATTGTTCAACAGAATGCAATCGAAACAGCGACGCGCCATGTCGAAATGCGTCCCTATGGTGAAACGGCAGGCGGGGCCGGCCGATGCGGCGAAATCAACGCGCACAGAGGACGGGAACGATGCCGGCCGACATGACCCGTTAGGCGGAGCGCCTGTCCCCGGACGTCGGCGTTCACAGGTCGAGCAGCTTCTCCACCGCGGCTGCCGCGGCAAGGAGGCGCTGGTCGCTGCCCTTCGGGCCGGACAGCAGCAGGCCTGCCGGCATGCCGCCCGCGGCGGTGCCACAGGGCAGCGAGACGCCGCAGCCGTCGAGGAAATTGCCGATCAGCGTGTTGCGCAGGGTCTTTCCGTTGGTCTGGAAAAACAGCTCCTCGTCGTCCAGCAGCGGTTGGATCGGCGGGGCGACGTGCGGCAGCGTCGGATGGATGAGGATGTTGCCCGGCCCGAGCCGCGCCTCGAAGGCGGCCACCAGCCTTTCGCGTTCGTCGAGCGTCGCGAGGTAATCGGAAAGCGCGATCTTCTCGCCGAGCAGCGACCGCTTGACGACGCGCGGATCCATGAGCGCGGCGGCAGGTCCCGTCAGGCGCTCCCGGTGGAGGACATAGGCCTCGGCGGTGACGAGCGCGCCGTGCCGGGCCATCAGATCGAAGATCGCGGAGAATTCCGGGAAGGCCTCCCGGCGGATGCGGGCGCCCGCCCGGGCAAGCCGTTCCACGGCCGCCTCGAAGGCCGAGACGACCTCCGGCTCGGCGCCGTCGAAGACGACGGTTTCGGGAATGACGAAGGAAAGATCGGCAACGGCCGGATGCGCAAGAGGCTCGGCGGCCGGAAGCCCGCGCATCGCCGCATCGATCCAGACCGCATCCTGAACAGTGCGGCAGAGCGGGCCGAGTGAATCGAGGCTCCGGGCGAGCGGGAAAACGCCCTCCATGGAATAGCGCCCGCGCGTCGCCTTGTAGCCGACGATGCCGTTGAAGGCGGCGGGGATGCGGACCGAGCCGCCCGTATCCGTGCCGATGGAGACGGGCACGAGCCCGGCCGCCACGGCAACGCCCGAACCGGAGGAGGAGCCGCCGGGAATGCGGTGCTCGCCGGCGGGGGAAGCCGGATTGCGCGGCGTTCCGTAATGCGGGTTGATGCCGAGGCCGGAAAAGGCGAACTCGCTCATGTTGACGCGCCCGACGCCGACCATGCCGGCGGCCGAAAGCGCGCGCACCACAGCCGCGTCCCGCCCGGCCGGCGCGCTCTCCCGGAGCACGCGCGAGCCGGCCGTCGTCGGCAGGCCCTCGATGTCGAAAAGGTCCTTCCAGGCGACCGGCACGCCGTCCAGCACGCCGAGCGAGCGGCCTTCGGCAAGCCGGCGGCGCGAGGCCTCCGCTTCCGCCCTCGCGCGATCCGTCAGCAACGTGGTGAAGACCGCCGCGTCCGGGTGGGACTGGATGGCCGCCAGCGTCTCCTCCGCAAGCGCGACCGGATCGAGCGCGCCCGATTGCAGGAGCGCGGAAAGCCGGGCGATCGAACGGGGCTGCTTCGTCATCGTCAAATGTCCTTCTCCGCCCGTCCGACGAGCTGCATCCAGCGGCGGACGAGATAGTTGTGTTCATCCATGGTGGTGTTCCAGACGGCGATGCCGTTGGCGCGCTGCCAGTAGGAACCGCCGCTGCGCACCGAGCCGCGCTTGACGCGGATGGAGCCGTCCGGGCCCGGCAGGTCCTCGCGCGCCGGCAGGCCCTCGTACCAGTAGTCCCATTCGGCCGCCGTCATGTAGCGGCGCGAGCGTTCCGGCGTCGAGATGTAATAGCCCTGGCGGGCGACGACGGCGCCCGGCCAGCCGGAAATCCACCAGTTGAGGTAGTCGTAGGCGACATCCAGCATGCGCCCGGAAAGCCGCCGCGACAGGCACAGGCCGCCATGCCAGGCGCGGTAACCCTCGGCGGGTGCGGCCTGCTCGACCGGCAGGCCGCGGCTGTTCAGGATGCCGATGCCCGTCGACCACATGCTCTGGATGTCGGTCTGGCCGTCGATCATCAGCGCGGCCGCGTCCTCGGCGGTTCGCCAGAAGCCCCGGAAGAAGCCCGCCTTGCGCCGCGCCTCCAGGATATCCACGAGCTGGTCGATTTCCGCGACCGTCATGTTACCGATATTGCCGAAGCTCATGAGGCCGGCGGCCTGCGCGGCGAGCGCGGCATCGAAGATGCCGATCGCCGGCTCGTCGACGAGCGCGGTGCGGCCGCTCCAGCGCTCGTCGAGAAGCGCGGCCCAACTGTTCATCGGCGCGAGCCGGTCGGCAGCGTCGGTGCGATAGGCGAAGCTGTCGAAATTGTGCGTCGTCGGCAGCATGGAAATGCGGGCGGTCGGCGTGTCGCCGAGCGCGAAGCTCGGCTGGACATAGAGTTTGCGGGCCGGCACGTCCCCCTGCCCCATGCGGGCGCTCGGGCCGATCTGGCCGGTCTTCGTCAGGTCGTTGATCTCGTCCCACAGCGCGATGCGGGAAATCTCGATCGGCTGGATGGCGCGCCAGTACCAGACGATATCCAGATTGTGGAAGCACTGGTCGTAGATGTCGTAGCTGTCGGGCTCCTGCGCGGCCTTGTGCTGCGTGACGATGAAGTCGTTGTTGTCGAAGCTGACCTCGATGCCGAGATCGGCTTCCGCCTTCACCCGCAGTTCCTCCAGCAGGGAAATGGCGGTCCCGAGCACGCGCAGCTTCGGCTTGCCGGCCGTGTGGAGGGCCGGGGCTGCGGGAGCCGGTGTCGGAGTATGCTTGTTCATCAAAGGCTCTGGACGTTGCGGACGTGTCCTGCCGCCTCCGGCTGCAGACGCGCCTTCGCCCTCCCGGCAAGCGCGAAGGCGTTGAACGACCGTTTCAACAGCTTCGCGTCGAGACCGTCAACAATAAAGACGATGCGCGAGGTGCGTTCGCCATCCGGCCACCCGGCAAGATGCACCGGCGGATGGACGAGATGCTGCACGCCCTGCACTGCGACGGGGCGCTCCTCGCCGGCAATGTCGAGAATGCCATTCACCCGGAGCACCCGGTCGCCGTGGCGGTTGAGAAGCATGGTGAGCCACACGCCGAAGCCGGTCCAGTCGATCGGCCCGCGCCCGCCCACGCTCCAGGAGGGGATGGCCCGGCGGGGCGCCACGGC